>WNFQ01000683.1_pt1 | contig 53878 bp, 50 predicted proteins | sample 5400171 | NCBI WGS metagenome assembly WNFQ01 (sample SAMN13153356, study PRJNA577476) | soil metagenome | isolation source: 20 cm soil under Madrone tree | place: USA:California | collected 2016-06-14
GAGCAGAATGTCACGGTTGCCTGGGAAGACATAGGGTATCCCGATCACCTGAGCGCAGCTGTTCGGGATTTGTGGCAGAAGAAGGATCTGGGGAAATTCACGGGAAAGTTTTCCGCGCCGGTGGCGTCCCATGGGGTGGTGATGGTCACGGTGAGGCCGTAGACACTCAGTACAATTGCAGCCTCCAAAAACAAACCACCAAGGACACGAAAGGACACGAAGGGTTGCGCCAAGGTCATAAAGGAAGTCGGTCGGGCTCGGTTGGAGGTTTTGCTGCAACAGTTGGTCGCAGTCTTGCGGTCTCTGCGTTCCGCGCTCTCGGAGTTCTGCGGCTAGTTTTTCCGCTTCAACTCCTCCATTACGCTCTGGATCAGTTCCTTCGCATCCGCCAGACTCTTCATCACGAGCTGAACATCCATCACCGGTTTCCCCGGCCAGCGCTGGCTCTGGCAGTAAACGCCGTGCTGCCCGACCAGCGACATCGCGTCTGTCACCAAGTCCATCGTGACCGCCAACCGTCCGCGCGGAACGCCCATCATGGTCTCGTAGTGCTCGAGTTCTTCCTGCTTTTCGTCGAATACCGGCATGGTCCGATTGTAACGTGGGTGGCCGGTGGTGGATAATTGGCGGAAAAGCAGCCGGCAGCAATCAGCATTCAGCCGTTCAGTGGTATATGTACAATTTCCGATCACTCAATTTGGTCTCAAACGTCCAACGCCTGAGTGCTGAGTGCCAATTTCAAGGAGACCTCATGCGAAAACATAGTGCCTTCCTGCTGTTGACAATCCTCGTCTTCGCCGTATTCGCAACTGCGCAAGAGAAGAAACAGCGTCCCAGCCCAGCCGCCAGCGCGCAATGCAAGTTCGCTGACGGGAAGAGCATCAAGGTGGACTATTCCAGTCCTCGGGCGAAGGGCCGTCAGATCTTTGGCGGCTTGGTTCCCTACGGGCAGGTTTGGCGCACCGGCGCCAACGAGGCGACCACGTTTGTAACCGATGCCAACCTGAGCATCGGCGGCCAAGATGTTCCCGCCGGCAAATACACAATGTTTACCATTCCCAGTCAGGACAAGTGGCAACTGATCATCAGCAAGAAGACCGGCGAGTGGGGTACCGACTATCCGCAGGGCGATGATTTAGGCCGGTTCGACATGAGCGTCTCGAAGACTCCCGCCCCGGTGGAGAACTTTACGATCTCTTTCCACGAGATGGGCGATGGTTGCCACATGTACATGGATTGGGAGAACACCCGGGCGACAATCGAGATTTCCGAGAAGAAATAAAAGCTTTAACCACAGAGGACGCAGAGGTACACAGGGCTATGGAGACTTTGCGCCCCGATTGAATGTGATAACAACCTCAATTCGCGGAATTCTCGAAACCCGTGATCCTCTGTGTCCTCTGTGATTGATCTACCTCAGTCTCTGACCCCAGTCACTGCCTCCGACGCCGAAAAGGATTAGAATCCAATTGTAAAAATCTTCACCACGTTTGCCGGGAGGTCCCCCCATGCCCGTGTACGACTATCTGTGCAACGACTGTCACAAGGAGTTTGAGAAAGTTCTCACCCTGACCCAGCACGAGCAACAAGTCACCTGTCCGAATTGTGGGAGCCAGAACGTGGAGCAGGAGGCGAAAGCCTTTTTCGCCGTTACCTCAAGGAAGAGCTAAAGCAGAACTGGCGCACCTCGCGGGGGTTCTCGATTCCGATTAAGATGTGCGTTTGAAAAATCAGCAGCGAGAATCCCCTGTTGTTCTGTAGTTAAGAGGTTTTACTCCGGCTTCCACCGCAACACTGGCTTTCGCGCCGCCGCCGTTTCATCCAACCGCGAGACGCGCGTGGTGTGTGGTGCGTCCAACACGGTCTGAGGGTCTTCTTCCACTTCTTCAGCAATCGACTTCATCGCCTCGACAAAGAGGTCCATCTCTTCCCTGTCTTCGCTCTCCGTAGGCTCAATCATTAGCGCTCCGGGAACGATGAGCGGAAAGGCAGTCGTGTAAGGATGAAATCCGTAATCGATCAGGCGCTTGGCGATGTCCATCGTCCTCACGCCCCTCTTGGCTTGTAGTTTGTCGCTGAAGACGACCTCATGCATGCTGGGAGTTGCGTAAGGCAGGTCGTAAACCCCTTCCAGCCCCTTGCGGATGTAGTTCGCGTTTAGCACTGCATCTTCAGTGGTCTGGCGCAGCCCATCCGGACCGTTGGCAAGAATATAGGCCAGAGCGCGCACAAACATTCCAAAGTTGCCGTAGAACGAACGCACGCGTCCCACTGATTGGGGCCGCTCGTACTCGAACCCGAGCGTCCCGTCCGATTTGCTGATGACCACCGGCTTCGGCAGAAACGGCTCCAGCGGTTGGTTCACCGCGACCGGCCCCGACCCAGGACCACCGCCTCCGTGTGGCGTCGAGAAAGTCTTGTGCAGGTTCAGGTGCATCACGTCTACGCCAAAATCGCCGGGCCGCACCTTGCCCACCAGCGCGTTCATGTTGGCACCGTCCATGTAAAGCAAACCGCCCTTGGCGTGCATGATCTGCGCGATCTTGTGGATCTCCTGCTCGAAGACGCCCAGCGTGTTGGGATTGGTCAGCATGAGGGCGGCGACGTCGTCATTCATCTGTGCTTCGAGGGCTGCAACCTCCACCATGCCGCGAGCATTCGACTTCAGATTTTCGACCGAATAGCCAACCATCGCCGCCGTCGCGGGATTGGTGCCGTGCGCGGAGTCCGGAATTAAAACCTTCTTGCGTGGATTACCTTTCGCGTCATGGTACGCACGCACCATCAGCAAACCTGTGAGTTCGCCGTGCGCTCCAGCGGCGGGCTGCAGAGTAATCGCATCCATGCCGGTAATCTCGAGCAGGCATTCACTCAGTGTCTTGATGATGCGCAGCGCGCCTTGCGAAATCTTTTCCGGCTGGTAAGGGTGTCCGTTGGCCAGCCCTTCCAATCGTGCCACCACTTCGTTCACGCGCGGGTTGTATTTCATCGTGCACGAGCCCAGCGGATACATCCCCAGATCAATCGCGTAGTTCCAGGTGGAAAGGCGCGTGAAGTGACGGATGATTTCGATCTCGCTCACCTCGGGCATATGGCCGAGATCTTTGCGCTCGGCAGTTCCGAGGAGCTTCGCCGTGTTGACCTCCGGAACGTCAAGCGGCGGCAGCTTCCAGGCAGCTTTGCCGGGAGACGACTTCTCGAAGATGAGACCTTCGTTGTGATTGACGTGGCGGGTGGCCTTGCGCGTCATCCGCTTCATCGCGCCACCTCTTCCGCAGCGTGCTCGCCGCTGGGTTCCTCGGCTTCACTTTCGGCCAGCATGCCAACGGCTGTATCGATCGACGTGCGGGTCGTCATCTCGGTGCAACACCACAGCGCGGCTTTGCCGAGCTCCGGATAGAACTTCCGAAGCGGCAATCCGCCCACCAGTTTGTGTCCCAGCAGCCGGCTGTTGATCACGTACGGATCTTCGCTGGTCTGTACCACGAATTCGTTAAAGCGTGGCGCACCCGCAAACAGCACTCGCGCATGTCTGCCAAACTGGTCGGCAGCGTAGGCAGTCTTCGACAGGTTCTGCTTGGCCAGTTCCTTCAGGCCCACCTTGCCGTAGACAGCCATGAAGATGTTGACCATTAACGCCACCAGCGCCTGGTTGGTGCAGATGTTGGAGGTGGCCTTCTCGCGCCGGATGTGCTGTTCGCGCGTGGCCAGCGTCAGCACAAAACCGCGCTTGCCGTTGCGATCTGTGGTCTGCCCTGCGAGCCGTCCGGGCATTTGACGAACGAACTTCTCGCGGGTGGCGATCACTCCGCAATATGGCCCACCGAATCCCACGGGCACTCCAAACGACTGCGCTTCCATGGCGACTATGTCCGCATCGCGGGGCGGCTCCACAATTCCCAGCGACACCGCTTCCGCGATCGAAACGACCAGCAGCGCACCATTCTTATGTGCGAGTTCCGCGATGGTCGCTACATCTTCAATCGTCCCGAAGAAGTTCGGCGACTGAATGAGCACGCAAGCCGTGTCGGGCGTGATCGCTTGTTCGAGTTCTTGCAAGTTCAGCCGACCGGTTTCCGCGAAGCCTACCGTCGCCAATGGCATGCCCTGATGACAGGCGTATGTAGCCACCACTTCCCGATACTCCGGGTGCAGGCTCTTGGCGATGACCACGGAACTGCGCCCAGTTACCCGCACCGCCATCATCGCGGCCTCAGCCGCCGCCGTAGAGCCGTCATACATGGAAGCGTTCGCCACTTCCATCCCGGTCAGTTCACAGATCATGGTCTGGAACTCAAAGATGGCTTGCAGCGTTCCCTGAGAAATTTCCGCTTGATAGGGTGTATAGGCCGTGAGGAATTCGCCGCGCGAGATCAGCGAGTCGATAATCACGGGCCGGTAGTGCACGTAAGCCCCCGCGCCCAGAAAGTTGGTGTATTCGAGGCCGTTTTCCTTGGAGCGCAGGCGGAACCAGTCGACAATTTCCGACTCCGCCATTTGCCGCGGAATTTTAAGGTCGCGATTGAGGCGGTACTCCGCCGGGATCGGCGCAAAGAGATCATCGATGGAACGCGCACCAATCGCCTTCAGGATCGCTTCACGGTCTGCCGGAGATTTGGGTAAATAACGCATGGGAACTTATATAGATGTGATTGGAGTCAGAACGATTGAGCGCAATTTCCAATTGTCAATCGCCGATTGTCGATTGCGAAATGCCACCCAATCTACCGTCCCTGGGTATTCAATTGGAAATATGCAATTGGAAATCGGCAATGTTCTCAGTGCCCGCTTTCTTCGCTAACGAACGTTTCGTAGTCGGCGGCCGAAAGCAGGCCACTCAGTTCGGTTGGATTCTTGAGCGTGACCTTAATCATCCAGGTATTGTTGGCATCTTTATTGATCTTTTCCGGGGCGGTCGCCAGTTCACCATTCACGTCCGTGACCGTTCCACTCGCAGGCGCGTACAGATCGGAAACCGCCTTCACCGACTCTACCGTGCCAAAGCTCTTGCCCGCTGTGATCTCTGTACCAGGCTTGGGTAGATCTACGAAAACGATGTCGCCCAGCGAGTCCTGCGCATAGTCAGTGATGCCGATCGTGGCATTGGATCCATCGACTCTGATCCACTCGTGTTCTTTGGTGTATTTTCGGTCGGTTGGATAAGGCATGTTTAGCTTCTAGCTCCTAGCTTTTGGCTCGTAGCTACTGCTCTTAGCTACTGGCTCGTAGCTCGTGGCATTGAGCTTCGAGCCTTGAGCCTTGAGCAAACACTGCTCAGTTCTTTTTCGGCCGCTTGTAAAACGGCGTTGTCACGACTTGCGCCTTCAAGCCCTGTCCCCGAATCTCGACCTTCACCGAGCTGCCCATTTCAGCGAACTTCGGCGGCACGTAAGCGAGCGCAATATATTTCTTGAGAAATGGCGCTGGAGATCCACTGGTAACGTAGCCAATCTCCGCACCCGCATCATCGAGAACCTTGTAACCATCGCGGGCAATTCCCCGCTCCACCATTTCCAGTCCAACCAAGGTTCGCTTGAGACCAGCCGCCTTGGCTTGCTCGAGGGCCGCCCGTCCGACAAACTCCGCCTTCTCCATCTTGCAGAAGCGATCGAGCCCAGCTTCCCACACATTAATAGTGTCTGAGATTTCATGCCCATAAAGCGGGAGCTTCGCTTCCAGCCGCAGCGTGTTGCGCGCACCCAGCCCGCACGGGACCGCACCAAACTCCTTGCCCGCCTCAAGAATCTCGTTCCACACCCGGACGCTGGTGGGTTCGTCGGCTGGAATGTAAATCTCAAATCCGTCCTCGCCGGTGTAGCCTGTGCGCGCGATCAGGATGTCAGAAAGGTAACGCCGCGGCTGCCCCTGCGTAAGATGAATCGTTCCCCGCTTCACCCAATAAAATTTCACGGCAGACAGGTCCGCGTCGGTCAACTTCTGCAACAATTCCACTGCGCGAGGCCCCTGGATCGCGATCTGCGTGAATTCGTCCGACAGATGCTCAACGCCGCATTTGAACCCCCGTGTATTGTCTCGCACCCAGTTAAAGTCCTTCTCGCGAGTGCCCGCATTGATGACGAGCAAATACTCGTCCTCGCCCAACCGATGAACGATCACATCGTCGACGAAGGTCCCCTCCGGATAGAGCAGCGCCGAATATTGCGCCTGCCCGACCGCCAGCCGCGCGGCATCGTTCATCGAAATATGTTGCACCGCTGCCAGGGCGTCCGCTCCGGCGAGCCGGATGTCTCCCATATGGGAGACGTCGAAGATCCCCACACTGGTGCGCACCGCCTTGTGCTCCGCCATGATTCCGCCCGCGCAGGGATACTCCACGGGCATATCCCATCCATTGAATTCGACCATCTTCGCGCCCATCTGGCGATGGACGGCATTCAGCGCGGTCTTGCGGATGGTCGGCGTGGACGCCTCAACTGCGGGCAAGCAAATTCCCTCGATCCAGTGCGCAGTGGCTGGGCTGCGAAGTCGTGGAACTCATAACCCTATCACGCAGTTTTTCCGACGGTCAAACGGCGGAAGACTCTTAACCACGGCGGGCACAGAGGTTCGCCGAGGACTTAAACAATCTGACCTCGAAAGAAATTACAGGGACGCCACGGATATGACGGCCCTTCAAGTTCCCTGTGGTCCTCTGTATCCCCTGTGGTTGAGAGGTCTTTCAAGGTTACTAACGGCACGTTCCCCAAGTCACCCCTTCGGCGCTAGAGTTTGGCTATGGCAACCAAGGCTAAAGCTCGCTGCAGTCAGTGCGAACAAATCGAACAGCGCTGCGACTGTGAGAAGTACTGTTGCTTCTGCCAGGGCCAACTGGATGTGCGGCTATGGGAAGACGGCCTGTACTACTGCGAAAATTGCCGCGAAGCCTGCGACTACAAGATTTCGAACTAGCCGGTTTCATCCTCAGATACGTTCCTTCCGTTCGAATTCCGCGGCTAACAAATTGTCAGCCTCCTTTCGAGCTAACCTTCTATCGCAACCGCCGTCAGACTGCGATAGGATGGCACCGCCTTCGTGAAGGAACGCCCATGTCTACGACCCTCCCCTCGACCGCGACCGCCACACAAAGCCCGACCGATCCAACGACCGCCTCGGTCCGCATCGTCTCTCTCGACATCTTTCGCGGCCTCATTATGGTCGTCATGGCGCTGGATCACACGCGCGACTACTTCACCAATCTGCGCTTCGAGCCCGAAACGCTCTCACAGACCTACCCCGCGTTATTCTTCACGCGCTGGATCACCCACTTCTGTGCGCCCATGTTTTTCTTTCTCGCAGGCACGGGCGCGTTCCTCTACGGGCGTCGTCACACGCCCGCGGAACTCAGCCGCTTTCTCTGGACCCGCGGCCTCTGGCTCATCGCGCTGGAGTTCACCGTGGTGGGCACGGGCTGGACGTTTCAAATCCCCTTCGGATTCTTCGGCGTGATCTGGGCGCTGGGCGCATGCATGGTGATCCTGGCCGCAGTCGTGCGCCTGCCCATGCGCTGGATCGGCGTACTTTCGATCGGCATGATCGTCACACACAATCTTCTCGATCCCTTGCGCCCCAGGCAATTCGGCTCGTTCGCCTGGTTGTGGAGTCTTCTGCACGCCCGCGGCGGCGTTCTCCTGCCTTTTCAAATACGCGAGTTCGTCCTGTTTCCACTGATCCCCCTGATGGGAGTAATGGCTGCGGGCTATGTTTTCGGACGGCTCTACCTGCTCGAGAGAGATCGGCGGAGGAGGCTGTTAACACTCCTGGGCCTGGTGCTAATCGCGGCGTTCATCCTGTTGCGCCATCATTTCTTCTGCTGGCATGGGTCGACAAGCCGTACGTTCCGCGGGGACTGGGAGCGCTGCATACCTTTGGCCGCGTGCCCATGTTCTTCTACGTCCTGCACATCTATCTGATTCACTTGCTGGCGGTGATAGTGGCTGCGCTGCACCACGAATCGGTCGGATGGCTCTTCCACGGCGCCTTTTTTGGGGAGACACCGAACGGCTACGGATACAACCTGCCGTTTGTGTATTTGATGTGGGTGATTGCGGTGACCCTGTTGTACTTCCCATGCCGCTGGTTCGCGGAGTTAAAACAACGCCGAAAAGACTGGTGGCTATCGTATTTGTAAGCTGCGAGCAACAAGCCCACGCAGAGACCCCAAAAAGCCTTCAACCGCAAAGATCGCAAAGGGGTCGCGAAGGTCGCCAAGAAAGTCTTAGCGCCCTTGCGTCCCCTTTGCGCCCTTCGACGTTGCCAAACTTCGTACCGTCAAGAAACAGACTTGCTCGCGCTCGCAGCTCAAAGCTCGCCGATTGAAGCTCCCGAACTACACCGGCTTAAACAACACACTGCTGCCGGGAACGCGCTTTACGGACTCCGGTCCTGCCGGAGCCGGTGGAGGGAGCGTTGCCGGCACCGTCGCCAGTTTGGCCGCTTCAGTTGCTACGGCAGCCGGCTTGGCTAGTGGCTGTTCGGCGGGCGTACTCTTCGCGAACGCCCGGATCTCCACGCTACCCTTCGGCACTGCGCCGTCGTCGATGTGGATGCGCTTGGTGATGATCTCGCCCTGGATCCAGCTCTCTGACCGGATATCCAGGAGATCGGTGCAGTGGATGTTGCCTTTCACCTAGCCCATCACAACCAAATCCTGGGAATGAATGTCAGCCGTCACCTGGCGGCCGCGGCCCACCGTCACCCGATGCTTGGGGAAACGGATCGAACCCTCGATCATTGCCATCGACCAACAGCGCCTCGTTCCCGCTAACTTCTCCCTTAATGGCGACTGAGCGCCCAATGGTCGGGTGCTCGGTCACGACTCCTGTGCCCGAGTTCGGCACACTCCTGGGGACCGGCGCCGGCCGTTCGGAGGGACAGGAGGGTTATGTGATTTCCGGAGGTCCGCCATGATATTCACTTCCTTATCTTCGGGTTGCCGCTGTCGGGCCAATGCTTGGTAGCCGCTATACCGTCTCATCGGCCAAGATGGGGAATTGATTAGGGTGGGTCCAACCAAAGGTCTTGGGTAGGTCCTAGTTCGGCCTATCTTCAGCGCAGGTGGGGGCCATTCTCGCTCAGTGGGTAGCGGCCGACGATCGAGCCAAAATAAGAGCGGTGTCCGTGGACATAGACTCGTAGTAATTGACGAAGCGCCTTGTCTCCGCAGCCTGGTACGGGGCCAGGTTGTGTGCCCAGCGAAAACCAATGGGCTGGTACCACAGCTCGGCGTCAACGTGAAACGGACCGGGCGCGTCTCCGAGTTGAACCGAATAGCGCACCGAGTCTCCTGCAGCGGTAAAGTCGGGATCGTCGGCAGCGTCCCCAACCACGGCGATGTCCTTATCCGCCGTCTGTTTCTGGAAACCGGAGGGCAGCAGCCGATTGTCCTTCAGATATCCCACCGCCGCAGCCAGTCCGGTCGTGACATGGCCGCCCTGATCGCGAAGAATTGGTTCATAGATTTGTACCTCATCACTGTCCTTGATTTCCCGGTAGTGAGGTTCGAAGCTCAACGGGTCGGCATCGTTGTCGTTCCCGCGGATCGAGCCATCGGGATTCAAGGCTCCAGATTCGAACACTGCCTTACCGTTGGCATCGCGAACTATTACGTGCAACCAAGCGCGGCGCGAAGGAAACGCGGTGGGAAGTTTGTGGCCGGTCAAGTTTTCAACCAACACATCCAGCGTGAGCTGCGCGGAACGCGCTTTGATGTCCCGGATCGTGACACGGGCGGCCTGCGACTGCAGGAACTCCGCAGTCTTCTCTGCCCCAGCAGTCAATTCCAGGGGCATCGCAGAGACGCTGAGATCCTCCCGATGAGAGTTCAGCATTCGTAACATGAAAAAGTTGGCGCCTACGAAGCTGTGCTGCCGCACCCCCTGGCGAAGCACGCCCAGAACCGCTGTGATCGGCGCGTCGCCGTGGACTTCCGGCATGTGACAAGACTGGCAGCTAGACTTGGCCGGGTAATCGCTGTGCAGCCATTCCAGGTAAGGCATCTGCTCGGGAAATGTTCCGATCTGCTTTCCGTCGGAATTCAGGGACTTGGTGTAGAGCGTGTGGCAGGTCGCACACATGGCCGAATCTCGAATATGCTGCGCGGCTTCGACCGGGCGAAATCCTCCGGTCGATGTCTGCATGATGTGGGCCTGACCGGCTTGAATTGCGAAAGGCCCGTATTCCGAGTGATCACCCTTTTGGCGTGGTGGATCAATCACGAAGCCGCCGTTGAAGCTTTCCCGCGTCCCCAGTTTCTCCTTTCCGATCTGGTGGCACAACGAACACGAGACTCCGTCTTCGGCTGCCGCATTTTTCTTAGGATCGCGGTCAAAGGGAAGGTGCGCGAACACTTCGCCCGGTCGCCCTTGCAGCTTCGCCTGGTAACGAGCCATCGGCATGTGGCAGTCCGCGCAGCCGTCTTCGATTTCCGCCCGCGCTTCTGGATGATCGATGTCTTCCCGCCGAACGCTGGCCTGCCAATAGGGATCACGCGCGGAATTTGCCATGATGCTGGCACGCCACGCGAAGCCTATCGAAACATCGTCGCCTGCGGGAGTCCTCAGTCCGTTGTGGCAGGCCAAGCAACGGTCCGAGGTGTGGAATTCAGGCTCAAGTTGTTTCTGGCCGGCGGCTCTCAGCCTGGGCACTAGCAGTGCTAGCAGCAGCGCGAGCGCTAGGGTCAGATACCTGATTGATCTTCGCATTACCAGCCTTCGTTCAGTTTTCCGTCTTGCCAGTCCCAGAGTACGTAGAACATGAGCTGCACTGGTCTTCCGGCAGTGTTGTTGACGGGAACACGCACGCCGAAGTCGCAACGCACGTGTTGTCTCTTGCTAATCGTCACTTGCATTTGCGGCAGTACATCCCAATTGGTTTTTGCATGATCTTCCAGAGCACGGTCCGCCAGAAACTCGACCATGGGCGACCACAAGCGCCCTAAACCGTGGTCGGCTGCGAAGCTCTGGCCGAGCGCAGTGTTGAAGAATATGGATTGCGGCGCGATATCCGTATGACGAGGCAGATCTGCACCCAGTTGGGTCTGCACAAATGTTTTCGTACGGAAGACCTGGTCAAAGGCGGCGAAGGTTTCAAATGTCGTCGTGCCCGATCCGAATCCCCTTGCCCGGCTGCCGGTCGGCAAAATCACGCTACCCTGCAGGCTCAGAATCGACCCCGATGGCAAACTGGAAAACATCACCCGCTTCAAGCCCAGGGTCGTGTCCCCAACGCCACCATACCAAGTGTGATTCTGATCGACAAACGTGACTGGTACGTCCACCTCGATTTGATTTCTGAGACCGAATCGCTGCTCATGGATGATGTGGCTCGCGACGCCCGGAGCGCCCTGCGCATTGAGCCCCGTTGAGATCACCACTTCATCCTCGGGATATGCCTTCTCGGTCACCAGCGCTCTGGGCAGATTCAGCTCACCGCGCGGCCATTTGGGATCGCGGCAGAAGCCCCGCAGGTATTCGATCACCTGGTCGATCTGTCCCGAGGTCAACGCCTGTCCAAACGATGGCATGATCTGGGAAAAACCCCGGGTTGGGCCGCCGTGAGTGATGATCGCTTTCCACGCCGTATTGTCTTCCGGGGTGGTCTGATCGCACGCCGTGAAGTCGGGAAAGGTCCGCGGCGGCTCGAAACCGCTGATGGACTTCGGCGTTCCCTTGCCGTCGGGACCATGGCATGCGACACACGCGGATTTGAAGATTTGCTCGCCCGTCTCCAAGTGGAGCGAGGATCCGCTCGCCGTTTGTCCGAACAGGCTGCAGTTCATGGAGACCAGCAGGACAATCAACTTGGCAAAACCCGCGAAGGGGGACGTACGACAGGGCTGCGTTTTATTCGCCATCCAGTGTGCTCTGTGCCTTCTTCTCTACAGGTGTCTCGGAGCGTGAATATGCTTAGAGATGGGTGCCAGAAGTCAAGTTGCATTTCTTTTTTATCATCTTTTTTGTGAAATGAATCTCGACACTGCAGGCTCGAGATCCTGAACAAACCAAGGTAGAGATTGGCTTCGGCAGGTCGTAAGGAGATGTTTGCTCGCTGAATGTGAAAGGGACCTGAAAGGTTATAAATCAGCCAACGCCGGCCACCTGCGCAGGCAGAGTGCCTAAGGTACAACCGCCGATGCCTCGTTGGAATAGGCGCTTTCCAGATTTCCTGCACCCACCGCAGTGACAGCGTAGTAGTAGGTCTGGCCGGAAGTCACGGCCGTGTCTACGTACGACTGCCCGGACTCCAAGGGAGACAAACGCGTGTACGGCCCGCCCGATGCAGCACCGCGATAGACGTAGTATCCCTGTGCCGACGAGGAACTCGGATTCCAACTCAGCGTGACACTGTGTTGGCTTGTCTGTTGGCCCGTCCCCGAGAGCGACACGCCACCGGTGGAGTTGGTCGCGTTGCTGAGGAAAGAAATCGTACCGCTCGAGGCTCCCGTTGCCTGGGGCGCAAAGGTAACGGTAAAGGACACGCTTTGTCCCGCCGCGATAGTCACCGGGAAGGAAATGCCACTCACGGAGAATCCGTTTCCATTCCAACTGGCGGTCGAGATCGTGACTCCCTCCGAGGCCGCAGTCAAGGTGCCGGTCTGGTCCTTGCTGCTTCCGACGGTCACGCTGCCGAAACTCATACTCACTGGCGCCACTGTGAGGCTCCCGGTGGGGGTGGTTCCGCCGCCGGTGGGGTTGCCTCCTCCGGACGAGGCATTCATTTTTGCTGTCACGCAGCCCACGTTGAGCGCGCCGGCAACCAGCAGGACAGCAGCGAACCAGAACAGCTGCGGACTAGGCTTCTTTATCAACTGGATGCCAGAATCCATTTGCGACACAATGCCTCTCTTCTGCAGAGGTTTCCCAAGAGTCCAAAAAGCTATCCACAAATGAAAGGGAGCCAATCCTAGCCAGCAAGCAGAGGACCATCGGCTGAAATGTTCTCTTTACTTGACTTCTGCCGTAGTGCGCAGGTCCTTGACCATGTAAGAGTTACCCGACTGGGAAGGGGTTGCGCGAGAGGATTTAGCGGACTCTGTTGAAAAACTCAACAGTTGCGCCTAGTGTTTTGGGTTCGTCCGCATTCCAGGAAAAATCCTAGCCACTCATGCTTTGCTCACGCAGTATTTCTGTTCGTCTGGGCGCCATGGCGAACGCCGTTTCAGGAATACGCCCAGTTGCCACCCAGTTCTGCAATCTGTTCAACGCAAAGGCACTGCACAGCAGATCTTTCCATAGCGGATCCCGTCACTACTCAATGGTTACTAAAGGCCGGCGCCGAGTTACGTTTGGGGCATGTACTCTTGCGCCCGACTTGGTTAGGCTGTCCTTAGAATTCAAGTTCTCCATCGATGGTGTGAGCGCTATCCCCCAGTGCTCCGAGTTGTGCAGTCTTTGGGCATAGAAGGGATCATGAGAAGCGCTATTTTGGCAGTCTTAGTCCTGCTCGGTGCGGCAAGCGCGCAAGACATCCTGGTAGCGACCAACGCTCAGCCGGCAGCGGCAAAAGCCACGCCGGCTGCGATACCGGTCCCCTTGGCAGAGGGACTAGTGCCAATCCCGAATGCAATTGAAGGGGCCCTGAACGCTGTACCGGATGCGCCCAGCACCCGCAAGTTCTGGACCCTGGAAAACAAGGTCAATTTCTCAATCTTCGCGGCCGAACTCACAGCCGACGCCATCACAACCCAACGCGGCCTGAACCGCGGGATGCGTGAAGCCAACCCACTGGCGCGTCCTTTTGTGACACAAGGAGCGGGCGGCCAAGCTGCTGCATCGGTAATTGGCTTCGGAATGGGCGTAGGCACTGCTTACTGGCTGCACCGAACCCATCACTACAAAGCAGAGCGTATCGCGGTTCGCATCATGCTGGCGGCCGAAGGGATAGCGGTCGGCCAAAACATCGCGGTACTGCGTTAATCGATTCCCGACCATCCTGAGCGCATTGAGCGGTAGCTAGGCGGAATCGAAGGACCGCATCTCTGCAGGACCACGAGCCTGCTGCTCTCTTGTGCGGCCTTCTCGGAAAACAGCTTCGGCGAAAGTCTTCCCGTCCAAGCCTTGCCTCGTTCTAACCGCATAGCTGGCCTCTTGAACGAGGCGCCGAAATTGTTCGTATCTCGTCACCCACAACCGTCCCATGCCTCATTTTCTACAAAAAAAGTTGCATCTGCTGTCGTTCTCCCGACCGCTCATTCGACGTACCAGTAGAGCCGGAAACACGCGGCTGCAGGAGTCGGATATGACATCGCAAGGCACCTCCGCCCAAACCCTCAAGTCCATCGCCGGATCGTTCCTCGTCGCTCCCGGCCTCGTTCTTCTGTGTGGAGACATGGATGGAGTTGTGACGCGCTGGCACCAGCTTCTCGGCAGCACTCCGGACTCTGGTCTCGGGGTCCTGTCTTCCGTCATCCTGGCGGCATCGTTTAGTCCCAGGCAATTGTTCCAGGGTTTGCTGCAGACGCTCTGCCCACCGCTGCTTCTCGTCTTAATCGGAGCACTATTGCTATGGAATGCCTCTTCGGACAGGGGTGGGCCTTTTAGCCCGACCGTCGATCAGCTCTGATCAACGATAGTGCGGACAATTCCGATTTTCGGCGAAAGCCCGGCAGCCAACTTAGCATCGTCTACCCTGCCTACGTTATCTAATATGCTATGGCTAACGGGCTACCTGTTTCGGTTCTGGATTTAGTCGGGATGCACACCGGTGAACCCGCCGCCAGCGCCATCGCACGATCCGTAGACCTCGCGCAACAGGTAGAGCGCCTGGGCTACACCCGGTTCTGGCTGGCTGAACACCATTCGATCGAGGGTCTAGCGTGTTCGGCAACGCCTGTGCTGATTGCGCACGTGGCCGCAGCCACCAAAACAATCCGGGTAGGCAGCGGTGGAGTCATGCTGCCGAACCATGCTCCCCTGATGGTAGCGGAGCAGTTCGGCACGCTCGCAGCGCTCTTTCCCGGACGGATTGATCTGGGCCTGGGACGCGCTCCTGGTGGTGACTTCCAAACCATGCGTGCGCTGCGGCGCGATCTACATCAGAACGGCGAGGACTTCCCGGCACTTTTGGAAGAATTACGAACCTATCTGGGTCCAGAACAGCCCGGACAAGCGGTCAAAGCCATTCCTGGACAGGGAAGCAACGTGCCAATCACCCTACTGGGATCGAGCAGCTTCAGTGCGCAACTGGCCGGGACATTGGGTTTGCCCTTCGCCTTCGCCGCCCACTTCGCTCCCGAATACTTGTACGCAGCGGCGCGGCTCTACCGCCAAGCCTTCCGTCCGAGCGACGTATTGCGCAAGCCCTATATGATCGTGGCCGTTCAGGTGATTGCTGCTGAGACTGACGCAGAAGCCCGCCGCCTGTTTACTACTCCCCAGCAGCGTTTCCTGCGTTTGATCCGCAATCAACCGGTGGAACTGCGGCCACCGGTCGACTCGATGGAACCGTTATGGGAGGATTTTGAGCGGGCCGCCGTGGAGAGCAAGCTCGGCGCCGCCATCGTGGGATCGAAAGCGACGGTGAAAGTTGGCTTGGAAAAATTGGTGGCTGAAACCTGCGCCAACGAGGTCATCGTTGTGACCGACACCTATGAGCATGCCGACCGCCTGCGCTCCTATGAACAAGTGGCGAACCTTGCGAGAGAGCTGGCCGTGGCGGCCTGACAGGCAGGGTCTCAGGTCTCAAGGCCCAGGTGTCAGGCTTAGTATCAATTGCGGACATCAAGTACCCTGGCAGGTGACACCTGCGACCTGACATCTGCGTCTCATTCCGTGGTGAAGTAATCCACCGGCACGGGGTTCTCAAAGAGCGAATAGTCCCGTGTCACCACAGTGATGCCACCTTCCGTCACGAAATAGCGTTGCCGGTCAGCCTCGGCGTCGTAGCCGATGGTCGTCCCCTCGGGAATGTGGACGTCGCGATCGATAATCGCGCGCTGAATCCGGCAGCGCCGCCCGACGTTCACATGCGAAAACAAGATGCTGTCATCCACCTCGCTGTAAGAGTTCACCCGCACATCCGGCGATAACACGCAATTCTTGACGGCCCCGCCTGACACGATGCATCCGGCTGACACGATGGAGTCCAGCGCTGTCCCGGTGCGGCCCGGTTCCGCGAACACGAACTTGGCCGGGGGATACTGCCTCTGATGCGTGCGGATCGGCCAATCTTCGTCGTACAAATTGAAAACCGGCGACACTGACACGATGTCCATGTTGGCTTCGTAATACGCCTCGAGTGTGCCGACATCCCGCCAGTACAGGGCTTCCTTCTTGTTCTCATCGACGAAGTCGTAGGCGTAGACGCGGTAGTCGTCAACCATGCGGGGCAGGATGTCCTTGCCGAAGTCATGGCTCGACTTGGCATCTTCCGCGTCTTTAAGCAGCACCGGGATAAGCACATCGGTATTGAAAAGGTAAATACCCATCGAGGCCGAAACTTTTGCGGGATTCCAGGGTGAGCGCAGATCGGTCTGCTTGGGCTTTTCCAGAAATCCGTTTACGCGATGGTCGTGGTCGATGTCGACCACCCCAAAGCGGTACACCTCATCCGGTTCGATCTGAATGGTAGCCAAAGTGACGTCGGCCGCCGAGTGCATGTGCTGCTCCAGCATCTTTCCGTAATCCATCTTGTAGATGTGGTCGCCGGAAAGAATCAGCACGTGCTTCGGCTGCTCGGAGCCGATGGAATAAATATTCTGGTAAACGGCGTCGGCCGTGCCCATGTACCAGTTCTCGCTCACCCGCTTCATGGGTGGAAGAATTTCGACGAACTCCCCCATTTCCCGGGCGACGATGTTCCATCCTTCGCGGATGTGCCGGTTCAAGGAGAGAGCTTTGTACTGGGTGAGAATGTAGACCCGGCGCAGATCAGAATTGACGCAGTTGGAGAGCGTTATGTCGATGATACGGTACTGGCCGCCGAAGGTGACGGCGGGTTTGGCCCGGTCGCGAGTCAAAGGATAGAGGCGCTCACCGGCGCCTCCAGCTAGCAGCACTCCCAGCGTGTCTTTCATCAGACGTCCCGGTTCGTGTGTTGACGGGCCCCGTTGATTATCGCCAGCTACCGCAGTTCGGAGCCAGCCATCGGTGTTCACTGCGAAACGGTAGATGGTAGCACACGGGGAAACGGTTGCGCCGGATCTGAGTCCATGTGGCCTTGGATAGATTCGGAAGGGTTACGAGCGAGTCGAAACCGCAAGGCACAACACGGACACTGGCCGCGCACGACAATTGAAGGCGATTAAAGACGAGTGGAATAAGTAACGAAAACGTGGTGTACGTCGCGGAATTCGAGGAGCAGCCCGCTAGGCCACGTCCTCATCAATCTTGATGCGCAGAGACTTGAGAAACTTGAGATCCTGATCGTTGACCTTGAAGGTAGGGTTGCTGGTCAGGGTGGTCACCAGCGAGGTCTTGTCGCTCGCTTTCTCGCCCTGTTTGCTGACTCCAATGGTCGCTTCCAGCACCAGGAAAATGTCGTACCCCCCTTCCTTAATCCGTGCCACCACCTCGGCAATCGAATCGGAGTCGGCCAGGGATTCGTTGATCGCCTCGCCTAGTTCCTTCATCAGCTGCTTGAGTTGCTGGTCCACGGAAACCCCCTTCCGCCGACGGGTCACAGACGTCTGTGATGTAAGTACCCCGCGTCTTGGGTATTGTAACGCCGAACATTGATAAAATCGACCGGTGGCCGGCATCTCTTTAGCACGCAAGCTGTGGATTGTTGCCCGAGTCGCGAATCAGCAGGCTGGACGCACCCGGACGATGCGCGCAGTCCTGCACGCGGGTCAGACCACTGCCCGGTCTTTTGGACGGGTTTTGCACCAGCTTTGGTTGGAGGTTACCGGCTTTGTTTTCCTTGCACTGGCCGGAATCGGCGGAGTGGCTTTGAGCCGTGAGTACGTCAAGTACCAGGCTGGGAAAACCGGGCCCGGGCGGTTGGTGGTTGCGGTGTGTTTTTGCTTGACCTTTGGTTATTTTGGACTGAGTTCTTTTTGGCGCGTGCGCCGGAAGCGGCAGAATTAGCCACAGAGGACACGAAGGTACACGAAGGAAAGCGGACCTGCACGGGGTAGCAGGCTCTGTGCGGAGGCAGAAGGTTAGGCTGAGCGGTGGGCATCGAAAAAGCCCGACCTCCGGGTTGCGCTTTTGGGCGTTCCTTAGTAACCCTTCGTGTCCTTTGTGGTTGAGAGCCTTATGACGGAAAAACTCAAGACGTCAGGCCCATTCAAGTCCGCGGCAGACACTTCCGATCCCGAGACTTCTTCGCACATCCCGGTGCGCTCGCTGTACACGTCGGCGGACCTTAAGGGTTGGGACCAGGAACGGGAAGTCGGCTATCCCGGAGAATATCCCTTCACGCGCGGGGTGCAGGCCACCATGTACCGGGGGCGGCTGTGGACCATGCGGCAATACGCTGGCATGGGAGATGCCGAGGAGTCCAACAAACGTTACAAGTACCTGCTCGCCAACGGGACCACCGGACTGTCGGTGGCCTTCGATCTGCCCACCCAGATTGGCCTCGACTCTGACAACCCACTAGCGGTGGGTGAGGTCGGCAAAGTGGGTGTTGCTATCGACTCCATCGAGGACATGCAGCGCCTGTTTGATGGCATCGATCTCACAAAGATTTCGACTTCGATGACCATCAACGCAACGGCGTCCATCCTGCTGGCTCTACACGTGGCGGTGGCGAAACGGCAGGGTGCGGATATTCGCAAACTTTCTGGCACCGTGCAAAACGACGTGCTGAAGGAATACATCGCGCGCGGGACTTATATTTATCCACCGCAGCAGGCGATGCGCATCATCACCGATCTGTTTGCCTGGGCAAACCAGAACGTGCCTGACTGGAACACGATATCGATCTCGGGCTATCACATGCGCGAGGCGGGATCGACCGCGGTGCAGGAAGTGGCGTTCACACTGGGCAACGGCATGGCCTACGTGCAGGCGGCAATCAATGCCGGACTGGACGTCGACAAGTTCGCGCCGAGGATCTCGTTCTTCTTCAATGCGCACAGCAATTTCCTGGAGGAAGTGGCCAAGTTTCGCGCGGCGCGGCGCATGTGGGCGCGTATCATGCGCGAACACTTCCACTCGAAGAGTCCTAAATCATGGATGCTTCGGTTTCACACGCAGACGGCCGGATCGACCCTCACCGCGCAACAACCCGAGAACAACATCGTGCGCACGGCGATTCAAGCGATGGCGGCGGTGCTGGGAGGTACGCAGTCGCTGCACACCAACTCGTTCGATGAGGCGTTGGCGCTGCCCACCGAGCAGTCCGCACGGATCGCGCTACGTACCCAGCAGATCATCGGATACGAATCGGGGGCTCCCCAAACCATCGATCCGCTGGCCGGATCCTACTATGTCGAGAGCTTGACCAACGAAATCGAAAAACGGGCGGCGGAGTACCTGGGCAAAATCGAAGTGATGGGTGGCATGCTGAAGGCGATCGAGCGCGGATACGTGCAACTCGAGATCCAGAACGCGGCGTATGAATATCAGCGCGCGGTGGATCACGGGGAAGCCGTGGTTGTCGGAGTCAACCGCTTCGCACTGGACCAGGAGAAGGCGATCCCGATCCAGCGCATCGACGAAGCGTTGGAGACGAAGCAGGTGGAACGCCTGCGCGCTCTGCGGGCACGACGCGATGCGGGAGCATGGAAAGCTGCTTTAGGTGGTGTGGAGGAGGCGGCGCGCTTAGGGACAAATTTAATGCCGCGGATCCTCGCAGCTGTGGAATCTCATGCGACCGTGGGAGAGATCTCCGACGCCATGCGCAGGGTGTTTGGGGAGTATCAGGAAGCGCTGGTGGTTTAAGCGCAGGAAAGCGTCATCGCTTAGCCTCCGCGACCGCTGCTTTGCGAAGGTCACTGAGAGATCCCGATGTGGAAAGCCAGAATCCTTTCTTTCGGCCTAACCTGGCATTGACGCCAACACTGCTTCCAAGCGGTCGTAGCTCGCAGCGACTCCTTTTTCCATGGGCGAGTTGAGGACAGCGTCGCGAGTCTCGCGCGAGTCGTACAGGATGGTCTGCGTGAGTGTTGTCTTTCCACTCTGCTCGACCAGGAGAATGATGCCCACGGCCTCACCCGGATACCAGGCCTCGTCGAACTTTTCAGTGGCAACGATGCGTTCCGGCACAACGATTTCGCGATACACGCCGCCCATCCCCATTTCCCTTCCGTCGCTGTGACGCCACACGTAGCGATAGCTGCCTCCCACGCGCAGGTCAATTTCGCACACCGGCATAGACCAGCCATCAGGGCCGAGCAGCCACCGCCTGACGAATTCGGGCTTGGAACAAGCCTCAAAGACCAATTGGCGGGGCGCTTCGAAGACACGGCTCATGACGATCTCGCAGTCGCCGCGAGTGGCGACTTGCAAAGTGTTCTTCATCGGGGATCTCCTATCGCTGCGTGCGTCTACGTTTCTTTTCCGTGAGCTTCATTTCATCCAGCAGGGCGTCGAGGTGCTGGAACCTGGCTTCCCAGAACTGGCGGTAGCCTTCCAACCAGACGGCTGCCTCGGCGAGTGGCTTCGCCTCCAGCCGCCGCGGGCGACGCTGCGCATCGCGGCCCCTCGAAATCAGGCCGGCGCGCTCCAGCACTTTGAGGTGACGGGAAATCGCGGGCTGGCTGACAGCGAATGGTTTGGCCAACTCGGTCACTGAGGCCTCGCCCGAGGCAAGGCGCGCCAGGATCGCCCGCCGGGTTGGGTCGGCGAGCGCGGCGAAGGTGACATCGAGACGGCGGGAAGTGTTCTGTACCATCTAGTTATATAACCATTATGTTATTAAAGAGCCGAACTGGCAAGCGCAATTTCTGAGACCAGGAAACTGTTGGGAACATACGCGTGGATTGGGAGCGACCGCTTCTCGTGGTCGTCATGCGAGAGGCCGAATCGAGGTCCCACCAGTCATTGTATGAACTTAATACAGGCGTCCAGAAACCAGACGCTGGCCTTCGAAGACCGCCAGCCGTGATCTTGGACGGAATCGCATCCTTCACATTTGACGGTCCTTAACGCGCCCCCGCCGACCAAGACCGGGCGTGCACCGAGTGGTATGCCAGTTGCACCTGATGGAAACGCCACAGTGTGCGCATCGTGCGAAAAAATTCCCAAGGCTTTGAGCGCAGTTGCTTATGATTTTCAGGTTATTGGTCAGCGTCTGGATGTTCGGTTCTTTCGCATGTGGACAGGAACTCCCTTCTCACTGGAAAGAAGAAGTCCAAAGACGCACCGAGGCGCGGGATTGGGCGACCGCGATGCAAATCGTGGACCGCGAGCTGGCTCGTGCGCCGCAGGATATGGAACTGCGCACATGGCACGCCCGCATCCTGACCTGGTCAGGCTCGCTCCCGGAAGCCGAACGGGAATACAACGAGATTCTCGCGACCGCCTGCAACGATCCGGATAACTGGGCAGGTCTGGCGAACGTGTATTCACGGGAAGGCCGGAGGGAGGATGCGCTCCGGGCGCTGGATCGCGCCGTGGAACTCGATCCCAAGCGCGCCGATCTGCGCGCGGCCCACGCGCGCGCGTTGCAGGCAGCCAATCACCCAAAGGAAGCCAAGTGGGAGTTTCAGAGGGTTCTGGCCCTCGATCCCGTGAGTGCAGAGGCGCACGCGGGCCTGCTTTCCTTGCGGGAGCAGCCGAAGCACCAGTTGCACGTGGGGGTGGACAGCGATCTCTTTAATTTCGCCAGTGCAAACCATAGTGAAGGTGTGAGCCTGACCTCGCAATGGACATCGCACTGGCAGACGAGCGTGGCAGGAAGTTCCTACCAGCGCGCGGGAACGGATGCGGGAAAAGTGCTCGTGAGGGTGACGGGAAAGTTGCCGAAGTGGGGTGCGCTCACGGTGGGCGGCGCTAGAGCCCACGACCATGGTGTCATTCCAAAAGGCGAAGCGTTCTTCGACTATGACCGCGGATGGAGGGTGGGAACGAGCGGTTGGCTGCGCGGAGTGGAGATCGTCTACGGGCAGCACTGGTACTGGTACACGACGGCGCGAATTCTGACGATCAGCGAAAGCACACTTTTTTATCTGCCGCGGGACTGGACCTGGTCTTTGGCTTTGAGCGAGGCGCGAAGCGAATTTTCCGGGACCGGTGCGGAATGGCGTCCCGGGGGGATGACGCGACTCGGCTTTCCGATTGCTGGCCGGGACGAGCACCGGCTTGGGGGAAACATCTTTCTTGCGCGGGGTACAGAGAATTTTGCACAGGTTGATCAGATCGGGAGCTTTTCTGCCCAGACGTACGGGGGCGGATTGCGCTATCAACTGACCGCACGCCAGGACTGGACGGGCTACGGAGCCTATCAGAAGCGCACGCAGGACCGGACGCAGACAAGTTTCGGACTTACCTATGGGATCCGCTTTTGAGGCATTTCGGAGGATTGGACCCGCAGCGTTCGTGCTGAAGGCGATCATTGCTGCGATCGCCGCAGACGTGTTGCTGCTAGGGTTCATCCTGCTTCGCCGAACCTACCGCAAACGGTATTTCGCGAAGCGGGATGCGCGGGTCTTCGAACTCCGGCACCAGTGGGATGCCCTGATTTCGGGACAGATCGCCTATTCAGCGTGGCGCTCGAAATCGTCCGATCGACGAATTGTGGAGACGATGGCGCTGGACGCTTTCGAAGCCGCCGGGCCGGAAGAATCGGCACGTCTTTTGAAGTTTCTGCGGGAAAGTGGGCTCGTCGAGAAAAGCATCTGTGACGCGCGGCAGCACAGAGGCTGGCGGCGGCACCGCGCGCTGGTGGCGCTCGGGCGCACGCGAGCCCCGGAAGGGATTCCGGCCCTGGGAGAGGGATTGCGGGACCGCAATCTCGAAACCCAGCTGGCGGCATTACGCGGGTTGGGCCGAATGGCTTGTTCGGAAGCGGCCGAAGAGATTCTGGCTTGGGTGGAGGAGGCTGGGCTCACCGTACCTGCGCTTCCCTTACAAGGTGCGTTGGTGCAGTGCTGCAGCGAGCGTCCAAGAGTGTTGTTGCGGTATCTGCAGCATTCGGAAGGAGCCGTACGCGAGGTGCTTGGACGAGTACTCGGCGAGGTCGCCACGACATCGCTGGGTACCGACATGTTGCAGTTCGTGGACGATAAGCTACCCGAGCTGCGCGCCGCGGCCGCGCGTGCGCTGTGCCACGCTGAGCCCGCCCTGGCAATCGATGTTCTGAGCGAGTTGGCGCAGGATGAAATGTGGTTCGTGCGGCTGCGCGCCGTCGTAAGCCTTGGAAAGCTTCGCCATCTCGGTGCAATATCCCCGTTATTGAAGGGACTGACGGATTCGAACCGGCTGGTGCGTTTGCGAGCCGCAGAAGCGCTGGTGGATCTCAAATCGGAGATGGTTTCGATCTTCGAAGAGGTAGTAGCGACCGCGGACCGCTACGGGTTTCATGCCTATGTGTCGGCACTGGACAACGCCGGCTTGCAGGGAAAGCTTGAATCGGAACTGTTGGCACTTCGAACCGACCAGGGTGACTTTCTGCTCAGGGTGCTCCGCACAGCAACGTTATCCTCCGCGCAACCTGTGCCCCGGGAAATGGCGTCCGCCCACGCAGCATCCCGGCCATGATTCAATTCCTGGATGTCACAAATCACATACTTTTCTACTACTATGTGGTTTGCAATCTGACCTACCTGACGATGCTCATCCTCGCACTGAAGATGAGCGCTGCACACCAACGGCGGCTGGAGAGTATCAAGCTTAACTGGATCAAAGGATCCCCTCTCGCACCCCCGATCACAATCCTCGTGCCTGCGCACAACGAAGAGAAGTCCATATGTGTAGCCCTGAAGAACCTGCTTGATCTGGACTATCCAGAACTTGAAGTCATCGCGGTGAATGACGGCTCGGTAGACGGAACACTCGCGGAAATGCAACGTGAGTTTCTGCTACGGCCGGTAAGGGCGGTGTACATCCCGCAAGCAATCAGTGCTGCGGTGCGAGGACTGTATCGAAGTGACGCCGACTCGCGCCTGCTGGTTGTGGATAAGGATTCAGGTGGAAGTAAGGCGGACGCGGTAAACGCCGGGCTAAATGCGGCGACATCACCTTACGTATGTGTGGTCGACGCAGACTCAGTACTCGAACGCGATGCGCTCCTGCGAATCATGGTGCCCGTATTGGCCGACCCGAAACGCGTAGTGGGCGTGGGCGGAATTGTCCGAGTTTTGAACGGATGCGAGATCGAGGCCGGACGGGTACGGCGGGTTCGTCTGCCGCGGAAGAGCATTGAAGTCATTCAGGTCGTCGAGTACTTGCGTGCCTTTCTGATTGGAAGAGAAGCGTGGGCCAGCGCAAACATGCTGATGATCGTTTCCGGGGCCTTCGGACTCTTCAGAACGGACGCCGTGCGTGCGGTGGGGGGCTATCGATCTCAAGCCATTGGCGAGGATTTCGACCTGGTAGCGCGCCTGCATCGCCACCTGCGAGAGGAGGGGAAGGATTATCAAATCCAGTTTGTCGCCGATCCGGTTTGCTGGACGGAAGTACCCTCAGACTTGCGATCGCTGGGCCGGCAGAGGGCGCGCTGGCAAAAAGGATTACTGGATGTGTTGTGGCCGAATACGGACATGCTTTTTCGGCCCCGTTACGGACGTGTGGGATCCTTGGCGCTTCCTTACTTGTGGCTGTTCGAGTTGGTCGCTCCTCTCATCGAACTGCTTGGTATCGTGACAATTGCGTTGGCGGCGTGGCTTGGGGTGCTGAGCCGCGAATTCTTTGTGCAGTTCATGATCTTCGGGTATGCATTTGCGACCGTGATCTCGATTGGTTCCGTCCTGCAGGAAGAGCTGACCTATAAGCGATACAACGACTGGAAGGATGTGGCGCGACTGGTGAGCTATTGCTTCCTCGAACACTTTCCATATCGGCAAATGCACATGATCTGGCGACTGCAGGGTCTGTGGCAGTATTTGCGTGGCGACATGGCCTGGAGGCCGCTGGAGCGAAAGGGCCTCAGTGAGCAGGTGCAGACTGAATGAAAGCCTGGCAAACCGCCGCCTGGCAGAGCGTTCTGTTGTCAGAAGCCCAAGCCACGCCGTTCAGGCAACATTGGTTTGGTCCCGTACTCCACTCCAAATCGGAACAGTTTCGTCGGCCCTAGGCGCGATTTTCCCTCCTGCTACAATTCCGATTCCTTGCATAATGACTTGCTGCCGAGCTACGAACTTTGGGACACGCACGCACGTATTGCTCGTGTGATGTTATACCAGGGGTGTGCCGGCTCTCGCAGCGCTGTCTCCGGCTGAAAAACCAGGAGTTTCCGGGAGTATCGGTTGGAAGACGCGCAAATTGTCAATGGTCTGGTCCGCCGCTGTGTGGCGGGAGACGTGGTCGCCTGGGAAGAAATCGTCCAGCGCTACCACCGGCGCATTTTCAACATCTGCTATCGCTTCGCGGGTACTTCGGACGACGCTCAGGATCTGACCCAGGAAGTCTTCATCAAAATGTATCGCACGCTGAACTCCTACGATGTGGAGCGCGGCGCCTTCATGACTTGGCTCACGACCATGACCCGCAACCTGCTGGTCGACCACTTCCGCAAGACCAAGCAGGATCGGGTCACGGATTCGATCGACGCGACAACCTCCGACCATGAGGACGCCATGCCTCTCAGCGACCGGATCGAGGACCAGGGGGCCCCTCCAGACGCCCGGGTACAGAGCCGGGAAACCAAAGAAGCCGTCCACCAAGCCCTGCAAAAGCTGTCTCCTGAGCTCCGCGAAGCTGTGATTCTAAGGGACTTACAAGACATGGATTACCGGGAAATCGCTGCTGTTCTTAAGGTTCCGGAAGGAACCGTGAAGTCCAGAATAAACCGGGGGCGGGCGGAACTTGCACGCCTCCTTCAACGTATTTACAAACAGGTGATGTGATGCCAGGTGAAGCCAATAACGGTATGCAGTGCAACGAGTTCGAAGCTCTGCTGTTTGACGCGCTCGACGGATTGTTGACGGGTGCGAAACAGGAACGCTTTCGGGCTCATACCCGCGTCTGCCCCAAGTGCGGACCGATGTTCGCCGAGGTGGAGGCGGGGCAGCATTGGCTGAAGTCACTCACGGAGGTGGAGCCTCCAGCCAACCTGGTCAATGGCATTCTGGCAGCGACAAGCGGGATTCAGAGTTATCGCCTGCAGTCGTCGGGGGCCGCAATCCACCAGCCGTCGTTGGGTGAGCGCATTCGCGAATGGGCGGATTCCTTCCTGACGCCGGTTTGGGGTACAGTGCGGCAACCGCGGTTTGCCATGTCGTTCGGGATGGCGTTCTTCTCACTGTCCGTCGCGCTGAGCGTGGCGGGGGTGAAGCCTACCGATCTGAAACAGGCGGACCTCAGCCGGAATGGATTGCGGAGGACGTACTACACCACGTCGGCCCGGGTGGTGAAGTATTACGAGAACATCCGGCTCGTGTATGAAATCGAGTCACGAGTGCAGGAGTTCAAGCGGGCGACCACACCCGCCGAACCGGGCCCCAAAAAAGAGCGGGACAAGACCCGCAAAGACAACACTAGTGGACAACCCGAGCCCAGACAGGAGAGAAATTATAGCCGCGAAGAGAACCAGCCCGTGCTGGCTTCTGCCCCGGAGGATCCACCTGCCGTGTCGGTGACCACGATCAGGAGGTTGGTATGAACTGCGCCACCCACAACTCAGTTGGGGCAGTGGCTTACTGCCGCACTTGCGGAAAGCCGCTGTGCGCTACTTGTGTCCGCGACGTACGGGGCACAATATTCTGTGAGCATTGCCTCGCCGAGCGTGTGGGCAGTGCCCTTCCCCCAACCCCGCCGCCCGGCGCGCCCGTTGTGGGAGCATCGGCGACTTACAAGACAGAACGTTTGCCAAGTCCGGGTTTGGCAGCTGTGCTGGGTTTCATCCCCGGCGTCGGCGCCATGTATAACGGGCAATTCATGAAGGGCTTCATTCACGTCATGGCGTTCGTATGCATGATCTGGATGGCCGGCCGCATTGGGCCGATCATGGTTCCGGTATTCTTCGCGTATTTCTTTTACCTGGTATTTGACGCGTACAAGACCGCTCATGCGCTCGAACTGGGACAGCCCGTCCCGGATCCGTTCGGGTTTGAACGGATGTTTGGGCCGACGGTTCGTCCGGTTGGGGGATCCATAGGTGCGACCGCATCTTCGGCAGTTCCCAACAATGACGTCAGCGACACTCGTTATCGCGACAGCGTTCCCGCGGGCGCGGTCGTGTTGATCGGACTCGGTCTGATCTTCCTGCTGCATACGATTGGACTCTTCGAATTTGGCATTGACCGCTTCTGGCCGGTGATCCTCATTGTGTTTGGAGGGTGGTTGTTTGTGCGCCGGAGGGGTCTGCTGGGAGCGTCGGACGCGGTCTGCAATTGCGATCGCTGCCGCATGCGCAGCATCATGTGGCCCGCTATCCTCGTGACCCTGGGAGTGCTGTTCCTGATGGATAACTTGAATGGCCCGGGATTTGAGCGGACCTGGCCGTTGATCCTGTTGGTGATTGGCGCAGTCAAACTGCTGCAAAGTAACGCGTCAGAAGCGGGACACTTGGGCGAGCCGCCCGTGCTGCCGCCCACCGCGCCGTCTGCGGACGCGGTTTCCGTCCAGGGACCACAGCAACAATCGGAAGTGCCGCCCAGCGAGGTGAACCATGTCTAGCCCTTCGTCCGGCCCGGTGGTTGCTCCCCCGCGACGCCGCCGTTCGATGACGGGGCCGTTCATTCTGATCATTGTCGGCGTGATCTTCCTGCTGGGGAATTTGCACCTGATCTCCTGGGGACGGCTTGGCACCTGGTTCGCACATTACTGGCCGTTGTTGCTCATCCTGTGGGGTGTCCTGAAGCTGGTCGAACACAACCGGGCCAAGCAGGAAGGAAGGGCGGCTGCGGGAATCGGCGCGGGCGGAGTGTTCCTGTTGATCTTCCTGATCGTGGCCGGTCTGACCGCGAGCCAGGTGTCGCGGGTGAATTGGGAGGAACTGGGTGAGCACGTCGACATCGGAGACAACGACATCCCCTTCTTCGGCAAGACATTCAATTTCGACGATCAGCCATCCCTTGCGCAGACGCTGCCTGCGGGCGGAAGCGTGAAAATCGTGAATGAACGGGGCGCCGTAAAGGTCAACGTATCGAATGACGACCAGATCCGCGTGAGTTATGACAAGAAGATCCGCGCGGAGAGCCAGGAAGACGCGAATAAGTGGAATGAGCAATCCAAACCGCAGATCTCGGTAAGCGGGAATCAGGTCACCATCAATGCCAATACGCGGGGTGCTGGCGACCATGGGGTCACCGCCGACCTGAATGTATCGATCCCCCGCAAGGCCCCTGTTACCATCGCCTCGCAACGGGGCGATGTGAACGTGATGGGACGCGACGGCTCCCTTGAGATTTCCAACCAGCGCGGCGAAGTCAATGTCGACGACGTGAATGGCGACGTGACGCTGAACATGGATCGCAGTTCGGTAAGGGCCTCGCAGATTTCCGGCGACGTATTGATCTCGGGGCGCTCCAACGATGTCACCCTCACGGATGTAAAAGGGGCAGCGCGCCTGAGCGGCGAATTCATGGAGAGCGTGAAGCTCTCGAAGATCGGGAAATCCGTGAAGTTCAACTCGTCGCGCACCGACATGGAGTTCGGCAAACTCGAAGGCGATCTCGACCTGGATTCAGGAGACCTGCGGGCCAGCGGATTGACCGGCCCATTGCGCCTGACGACGCGTTCCAAGGACGTGACGCTCGAGGGCGTGTCGGGAGACGTAAGGGTGCAGGACGAGAACGGTGCGGTGGAAATGCAACTCAAGTCGCCGGGCAACGTGCAGGTTGACAACCGGCATGGCGATATCACCGTCGGAGTGCCAGAGAAGGTTGGGTTCAAGGTGGATGCCCGGACTCACGGGGGAGAAGTGCAGTCCGATTTTGCGGAACTGAAACCGAATAACAGCGACGAACAAGGCATCGCAACGGGCACGGTGGGCAACGGCGCCATCCGTTTGGTGCTGAACAGCGAGCACGGGACGATTGCGATCCGGAAAGTATCCATCACAGGGCCGGAGATGGCTGCGCCTCCGAGGCCGCCCAAGCCGCCCAAGGCCCCGGGGCCGGGTGCACGTCCAGAACCGGACGAGAACTAGTCCTCGGTTCCGCCCCCGAGGGCGTTTGCGATGGGCGGCTAGGACAACGATCTGTCTGGAGGGTTTCTAACGGCAGAAGACGCGACACCATCCGCAAAGTTCGCTAGAAACCGGACCAATTTCAGCGCGAAGGGCGTCAACGTGTGGTTCTCACTCCGCTGTTCCCGGTTCTGCCAACTTTGCTTCTGCTAATTTCTCAATCTGGTGCAGGACCTCGTCTTCCGCTAGATTCGTCGAGTCGATTATCACCGCGTCAGGAGCGGCCACCAACGGAGACGCAGCGCGGGTGCGATCGCGCAGGTCGCGCTCGCGCAATTCCGCTGCTATAGACTGCGCGGATGGTCCCTTGATTTTGTTCTGGTCAAGGCGACGCTGCTCACGGACGACGGGATCGGCGTCCAGGAAGATCTTCAGATCGGCATGGGGAAACACCTGGCTGCCGATATCTCTCCCCTCCATCACCACCCCGCCGCCCTTCCCCATTTCCTGCTGGCGGGCGACCATCCACTCCCGCACCGCAGGGTGCACCGAGACCCGGGAGGCCGCTTCCGTCACATCGCGGTCGCGGATGCGAATGGAAACATCCTTGCCGTCCAGCAAAACACGATTGCCGCCAATGGTTCGATCGCCTTGAGAGCGAGCGCGCGATACATGGCACCGCTTTCGAGATTGACGTAGCCGAGCTTGCGGGCCAGGCGCGAGGCGATAGTGCTCTTCCCTGCACCGGCCGGGCCATCGATGGCAATGATTAGTTTGCGAGCGGGCTTAGGGTCCATGGAGAAAGTGGCGGAAAATGCATGGCGATACAGGGTATCAGAAGCGATCGGGCGGCTGGAAATTCGAGGTTGATTCGGGGGGCTGAAACTTTGCACAGGAACAAAGAGGCGTCTCACGCCGGCGGGTTGGGACACCGTCGTTCCATTTCGGCTAGCTCGTCACGATCGACGGGGCATGCCAGCCGAACGGGCTGACTGTGCCGGTGACCTTTCGCCGGTCGCCGAACGGGGAGGGGCCACCTGAATGAGGGACCGTGCACCCGTGTGGACAAAACTCAACTCGCGGGCAGCGAGCAACGCCTTCAGTGCTTCCTGCACGCGCGAACGCGAGACGAGATTGCCAAAAAATGCTTCCACCTCCTGTTGGTCCGCGGCAACCACACAATCCAGATATTTGGAGAGCAGTGCAGTCAGGGCTTCGCCCACGGAGTAGCTGATACCCTCGCGAACTGCATCAGGCGCCCAGCGATGGAGCACGTCCCAAAATGCACCTTCACTGGCCTTGTAGTCCACGCGAGTAATACGTAACTTGGACCACAATTCCGAGAGACCGCGATCGAGCGCGGCACCGGAGAGGCTTCCTCCCAGTGTTTCTCCCAGCTTCTGTTTGGAGATGGGGCCCTCACGGCGAATGACTTCGTAGGTGTCACAGGCCAGCTGCGAGTACTCCGATCGAGGGCCGGCTTTGGGAGCGTGCTTCGGATTGCGCTCTCCAACCAGTGCGTAGAAATAGGGGAAGACAGAAGCCGCAACCAGGAAGGCGTTATTTTCGGCGAACAGGCTTGCTTCATAGGCGGCGTGCTCGCGCAAGAGACGCACCATGAGTTCCTTCGCGTCCTGAGCGCGCGGATCGGCGAAGGCATGCTGCAAGGTGGGCAGGCGATCATCGGCTCCAACCCAGGCTCCAACGAAAGTGGGCACCAGGACGGCGGGTCGGACCGGATACAGCAGGCAAAATCCCACCGACTCCATGAACGCGCGAGCGTCGTCAAGGGTGCGCACGGAATGTCCGTTCAGGTGCCACTTTTGTGCGCGAGCCTGCTGCAGTTCGGAATCGGTCATTGGTTGATTAGAACACAGGAGGGGGAGCAGGTCTCGGGTGTCAGGTCAAAGATGTCAGGTCTTAGTCTCAGGTCCTCTTTCCTGACGACTGACGACTGCTTCTAAGTTCTCTTGAATGCCTTCTGAATGTCTTTCAACGAATAACGTAGAACGACCGGTCTGCCGTGGGGGCAAGACATCGGGCATTCTGTCTTGGCCAGTTCAGACAGAAGCCACTCCATTTTGTTCTGCTCCAGCGGCATGTTGACCTTGATCGCGGCATGGCACGCGATGGAAGCGGCGATGCGGGTGCGGATCGCTTCCAGATTTAACTTCTGGTCCTCGTGCGACAACTGCTCGAGCAATTCGTGCAACATGTGCTCGACCTGAGGACCGTCGACGCCGGCTGGGGCAACTTTCACGGCTACGCTGCGTGCTCCGAAGGGCTCCGCCTCGAAGCCATTCCTGGCCAATTCGTCGGAAATTTCCGAGAAGACCGCTTGCTGCGCGGGCGTGAGTTCCAGGATCAGGGGCATCAACAGGCGCTGGCTTTCCACGCCCTTCGCCGCCCGCTGCTTCAGAACGCGTTCGAACAGCACTCGCTCGTGCGCCACGTGCTGATCAATAATCCACAATCCCTCGGAATTGACCGCGAGAATAAACGATTCGCGAATCTGTCCCAGGGGCTTGAGCGATGCCAGCGAGGGTGCTAGTTGACTGGGAGCCTCGGGTCCGTCGGCTAAGGCCGGAGTGCAGCCGTCGTCGGGGACGACTTCTGCCACGCGCGCGAGGGACACCGCCGCGTTGCCTTCTACGGCGATACCGCCCTGGAATTGAAATCGTTCATTGAGCGGCGGCATAACGGGCGCTTGCAGGACAAATCCCCCCGACTCGGCGGGTTGATAAAGGGATCGCCATGCGGCCGCAGCCTGACCGCGCTCGTGAGCCCCTGGCGTCAGAGACGGACTGGCGGTGGGATGTGCATGGATCTCCGAAACGAACTGTGGCACGGGGCGAGCCTTCATCAGGACTGCGCGCACCGAGTCACGTACAAAGTCGTGCAAGATACTCTGTTGCCGGAAGCGCACTTCTGTCTTGGAGGGGTGAACGTTGACGTCGACTTCTGCGCTGGGCATTTCCAGAAACAGCAGCACGACCGGAAACACCGTCGGAGGCAGAATATTGCGATACGCCTCGGTGATGGCGTGTTGCACCAAACGGTCCCGAATGAGGCGTCCGTTGACGAAGATGTAAATCGAGTTGCGATTGAGCTTCTGAATCTCGGGCTTCGAAACGAAACCATGGATACGTACTTCCCCAAGATCTTTCGGCCCCTCGTCTTCTTCGCGCCGCCAGGGTGGGGGCTGCGGCAACCCGATCCGCGACAGTGGCTGCAGTGCGGCGATGGGGATCAACTGGTCGAGCACATCCTTCCCGAAAACCTGGTAAACCCGCTCGCCGTAACCTGCGACGGGAGGAGCCACCAGCATGGCATTGGTGGCCGAGTGTAGTTCGAAGTGCTTGTCGGGATGTGCAAGCGCGTAATGCGTCACCAGTGAAGCGATATGCGATAGCTCGGTGGTCTCGGCCTTCAGGAATTTCTTGCGGGCCGGGGCGTTGAAGAAGAGATCACGAATGGTGATCGAGGTTCCGATCGGCAGCCCGGCCTCCTCGATCTTGAAAATCGTTCCACCATTGATTTCCACTACCGTCCCCGATGGTTCCTCGGCTGCGCGAGTCTCCAGGTGCAGGCGTGAAACCGAGGCGATCGACGGCAAAGCCTCTCCCCGAAAACCCAGGGTCGACACACTCAGCAGGTCCTCCGCATTCTTCAACTTCGAGGTCGCGTGGCGCTCAAAGGCTAGCATGGCGTCATCGCGAACCATTCCACAACCGTTGTCAGTGATTTGGATGAGCTTTTTCCCACCTGCTTCGACATGAATCTTGATGCGCGTGGGGGCCGCATCGAGAGAATTTTCGAGCAACTCCTTCACCACGGAAGCAGGGCGTTCCACAACCTCGCCCGCAGCGATCTTGTTGGCAACAGTCTCGGAAAGAACGTGAATTTTTCCCATGAATTCAGTGGCGAGTATTCAGCGGCCAGTGGTCAGTTTCGCAGATGAGGGGCGGCCATGGCTAGTACTCGCCGCCTGTCTTGTTCGGCAAATCACTACTGGGAAGCCAAAGCAAGGTCGGATAAGCTAATCGAGCCCGTCATGATTCGAACCTCACGTCGTCGATTCCTCGCGCAAGCTAGCATCCTGGTCGGAGCCGCGGCTCTCGAGCCGAGCTCGCGCGCTTTTGACGTCGGAGGCAACTAGCAGTCTCGGCTAGCGGTCGATCCCCTGCGGCCTCAATATCACTTGTTGCCCGCCGCAAACTGGATGAACGACCCGAATGGCCCGATCTTTTATCGAGGTCGCTATCACATGTTCTACCAGTACAACCCCAACGGCGCATTCTGGGGTTCGATGCATTGGGCGCACGCCACGAGTCCCGACATGATTCACTGGAAGCATGAACCCGTTGCGCTGGCGCCGACGCCCGACGGGTACGATCGCGACGGCGTGTTCAGCGGCAGCGCGGTGCTCGACGGCGAAACGCCTACGGTCATTTATACCGGTGTCCTGCCTCCTCGATCGCCTTCCGAAATCACGTTGGATGACGGTCAACACAAGTGGCGCGAAGTGCAATGTCTGGCAACATCAAAAGATCCCGATCTGCGTAGTTGGCAGAAATTGCCGGAGCCGATCATCGCTCGGCCTCCGGACATAACAGTAACGGGATTCCGCGATCCATGCGTATGGCGGGAGGAAAAAAACTGGCTACTTGCACTAGGATCTGGCATCAAGCGCAAAGGCGGCGCAGTCCTTCTTTACCAGTCGACGGACCTGCGGCACTGGACTTATCTGCACCCATTGGTCGAAGGCCGAGGAACCGGACAGCCGGCAGCCAATCCAGTGGACAACGGCGAAATGTGGGAGTGTCCAGATTTCTTCCCGCTCGGGGACCGTCACGTGCTGGTATATGCCACGATGGGCAAGGTGCTTTGGAGGACGGGCCATTATCGCGACCGGCGATTCACTCCGGACAAAGATGGAGTCGTTGACTCTGGGGCTTACTACGCCGCAAAGACGATGCTCGATGCAAACGGTAGTCGCATTCTCTGGGGATGGATCCCTGAAACTCGCCTGGAAGACGAGTATCGTGCGGCGGGCTGGGCGGGATTGATGGCTTTGCCGCGGGCACTCTCGATCGGCGCGGATGGTGGTCTAGAGATGTCGGTCGTTCGGGAAGTAGAAGGCCTGCGGGGCGATCACGTGCGGGTGGATCACGCCCTTCCGGCGGACAAAGAGAAGTCCCTGGCGGCGGTTCGAATTCGTGACCTCGCCGCAGAATTTAAGGCCGAGTTTGCAGAGGGGCGTGATTTTCTTCTGCGACTTCGGTCAGAAAAAGGGGAAGCTTTTGCCGAAATCGCCCACGAGCGCAGCCAATCAGTGTTGCGTGTGAACTCAACAACCGGGGAGTTCCAGACAGACAATCCGATCTCACTACGAGTTCTGCTCGACGGGTCTAGCCTTGAAGTCTTCGCCAATCGCGAGACCGTGATCACCACCCGTGTATACACGGCCCCACGATCTCCGTTAGGGATCGAAGTCTGGGACCTGGACGCGCTACGCTCCCTCGAAGTGTGGCAGATGAACCCGATCTCGAAGGATCGCCTCACGAGTTAAGACCCAAAAACCTACATCCCACTACATCCCATATCGGAACAACCGGACAGGAAGTCTGATGTTTGGGTGGAGCAGCGCTTCAGCACTGCATTACTGGAAGAAAGAAAGGCGGATTCAGCCGCCGAGGTTCACTCTCAGAATTCCCCGTCGCGGGCACAACGGGACACGGACCTTATTTCATCACCTCCACAAGCTACCAGAGAAAAAGCATCTTCCAGTCAGACCGGATGGCGAACTTGCTCGCTCAGGTGCTGCTCCACCGTAGAAACCTGGAGAAGTAACTCCTGCACGAGTTGGGATCATGCCTGATCACATTCATCTGCTGATCACTCCGACCGCCACCTTGGAAAAATCAATGCAACTTATCAAGGGCGGCTACTCTTAGCTCGCCAAGAAGGAGTTGGGCTTCGGAGGTGAGCTTTGGGAAACCAGTTTCCATGACCGCAGAGTGTGAGATTGGACCGAGCTTCAAAAGTTCAGCGAATATATACATCAAAACCCGGTGAAGAAAGGTCTAGCGAGCAATCCAATTGATTATCCCTACTGCTCCGCCAGCTGCAGTTTTGAGTGTGACGAGTTACCTCAGCGGCTAAAGCCGACCGGCATCATAGTCGCGTAGTGCAGCGCTGAAGCGCAGCTCCACCCACATACAACCCCACAGATGGACAGGGACCGCAGATCTGGTGGCTCTATTTCTCCCAACCCTGGGCGATGCATCTGCGGCGATCCGGTGCTGCTCTCAGCGAAGCGATATGAAGCAGCCTGGCAGCATCCTGCTACTTCTTTTTCACTTGGATCCCCAGATCGCGGAGCTGGAGATCGGTCACCGGGGTCGGTGCATCCACCATCAAATCTTTGGCGGCTGCTGTTTTGGGGAACGGAATCACCTCGCGCAAACTGTCAGCGCCAGCAAGGATCATCACGATGCGATCGAGCCCAAGCGCAATGCCGCCGTGCGGGGGCGTGCCATACTCCAGAGCCTCCAGAAAAAATCCGAAGCGCGACCTGGCTTCTTCCTCGGTCATGCCGAGCGCGTGAAAGATCTTCCGCTGAATATCCTGGCGGTGAATACGAATCGAGCCTGAGCCCAGTTCCGTGCCGTTGAGCACGACGTCATAGGCCAGGGCCCGCACCATCGCTGGATCGGACTCCAGTTTGTCCATGTCCTCCTCATGCGGGGACGTGAACGGGTGGTGCGCTGCCATCCAGCCCTTCTCCTGCTCGTCGTACTCAAACATGGGGAAGTTTGTTACCCAGAGGAAGCGAAAGTCTCCGCGCCGAAAAAGGCCATGCTTGGCGGCATATTTCTGGCCGAGCGCAACTCGCAATAATCCCGCCGAAGCATAAATTGCGAGTTCTTGCGGTGTGACCTTTCTTTTGCTCGCGGGATGATCTTGCCCACCGGACTGCGCCGAACCGCTCACGAGCACGATCAGGTCGTTGGGAGCAGCATCAATTCTCTCCAGGATTTTCTTCGTTGCATCGGGGAAGTTTTTCTCCAGCCGTTTGAAGTCCTCGAACAGCTTGGCTCCTCCCTTGGAGTTGAACAGTGGCTTAATATCATCGCGTTCTTTGCGTGAAAGCTCGCCCACTTTCGGCGTCCGGATCGCGACCACCGGCAACTGGGGATGCACTGCGAGAGTCTCCAGGTCCTGCGCCGTGAAGCAGTCGCGTACCTCGCTAAACGCGGGCAGGCGAAGGTCGGGCTTGTCGATGCCGAACTGGCGGATGGCTTCGTCATAGTCCATGCGTGGAAAGGGCGTCTTGATTGCGTGTCCCGCGGCTCTAAACGCAGCGGTGAGAAAACCTTCCACGACTTCCCATACGCGCTCTGTCTGCGGGTACGACATCTCGAGATCGATCTGGGTGAATTCCGGCTGGCGGTCGGCGCGCAGGTCTTCGTCGCGGAAGCAGCGTACGATCTGGAAATACTTGTCGAAACCCGAGATCATCAGAATCTGCTTGAACAATTGCGGCGACTGCGGAAGGGCGTAAAAGGAGCCCGGCTGCACCCGGCTCGGCACCAGATAGTCGCGCGCGCCTTCCGGCGTTGAGCGCGTCATGAAGGGCGTTTCAATTTCGAAGAAGCCCTGCGACGCCAGGTTGTCACGAATGGCCAGCGCTACTTTGTGACGCAGCTCGATGTTGAACTGCATGGCATCGCGACGCAGGTCGATATAACGATACTTGAGGCGCATTTCCTCGTTCGCCAGCGAAGTATCGCTGGGCAGGAAGGGCGGGTGCTTGGCATCGTTCAGAATGCGCAGCTCATCGACGACCAGTTCCACTTCTCCAGTGGGGATGTTCTTGTTGATTGTGTCGGCAGAGCGCAGTTTGACGGCGCCGGTCACCGCGATGACGTACTCGTTGCGCAGGAGTTCGGCCTTGGCATGGATCGCCGCGTTCAGCTCTTCGCTGAAAACCACCTGCGTAATGCCAGAGCGATCGCGTATGTCGACAAAGATGAGCGTGCCGAGGTCGCGGCGGCGGTTGACCCATCCCATCAGGACCGCTTTTTTGCCGGCATCGGAGGCGCGCAGAGCGCCACACATGTGACTGCGTTTCAAGTCGCCTAAAAAGTCGAGCAAAGGTTGTCTTCTCTAGTCGGGAGTATGGCCAAGGGCCGAATCGATTATTATAAATGGCGCCGGGAACGCTTGCCGATTCCGCGACCAGTTCACAACGGCCCCTCCCGTAGCATCGCCTACGGCAGGTGTGTGCGATGCCTATTTCCTTTCAGCTTTCACCTTGGCAAGTCCGGCCTTGGCCTCGGCGCTGTTTGGCTCTGAAAGCAGGACGGCTTCAAACTGATCCTCTGCTGCATTCAGGTCCTTCAGCCCAAGATACACGTTGCCGAGCAAGACACGAGGGGCGATCTGTCCGGGCGTCAGCTTCAGGCTTGCTTCCAGGGCATCGCGAGCTCCCTCTAAATCACCCGTCTTGGCAAGTGCCTGGCCGAGATCGTAGGCCACGGTCGCGTCGTTAGGGCGGATCTGGAGTGCGCTCTTCAGGTGACCAGCGGCCTGAGAATGGTCTCCAGCCTGCAACTCAAGTTCTCCGAGTTGCCGAAGCGCGACCGGCGACTTTGGGTTCATTTCGAGAACCTTCTCCAACGCCTTGCGAGCTTCGGCGGGTTGGTCGTCTTCGGCGGCGAACATCGCACGATGGAGCAGGTTCTGTTCCTCAATCTTGTCCTTGGGATCGGGTAGTTGGGAATTTGACTGTGCGGTGGAACTCGTTTCTCCCGCTTGGCCGGATGAAGCTGGCGATTGCTTCGCTCGCAAGTCCGCGAGTAAAGCACGGGACTTCTGCACGTCAGCACTCTCGTCAGCAAAGATGTTGCGCAACTCTGCCGGGTCGGCGCGGAGATCGTAGAGTTCCGGATGCGGGGCCTCGATGAACTTGAACGCTAGCGTTCTTACTGAACGCAGAGGGGCCCATCCAAAACGGACGGGATAGTCGGTCTCTCCGAAAGCGATGTGGTCAGCCGCTTCCCCGGTGAAGTAGGCTTTTAGAGACTCGCCATCGAACTGGGGCTTTTGCGATACGTTCAGCAAGTCGAGGACCGTTGGAAGGATGTCGGTCGTGCGCACCTGGGCATCGATCACCCTCGCCGTCGAACGGCCCGGGAGTTTGAACAGCAGCGGCACATGCGTGGTGGCGTCGTAGAGAAAGATTCCGTGGGTTTCTTCGTGATGCTCACCCAGCCCTTCACCATGATCGCCTACGACGATGATGACAGCGTTCTGATACCAATTGTGGGCCTTCAGATAGGCGAGAAAGTTCCCCAGTGTCGAATCGGCGTACGCGATCTCACCGTCATAGAGACGATCTTTGTAAGTTGTGGAGTAAGGCGGCGGCGGCTCGTAGGGATCATGGGGATCGTAGAGATGCACCCAGACAAAATGTGGGCCGCGCGGATGAGCCGTCAGCCAGGCTTCGGCATGTTGCACGACATCCATCCCGCGGCGCTCGACGCGTCCCCAGCGGGCTTTGGCTTTCGAATGTTCGGGGAAATTGTCGTAGAACTCGAAGCCGCGATCGAGGCCGGGGGCGAGCGACTTGCTGTCGAGAATCACTGCGCCGATGAACGCCGCCGTGTGATACCCCTGCGCCGATAGCAATTCCGCCCAAGTGGGATGGGTTGCGGTCAGCGGGATGGCGAAATCGGTTACACCATGCGTACTGGGCAGTAGACCGGTGAGGATCGTGGTGTGCGAGCTGTTTGTAATGGGACTGGGCGTGAAAGCATGCGAAAAACGGAGACTGTCCTTGGCCAGCCCATCAATCGCGGGAGTAGCGATCGTGTCGTAGCCGTAGCAGTGCAGGTGGTCAGCACGCAAGGTATCGATTGTGATCAGAAAGACGTCAGGGGACGTGACTTTGCGGGATGGGGCCTGGGCCGCAATCGCGGGGCCGCTGGCCAGCATCCAAAGCACGAGAATCCCGATCCTCTTCATGCGTTAGTCAGGCTAGCATAGGTCGCGGAATACAGATTGGGCCAAGGCGACGTCCAAACTAACGAAACGCAAGCGGAGGCTTTTGGAGACACCCCATGGACCTCTTTCAGCATTATCAGCAACTGGTGAGCTACGATGAGTGGGCCAACCTGGAGATGATTGCATCTCTTCGAGACGTCGGGACTCCGCCTGCACGTTCTCTGAAGTTCATGGCCCACATCATTGGCGCCGAACACGTCTGGCTGGCGCGCCTGCTACGGCGCGAGGCACCGCTTCCCGTCTGGCCCGAACTCGACGTGAAGGGCTGCGACGGGCAGACCCGCGCACTTTCCTCGCAATGGCGGAACTATCTTGCCGGCGGATCGGCTGACTTGCTCGACCAGACCATTGCGTACAAAAACAGCAAGGGAGAATCCTGGAACAGCCTGGTGCGCGACATTCTCACCCACGTGTTCATCCACTCGGCCTATCATCGGGGCCAGATTGCCGCGGACATGCGGCAATCAGGCCATGTTCCGGCGTATACCGACTTCATTCATGGGGTGCGGCAGGGACGAGTGGAATAGATCCATCATGGACGACATGAAGTTCTATCTGTTCGCGGGCATTCAGGGTATTGCTTTTGTGCTCCTGATCGCTTTCGACGCACTCTGGCCCGGGCCGTGGAATGCGCGACGAGTGGTCGGGTCGCTTTTGCTGGCGGCCGGCATGCTGCTAGTGTTCACCGCGCGTTTGCAGCTAGGCCGTTCGTTTTCGGTGACGGCAAAAGCGCGCAAGCTCGTCACTCATGGTTTGTACTCCAGAATCCGCAATCCCATTTACGTGTTCGGGACAGTTGCGATTACCGGCCTGTGCCTCATCCTGCAGAAGCCTGGCCCATGGCTTCTGGTGGTGTTCGTGGTCGCGATGCAGACTGTGCGCGCCCGCAAAGAAGCCCGGGTGCTGGAAGCAACGTTTGGCGACGAGTACCGGGCATATCGCAGCCGCACGTGGTTCTAATCAGCTCTCCTCTTTCCGAAGCACAGGCCGCGGGTGTAAGCTTCCCGGTTTGTCATGCGCACTATGAAGAAGATCTTTTGGATTTTCCCCATCCTTTGGCTGGTGCACCTGGTTGCGCTAGCCAACGCGCAGGTACCGCCGCTTCCGGCACCTGTCTCCAACAACGCAGTGGCCAGTTTGAAGATCGGCAAACATGTGGTTTTGTTCTCTTTCATGGGGATCGGCCCGAAAAAGACGTGGGACGCAATTACAAATACGGCTTACATGCTGGATCCCGGGAGCGACAAATGGAGCGAACTTCGCCCGGTACCCGGACCCGCTGGACGCATCGGTGCCTCGGCGATTGGAGCGCGTGAACAGATATTTCTGCTGGGCGGGTACGTACTCGATCATCAAGACGGCGAGATTACCGTGCGCGACCTATCAGTCTACGAACCAGAGGCGCATCGCTGGTATCGCGGTGCGGACCTGCCCATCCCGATCGATGATTCGGTGCTGGGAGTTTTCCGCGATCGTTATCTGTACATCGTGAGCGGCTGGTCGAACAAAAACGCCGTGGCCAACGTGCAGGTTTACGACATTGAGAAAGACAAATGGGAGCAGGCCACCCCGATTCCCGGTATGCCGGTGTTCGGACACGCGGGCGGAGTGGTCGATGACACCATCGTTTACATCGATGGGGCGCACAAAAATCCGTCGGGCACACCCCCCTACGCAGTGTCGGACGAGTGCTGGATGGGTAAGATCGATCACAAGGACATCACCAGGATCCAGTGGAGCAAGTTGCCGGCTCATCCCGGAACGGCGCGTTACCGCATCGCAGCGGGCACGTCCGAAAAAGATCACCGGATCTATTTTTCCGGCGGGACCGACAATCCCTACAACTACAACGGAATCGGCTACGACGGCCGGCCCTCCGAACCTTCTCCGGTCACATTCGCCTTCGAAGCGCGGAGTGGCAAATGGGAGACCGTGACCCACAAATCTGCTACCCCGACAATGGACCATCGCGGGCTGCTGGTCACACGAAATAACCTGGTGATTTTGGGAGGCATGGAGCAAGGACAGCAGGTGACTGCGAAAGCGCAGGTCATTCCGCGCAAGTGAAGAAGCCCACTAAGCTTGAGTCAACTATAACCATCAGTGATCTGGCTGCGGGCCGTGTTGGGTTATAGGATCAGAGAACCATCAACGAACAGGGTTAAGACCTCCTGATGAGAAGAGGCGGACGGCTTGAGGCTGGCCGCCTTTTCTGTGTGTTGATGCTCATAGAGCAGGCGGCTGGCCATGGTTATGGCGCATCCGCCTGGACTGGCCGATGGTTTGACGGACGAATCCAGCCAGGAATGTTCTCCCAGCGCAAGCCGGATACTGTTTCGTTGGTGACGCCGGTCAACTCCTGCGGGCTTCCCCGAAGGTTGCGAGCCGGCGCTCTTCGAGATCTGCTACTTGTACCGACCCCGCGAGCCATGATTACGACCGTGCCGAATTTCTCGATCTCCGGAGGGCATACCCAAGGGACCGACAACGTCCAGGATGCCGTCCCTGGTTTCGAGCAGTTTGAGCAGGTAAGTGGTCTTGCCCGCCCATTGCACGACCAGGTTGACCGTGCCGCGCTCGGGATCGGAGCGTTCGATGGTTAGGGGAATACGCTCGCCGTGCTCGTAGAGACGCAAGATGATGAATTGGCCCGGCTTCTGCTTGCGGGCGATACGTGGGGCTTCGATGACGAAGCGTTTGATGGCTGGTGCAATGAATTCCGCGTGAACGATCTTGAACACAGGCACCCCGCAGGTGCTCACTGCGATTGTGGCGAAGGCATGGCCAACGGGCTGTGCTACGGCTCACGCGCAAGGGCGTGTAAGATCCCGGGCGGTCGTCTAGTGGGCAGATTCCCTCCTGTCCGGCCAGGCTGGTTTTGATCGGAAACCTAACCTTACGGGAGCCGGCATTCGGTTGCCCAGACGGGCGCGTCTGCGCCTACGTGGGCAAGGGCATGAGCGGTTTGAAGACCAGGCCTTGGCTGGTTTTTCCGTTCATTACCACCGTAACAGGAACATCAAAACGTAGGTGGCGGACGCAGCCTTCCTCTTCAACTGCGGGGATGGCGGCCAGCCAGTCCCAATCGACAAAGCCCTCCCCGGCATCGGGATTGACCGTGAAATAGCCGACCTGGAAGGCAGTGAGATTCTGGAAGAAGTGGGTTCCTTGCGAAGGCGTCACGCGCAGGTCACGAAAACCGGCTTCCACGATGACACGGGCTCCGGAGATTTCGTCCCACTCCACGGGAATCCCCAGCCACGGTTCAGTTGAGCCCCAACGGCCTACTCCAATCAACAAGTAGGGGCGGCCTTGCTCATTTAGCTTGGCATTGAAGCGCGCCACGTCTTTAGCGACTTCCGGGCTGCGCGCACGCTCGAAGCGGTGGAAGTCGACGACCACGATGTCACGAAGGTCGGTGATGCGGCCATTCCCCAGCACCTTAGAGCTCTGGCAGATCAGAGTAGAAGGGTCCACGTCCTCCATGCGAAGTTCTTCGCCTTCGCGGGAGAGCACGAGGGGGCGGATCTGCAGGAATCCGAAATCGGCATTCTCGCCCGGTCGGCTCGGCAGTCGGACGGCAAACTCAATCTCGACGGCGCGACCAAAGGCGTCTTCGCCGATGTCGGTGAGTTGCTCGAGGAGCGGCGCGAGCGGAAACAAGTCGTGTTTGAGCACAGGGGCAAAGCTAACGATTCTGGCTCCCGGACGGCTGAGGCCATCGTAGACGGCCTGGTTGGCGGCGGAGTAGGTAGAACCGACCGGGTGCAGGGTTCCGTCGGCCTCAGCGGCGTCCAGACCGAAACGAACTTCGCGGAGCGCGGCGACCAGGTCTTCGTCGCTGCGTTGAACGTGATTCAGTTCGAGTGCCAGAAAGTCAGATTGCGAATTGGCGAGAATATCTTCCACCGTGGAGAACTGGACGAGGTGTCGTGGATAGCGCGGGCAGAATGCCAGACACTTGCCGCCATCGACCACAGCGCGGCCGAGCCCCAGGACGACTGCCGCGATGCCGTCGTCCGAGTTCATGGGAGGAACCGGATAGAAGTTGTAGGACCGCACAACCCCGGCGAAATCAGGGTAAAAACGCTGGTGGTGGGCCGTACCAACGACCTGCTGGAGAATGACTGCCATTTTCTCTTCTTCCAACCGATACGGCGTCGCGCGCACGTAGGCCTTCGCGTGCTGGCTGAAGGTCGAGGCATAAACCCGCTTGATGGCTTCCATGAGCTGGGCGAGTAGGGCCGACAAGTCAGCGTCATGGTTTGCGAGCATGAAAGTTTCATAGACGCCGGTGAAGGGCTGGTACTGGGAGTCTTCGAGCAGACTGGAAGAACGCACGGCCAGCGGATAACGGACTTCAGAAAGAAATTCCAGCAGGTTGTCACGTACGGATGATGGAAACGACGCTTCCAGAAAGCGCTCTTCAATTTCGTGGTCGTCGGAGCAGTGCAGCGCGAAATCCGCAAGGTTGTTCTCGTTGATGAAGCGGTCGAAGATGTCGGTGGCGAGGACAACCGCGGGTGGTACCGTCACACGGACTCCGGGAAACAACTGTTGGACGCGATGTTTGTTCAACAAATGGCGCATGAAGGCCAAGCCGCGGGCCTTGCCTCCCAGAGATCCGTTCCCAATGCGCAGGAAGAAAGCGTCAGTGGAAGCCAGTGCCGCGGCGCTGAAATCTCCGATCAACACCTCGCTTTGTTCGCTGCGATAGTCGGCGATGGAGGCGATCAGGTCGCGGCGCAGATGCTCAGCACCGCTGAAGTCCGAGACCTTGCGGGGGCGAAGTTTCTGGGCGAGGACGAATTCGGTTCGCGCCATCAGCCAGTGCGAGAAGTGGTTGCTCTGGGCGTGATAAACGATGCTTTCCGCCGGGACTTCCTGCAGCATGGTCTCGAGCGAACTGAGATCGGTGGCGCGTCCCACCTCGCTGAGATCGGGCAAACGAAATACGAAGTCCCCAAAACCGAACTGCTCGGTGAGGAACCGGCGCAAATCACCCAGCAGCGTGGGCGAACGCTTGCGGAGGAAGGACAATCCTTCCGCGTGGGCGCGTTCCCGGAACTGGGTGCGACTCGATTGCAGGACGATGGGAACGTCGGGAACCGCTTCGCGAATCAGGTTCGCCAACTCGAAGCCGGCTTCGGCACTAAGTTCGCCATTGCGGGGAAACTCCACGTCCGAGACCACGCCCAATAGAAACGGTTGATATTTCGTCACGAGTTCCGCGGCCTGCTCGTAGTTCGAAGCCAGCAGTATCTTGGGGCGCGCCCGCATACGCAATAGCTTGTGGGCTACGTTAATGCCTTCGCGAATGACCCGGCGCGATTGCGTGATCAGTTCGGTGTAGATCACGGGCAGGAACGAGGAGTAGTAGCGAATGTTGTCCTCGACCACGAGGATGACAGGCACGCCAATGGCCGCGGTGTCGTGTTGCGCGTTACGCTTGTCCTCGATGTACTTGACGATGGCGATGAGCATGCGGACGTTGCCCTGCCACAGGAACACCCGCTCGATATCGCTGGCGGGACTGCGCGCGACAAAATTCTTCAGTTCGCGATAATCGTAGGCCAGCACTACTACTGGAATGTCGAGTCCGGCCTTCTTGACTTCCCGCGCAAGGCGGGCGGCGTCCATATCGCCGACTTCAAGGTTTGTGACGATCAGGTTGAAGCGTGGGCTGGAGCGCGCGATGGCCAGAGCCTCCACACCGGTCGAGACTTGCGTGATCCCAGGTATCTGCTGGAGATTGAGTTCCAGCGATTCTCCGATCAGAAGTTCGTTGAGCCGACCGTCTTCGCGCAGAATGAACGAGTCGTAGAGGCTGGAGACAAGCAGGATATCCCGCACGCGGAAGGGCATGAGGTTCTCGAAGCCCTCAAAGAGCCTCTGCGCGTCCATGGTTACGTCGGGTATGTATTTCACGGTCATCGGCACATCCAGCAGGCCGCTCTCACCATATAGAAACAGGCGGGGGAGGGATTCGTCCACCCCGCCTGCGATGAATCTTTCCGACTGGACCCTAAACCAGCCCCTGATCGAGCATGGCATTGGCGACCTTGAGGAAGCCGCCGATATTAGCGCCGTTCACGAGATTGCCGGGCGTGCCGTACTTCTCCGCCGTCTCGTAGCAGTTCTGGTGGATCGCGATCATGATCTTGTGGAGCCGATCATCGACCTCTTCGCGAGTCCAACTCAGGCGAGCGCTGTTCTGGGCCATTTCCAGACCAGAAGTGGCAACACCGCCAGCGTTCGCGGCCTTCGCTGGTCCATAGAGAATCTTGGCTTCCAGGAACAGCTTGGTCGCTTCGAGCGTGCTTGGCATGTTGGCGCCTTCGGCCACGACCTTCACACCATTCTTGATGAGATTGGCCGCGTCCTTGGCGTTGATTTCGTTCTGCGTGGCGCTCGGGAAGGCGCAATCGGCCTTGATGTTCCAGAGCGGGTTGTGGTCCGATTTAATATCCGCCGGCATGAAGAGTGCCTTCTTGAACTTGTCGGCGTAGTCGCGGATGCGTCCACGACGATTGTTCTTGAGATCCATGACATAGGCCAGCTTCTCGCGGTCGATGCCGTCGGGATCGCAGATCACGCCGTTGGAGTCGGAGAGGGTGATCGGCTTCGCGCCCAGGTCCAGCAGCTTCTCCACCGTGTACTGGGAAACATTGCCGCTGCCGGAAACCAGGCAGAGCTTGCCTTCCGGCGAGTCTTTGCGGGACTTCAGCATCTCCGCGGCATAGTAGACGCAGCCATAGCCGGTGGCTTCGGGACGAATCAAAGAACCGCCCCAACCCAGGCCTTTGCCGGTCAGCACGCCGGTGAATTCGTTGGCGAGCCGCTTGTATTGGCCGAACAGGAAGCCGATCTCGCGTCCGCCCACGCCGATGTCGCCGGCGGGCACGTCGGTGTCGGGACCAATGTGGCGATAGAGTTCGGTCATGAAGCTCTGGCAGAAACGCATGACTTCGTTGTCGCTCTTGCCCTTGGGATCGAAATCCGAACCACCCTTGCCGCCGCCCATGGGCAGCGTGGTCAGAGAATTCTTGAAGACCTGTTCGAATGCCAGGAATTTCAAGATGCCCAACGTGACCGAGGGATGGAAACGCAGGCCGCCTTTATACGGGCCGATGGCGCTGTTCATCTCGATGCGAAATCCGCGATTGACCTGGATTTTCCCCTGATCATCAAACCACGGCACCCTGAACATGATGACGCGCTCTGGTTCGACGATGCGTTCGAGAATCCGAGCGTCCCGATATTCAGGATGCCTCTGCAGCACCAGCCGCAGAGAATCGAAAACTTCCTGGACTGCCTGGTGGAATTCAGGCTCGGCGGGATTCTTGGCCTTCACTTGGGTAAGTACTTGTTCAACGTAATGGCCCGAGACTCTGCTCTCGAACGGTGTCAGCGTACCTGAGCTCATAAAAATATCCTCCTCAATGCGTATCCATTAGGGCTTCGGTCAGCAACTTTACACCTTGTCGCGGTACAAAGGCTCGGGGATTGGTTCGGCCGGGCGGAAGCATGATTGCACAACTTGAGATCATTCCTTTGGACTCCTCCGCCACATGGGCAGCTCCGGGTTCCAGGTATGGACATTCTCTTGAAAATCACGCGAACCGGAAGCGCGAGCGGTGGCCAACTCAGTGAGCGGCTCGAGCTGGGCGATTTCTGGCAGGTAGGCGTCGATCCAGGGCTTCAACTCTCCGTTGGTAAGTTGCTGGATGACTTCGGAGCGAAGGAGTTCTCCATGCCCCTGACATAACGGGCACTTCAACGGGTCATGATTTTCGACCATGATTTTCTTTATCTCGAAAGGGTTTGGGGAACCCTGCGGCGGGCAGCAGGCCAGCCCCATAGCCCATTGGACGATTCCCTAGCAGGCCGGGCCGTGACTCGAATCACATCTCCAGGTGAGGGGCCTTACATTCGAACGCATACCTGTCCTGCGGCGGAGTGGCGAAAAATTGCCAGCGAGCCCAAGTACTCTCGACTATTGACGGGGCACGATGGAATCAATTGGGGCGCCGGTCCTCTTTGGACGCTTCTGTCACGTACGATTCTGCATTGGAGGTTACCGTCTTGATATAGCGGATGCGGGGGGTAGCATAGGCTCTGTATGCGCCGGGAATCCATCCCGGAGCTGGCGGATCGAAACCGTCCTCCCCGCCCCGACCTTTCCTCTCCGTCCACTGGCAACGATCTTAGCGCGCTCGCGCAAGCACCAGCGTGATGTCATCCGGCTGTTCCTGATCGCCGATCCAGTCATCGACCGCAGCGGTCACTCGCTCAGTGATTTCCAACAAGGGAAGGTCGCGATTCTCGCGGACCAAGTCGATGAGTCTTGCTTCCCCGAATTCGCCGAAATCATTTTCGGGCTCGGTGACGCCGTCACTGTAAGCGAGAAAGATGTCGCCCGGTTCGAGCTGGACCGAAGCCTCGTCAAAAGAAAGATTGTCGAAGAGTCCCACAACCATGCCGCCTTGATCGAGACGGCGGATCGAACCGTCTTGGCTCATAATGACGGGAGGCAGATGGCCGCCGTTGCTGTACGTGATCCTGCGAGAAGCACCATCATAAAGTCCCAGGAACAGTGTCGCGTACTTCTCCTGTGGCGTGCTGGCATAGAGTTGATGATTTAAGAGGGCCAAAAGCGCTGCCGGAGAAACTTCCACCCCCTCCAATCTCGAAGCCAGTAGCATTCCGGAACCCGCAGCGGCTCCGACTGCGATTGGCTCGCGCAGAATTGGAATCCCTTCCATGCTGTAGGCCCGCACAGCAGAGTGGATGGTGGCCATCAATAAGGCAGCCGAGATGCCTTTCCCGCTGACATCGCCGGCCGCGAGCACCATCTTGTCGGCATTGATCGCAAGGAAGTCGTAGTAATCGCCGCTTACTGTGCGCGCCGGCCGGCAGTACCCGTGAACTTCGAGGGATTCGAGCTGAGAAATTTCACGCGGAAAGAGCTGAGCCTGCACTTCCTGCGCAATCACCAGTTCGTTCTCGAGACGCTGCTTTTCTTTTTGCTCAAGAACCAGGCGCTCGATCGACGCCGTCATTTTATTGAACGAGTTCGCAAGCTCAGCGAGCTGATCGCGAGATCTGATTGGGATTCGATGGCTGAAATCTCCGCGATCCACATGCTGCGTGGCCTTGTAGAGCTGCGCGACCGAACCCGTGATGGAGCGGGTCAGACTGGTACCAATCACCAGCGCGAGCAATTCGATGATAGCCAGGACAATCGCAATACCGAGCAGGATGAATTCAACCCCCTTGGCGAAGTCTCCTAAAGCGGCAAACAAACGGCTGTAGAGCACCGACGGCCGGGTTTGCACGCGCACCAGGGGGGCGCGCTCGTCGCGATCACCCGTCTCCCACTTGATTACGGGTAAGGGCGTGCCGAAGGTGATCTGGTGGTCGAACATGCTGGCGGCGGCAGGCAATGCACCCGCATTCACGATCGCATGCGCTTCCCCGGCGTCGGTGCCGCGCTTCTGATCTTGCTGTGAGGCTGTGTCCGAGGTTGCGGATTTTGAGTTGTCGCCGGACTTCCCGGCCGGGTTGTTGTTGGACGGCTCGGGCAAATCGAGGCCAATTGTATAAAGGGTAATTTCGCCAAGATTGGCGGCAATCTCCTGCAGCAAGTCCTGATCGAGTGCTTCACTCGACACAACAGTGAGCTTTTCAGAGTGCACCGGCAACACGGTAGCGGTCCGCAAATAGAGGCCAACGTGATCGCGCACGATCTCGCTGAACCGACCGTGAAGAAATCCAGGAAAAGCAAAGGGAGTGCCGCCCTTGCCATCGCTGCAAATCGGCAGAGGACGAGTTCCCTGCCAGGCGCATACCTCGCGATGCTTCCAGATCACTTCGCTTTTGCGCAGGTTGTCGAGTAACTCCACTGCCGGCGGCTGGCCACGTCGCAATCGTGAGGCCAGATCTTGCGCCATGGCGGAGTTCACCGCCTCCACGCTGTGCAGGTGCAGGTGGATCTCGGAAGTCACAATGAAATTCGCGAATTGGCCAGCGAACAGGTACAGGGTGGCGAACACCATCGCAATGAGCAGGAGGGTAGGAACCACGCCGATGAAAACGTAGGTGACAATGAGGCGGTTCCGGAGACGCCAGAGAAGCTTGGCTTTAAGCCAGCGGAACGCCACGAGCATAAACAGAACAATGGCGATGGAACTAAGAAAGCTGACCCACCATCCCAGACTGGTTCCTGCGGAGAACCGGGAGATGACCACCAGTTTTTGCAGCAGGAACAAGAACAAGGCCAATCCCAATGCATACCACGCACCCCACGCTACCCGACTCGTGGGCCATAGACCCCATCGGTCCAGCTTGCCGCGTAACAGTACGTAGGACGGATTCATGACCTCAGCGCCTGATTATGACAGAAACGACCGATGCCAGGACTGGAGGACCTTACCACTGAGAGTGGAAGAATTTGGATGAGATTTCAGGGCTTCAAGGCAGCGCGAGTTTCCGCACGATTCGCGGGCGTCACCTGTGGATCGGAAAGAGTGCCCGTGACGTTGAAGGCCGAAGCACCCTCCTGCACAAGTTTGAAATCGAGTTTCTTGCTCATGGAGGCAGTACCGTTGACCACAAAGCTCGCGCTCGGTGAATCCAAAGTTGCTTCCCGCATCTCGACCCGGGGCCCGCGAAAGTCCAAGGATCCGATAAATCGCCGCATGCGTAGAGGTGAACCGGACAGCGCAATATGGGGAAGAGCCCCATCCCGCAGGTTGAACTGCAGAGTACCGTGCGAAGACGCGGCAAGCTCGGGGGAAGAAACCCCTGCCATCTCGATCGTGTACCTACCGTTGGCCGTGCCGCGGATCCAGTCATCGTGCATGGCGGTCGCGACTTGGCCGAGCGCAACGTTCTCCAAGGTTCCGGTGCCGGAGTATGTGACGGGTTTCGCCGTGAACGATGCTCGCCAATCCCCGCGATGCTTTCCGCCCATCACTTCTCCACGCACGTCCGAGAGGCGTAGCTTACCTTCCTCGAGTTCCACCTGGGCGGTGAACCGTGTGCCCACCAGGTTGCGAATCACGAGACGGTTGGTAGCAAGTTTCCCGGAAGCGTGAGCCCTTACCAGAAACGACTTGCCCGCCTGAGACGTCGTCGACAAAAATCGATACCAAGGTCGTTTGGGAGGATTGGAGTTCAGCAACTCACTGAGTTTGTCCGTAACGATTTCGTCGGCATGCAGATCAAATCGAATCGGACAGGACTGGATCGAGTTGCACATGCGCGGAAGGGAGAGGGCTCCCGTCCATTGGGTACCTGCAATGGAGGCCGAAATCGCCTTCACACTGGCTTCGTCAGATCCAAGATGCACGGTCGCCGTCGCGATTTCAAGCGGTGCGTTCAGCCCATGCACCTCGGCCCGTACGGAGTGGAGTTGTGCGGTTCCCGTCGCGTTCGGAGTTAGAAATCCAGACCAGTTCCCTGCTACCTGCAAATTCACCTTTGCCGATCCCGTGACGACCGGGTGCATGGCGGGCACGCCCGTAATTCGGGCGACGTCCAGCAGCCGCGGCACTTCGGCATCGCCTTCCACCGTGATGTTGTACCCGGATCGTGTTATCCAGGCCGCGACGGTCGCTGGGGTCGGGCGACCCAGCTTGAGAGGAATTGGGCCGAAAACCAAGTGCGGCTCGTCCGGCTCCTTGAGCGATGCAGACGCTTGCTCACCGAGGCTTCGTTTTGCGATCTTCGCCGGAGCACGCGTGTGCAGCGAAAACAGAACCGTGTCCAAAACCAGTTCTGATTTTGTTGCCGCTGATAGCAGGCGGAACCCGGTGGTCTGTCCACCGCCATCAAACAGTGCCGGGCCGGTCTCGCCAGAACGCAGATGGAAGTGAGCCTGCAGCTTCCCGGTTGCCCGCAGATCGTCCGGAAGATTCTTTTTCGCGCGGCGGACTAGCGACAGCACCGACTGCACGGGAACTTTTTCGGTCGCGACAGTCAGGTCATAACGGCGAGGCACGCGCCATTTCAGGATCTCTCCGCGCACGACGATGAGGCCCTCACCGCTCGGAGCGTCACATTCAATCGAGTGAAAACCATGATCAACCGTGCTGTAGTGAGCATCACAGTGAGCCAGCAGCTTGAGGGCCTGGCCCTCAACGATGTCATAGCGGCGGAAATCCTCGAGTGAGCCGTCGCTGCTCACCAGCAGATCGGCTGGGGTGCCGGTTAGGTCGGCGGAGAGGCTTACTGTCCCGCGCCAACCGCGGTCCTCACCAGAAAGCAGCTTGCTCAATTGGCCCAGCTGCGCCTCGTTCCATTGCAGATTGAACTGGACTGGAGTTTCGCGCAGAGTCGCGGCCCGCAACCAGGTACCGCTCACCCTGACCTGGCCCATGTCTGTCAGATTGAGATCGGTGCGCAGAGGCTGGGCCCGGAGGCGCATGCCCCAGGCATTCTCGGAATCCTGCCAGAAGGCGTAGTTGGCATCGGTCAGAGCAAACGGTTTTTTTTCCGCGCCCACTTTGAAGTTGATGCGGCCACGCTCGGCTTCAATATAGGGAAATGCGGGGCGCGATTCGGAACGGCCCTTGCCCGTGGGCGCCACAGCCACCTGGGCAGTACGCTCCAAAAGGTGCTCGATATTCCAGCGCCCATTGTCGTTGCGAGTGAGGTTCAGGCTGGGCTCGGTCAGACTGAGGCGTGAAATCTCCAGGCGCCCGCGAAGCAAAGAACTCAACCGGAGAAACGCGGAAACTTCCTGCGCGCGCAGCACGGGTTCGGCACTAAAGGCGGGATCATCATGAACGACAAAGTTCTCCAGTTCAAAACCGGGCTGAGGAAGCAGGCGCAACCGGACGCGATCAATTTCCACTTCGCGCCGTAGCGCCAGCCCAACGGAATTAGCAACACGCACTTTGAGGCGTGTCGCTCCTGGCCGCACAAGAAACAACCCTAGTAAGATGGCAAGACCCACCACGGCAAACCCGCGTCTGGAGCGAAAGAAATTCACTGAACTACCTGCAGCGTGCGCCGCCAGCGAGTTTCATCAAAGAAGTGAATCACAACGTGCACGAGGAAGCCGATGCGTTCGCTGAAATCCGTGTGCCGGTACTGGTCCGGCGGCGTGTTAAATGACCAGTACACGAACATCGGGCGGCCAATCACATTTTCTTTCGGGATGAATCCCCAGTAACGACTATCCAGGCTCACGTCGCGGTTATCGCCCATTCCGAAATAGCTGTCTTTGGGAACTACGATGTCATCCCCTTCAACGTGCGCTCGCATCAGGAGTTGCCAGTCTGGGCTGACGTTGTAGGCTTCCGAAGGTGGCACAGCGGGAAAATTGTCGCGGTACGGGTCGTAGAACACCGGCCCCTTGTGCTGTACGTACGGTTCGACCAGCTTCTCCCCGTTTCGATACACCAGGCCTTCGCGCAAGTGGATACGGTCGCCGGCGATCCCGATGATTCTCTTGACCACGTAGAGGCCCGGCTCTGCCGGAGAGAGAAACACGACGATGTCCCCGTGCCTGATTTCGCGATAGGGCAGGAGCGGCCCTACCCATCTGGTCTTAGGCGCAAACTGCTCGCGATTCACGAAGACGTGGTCACCGATCAGCAGCGTGTCCTCCATCGAACTGGAGGGGATTTCAAACGCCTGTAAAACAAACGTGATGATGAATAGGCCGGTGACCAGCACCGCCGCCAGCGAGGCCAGGAATTCGACCGTGGTCTCGCGCTGCTTCTCTTCCGGAGTGTTTTCTTTCTTAGCCAATTGCGTTGGTTCCCTGGTTGCTGATGTTGACTTCGTTAGCTGACAAGCCGAAATGTGCGGTCCCAGCGGGTGATCTGGAAGATATGGGTCACCGCGTAAGCGAAGTGATAAAGTCTATCACCGAACGATGGCGAACCCTGCAAGTCGTTGTTCGGGCTGCGGATCGACCAGTAGATCAGCAGGGGTCGGCCTATGATGTTCTCTCGCGGCACGAAACCCCAATAGCGACTGTCGGAACTATCATCCCGGTTATCTCCCATAGCGAAGTAGTAACCCTGCGGCACAATCAATTGACCATCTTCCACCAACTTGGGCATCTGGACCCACCACTCCGCATTGATGCCGGGATCGAGAACGTCCAGACGCGGGAAGTCATCCCGGAAGGGGTTGGGTTCCGACTTGAAAAAGCGTACGTAGGGTTCCTTCAAAGGAACGCCGTTGATGAACACGTGCTTCTTGACAAGGTGAATCCGGTCACCCGGAACGCCCACCACGCGCTTCACGAAATGCTGTGCCGGGTTCACCGGATAGTGGAACACGATAATGTCGCCGCGATGGATTTGCCGGTATGGAATGATCGGATCGCCCACCCCACCCCCGCCGTAACACAGTTTATCGACCAGCAAGTAGTCTCCAATAAGTAGAGTGTTCTCCATCGATTCGGAAGGGATTTGAAATGCCTGCACGATATAGGTGATGACGAACACCGCGATCACTACAGTAGCCAGCAGAGATTGCAAGGAGGTCAACCAATCCGTAGGGTCCTTGGCCGATTTCGAGGGTGTCGTCATGGGACGGGGCGTTCCGTCGGGACAGGCTTGTCGACGATCTTGGTCTCCGCTGCGGCGGCCGCCGGCGTAGCGAGATATTCGAGGACCTGGCGAGCGGCATCCTGCTCGGCCTTCTTCTTGGTCGACCCTTCGGCCCGGCC
>WNFQ01000945.1_pt1 | contig 53834 bp, 45 predicted proteins | sample 5400171 | NCBI WGS metagenome assembly WNFQ01 (sample SAMN13153356, study PRJNA577476) | soil metagenome | isolation source: 20 cm soil under Madrone tree | place: USA:California | collected 2016-06-14
AATTCGCCGCGAAAATATCCGGGCAGCAGCAACAGGACAATGAGCACGCGGCCGATCAGGTAGCCGAAGACCAGTTGAAGAAAAGTGAGATTCCCGCCGTAGGCGATGGCGGGGGTGCCGATGATCGTGAGAGTTGAGGTTTCCGTGGCGACGATGGAAAACGCCAGCGCCCACCAGGGCGCGGTGCGGCCGCCCAGGAAATAGTCGGTGGCGTTCTGCTGACCACGGCGGAACCGCATGCCCAGCGCAGTGACGCCGAACAGGTAGGCAATGACGATCGCCAGGTCGAGCGGATGGATGTGCATCGAGTGTCTTTTCCGCGGCGCGGTTGGGAGGCTCGGAAAAGTGCGTCGAGGATAGTTGCGGAGCGCAGCCGCGTCAAGAAAACTCTGCGGAATGCGGGACGAAATTACAACACCGGGTGAACTTTTCCGGTTTGCGCACTCGCACTGCACTTGGCCTACGATTGTGGAACGTTCTCGCTTATGCTTTTCCCATGCGCTACGTTCTGGGATTCGACGGCGGGGGCACGAAGACGGACTGCGTCCTAATGGACGAGACCGGCACGATTCTCGCGCGCTCGCGCTCGGGCTCTTCCAACCCCACGACATTCGGCGTGGATGCGGCTCTGGCCGCCCTCACCGTAGCGGCAACGGACGCCCTCCGCGCGGCCGGAAAATCTGAAAAGGATGTAGGCTACTTCGTTGCGGGCCTATCGGGAGCAGCCGAGCCGAGCATGCAAGGGGCGATCAAGTCGGGCCTGCAACCGAAATTCCCGAATGCAAGAATCAGTGTTACGAGCGACCTTCTGCTCTCCCTTGGAGCCACGGGAGAGATTCCCAGTGTTGTGGTGATTGCAGGGACGGGTTCGGCGGTTCTGGGAAGGAGCGCCCCAGTCGAAGTAGCGCGCGCGGGCGGGTTTGGGCCGGTACTTGGAGATCCGGGGAGCGCATACGATATCGGCAGGAAAGCAGTTGCCATGAGTTTTCAGATGCATCTCAACAGCGAGGCATTTCCGCTGGGCGCGAAAATTCTTGAAACATTCCAGTGGAAGTTTGGCGAATTGTTTGATCAAGCGCGGGCCAATCCCGGCGCCGTTTTCCCCAAGATATTTCCAATCGTGGCAAGCGCGGCAGAAAGCGGCGACGTTGCGGCGCGAGTTCTCCTGACCAGTGCTGCGCAGGATTTGCGAGATCAGGCACGCGAGGTCATCGAGAAACTGAAACTGAGAGACTCGAGTTTTTTCCTCGCGAAAACCGGGGGAGTCTTTGACGGAAGCGCCTTCCTCAATGCTCAATTCGATAGCATGATCCGAGAAGTTGCTCCGAGGGTAAGAATCGGTCCGCTGCCGCGCTCCGTGGCCGACGCCGCGGCACAACTGGCGCGAGAAGCGCTGACGCATCCTCTTGTGCTAAACGAGAGTTAGGTCATGCCGGACGTCAAAAACAAAGATCGCGAGCGGGCGCTTATCGCCACGGGCGAAGAGCTTGCCGGGCTGGTGCATCATCCTTCTGCCGATGTGCTCCTTGCGCTGCTGGAGAATCCGGCGCTGGACGAGATGCATGTCTGCCTGCTGCTGGAACGAAAAGATCTTCGGGGAGAGCTACTCGAAGAAGTGGCGCGGCGCAAAGCGCTCCTGAAAAGCTATCGAGTGAAGCGATCGCTGGCGTTTCATCCGCGGACGCCACGGCTGGTCAGCCTGCGTCTTCTTCGCGACCTCTATTTAATGGACCTGGTGCAGATTACCCTTTTGCCGGGAATTTCCGCGGAGCTGAAGCTCAATGCTGAGGAGCAATTGCTGGCGCGATTGCCGCAGCTTCCGCTCGGCCAGAAAATCACGTTGGCCCGGCGCGGCCCGGCGCGCGTGGCTGGCGCGCTGCTCGCGGAAGGCCATGCGCAAGTTGTTTCGATCGTTCTCGACAATCCGTACCTGACAGAGGCGCAAATCTTGCGAGTGCTTTCGCGCGAAAAACTCCCTGCTCCGGTAATCCCCGCCATCGTTGGCCATCGCAAGTGGTCGATTACCTACAACGTGCGGCTCGCGCTCGTGCGTCAACCTTCGGCGCCGCTGGGGGCGATTCTTTCTTATCTTCCCGAGCTTACGGTTTCCGATCTACGGGAATTGGCGGCCCCAGGCATCGTTCCGGAGAACCTTCGCAAGTATTTACGGGCCGAAGTGCAACGCCGGATGCGCGCTGGGGAAAGAGCAGCGAGTGGTAATGCTTCCCTTGATGACTCTTCCGAGTCTAATAAGGACTGAGCTTCTGCCTTTCCATTCGTAGAACATGTTACCTGCACCGGCCCGGCATCGAAAGTTACGTTGCTGGGAACAAAACATACATGTCCGGCGTCGTATGTGTTGTGGTGGAACAAGGCGTATGCTTGCAGCAGAGAGGCGGCGATTTCGCCCGAGCGCCGTGGCACGTAATCCCTGTCAAAGGGTTGCACCAGATTCATGGGCATTGGGGATCATCCGCCCCGGCGACTCGAACGGCGCTGGGCAACGCGATACTCGTTCCGCGCAGACCTGGAGATCGAATGGGGCTCTGCGGTCCTTCGCGGAAGCACGCGCGACATCAGCACGAGTGGAATGTTTATCGAAGCCGTCGATCCGCTGTGGGTGGGGGCCGGGTTTACGGCGCGGCTGACTCTCGAGCGGCCCGTAAGTCTCAACTGTTTTGTAAAGCGGATCGAGCCCGGGAAGGGCATGGGAGTGTCCGTGGCTGTCTCGGAACCCGAAAGCCAGAAGCTCTACGAGAATTTGCTTTCCTCGCTCTCCACCACCGGTTCCTAATCCCGTTTTATACTAAAAGTGATGACACGCTGCCTTGATTGCGGTTCCGAGCGGATTGCGGACCAGTGTCCCTCATGCGGCCTGACTTCGGCCGCTGCCGAGGTCATGTTCAGGCGGCGGCTGTTCAAGCGCACGGGGGTATTTCTTGCCGGGTCGCTGTTGTTTCCCTATGTTAGCCAGATTTATCCGCCGCTCGACCTGGACCTTATGCTGGTTTTCTTTGGCGCGCTTTTCTTTGGCGCGCTGGCTATTGCCGTGATTCTCGAACGTCGTGCGCGATATCGCCGGGAGCTCGAAGCACTCAAACGCATTTATACAGGGTTTATTCCGCTGCCTTGGATTCTAGCTGCTACTTTGCTTCTGAACGGGAAGTTGGATTCACAAAAGAATGTGGCCTATCACCCGACAACCGTGGATAGCCGTTACAACATGCCGGGTATCGTACGCGGCACTCGCCGATTGTTTGTTCATTCCTGGCGGGAGGGGCAGAAGATCGAGCGCCTGGCCGTAGATTTCGATGACTACGATCGATTTCGCACCGGAGACTCGGTGGTTGTGGGCGTTGAGCCGGGCGCGCTCGGCATTCCGTGGTATTACGGCGTGTACCGACGATAGATTTGAGCGGTTCAGTAGGCCGGTTTTCCGTTGATGAGAATGGGGATTTGCAGCTCCAGGATGTGGCCATCTTTGCCGAGTCGAAATCTGACCAGTTGCATGCTGCCGACGTCGCGGGTTTTCCATTCTGGAGTCTCAAGCGGCTGTTCCGGCTTATCGGTGGGTGACCATTCCACGTCTTCGCCGTGCGGCTTGACGGTTTGCGGATCGATTTCGTAAGCCTCTTGTTCCTTGGTATCGACTAGCAGGTAGCGCTTCCACAGGTGTACCAGCAGCAATCCTTTCTTCTCTGTGTGATAAATGTTCCAGGACTTCGGCGCTTCGTTGTTGAATTTTACGATGGCAAATCCCACGGATTTCCAAAGTAGCTTCTTTTCGGCCGACTGCGAGCGAGATGGAAGGGGCAAAACGCAAATTGCCAATAAAAATAGGATCGGCGCGGCCGGCAAACTTCTACTTCTCAATTCTTGACCTCAGTGAAGGACTTATCGAGGAGCTTGATGGCTTCGTCGACGTCCGGCTTGGTGGTGTTCAGCATGGGAGCCATGCGGATGGTGTTTCCGTAAAGGCCGCCCTTGCCGATGAGCAGGCCATTCTGGCGCGCGCGCTCCATCATTTGGGTGGCGGCTTCAGGAGCTGGCTCTTTGGTCTTGCGGTCTTTGACCAGTTCGAGGGCCTGCATCAGTCCCATGCCGCGCACGTCGCCAATGAGCGAATGCTTGGCCTGCAACTCTTCCAGCTTGCCGCGGAAATATTTGCCGACGACATCCGCGTTTTCCAGCAAATTTTCTTCTTCAATCAGCTCGATGGTGGCTTTGGCCGCGACGCTGGTCACCGGATTGCCGCCGAATGTCGCGATGTTGGATCCCTGGAACCCGCCGGCAATTTCCGGCGTAGTCACCGTCAAGCCCACAGGCGCTCCATTGGCCATGCCTTTCGCGCTGGTGATCATGTCCGGAATGACTTCCCAATTTTCAATGCCGAACCATTTCTTGCCCGTGCGCCCCCAGCCGGTTTGCACTTCATCGGAGATGAACAGCGCGCCATATTTCTTAACGATCTTGAACACGATCTTGAAGTATTCCTTCGGAGGAGTAATAAACCCGCCGACGCCTTGAATCGGTTCAGCGATGAACGCGGCAATGTTGCCGCTGGTCCCGGTCTGAATGAGGTTTTCTACGTCATCGGCGCAAGCCACTTCGCAATCGGGATATTTCAAGTGCAGCTTGCGATAAGGCGCGTGCGCGGTGACGGCTTTGGCTAGCGCCGAGCCACCGGAATAAGCGTGACGCAGAGCGACGACATCAAAATTGCCAGTGGACATGCGCGCGAGCAAAATGGCAGCTTCGTTCGCTTCGGTGCCGGAATTGGTAAAGAAACTCTGCTGCAGGTTGCCTGGAGTGATCTGCGCGACCTTTTCAGCAAGCGCAACAATGTGTTCGGTGGGAAAGAGCGTCGAAGTGTGCTGCAGCCGGTTGACCTGCGCGCTCACCTTGCTGGAAATCTTCGGATTGCAGTGGCCCACGGAGACGGTCAGGATGCCGCCAAAGAAATCGAGATACTTGTTGCCTTCCACGTCCCAGAGGTGCTGCATTTCGCCGCGGTCGGCCACCAGGGGCTGCTGGAAGTAGTTGGTCACCGAGGGCCATAGGTATTTCTTGTGTTTGGCGACGACTTCTTCGCTGCGCGCACTACGGGCGAGTTGGGATGCCGAAACGAATTGTGCAGGTGTGGTCACGGATGAGTCCTCGAATAATCGATAGGATGTTCCCAGTGTACGACGTGGTGTTGAAGGCGGCAAGGCAAGGCCAGGTGACGAAAAAGCAGCGGTGGCCTCTATCGGCACCTCAAATTGGGACTGGTCGGGAATGTGTTTTATCCAGCACTGGACTAGTACTTGGTGTGCAAAATTGAACAGACGTCAGACGGTGCAGTTCATACCCTACTTTTGAAGTAACCATGACAGCCGGGGGGGCGGTTTGGCGCGGAAAAGAACCGCCACCCCCCGGCATCTCCAAACGCTTTTGGAGCCGTTGCAGTGAAAAACCGGACATGGAGCTAGGGACCCCAGCCTCATCGCTCGACCTAATTGGACTTAAACGCAGCCTTGTGCGCATCCTATTTGTCCATCGTTTCCTGGCTGACGTTGAACACTGCTTGTCTGAACTCAAGAAGGCGCGATTCGTTCTCAGCGCAGACGTAGTTGTGACTCCCGAGCAGTTCGCCGAGCGGCTCCGTCGGGAACCCTTTGACCTCGTGGTAGCCGAGCACCCCAGCCCTAATTGGCAAGAAACACAGGTACTGGATGTCCTTTGTGAGATGAAGAAGGACATCCCGGTCATCTTTTTGGTCTATGGATTGAAACGGGAAACGGCCGCCAAGTTCATACTCAGGGGTGCTTCGGATTGTATCGAAATGGAGAGGATTGGCCACTTGCCAGTGGCGGTGCATCGAGCCCTCGATGAGAAATTGTTACGCGAGCAACGTGATCGCGCGGAGAAAGAACTGCGACGGTCGGAGGCACGTTATCGCGCCCTGGCAGGGAATCTAAGCTACGGAATTTGCCGCTGCGGTCTCGACGGACGGTTTCTAGAAGTAAACGAAGCGATGATCAGGATGCTCGGCTATGAGTCGAGGCAAGAACTCCTGGCTCTAGATCTGGCCCGCGAAATTATTCAAGATTCCGGCAAACGGGCGCAGATGCTGGGTCAGAATGGCACACACACTCACGCTGATCCCATGGAAATCGAATGGAAGCGGAAAGACCATACGAGCTTGAAGGTCCGGCTGAGCGGACGAGAGGTTCTCAGCGAGCAAGGAGAGTTGGAAGGCTACGAGGTCATCGCCGAAGACGTCACCCGGCAGCGAGAGCTGGAGGATCACCTCCGCCAACAGGCCGCCAGCGATTCGTTGACCGGGCTGGCCAACTATCGCCACCTCGTGGATGTGCTTGACGGGGAAATCAAGCGAAGCAGCCGGACCAGCCGAGAGTTTGCCTTGTTGTTCCTTGACATGGACGGATTAAAACGAATCAACGACCACCACGGGCACATGGTAGGAAGCCAAGCGCTTTGCCGGTTGGCCGATGTTTTGAGCTCCTGCTGCCGGGGCATCGATACTCCCGCGCGCTTCGGCGGGGACGAGTTTGCTGTTGTCTTGCCGGAAACTAACGCTCGGAAAGCCCAGCAAGTAGCCCAGCGCATCTGCGAGAGCGTTGCCAATGACAGCAATGGACCAAAACTTTCCGTCAGCGTGGGAATTGCCGTCTACCCTCAAGACGGGGATACAATTGAAAAGCTCTTACGCCAAGCCGATTCAGCACTTTACTCGATCAAGGAGCAAAGAAACTTGGTTGCACAGTCGAGGTACGCTGCTGGCAGGCGATAGATTTGTTTCGGCAATCCGCGGGATCTCGATGCGCTGCAATTTTCGCTAAAACCGTTATTCCTATGACGGCGCCCCCCCTGTTCCAAATGGAACTGAATGGTTTTGGAGTACAGGTCATCATAGGAGTATGCCTAAGAAGAAAGCCATGAATGGATCGGCGAGAGCGACCCTCGCCAGCCTCAAGAAAGAAATGGCGAAGTCGCGAGTGGCGAAATCCGCCCGCAAAAAGTATGCGAATCTCAGCCTGCCGGTGCCGACGGCCAAACTAAGAAAACCGCATGGGCATGGAGAAATAGAGACTCCTTTCGAGGACTAGCATCGAAAAAGTAGCCAGGCTTTAAGGCGAGGCTATCCGCAGGACGGCGGTTCATGCTTGCCAACATCAACCCAACAAAACCTTGATTTGGGCCGCCTGATCTTGTTAAAATTGCGGCTAAGCGGTGTTGTTATGAAGAATATCGCGAGCCCAAACAACAAAAACCCCCGCCCAAAACTAAAAGGAAAGCTGGCCTTCGATGCCCAGGCTTTTCTCAACTCCGCTGGTGTGGCGAGAAAAGTCGTCGTGTATCGAAGGTCGCAGAAGATTTACTCTCAAGGTGAGCCCGCCACGAGTGTGATGTACATTCAAGAAGGCGGTGTAAAACTGTCCGTTGTCAATGAAGTCGGCAAAGAAGCAGTCGTGGCGATACTCGGCCCCGCCGACTTTCTTGGGGAGGGGTGCCTGGCAGGTCAGGAGATTCGCATGGGGACGGCCACCGCGATTGTTCCCACAACCATCCTGGTCATAGAAAAAAAAGAGATGATGCGCGTGCTCCACGCCGAACATGCGCTCTCCGACCGCTTCATGGCCTACATTCTTTCGCGCAACATCCGAGTCGAAGAGGATTTGATCGATCAGCTTTTTAACTCCAGCGAGAAACGGCTGGCTAGGACGCTTCTGCTGCTGGCGCGCTTTGGCGCGGAATCCGAACCTCAACAGGTGCACCCCAAGATTTCGCAGGAGATGTTGGCGGAGATGGTTGGCACAACGCGCTCACGGGTCAATTTTTTCATGAATAAGTTCAGGAAACTGGGTTTTATTCGTTACAACGGCGGACTTCAGGTCCACAGCTCCCTCCTCAGTGTGGTCCTGCACGAGTGAACATGGCATTCGGGCGGCGGCAAAATTGTGAGGGGAGAGTCAGAACCCAGCGCGCACACTACCCACCCACTTCCCACCGTTCCATTTTGCTGCTCAGGCGCTCGTGCTTTTGGGAAGAATCCAGTCAAGTGCTTCGTCGAGGTCCCGAAAAACGCGAATTCCGTTTTCCCCTGCGATTTCACGAAGGATTTCGAACATCCGTCCGAATCCATAGACAAGATCGCTCGAGGCGATAATGGCTCGGCGGGATTCCCGGGAAAATACCGTTCCCTGCGCCAGCCTGCGAATGTCATTGGCTTCGAGCGCGAACTCCGTGATCCGGGTGAGATCCATGATCTGAGAGAAGCTGGGGTCGAAATCCGGATCCTTCCGGAGCTTTTCCTGGTGCTCGAGTGCGTTGGCCAAGGTAATTCGACCCAATCCCGTGGTGATCACCAGCCGGCGTTGCTTATCTATCTCATAGGTGGCGGGCATCTTGCCCCTCCGGCATTGCAGCGGGGGAGCGGAGAACAACAGGGTACTCCATTTCGGAGTTAGACGCATGCTCCATCGTCCGTCTAGATTCCATCGACCCGTCGGCGAACGCTGGATCGACTTCCGCACATGCTCCAGGGTGAAACGATTCAGGAGATTTTGACACTACCGTCATATCGCCTGTTTATATTGGGGTCGGCGATCGACGTGTCACCATGGTACCCGGAAAGCTTCGCTCTCGGCTATTGACTTCCCCGTCCAGGAGACTGACGTCCCGCGTCCCGACGCCCGGCGATGTTTGGGTGTACTGGCAATGTCAGCGGCGCGAGGACGTCTCGCGTGTCCGGGATATGAGCATGGGAGGATTGTTCATCGAGACTCCTGAGCCCAAGGCGGAAGGCGTTCTGACCAGATTGAATTTTCTGGTGCCAGAAGGGCAGATCCGGGCCGACGCCGTCGTGAGGCACGCAACACCCGGTGTTGGCCTGGGATTGAAATTCACCGCGTTGAGTGAACAGGACCGGCCGAAGCTGGCCGCTTTGCTGACCAGACTGCGGGGGACGCTTCAATCCCGCGAAAAATCGTGATTCAGAGTTGCGGCGCGATGATCTCGGCCGCCTCTTTCGAAAGGCGCACCGGGGCGAATTCAAAATCAACCAGATCCCGCCAGTGGTCTGCCCACTCTTCCAACAATCGCGCGTCGCCGCACTCCATCAACTGGAAGCAACGGTCGAAGTTATGCTCCACCCAGCTTTCGACGTAGGCTAAGCCGCCCGGAGCCATGCGTCCCTTCTCCCGGAAGCGACGATATACTGCTTTGGCGTCCTGATTCTTGAATCGTTCGATGACCATGTAGAGCATTAGAATTTACCTGTATCCATTCGGAAATAATGTGATTTGCAAACCGCTCAAAACATCAGCCGATGATGCTGGACAGCGCAAATTCTGTCGTGTTCCTGTGCCACAGGGCGATAGAATTTACTTCGCGGTTCCTGTTTTTGAACGATGACGCATGCAAACATTCATCTCCGTCTCGCCGTCCCGGAAGACGTCCCCGCTTTGCGGGAACTGATCGACAAGTCCGTGCGTGGGTTGCAGACACTGGACTACACTCCAGCGCAGATCGAAGGCGCGCTGCAAACCGTTTTTGGCGTCGACAGCCAAATCATCGCCGACGGAACGTACATTGTTGCGGAGGCCGAGCGAAATGCGATCGCGCGTGCCGAAGCCGCAGGCAAGCGGTCCGGATTAATCATCGTCGGATGCGGCGGCTGGAGCAAGCGCAAGACCCTGTATGGTAGCGATCATTGGACAGGGCGCGAGGATGCACTGCTGGACCCTCAGCGCGATGCAGCGAAAATTCGCGCCTTCTTCATCCATCCGGATTGGGCGCGCCGCGGAGTTGGCAGCATGATTCTGAAGGCTTGCGAAGAGGCGGCGAGGTCCGCGGGCTTTACCCGCTACGAGATGGGGGCAACGTTGACTGGGGCGAAGCTCTTTGGTGTAAAGGGGTATGCCGCGGTGAAACGCATTTCCATTCCCCTGGTAAACGGTAAAACACTTTTAGTGATCCACATGGAAAAACGGGCGTGAAGTGGGAGCTCCATCTTTGCAGGCTCAAAGTTTGCAAACGTCTCCAGCAACAAGGACGTGTGGGAATACATCCAGAGAGCGTTCGCTGCCGGGAAGTCCTGAAGAATGGCTCAGGCAGGTATAATGCCGGGCTATGATTTCAGCAGCGGGGATTCTTAGGCGGGTGTACGGGATGTTCGCACGCGTATTTCCGCGATGCGGAGTGATCTCCCAGGCCATTGCCTTCAATCTTTTCCTCGCGTTTTTTCCAGCATTGCTGATTGCCGTGGCGCTGGCTACCAGCCGGATCGGCGGAAAGACGAGTCTCTTTGATCTGATCGCCGATCTTACACAGTTCTTGCCGCCGGGGAGCCAGGGGATCGTCTCGGAGTTCTTGGTAAAGCGCGGACCGGACGCATGGAAGATCGCCGCGCTGGGATGGACGGGAACCTTGCTCGCCGGGTCCCAGGTCATGAAGCTGGTGATGCAGGGGATTCATACCATCTATGAGGATACGGACGAACTCGGGTTTCTGCACCGGCAAGTTCGCGGTTTGATGTTGTTGCTCGTAACCATTGCTCCGTTGTTGGGGGCGGCCATTCTCGGCGTTCTGGGTAAGCCGCTGCGGCGATGGATCGCCCATGAAGTCGGCAAGCACGCCATTTTGCAAGGATGGTGGAATTTCTTTTTCCCTACCGCCGCGATGGTGCTTGCCATGCTGGCGCTGACGGTGATTTATCGCGTAGCGCGGCCGCAGGAAGACAGCATGCGCAAAGTATTGCCCGGCGCGATGGTTGCTACACTCCTGTGGTGGCTGGTGGACGTGCTCTTCGGAGTTTACGTTCGCCGCGTGCCGTACAGCGTTGTTTACGGCGGGTTGGCCGCCGTGATCGGCTTGATCATCTGGATGCAGCTTTCCGCGGTGATTATTTTTCTCGGCGCCGCCTGGAACGCGGAGCTGGCGGAAAGCCGCAGAGGAACACAAGCTCATGCGTGAACAAATTTTTCATGTGGAATGCTATTCCGGATATAAAGCGGACGAGCGTCCTTTGCGGCTGAATCTGAAAGATGGAATCAGGGAAGTCGTGGCGATTGAGGATCGCTGGTATTCGCCTGGAGCCACGTATTTCCGCGTGCTGGTGGACGACGGCGATCGTTACCTGCTTCGGCATGAAGAAGCACAGGATTTCTGGAGCCTAGCTGGATATCGAGCAGCGGTGATAACGCGGCTTACTGAGACCTAGGGGCATAGTCCGACGATAAGTTCCGGGTTGCCGACCATTCGTCCGGAACTGTCGCATGAGTTGGAATGACACATGTTTCCTTCGGTGCGATTGGTCGACTTTGCCCTTGGCTAAAGGACTGACGTTCGCGGGAATTGGGGCGTTGTTAACACTTGTGGCGCTGGGAGCGTCCTTCATCCTAGCGCGTCGCGAGATGCGCCTGGACCCAATCGGGGCGTTGCGGCACGAGTAGAAGCCGCGGTGTTTGCCCAGATGGAGCTTCACGAATTGCCGATGATCGAATCGTTCCTGCAGGATCTTAAATTCGCTCTCCGAGGATTGCGGAAGAATCCTGGATTTTCGCTGGTGTGCATTTTGACGCTGGCGCTGGGCATTGGCGCAAACACAGCGATCTTCACCGTGATCAATGCGGTATTGATTCGGCCAGTTCCCGGTGTCGCGAATCCGGCGGAGCTCGTAATTTTTGAGCGCCTACAGAAAAATAATCCCGACTACTCCTTTGGCTATCCTGACTACCTTGATTACCGGGACTACAATCAATCTTTTACGGGACTGGCCGCACGCTGCCGCGCACCGCTCGGGCTGAGTCACGGCACAACTGAGCGAATCACCGGCGAATTGGTTTCTGGCAACTACTTCTCAGTGCTCGGCGTGAATCCCGCCAGTGGCCGCTTGATCGTTCCGGAGGATGTGCGAGCGGACGATGAGTCCCCTGTCGCGGTGTTGAGTTACGGAATATGGCAGAGAGTTTTCGGCGCGGACCCACAAATCGCCGGGAAAAGTATTCTGCTCAACGGTTACAGTTTCACGGTAGTGGGAGTGGCCGGCACTCAATTTGAAGGAACGACCGCGGGTTCGCCTACTGACGTCTGGCTGCCTCTGACCATGCAACCGGAAGCTATCCCGCGAATGTCGCAGGGGGTGCTTCACAACCGGAACTCTGGGTGGATTGAGATCTTCGGCCGGTTGAAGCCGCACGTCAGCCTGGTCGCGGCTCGCGGTGAATTGCAGGCTATCGCGGGGCGGCTTGCGATTGCATACCCAGAATCCAATGAACATCGCAGCGTGGATTTGATCCCTAGTTTTGGGATGGACCCTGACGACCGCGCCACTCTTAAAAAATTCTTTGGGCTGCTAATCGCTTCAGTAGGACTCCTCTTGCTGATCACGTGCAGTAATGTTGCGAATCTGTTGCTCTCCCGGGCCGACTCGCGGCGAAGAGAGATTGCTGTGCGGCTGGCGCTTGGAGCGAGCCGTGGACAACTAGTTCGGCAGCTTTTGACGGAAGGCTTGTTGCTTTCTTTCCTGGCGGGAGGACTCGGCCTGCTGCTGGCACCCTGGACCGGGAGACTGATTCTTGCTTTCCGCCAGCCGCTCTACGCGCTGCACAACGTGAACACAAGTCCGGACGCCCGCGTGCTGGGGTTTGCGCTGATGGTGGCCTTGCTGACGGGAGTGTTGTTCTCTCTCGCGCCCGCCTTGCAGGGATCGAAGCCCGACCTAGTCGTCGCGCTAAAGGACAACGCGCCGGGATTGGGAAGGCGTTCGAGTCTGAGAAATGTGCTGGTCTCATCGCAAGTGGCACTTTCTTTAGTTCTGCTCGTGGTGGCAGGTGTGACTGTTCGCAGAATGCAGAAGATTGTGAACCAGGATCCTGGGTTCACGACCAGCAATTTGATGATGATGTCCATTTCCGCGAGCATCAAGGGGTACTCGGAACTGCAAGCCCAGCGGATTTATGAGCAACTCCTGGCCCGGGTTGAGCGGATTCCCGGAATTCAATCCGCAAGCCTCGCAGCCACTGTGCCGCCGGAAGACTGGAGCGGCCGGGTTTCCATTTTTTACGAAGGCCAAGTTCCGCGCTTGGACTACTACCGCGGCCACGAATTCGAGGTGGGTATACGAGTCGATATGAACAATGTGGCTCCGAAATATTTCCGGACCATGGAGATTCCAATTCTGCAGGGCAGAGATTTTAGTGAACTTGACAGACCCGGAGCGTCACTGACCGCTATCGTGAGCCAGCGGCTGGCGCAGCGCCTCTGGCCGGGTCAGGATGCTGTGGGCAAGCGGATCGAGTGGCCCTCCTGGGTGGGCGCGCCTCGGCCACCCCTCGAGATTATCGGCGTCTCCGCAGACGCCAAGTACCGCTCGCTCACGGCCGATCCCCCGCTTCTGCTCTACTTGCCGGAATTTCAGAACTACAACGGTACACCTACGCTCGTCATTCACACTTTGGGAAATGTCGCGGGACTCCTTCCGGCTGTACGCAGCGCGGTCGCATCTCTAGATGCGAATTTGCCGGTCTTTGCCGTTAAGACAATGTCCGAACAAGTTGGTGATTCTCTTTGGCAACCGCGAATGGCCGCGGGGATATTGGGGAGCTTCAGCTTTCTTGCTCTGGTGCTCGCCGCCGTGGGACTTTATGCAGTGGTCGCGCAGTGGATGGGTCAGCGGACGAGGGAGATCGGAATTCGCATGGCGCTTGGGGCAAAGCCGCGCGACGTGATGCGTTTAGTTTTCCTATATGGAACTGGACTGGCGTTCTGGGGAATTGTGGCGGGCATTTTCGTTGCTTCAAGCGCAGCGCGTATAGTGTCCACGCAGCTCTTCGGCGCGGGCAGCACCGATGTCTTGGCGATGGCGCTTACTGTTTTTCTGCTCTTGCTCGTGACGCTGGCGGCTTGTTACATCCCCGCGCGACGGGCGATGCGGATGGATCCCATGGTCGCGTTGAGATACGAATAAATGTCTTCTGGCTTGCGAACATTCCTGGCGGATGACGAGCTAACCGGAACTAACCCGGAACTAACCCGGATGCCTATTTAACCGTAATCGGAAACTGACACACTACCCGGATCGCTAGGTGATTGACACTAAAATTGTCTCCAGCGTATAGTCGAATCACCAGTTTGGAGAATGGCATCCCTTGGCTTCGTCCCTTTCGCGCTCCTGGACACCTTAGGATGCGGGCTTCTGAAGGGCAGGATGTTTCATTCACTGCTACTCCCCGGGTTCCGACGCATCGTTTTGGTAGTTTTTGTTTGGTGGCTATCACTTTCCGGCATCCAACTCTCAGCGCAGGCGCCCCCCTCTCCTACGCCGCCACAGGATGCTCCTGCGAAGACAGATTCGACCGCGAAATCCCCCGCAGCGCCTGCACCCACTCAGGGTGAGGAAGTTTCCAGTCACGAAACGCCGACTACTTTCAAAGTACGCGTAAACCTGGTGCTGGTTCGCGTAGTGGTGCGCGACGCGCACGGCAAAATCGTGCCCAATCTCAAAAAGGAAGACTTTCAGCTGTACGATAACCGCAAGGTGCAAACAATTTCTTCCTTTAGCGTGGAGACGCCCGAGACTCGCACGGCTTCGGCGGTGGCATCCACTGCTGCAGAGTCATCCAGCGCGGATGTCGCCGGCGGCAAAGCTATTGTTCTGCCGCAGCGATTTGTCTCCATGGTCTTCGACGACGTGCACCTCTCCATGGAGGACGCCGTGTTCGTTCGCGATTCGGCGACGCGATTCTTTGAAGGACTTGCAGCCAGCGATCGTGTTTCGCTCAGCACCACCTCCGGTCAGCTGACTCAAGAGTTCACCGACGATCATGACAAACTCACGAAAGCGCTGCTGGGAATCACGCCGCGTCCCCTTACGGGCGCAGGTTTTCATGATTGTCCTGACGTGAGTTATTACCAGGCTGACCTGATTGTCAACAGGTCGGACCGGCAGGCGCTCGGCGTCGCTACTGAAGAAGCGATCCAGTGTGCTTTCAACGGCGACGCCACAATGAGAGCTGCGGCGCAGGGCCTTGCACAGTCCGCGGCGAATCGCATGGTAGCGCAGGGCGACAGCGAAACGCAGTACGCCTACAGACACTTGGATGAAGTTGTGCGGCGTCTGGCAAACATGCCCGGCCAGCGCGTGCTTGTTCTGGTTTCTCCCGGCTTCATCACCTCGACTCTGCAGTTGGAAGCTTCCGAAACGGTTGATCGCGCGACTCGCTCCAATATTGTGATTAATACCATCGACGCGCGTGGCCTCTACACTCCGGATGTCGGCGGCGACATTGCCGATCCGCCCCGCGACGGTTTCCGTACTGCCGGTTTCAAACTCTCTTATCGCGTGGCCGCGCAGTTGGCACAAGAGGACGTTTTGGCGCAGTTGGCCGATGGAACGGGCGGCAAATTCTTCCACAACCGCAATGACGTGGATGAAGCCATGCGCGAGGCCGGAGCGGCTCCGGCGTATTCCTATCTGCTCGGATTCTCGCCGCAGAACCTGAAAATCGACGGACGATTTCACGCATTAAAGGTCGCGCTTACCAACAAGGAAAAATTTGATATCCAGGCGAGGCACGGTTACTTCGCGCCGAAGACGCTTACCGACGCCGCCGAAGCCACAAAACTGGAGATGCAGGAAGCCTTGTTTTCGCAGGAAGAGATCCGTGACCTGCCGGTGGAATTGCAAACACAATTTTTCAAGAAGGATGACACTCAAGCGCGGCTCGCGGTCCTGACTCACTTTGACGTGAAGACCATCCACTTCCAGAAACTGCTGGGGCGCAATAACGATCAATTGACGATTCTCATGGGGATCTTCGACGAGAACGGGAATTTTGTCACCGGCCTTTCCAAGATCGTGGAGATGAAGTTGCTCGACACCACATATACCCGGTTGAGCCACTCAGGGTTTACGGTGAAAACCAGTTTTGACGTGAAGCCGGGCACCTATTTGGTGCGCATGGTGGTGCGAGACGCCGTAGGAGCGCAAATGGCGGCTCGCAACGGGGCGGTTGTAATTCCTAATTGAAGTAAAGAAGAAGTTGTGGTGGGGGGAATATGAATACCTTGACAGACTCCAAGCGAAAATTTCAATTCGCGGCCTGGTTGGTTGGGGCGCTGATGTTCTTGGTTCCCGTTCCCGCGCGTTCGCAGGGACAAGAACAACCCCCTCCGCCACCGCCTCCGGCGGCCGCAACCGCAGAGCAGCAGCCAGTCGTCGTAATCAAGAAGGAATCAAAACTGGTGCTCGTGGATTCCGTGGTGACGGACAAGAAGGGCAACTACATCCGCGACCTGACCCAGAATGATTTCAAAGTCTTCGAAGATAACAAGGAGCAGGCGGTTTCCACATTTTCTACCGGCGCCGATGCAGCTACCCAGGCGAACGGGCAACGGCGCTATCTGATTTTGTTTTTCGATAACTCGACGATGGCTGCGCCGGACCAGATCCAGGCGCGCAGCGCGGCCACAAAATTCATCGCGGCAAACGCGGGCCCTGATCGATTGATGGCCGTTGTGGATTTCGGAGGCTCGCTCCGCATCGTCCAGAATTTCACGGCCAACGCGGACGTACTCCGCGCGGCCGTGTCCGGAGTCAAGGGTTCCGCCGTCGATCCAAATGCGCCGCCGGATGCGCCGGTCACGGTAGCGTCGACAGGTCTCCCTTCTTTGGGGTCGTCACTGGGTAACGCGGCGGCGGATTTCGGAGCCCGCAGCATGCTGCTGGCGGTGCGCAGCCTGGCTAAGAATCTTCGCTCCATCCCGGGTCGAAAGATGGTCGTGCTGTTTTCGGGAGGCTTCCCGTTGACGCAGGAAAACCAATCGGAGCTGACGGCGACCATTGACGCCTGCAATAAGTCGAACGTGGCGGTCTACGCGCTCGATGCCCGCGGCCTAGTCGCCACTGCGCCGGGCGGGAGCGCCAGCAAGAGATCGGCGGCTGGAAGGACTCAGGCCGCTTCGAATCATATTCCCGCCAGGAAAACTTCAACGCGTCCACACCTTCTCCTCGCGGCGTTTCCGGCGATGGCCATGCCTGATCCGCAACGACCGGGCGGCGGTGGAGGTGGTGGCACGGGGGGCGGCGGTGGAGGTGGTGGCCGCGGCGGTACCGGTGGAGGCGGCACGGGCGGCGGTGCAACGGGTGGTGGCGGTAGAGGAGGCACCGGCGGAGGTACGGGCGGCGGCGGCAAAGGTGGCACGGGAGGAGGCACAGGCGGCGGCAAAGGTGGCACGGGAGGAGGCACAGGCGGCGGAGGAAGAGGCGGCACTGGTGGTGGCACCAGTGGCGGTTCCCGTGGCCCTACGTCCAATTACAACAATTCGCCTTACAACCAGCCGCGGACAATCGTGCCGACATTCCCACCATCGGCTTCGACCAACCAACAAATACTGGCCGCGCTTGCGGAGGGAACTGGCGGCTTTACGATTTTCAATACTAACGATTTGCTTGGGGGACTCGATCGCATCGGGCGCGAGCAAAACGAGTTCTACATTCTCGGGTACGTGCCCACTGACACTCCGGAAGGGAGTTGCCACACGCTGAAAGTGAAGCTCAACCGCGGCGGACTAAACGTTCGTTCCCGCAGTGGATATTGCAACACGCGAACCGCAAACGTGCTTGAAGGCAAGCCTCTGGAAAAGCAACTCGAATCGCACGCCATGGGCTCCCAGCCGGGTTCGATTCATGGCGTCCTGCAGGCGCCTTACTTCTACACGGCTCCGGAGACGGCCCGCGTCAACCTGGCAATGGAGATTCCGGCGGACACATTCCAATTCAACAAAGAAAAGGGAAAGTATCACGCAAATTTGAATGTTTTGGGCATCGCGTATCGGCCGGACGGGACGATTGGAGCGCGCTTCAGCGACACCGTCAACATGCACTTGGAAAAGGATGAATGGAAAGAGTTCACCAAGCTGCCGTATCACTATGAAAACCAATTCGACGCCACCACGGGCAATTACAAGCTGACGGTTGTCCTTAGCGCCGGTGGCGATGCGTTTGGAAAATTTGAATCACCACTGGCCATCGATCCTTATGATGGAAAACACTTCAGCCTCAGCGGAGTGGCGCTCACGAATTCAGCGCAGCGGCTCAATGACATTCCTGCCGGGCTGGATTCCGTTTTGCTCGAAGACCGGACCCCGCTGGTGGTCAAAGGCATGCAGATCGTTCCTTCCGGCAGCAATCACTTCAAGCACACCGATACCGTAGTTCTGTATGCCGAAATTTACGAGCCTCTGCTGACTTCAGAGAACCCGCCTGTTGTGGCTACGGCGTACCGCATTTTTGAGCAAGCCACCAACAAACAAGTGTTTTTCACCAATATCATTCGCGCTGATGAATTCATCCAGAAGGGAAGCCCGGTGATCCCGGTGGGGATGAAAGTGAAAGTAGACGACCTGAAGCCAGGTTCCTACCGCTTGGTGATGCAGGCGGTCGACAACGCCAAGAATCACGCGCCGGACCGATCCGTGGACTTTGACATAACGGAGTGATGGCCCTCCCGCGGCACTGAAAAATTGCCGGGCGCCTTTTGGAGTGCGGGAGCTTGGTCGCGCTTTTCCGGAGGCCTGGAAGTTTGTATTGCATCGCGAGGCAGTCAAAAGAAGAAAAGCGGCGGCAAGCCGCCGCACTCCACATCCGCTAAGTCCTTCTTTACCTGTACGTTCGACCGCGGTAAGTATTCGACACGCCGCCCCGACTTGCGCAACTTCTTTGCCGTTCAAGGGTTATTCTACGGGTGACCCGTAATCCGTCCTCTATGCCGCCCTGTAGGAGAGTGCTATGAGGCCTCAAGAGCGCGCAGCCTCATCATGTGTTCATTGGTTGCCATCGATTTCGGCAACGCCAAGGTCAATTCTCGCCGCCGCACTTTCTTTCGCCTGCGTTTTTTCGCTCACCTTCGAGATACCTGTTGTTGCTGCGATTCCCGCGGCCGCCAAGGACAAGAAGAAGACCGATCCTGGGCTGAAAGGCCTGCCGATTACGGAACTCAGTTCTGACGAGGCTATTCTGCATGCGCTGAACCGCCTTGCTTACGGTCCGCGTCCCGGTGATGTCGAGCGCGTCCGTCAGATGGGGCTCGCAAAATGGATCGAGCAGCAACTCAGTCCCAATTCCACCGATGACAAGGCCATGGAAGCGCGCCTACAGGATTATCCGACGCTCCACCTCTCCACTGCGAAGTTGATTGATGAATATCCGCAACCCAAACAAGCAGAAAAGCAGGCCGAGAAACGGGCTCAAGCACAGACGCGACAGGAACAGCGCCGAAGTGATGCGACTACGGAAACCGTTGCACGGGATACGCAGGAAGCGCAGGGACAAACCAAGAGCGGAAGCGACGCGGAGGCGACACAGCAAACTACTGCGAACCCTAAGCCGGACATGAGCGACGCTCCCGCGCCCATGAAGCAGGAGCAACCCGAAGGGAATCCTGTCACGAAAGGTGCGGGCAGGCGGGACGTTTTGGGAGGCGGCGACCCCAACAACGTTCCGCGCGCGATTGCCGACGACAGCAAGAGGCCGCAGCGCGTGGTGGCCGAGCTGAGCATGGCCAAAGTTACGCGTGCGGTTTACAGTGAACGGCAACTCCAGCAAGTGATGGACGATTTCTGGTTTAACCACTTCAACGTTTTCGCTGGCAAGGGCGAAGACCGCTACTACCTCACCTCGTATGAACGCGACGTGATCCAGCCGCGCGCTCTCGGTAAATTCAAGGATTTGGTGACCTCGACTGCGAAAAGCCCGGCGATGCTTTTTTATTTGGATAATTTCTTGAGCGCGGATCCTCGTGCAGCGCGGCGGCAGGCGGCCGAGCGAGCTGCGCGCCAACAGTGGCGCCGCGGAAGGTTGGGAATGCCGCGGCCCCCGGCCAATCCGCAGCAAGCCAAGAAAAACGAGCGCGGGCTGAATGAGAATTACGGACGGGAATTGATGGAATTGCACACGCTTGGCGTCGACGGTGGCTATACGCAGAAAGACGTCACGGAAGTGGCGCGTTGCTTCACGGGCTGGACGATTGACAAGCCGCGGCAGTACGCGGATTTTAAATTTGACGACCGGCTCCACGATCCCGACCCGAAAATCGTGCTGGGCAAGAAAATTCACGCGGGCGGAATGAAGGATGGCGAGCAGGTGATCGACCTGCTTGTACATCACCCGAGTACGGCAAGATTTATTTCCACCAAACTGGCGCGACGGTTTGTTTCGGACACTCCGCCGCCGGCGCTGGTCAGTCGGATGGCGGAAACGTTTCAATCGAGCGACGGCGATATCAAGGCAGTGCTGCACACGATGATCTGGTCGCCGGAATTCTGGTCGCGAGAATCGTATCGCGCGAAGATCAAGACGCCGTTTGAACTGGTGGTTTCCGCGGTGCGCGCCCTGGGCACGGATGTGGATACGCCCATGCCTCTCGTTCAATGGGTCGGGCGAATCGGTGAGCCTCTGTACCTGTGCCAGCCGCCGACGGGTTATTCGGACAAAGCCGATGCGTGGGTGAACACGGGAGCGTTGCTGAACCGGTTGAACTATTCGCTGGCTCTCGCGGGAAATAAGATGCGCGGAGCGCGTACGGATGTGGCTTCGTTGCTGGGCGTGGAATCGTCCGCTGATCCGAAGGCGGCGCTGGACCGAGCCGTACAGGTATTCCTCGGCGGCCAGGCGGGTGCAACGACCGTAGAGACACTAGAGAAACAGCTCGACAATCCGCAAGTTTTGCAAGCGAAGCTCGATGATCCGCGTAAGCAGGTAGATTTAGGTGTAGTCGCCGGTTTGGTGCTGGGCGCTCCGGAATTTCAACGCCGCTGATTTGGAGTGCGGGAGCTCGCTCCCGCTTTTCCGGCGGCTCTGATGCGTGTTGCTGTGGAGAGCGGGAATGGGAGTAAGAAAAGCGACGGCAAGCCGCCGCACTCCATACGAGAGGTTACGATGAGTTACAAATGCTGTGAAGGTGTGCGAGGCCTGAAATTTTCGCGGCGGTATTTCTTGAAGCAAGGCGGCGTGGCTATGGTCGGCCTGAGCGCGATGCCCGCGTTTTTGCAGCGCGCGGTGGCCGCCACTCCGATGCCGAACAAAAAGCAACTCGTCGTCTTGTTCCAGCGCGGCGCAGCCGACGGATTGAATATCGTCGTGCCGTTTGGCGAATCGAATTACTATCGCATGCGTCCGACGATTGCGATTCCTCTGCCCAAGCGCGGCGGCATGGATGCGGCGATCGACCTGGACGGATTTTTCGGATTGCACCCCAGCCTCGCGCCGCTTGAGCCGCTCTTCCACAAGAATCAACTGGCCATCGTGCAAGCCACCGGGTCACCCGATTCGACGCGCTCGCACTTTGATGCGCAGGACTTCATGGAATCGGGCACGCCGGGATTGAAATCCACGGAAGACGGCTGGCTGAATCGCGCTCTGGAGACCGTTCCAGAGAAAAATGCTTCTCCATTCCGCGCCGTGGCGATGGGTCCGAATCTTCCGCGCGTGCTGCACGGTGCTGCCCCGGCGATTGCGCTGCCGGATTTGAAACAGTTTAGAGTAATGGCGCAAGCTCCCGGCACCGGCCAGATGGTCGAAGGCGGCTTTGAAGCTATGTACTCGCAGACCGTAGATCACGCGCTGCACGGTACCGGCACGGAAACGTTTGAGGCCATTAATCTCCTTCGCAAGGCAGACCCGAGTAAATATCAGCCGGAAAACGGCGCGCAATATCCGACCAGCCGGTTGGGGCAGAGCTTGCAGCAGATCGGGCAGCTCCTGAAGGCCGATATCGGCGTGGAAGTTTTATTTGTCGATTGCGGCGGCTGGGACAATCACGTCAACGAAGGCGGCGTTCAGGGCCAGCTTTCCAATTTGCTCAAGGATCTCGGCCAGGGACTTGGGGCGTTTCACCAAGACATGGGCGACCGCATGGAGAATATTGTTTTTGTCACCATGAGCGAATTCGGTCGCACTGCCAAGGAAAACGGCAATCGCGGGACCGACCACGGACACGCAAATTGCATGTTCATCATGGGCGGAGATGTGAAGGGCGGGCAAGTCTACGGAAAATGGCCCGGGTTGCACGATCACCAGCTCAACGAAGGCCGCGACCTCGCGCTCACAACGGATTTTCGCTCGGTCGTCGGCGAAATTCTCACCAAGCACATTGGCGTCGCCGACCTGACGCCGGTTTTCCCCGGCTTCGACAATAATCCGCGCAAATTTCTCGCGCTCATGCGCGCTTAGTAAAAGAGTGTCCCGAGAGGAACGCGATACAACAAAAAAAACGCAATCAGAGCTATGCGTTCATCTTGCGGATGCCGCACGCTATACGGGACGTAAGGATGGTTTTCCTCAAGGTCGCACGACATGGTCGAATAATCGAAACTCCCATGTTTCGCAGACAAGCCATCATCAACCTTCTTCTCTTCGCCTAAGAATCGAAAAGAAGGGGAAATAAAAACGCCTGGGGCAAGAAGAGCCAAGGCCAAAAATACAATTCAGAACTTACTCTTCACCGTGTCACTCCAAGCAGCGCTGTTTCAGCCCGCCGTTAATTCTGCGCGTCGCTCAAGGACTTAATTATGCTGGATAGTTCCAGTATTGCGATGCTTTTAGGGTACGCGTCCAATTGTGGCGCTAACAGACAATGACATCACAACCGCTCGCAGGGTGGCCGTGGTCGCGGAAATTCCTGCTCTCAAATTCAAACTCGATATGCACACGCTGCCATCGTCCGGGAGTTATCTGCCGCATGGCCTCGCAGTCGGGAAACCCTGTTTGAACCGCCTCGATGACGTAGCCGAGCTGTCTGGCGAGCATCCCAAAGAGAAGTACGACGCCCTGCTCGTTGAGCGGTTCAAGCCGCAGCCCGCTGGTGTGGGTGGGATTGCCATAGGTAGCGCGACACGTGCCGTGTTTTCTTCGGCAGAATTGGGGAAGCCAGGGCGTTGTTCGATCCATGCCCGTGCTTTAATACGGGAATAGGCTGAAGCGCCACGACATCTGCCCATTCCGCGTTGTCTTTGGCGAAATTGAAAAAGACGTGCGGCAGTGATGACCAGGGACCGAATCGCCTCTCCAAACTGCAAGGGTCATATTTTCCCTCGCGACGGTAGGCGCACCGCGCCGGTATAGCGCGATTTGTGCGGACGGTTTGGCCCCAATCTCTCAGGAGTTCGGTGTCCTCGAGCCTCACGTTCATCGTGTTGGGATGGAGTCCCGCTGATCTAACCGCATCATTCCAACTGGAGAAGCATTGCGAGACCGAATACTCCGAGATTTCTGCGAGCCCGACGAACTCTGAGCGTGTGGGCGCGCGCCCAAGTCCCCTGGCAATGGCGGCGATGGAATTCAGGATGTGGCGCTTGTCTGGCATGTGTTCTCTGCTTTGGCCGCGCATTAGTGCGATAGCTTGTGCCGAGGCAGACCTTTATGCGTATGCGCGCAAACCGGTAGGCCAGGATAAGCTGCCCCTAAAATGAAAAAGCGGGAGAGGAATCTCCCGCCTTCAAGGTATAGCCTTCTACGTCAATTCACGGATCCAAATGTTGCGGTAGCGCACGGGATCGCCGTGGTCTTGCAGGCCGAGCGGCAATTTCTCGGCGTGCGCTTTGTAGGGCGGGCGCTGGCCGTGAGCTGTCGGCCCGCTTGGCTCGACGTTGTCTTGCACGAGCACGCCGTTGTGCAGCACTGTTACGCGAGCGGGGCGGAGGAGCTTTCCATCTTTGTCGAAGCGCGGGCCGTGAAAAACGATGTCGTAGCTTTGCCATTGGCCGGGCGGGCGAGCAGCGTTAACAAGCGGTGGATATTGCCCGTACACGGCCGAGGCTTGGCCGTCAGCGTAGGTTTTGTTTTCGTAGGAATCGAGCACTTGAATTTCATACAGGCCCATCAAGAAAACGCCGCTGTTGCCACGTTCCTGGCTTTCGCCTTTGGGCGGGACAGGTTCGGAAAATTCGACGTGCAATTGGCAATCGCCAAAACCTTCACGCGTGTAGATGTAACCGCTCTTGGCCATGACTTCGGCGTAGCCATTTTCAACTTTCCATTTTGCCGCGCTGCCGTCCTTGTGCGCCCATTTCGAGAGGTCCTTGCCGTCGAAGAGCACCACGGCGTCGGAAGGCGGGCGTCCCGGCAAATCTCGCGTGCTGGAAGTTCCGGGATCGATCACTGTTGGCAGAGGGCGAGTGAGATCGTGAATTGTCCATTTGGAATCGACTTGCGCGTTGCAGATTACCGGAACAACTGAGAGCAGTAGAGCAGAGATTGTTGCGAACCAAAATTTTCGCATCGTTTGCACCTCGGAACTGAGATGGCGGGATTGTACGCCAGTCTGGGAAGAAAAGCGGCGGCAAGCCGCCGCACTCTCCCAAAAAAGCGGGGCGTCTGCGGTAGCGAACGCCCTGTTTTTTTGCTTGGACTGGACACTCACGTCTGAAAACTGAGAACTATTTCAGTGAGCTGCGCCTTCGCGGATACGCATGCCGTAAAAGGAACGGTAGACGAAAACAAAGGAGACGATGAAGAACGCCGCGGCGAGAACGTGTGTCAGGTCGCTGCCCTGTGAGGCGGTCATTTGCACGGCGAGTTCGACGGCGAGCAGACCGAAAAGCGTTGTGAACTTGGTTGTGAACTTGATGACGGGGTTGAGCGCGACCGATGACGTATCTTTAAACGGATCGCCAACGGTATCGCCAATGACTGTCGCGTCGTGGAGCGGCGTGCCCTTCTGCTTCAGCTCGACTTCAACGATTTTTTTGGCGTTGTCCCAAGCACCGCCGGCGTTGGCCATGAAGATGGCTTGATAGAGGCCGAAGATCGCAATGGAGAAAAGATAGCCGATGAAGAAGAAAGGTTCGATGAAGGCGAAAGCCAGCGTGGCAAAGAACACGGCGATGAAGATGTTCAGCATTCCTTTCTGCGCGTATTTGGTGCAAATCTCGACGACTTTTTTGCTGTCGGCGATGCTGGCGGAAGCGGCTCCTTCAAGCTGGATGTTGGCTTTGATGAATTCCACGGCGCGGTAAGCGCCGGTGGTCACGGCCTGCGTGCTCGCGCCAGTGAACCAGTAAATCATGGCCCCGCCGGTGACCAGGCCGAGAACGAACGGCGCGTGGAGCAGCGAAAGATTATTGACGTTTTCAGTTAAGCCTTTCGTGAGCGCCATGATGATGGAGAAGATCATCGTGGTTGCTCCCACGACAGCCGTGCCGATGAGCACTGGCTTGGCGGTGGCTTTGAAGGTGTTGCCCGCGCCGTCGTTGGCTTCGAGCATTTCCTTGGCGCGCTCGAAGTTGACGTCGATGTGGTAGTCCTTCTTGAGTTCCTGCTTGATGTTGGGGACTTGCTCGATCAGCGAAAGTTCATAAACGGATTGAGCGTTGTCGGTGACGGGACCGTAGGAGTCGACGGCGATCGTGACCGGGCCCATGCCGAGGAAGCCGAAGGCCACTAAGCCAAAAGCGAACACAGCCGGTGCGAGCATTTGGTGGTCGAGTCCTAAATTGCTGATCAGGTAGCCGAGGGACATGAGCAGAACCATCGCGAGGCCGATGTAGTAGGCCGAGAAGTTGCCGGCGACGAAGCCGGAAAGAATGCCGAGCGATGCGCCGCCTTCTTCCGCTGAGGTAACAACTTCCTTGACGTGGCGCGATTCGGTAGAGGTGAACACTTTCACTAATTCAGGGATGATGGCGCCGGCAAGTGTGCCGCAGGAGATAATCGTAGCCAGCTTCCACCACTGCGAAGCATCACCACCGAGCGTGGGAATGATCAGAGAGGAAATAACATAGGTCAATGCGATGGAGACAAACGAAGTGATCCACACCAGCGAAGTGAGCGGGGCCTCGTAGTTCATTTCGTCGGTGTTGCCGTACTTGGATTTGGCGATGAAGGCGTTGATGAAGTAGGCGGCGGCGCTGGCGATGAGCATGACGATGCGCATCACGAAGATCCACACTAGCAACTGAACCTGAACGGTGGGATTCTTTACTGCCAGCAGGATAAAGGTGATGAGCGCAACGCCCGTCACGCCATACGTTTCGAAGCCGTCAGCGCTAGGACCGACCGAGTCGCCAGCGTTATCGCCAGTGCAATCAGCGATGACGCCGGGATTGCGCGCGTCGTCTTCCTTAATTTTGAAGACGATCTTCATCAGGTCGGAGCCGATGTCCGCAATTTTCGTAAAGATCCCGCCCGCAATACGCAGCGCGGCTGCGCCGAGCGACTCACCGATGGCAAAGCCGATGAAGCACGGGCCAGCATAGTCGCCCGGAACGAACAACAGGATGAAGAGCATCATCAACAGCTCGACGCTGATGAGCATCATGCCGATGCTCATGCCAGCTTGCAGCGGCGTGCTGTATATGGGATAGGGCTTGCCGCGCAGGGAAGCGAAAGCGGTGCGGGAGTTAGCGAAAGTATTGACGCGGATGCCGAACCAAGCGACGCCGTAGCTACCAGCGATTCCTACGAGACTGAAAATCAGAATGATCGGCAGTGTGACCGCAACAGGCTGCACCGGAGCGAGCCAGCCGAAGTACATGACAATCACGACGGCGATAAACACCCACAGGATCATCAGGAACTTTCCCTGCGTAAAGAGATAAGTTTTGCAGGTCTCGTAAATCAGCTCGGAGACGTCGAGCATCGATTTGTGAACGGGCAGATTTTTCAGGCGGGAATAAATTGCCAAGCCGAAGCCCAAGCCAAAGATGCAAATAACGATGCCAAAAAGCAGAAGCTTGTGGCCGTCAATGCCGAGAAAAGAAACCTGGGAGAGGTCGGGAAGCTTCAAGTTAGCTTCGCCGCCCGCTTCGTCGGCAAGAGCCGAGGCAGCCCCAAGCAAAGACAGGGCGGCTGCCGTCGCACCAAACTTGGCGAATCTACAGCTCAACGACCAGGCATTTGCCAGCCAAATAAGCATTCAGAATCCTCCGCAGATCATTCAAATGGCATTTCACAGGGCAATTGTTTGCCGGGAGAGCCGCCTCCGGCACACTTTTTCGGCCAGGCGCTGTTTGGCGCGACCGAAGAGCAAATTGTTCACATTCCACCAGGAAGAAGCCGCCGCGCGCCGGTACGTGATTACCCCAAATCGAACCAGCGAAGCGCCCAGAAGACGGAGCGCTAAGGCTGCACAAAACGTCGATTTATAACATTTTAGCAAAGGCCGGTCAAACCGGCCACCCTGACAGAAAGCGCGCCAGCCCCGTATCGCGTCGGATACGGAACCGAGACGCGGATGCAAACCGATGGTAACATGCCACAATCATTCAGGGTTGATCGATTCTGGCTAGCCGGGGGGGCATGAGTAACAAACGAGTGTTGGATGCGGCGCGGAGTGCCGCCGCCGCGATGCGCAACCTGCGCCACAAGGGGAATCAGTTCGGAGTCGGGGCTCCTGAAGGTGAAGCTGAGCCAGCCGCAGCGTGGCGCAAATGAGACATCATTTTTTCATTACGGGTACGGATAGTGGAGTGGGCAAAACCGTCCTCTCGGCGCTGCTCTGTGCGGCGCTTGATGCGGTTTACTGGAAACCGATCCAGACCGGCACGCTGGAGGGCTCGGACCGCGTAACGGTTATGCGGCTTGCCGGGATTGGCACGGACCGAACGCTCGATGAGGTGTACAAGTTCGTGCCGCCAGTTTCGCCCGACCTGGCCGCGCGCTGGGCGGGAGTGGAAATCGATCTCGGGCGGGTCAATATGCCCAGCAGCTTGATTAACGACTGGCTGATCGTCGAGGGCGCAGGCGGGGTCTTGGTGCCCATTAACCAGAAGCAATTTTTGCTCGACCTCATGGTGAAGTTCAAATTGCCGGTGATCGTAGCGGCGCGCAGCGCGATGGGTACGGTGAATCACACGTTGTTGACGCTTGCCGCGCTGCATGCCGCGGAACTGCCCGTGCATGGCGTGGTGCTAATCGGCGATCAGAATCGCGAGAACCGCGAAACCATCGAGCGCTTTGGCCACGTTCGCGTGATTGGTGAAATACCCAAGCTTCCCAACCTCCATCGCACGGCGCTCATGCAGGTCTTCATGAATCATTTCGATCGCGCCGCCTTTTCGCAATAATTGCAAGCGCATTTTTCGGCTTTGCCCATGCCACACCTAAACAAGTTGGTGCCATCGGATTGGAGGAGTCGCCTTTGGCCATGAGTTTGAGTGGATGGAAGCAGAAAGTCGTGGCTTTTGCCGGCGGACTAGGCGCGCCGGGGCTTTTTCTGATTTCCTTTCTGGATTCCTCGGTGCTGACCTTTCCGGTCATTAATGATTTGCTGCTGATCGAATTGTCCATTCAGCGTCCGGCGCGGATGCCACTGTACGCGTTCCTGGCGGCGCTTGGATCGGTGCTGGGTTGCGTATTGCTGTATTTTGTCGCGCGTAAGGGCGGGGAGGCGCTGTTCCACAAAAGGGCCGGCGAGCATGCGCACGCCATTCGGCATTGGGTGGAACAAAACGGGTTTGTCGGAATGTTGATTGCAGCGCTTCTGCCACCACCAACACCGTTCAAGTTCTTCGTGTTTGCGGCGGGAGTGTTTGAAGTCCCGCTGTTTAGTTACACATCAGCGATTACGATTGCGCGGTTGTTTCGGTACTTCGGGATCGGGTACCTGGCGATCCGGTATGGCGCGGACGCATTGCCGTATCTGATGCATCACAAACTGCAGGTGACCGTCTTCGTGATTTCGCTGATAACCGTCAGCTATGTTCTTAGCAGATTGCTACTTAGGCGCCGGCCGCCGTCGGAAGATGCGAGTTAGAGAAGCAGGCCGCCTTCCCACTGTTTTTTGTGAGCATTCATTCTAGAAGGGCTTAGAATGCACCAAAATTGTGCACCGGCCTTATTCCTACAAGGGTCGCTGAGAACCGGAGTCCCAGGCGAGTTCTTGGGAGAGAATCTTGCCGGAAGAATCGGTTTCGATTTCGGCATGGACGCGCAAGCCGGAGCTGGCGTCGCGGTTGTAGGGGAAGGCGCGCAAGATGATATGGAATCCATCGCGAGTTTTTTCGACGGTGGCCTTCGGGAATCGAGCGACCTGGAGGAAGTGGCGGGCAACGACGGTGTCGCGTGCGGCGTCGAGGGCGGGAGAGGGTTGGGGCTTGAAGGATGTGATAGCGGAATCGGGGTCGAACAAGGCGGCGGGGCCGACTTCGACTTCAACATCGTGGAGGGCGCTTGCGGTTTCGACGATGCCGTGCCAGCGGAAAGGCGAGCCGGATTCCGCAAACGCGGCGACCTGGCGGGTCGATTCGCCTCGGTAGGTGCGCGATTCCAGTGCGGCCACGGCGTTGCTGTGAAGTACGAAGCGCAAAACGATATAAAGAATCAAGGTCGCGAATGCCAGGGACGCTCCCACTTTGCCTTGCGGACCCTTTGATTTGCTTCCGATTTCTTCAGTGACCAGGCGGCTGAGCATTGGCAGAAGGATGCCGGCAAGGAGAATCCCCAAAATCCAGAGATCGAGATGAGGGAGACAATCGAGAGCGAATCGGCGCGTAGAGAAGGGCCAAAAGAGTGCGACTCCCGTGCTTTGACAGAGATACAAGAGCAAATGGACGACGGAGGCGGAGAGAGCAGCAATGAAAGTCGCGAGAGGCGCAGGTGGCGTTTCGGTCGGTCCTCGTTTGCGCAGGACAAAGGGGAGCATGACGAGCAAGCTGAAAAGCAAAGCTGCAACTAGTGAATGAAAATAGGTCTGATTGGACGTGAGGAAAACGGAAGGGCCGAAATACGCGCTCAGCGAATCGATGTCGGCGATGGTGCCTGCCAGGAGCATGGCGATAGTCGTGGAGCGAGGGGCGCGGGGGAAAGCGGCGCGTTTCAGGACGTAGGAGGCTAGGGCGTGGGTGAGGGGATCCATGGGTAGAGTTATCTCATGAATTTGGCAGGGGAGGCGATGGTGGGCGGTCAGTAAACTGCGTAAGGCTGAGGATGGAGGAAAAGCGGCGGCAAACCGCCGCACTCCCAAAGCGCGCGAGTCTGGAATGGCCTTGATTTATGTAAGGGGTCGCGACTAGGGCCCGCCTTGGAAGGCGGGCCCTACAAAAGAAAGAGAAAAGGACCCGCTCCCGACAAGGTTGGGATCTCCGGTCGGGACAAGTTTCGACCGGCCGCTACGAATGCGCGCTGGGGACTAGGAGTTTCAGGGCGCGGGGGACGATTTTGAATTCGACGGGGAGGCGGGCAAGGGGCTCGCCGTCGACTTGGGCGTAGAGGGGGTTTTTGTCGAGCGGCTCGCAGATGACGGTGTCGGCTTTGTGGAAATGAACGCCTTCGGAGCCGCGCAGATTGCCGGTCCAAAGTGATGGCAAGTAGCTCAGATAACGAAGGCCGCTTTGCGTGGTGAGGGCCATGACTTCGAATTGGTCCTCGAAGAGGTCCGCGCCCGTGGTGATTTTGAAAGGGCCGCCGTAATTTTTGGTGCGGCCGACGATGGCCAGGGAAGCGTCGAGTTTTTGATCGCCGACGATAATGCGGAAATGCCGAAAATCGTAGCGGAAGACTTCACGGACGCCTTGCCACCAATAGGCCATGATGCCGAGGCGCGCTTTCAGCTCCAGGTCGAGAGAATAGACAATCATGCCGTCAGGACCGGCGCCGCCCACGCTGAGGAAATATTTTCTCTTTTCGGGTTGTTCGAGCGGAGTGGCTAAGCCGAGCGCAATTTCCTTGACGGTACCGCGGACGAGCTTTTCGGCAGCGCTGGGAATGTCCCAGGGCAGGTCGAGTTCTTTAGCGAGAATGTTTGCGGTTCCACCAGGGAGAAGGGCGAGGGGCACGCGGTGGCCGTTTTGGTGGGCGGCGAGGCCGTTGATGACTTCATTGAGCGTGCCGTCACCGCCGCAGGCGATGACCAGGCCGCGGCCTTCGTTAGCGGCGCGGCCTGCAATTTCCGTGGCATGGCCCGGGCCAGTGGTCTCGGCGAGTTCGGAGTGGATGCCGCCGGCCGCAAAAATATGGCGCGCCGTATCGAGCGTGCGACGGCGGCCGTTGCCGCCGCCGCCGGCGTTGGGATTGTGAATCAGCAGAGCGTTTCTGAGATCAGACGTCATGTTCAGTATCGATGTCTCCGGTTCGTAGCGTAAACATTCATTCTATATAATATCTCGCGAATTGAGCACACTGTTCTGCCGAGGGTTTCATGGCCAAAGCTGCGCCAGCTAGTGTCAAAAAAGAGATTGAAGAGCTTCGCGAGAAGCTGCGCTATCACGAATACCGGTATTACGTGCTCGACGATCCGGAGATTTCGGACGCGTCGTATGACCGGATGATGAACCGGCTGAAGGAACTGGAGGCCGCGCATCCCGAGCTGGTGACGCCGGATTCGCTGACGGTGCGCGTGGGCGGAGCTCCGCGCGAAGGGTTTACAAAGGTGCAGCATGCGCGGCCGATGCTGAGCCTGGACAATGCGTTTTCTTACGATGCATTGAGGGAATGGGACCGGAGAGTGAGAGAGGGAAGCGGGCAGGAAAAGATTGAATACATCGCGGAACACAAGTTCGATGGGCTGAGCATTTCGCTTCAATATGAGAATGGAATGCTGACACGTGGCGTTACGCGCGGCGATGGGGCGACAGGGGAAGAGGTGACGCCGAACGTGAAGACGATCCGGTCGATTCCGCTGCGGGTGGATGCGGCGACACTGAAGAAGGTGAAACTGCCGGCGGATTTTGAAGTTCGCGGCGAAGTGATGATGACGAAGAAGGCTTTCGAGGCGCTGAACCGGGAGCAGGAGCGGATTGGCGGGAAGATTTTTGTGAATGCGAGGAACTCGGCGGCTGGGGCGGTGCGGGTGCTGGATCCGTCGATCACTGCGGCACGGCGGCTGGATTTCTTTGCGTATTACTTGCTGGTGGATGGAAAAGTGCCGTTCGGAAAGCATTCGGAATCCCTGCAAGCATTGAAGCAATTACGGTTCCGCGCTTCGGACGATTGGAAACTTTGCGCGGGAATCGAAGCGGTGACCGCGTATTGCGAGGATTGGGACGCGAAGCGGGAGAAGCTCGCATACGAAATTGACGGCGTGGTGGTGAAGGTGAATTCGATTCCGATTCAAAATGAACTGGGTTTCACGTCGAAGGCACCGCGATGGGCGATTGCGTTCAAATATCCAGCGCGGCAGGAGACGACGGTGGTCAACGACATTATCGTGCAAGTGGGGCGCACGGGGACGCTGACGCCGGTGGCGGTGCTGGAGCCTGTGCAAGTGGGGGGCGTCACTGTCAGCCGTTCCACGCTCCACAACATGGATGAAATCGAGCGGCTGGGATTGCAGATTGGCGACACCGTGCTAATCGAGCGGGCGGGGGAAGTGATTCCGCACGTGCTTAAGGTGGTGAAGGAGGGGAAGTCGCGAAAGCCGTTTCGCATGCCGAAGCACTGCCCGGAATGTAGGAGCACGATTCATCACGTTGAGGGGGAAGTGGCGTACCGGTGCGTGAATGCGGCTTGCCCGGCGAAGAGGAAAGAATCGATCCTCCATTTTGCGGGGCGGCACGCGATGAGTATAGATGGACTGGGCGACAAGATTGTGGATCAGCTTGTGGAGAAGGGACTCGTCAAGGATGTAGCGGATCTTTATGCGCTGAACGAGGAGGAGGTCGCAGGGCTGGAGCGCATGGCGGAAAAATCCGCGCAGAATTTGCTGGAGGAGATTGAAGCCAGCAAGAAGAATTCGCTGGAGAGGCTGATTTACGCGCTGGGGATTCAATTTGTGGGCGAGCGGACAGGACAGTTGCTGGCGGAACATTTTTCTTCTTTGGAGGAATTGGCGGCGGCGAAGGAAGAGCGGTTAGTGGAGGTGCCCGAGGTTGGGCCGAAGGTCGCGGCGAGCATCGTGGAATTCTTCTCGGAGGCGGCGAATCGCCAGCTCATCAAGAAGCTGAGCAAGCTGGGCGTGCATCCGACGGCGGAAAAGCGCGTGGTGAAGAGCCAGAAGCTAGCCGGCAAGAGTTTTGTGTTTACGGGTGGACTTGCGAATCGTTCGCGCGAGGAAGCGGGCGAGATTGTGCAGCAGCATGGAGGAAAAGTTTCCGGCTCGGTCAGCAAAAAGACCGACTACGTCGTTGTGGGGACCGATCCCGGATCGAAATACGACAAAGCTAAGGAACTGGGCGTGACGATTCTGACCGAAGCGCAGTTCGAAAAACTATTGGGGCTATAGTGGCGGCACTGTGTTATCAGTGTTCGGACTCAGTGTTTTTTCCTTCTGCAAGCCGGTCAATGAGGCCAAAAAATCGGTCGAGGGGCCAGAACAGCACCTTTGGAAAAAGAAGGCCCCCAATGATTAGCAAGGCGAACAAAGCCTGCAACAAGCGAGGACTTGGAACAGGAACATATTTCTGGAGTGGCCACATTCCATCTCTGCTTGGAAAAATCAGCATAACCACGAGAAAAGGCATCAGCAAAAATAGGACCAGCACAGCCGTTGCGAACCATTCGCGAAGAGAAGCCCGTTTTAGCGGGTGTCCCCACAAGACCAAAATGTAGTGATCGCCTCTCCGTAGTACTCGAATGGCTGCGTCCCAACGTCGGACAATCTCTGGATTCTGATTCTTGATCCGCTTGTATGCATGGCCCATCAGCCTCGATATTTTCTTTTCGAACTGCGCGATGTCGTACTGGGCTTCAAATTCTTCGTTCAGTGTGGAGGGATCTTCAATGGCCTCAGGTCCTTCCGTAAAATACATCATCCGTTTTTCAAGGTCAGAGAGAGGCACACCTTCGAGGGCGGCTTGCTCCGCAGTTTGCGCCACAAGAAAATCCTTGGCCTCGCGGATTGTCATGGGCCGGATTGTAGGTTTCATTTCTGTCCTGAACAAGTACAAATCCCTTACGTTCTCCGGTGTATAATAAAACTGGCGGGCGGGCCGGGTGATCGCTGGCTTGGTCATCGCAAGATGGCTGGGCGGGAGGAAAGTCCGGACACCGTCCTGAGGCACGCTCTTCATTTTGTGGGGAGCGGAACTCTTGACAGGGCAACGCGCCTGGTAACGCCAGGGGGCGAAGTTGAAAATGTCGGGCTAAAGCCCGGCGCTACAACGGCGTCACGGAAAGTGCCACAGAGAATAGACCGCCGGCGGAGTGAAGCGCGGTGGCATCGCACAGGGAAACCTGTGAGACGTCTTCGAAATGCTCGCGACGTTTGGCAAGGGTGAAAAGGTGGGGTAAGAGCCCACCGCTCCGGTGGTAACACCGGGGGCACGGAAAACCCCGCGTGGTGCAAGGCCAAATAGGAGGGGAGAGCCGGCCCGGCTCGATAGAACCCTCGGGTAGGCTGCTGGATCCCGGTAGCGATGCCGGGACTAGAGGAATGATCGCCGCGCGCGCAGGCTGTTATGCGGTTTGCGTGCGGCACAGAATCCGGCTTACAGGCCCGTCCGCTAACTATATTATTGTTCAATTACTTACAGCCATTCGGACAACTGACGACCTCTTGAGGGAAAGCTACGATTGAGATGTGGTCTAGACCAGTCTAGACAAATCTTGACAGAGGGCTATAAGACACCCATAATTGACTCCTGCGGGGAGGTCTGCACCGATGGCGAAAACCAATACAAGAAAAGTTGGGCTGGCGATGCGGGCGGAACTCTACGAAGACCTCTCCAAGTTGGCAAAAGACAATGGGCAGTCGAAGAGCTTCGTCTTGGAGAAGGCTGTGGAGCACTACATTCAGTTCGTAGCGCCCACGCAGAGCACCGTTCGGCCGGAAATCATGGCGCACGTGCGCCGCTCCGTCGAAAAGAACCGAAAGCTCCTCCAATTATTGGCGCAGTAAATGTTGGGACGCGTCTACCCAACCGTCGCGGAAACCATTGAAACGCACCGGCTATTGATTGAAGAGTTTGGCGGCTCCCACGGTTTGCGGGACCGGGGGCTGCTGGAAGCAGCCGTGTTCCGCCCACAATCGGGCTACTACAACAGCGTAATCGAAGAAGCGGCCGCCTTGATGGAATCCCTCGCGAACAACCACGCCTTCATTGACGGTAACAAGAGAATCAGTTTTGTGATGACGGACGCCATGCTCAGGGCCAATGGCCATTTCATTGATGCGGAGCCTCTGGCGGCCTACAAATTTATTACCGAATCGATGGAGAAGAGAGAATTTCGGTTCGCCGTTATCCATGATTGGCTCGCATCTCATGTGAGACCTCTCTGAACTCTGAACTAAGAGTGGACTGCGGCCCGCTAGCAGCTTGTAAGTTGCCGCTAGCGGGATTCCGTGTATCATCGGGGCAGACGTTGCGTCAGGGAGTCCCCCAGCGGCGCAATTTCCGTACCTGAACGGGATATCCTGCCATCTAAGGCCCGAGGAGAGCCCTCACATGAGCCGGGGTAGTTTACTACTCAAAATGGAATTGCGGAGCAATCCGGACATGCTCTGCGTGGTGCGCAACGCCCTGAGCGAGCTCACGGCGAAGCTGGGGTTCTCCGAGTCCGAATGCCGCGCGGTCGTTCTTGCCGTGGACGAAGCGCTGACCAATATCATCCGTCATGCTTACCTCGGAGACCCGGAGCAATCCATCGAAGCGTCCTTCCACCGGATTCATGTGGAGGGAGACGGCAAGTCCGGAGATGCGCTCGAAATTGTGCTGGAAGATAGCGGAGTGACACCGCCGGAGAAAATGTGCGGGCGCGCGCTCGAAGACGTGCGGCCCGGGGGCCTTGGGCTACATTTCATACGCGAGTCGATGGATACAGTAGAATTCAGCCGCAACAACGGCAAGAATCAGCTGCGCTTGGTTAAGATACTGCATTCGCAAGGGCCCCAGAAAGGCTCTTGAGGAGAACTCAACTTGAAGATTGCTGCGCGCCATTTGGACAAGATCACCATATTCGACATTTCAGGGGATATCGATCTCGCGACTTCGCCCGAATTGCGGAAAGCACTTTTGCGTGAGCTTCGGGAATTGAAGATGCCGCGAGTGGTGCTCAACCTGACGGCGGTTCGGTATATCGACAGCTCCGGAGTGGCCTCGCTGGTGGAAGGCCTCAAGGCGTCGCGCGATGTGGGGTCGCGTTTGGTCCTCTTCGGGCTGAATAAAACGGTCCGGGAAGTTCTACAGCTCTCCAAATTGGTGAAAATTTTTGAGATTCACGAAAACGAAGAGCAGTCCGTAACACCCTAAGTCTGCCAAATCCACATACTAAGGAAGCCCAGCGAGAGCACTGTGGAACTGACGACACAAATTGGGGAATCGGTCACCGATGGGCTTGCGTACCTGGGAGCGCTGACGAAGCTAGGCGGCCGGGCTGCGTACTTCACCTTCGTCGCGCCTTTCCAGGGCAAGCAACTCCGCTTGCAGCGCGCCGTTTCACAGGCGATGCAGACCGGCGTCGGGGCGCTCCCCATACTTTCGCTGATTACGTTTTTCATCGGCTTGATTCTGGCGCTGCAAAGCGCGTATGAGTTACGCAGGTTTGGCGCAATGAACTTCGTTGCCAGCGCCGTGGCGATTTCCATGACGCGCGAACTTGGTCCGCTGATTACGGCGATCGTGGTGATCGGGCGTTCCGGTTCGGCGTTTGCCGCGGAAATTGGCACGATGAAGGTTACGGAAGAAATCGACGCGCTGGAAACGATGGCGATCGACCCGATCCATTTTCTGGTGACGCCGAAATTCATCGCCATGATCGTGATGCTGCCGTGCCTGACGATCTGGGCGAACTTCATGGGAATACTGGGCGGCTCGCTTTTCGGGGTGGCAAAAGCGGATTTCACATTCTGGACCTACATCCACGCGTCTCTGGACGCGCTCTTTTTGCGCGACATTGCGACCGGTTTGATCAAGAGCGTGATGTTCGGCGTGACGATTACGGCGGTAGGGTGCCATGAGGGGCTCTCCACCGGGGCGGGAGCGGAGCAGGTTGGCCGCTCGACCACGCGTGCCGTGGTCGTTTCCATATTCTTGGTGGTTCTGGTGGACCTCGTATTCACGGCGCTCTTTTTCTTCTTGAGCCAAGGATAGGAACTGGAGAATGGCCACGGAACAAACCAATTTCACAGCCCTCCAGCCGGAGGCGATGATCTCGCTGAGGAATCTCCGCGTCAGTTATGGCGACCGCGAGATTCTCCACGGCATTAATTTTGACGTGATGCGCGGCGAGACCATGGTGATCCTGGGAGGGTCCGGTTCCGGCAAGAGCACGCTGCTGCGAACACTGGTAGGGCTGGAAAAGCCGACCTCCGGCGAAATCTGGCTCAAAGGAAAAAATATCGCGGCTATTTCCATCAGGTGGGCTTGGCCGGATACGAGAACTACATGCCCTCGCAGTTGAGCGGCGGCATGAAGAAACGCGCGGCAGTCGCACGCGCGCTGGCCATGGACCCTGAAATTCTTTTTTTCGATGAACCTTCCGCGGGCCTGGATCCCATTATTGCCGCCGGCGTGGATCAGCTTATTCTGGAGCTCAAACAGGCCTTTCACATGACCATCATCGTGGTTACTCACGAGCTAGCCAGCGCGTTCTTGATCGCCGACCGCATGGTCTTGATCGATAAAGGCAACGTGGTGGCTATCGGATCCGCAGAGGAAATGCGTTCGAGCACGCATCCGCGTGTGCGGCAATTTCTTGATCGCATCGCCGAGCCGGCAGTTTCCGAAGAATTGGACTATTTGCAAATGCTGACGGAAGAGCACCGCCATCCAGGCCGTTAAATGGCGTTGAAGAGAGGTGCATGATGGAAGCGAAACGCGAGCAAGCCATGGTGGGTTTGTTTGTTCTGATCGCCGTAGCCGTGCTGGTGGCGACGGTTTTTGCCCTAACCGGCGCGATGGGAGGCGCGGGTGCAACATACCGGGCCTACTTTCCATTCGCTGGAGGATTGGAACCCGGAGCGGGCGTGCGTTACGCCGGCGGACCGAAAGTCGGCCGCGTCGAAAAATTGCAGTTGGACCCGAAGGACTCTTCGCGTATCGAAATAACGTTCAGCGTGAAGTCCGGCTTGCCGGTCAAGACCGATAGCCATGTGAAAATCATGAGCTTGAGCCCGCTGGGCGACAATCATCTGGAAATTGTCCCGGGGACTGACAAGGCTGCCCTTGCCGCTACCGGAACGACCCTGCAATCCGACCCCTACGTGGATTTCAATGCGCTCACGGCAAAGTTCAACGAAATTGCTCCCCAGGCGCAGCAACTTCTTGCCTCTCTCAATGACCGCACGGTGGAGCTGAAAGTGACCATCGCGCGCGTCAACGACCTGTTGAACGACTCGAATCGCGCGAACCTGGCGGCAACGCTCGCCGACACTCGTGGGCTGATTGCAGAAAACCGCGGTACGGTGAAGTCCACCTTGCAGAACCTGAATTCCGCTACGCAAAAGCTCGAGCCGCTACTCCAGGATCTGCGAAAGACTTCGGCGCAAGCGAATCAAACATTGGACCATGTCGATTCTCTCATCGGAGAGAATCGCGCCGACGTCCGGCAGGCCGTGAAGGATCTGCGAGAATCGCTCGCGACGGTGAACGATCTCACCGGACGGCTGGACCAGACGCTGGACGTGAACTCGGACAACATCGACGAACTGCTCGAAAATCTTCGCCACGTGAGCCAGAATCTCAAGGAATTTACGAACACCATAAAAACCAGGCCGTACACGCTCATTCGGTCGGCTACACCCGCCGAACACAAACCCGGAGAGAAACAATGAGCCCAGTGCCTCAGAAGATGAAAGTTTGCAATTTGAACAAGATGCCAGGGAGCGGCCCTAAATTTCCACGCATATCAGCCAGGGTCGGCTACTTCGCCGTTTTCTCGCTGATGGTTGGATTGCTCACCGGCTGCGGCGCCGTGCGCCCCGTGAAGTATTATCAACTCACAGTTCCCACAGACGCTGGCGATATTGAAAAGCCGGGCGCAGTTCCCGTCAGGTTGCTCCTGGGGGGACTGACGACTTCCCATTTGTATCGCGAGGATCGCATCGTCTTCGGGAACGGTCCCGAGCAATTGGGCACCTACGAGTTTCAGCGCTGGGCAGAACCTCCCGCGGAGATGATTCAGGAAATCCTGCTGCGGGAGTTGCGCGCTACCGGCCACTACCGCGCCGTCCATGTGCGGCGCAGCAATGTGACAGGAGATTTCGCGATTCGCGGGCGACTCTATGATTTCAAGGAACTCGAAGGCGGCTCGTTGTCCACGAGAGTCACGATGGAATTTGAAATGCGGGATCTAAAGTCGGGCGCGACCGTATGGAATCATTACTACACGCACGACGAACCGGCCAGCGGAAAGGAGGTCCCTGCCATCGTTGCGGCTTTGGATAAGAACGTACAGCGCGGCGTCAAGGAGGTTGTGGACAGCCTGGAACAGTATTTCGCTGCCCATCCCGCTAAATAAAGGGTGCCGGTTTGTAAATTGGAGGCGGTATTAAAATTGAGGCTATCGGGCCACGCGCCGGAGCGTCAACAACGTAATGTCGTCGTCCAATTCGCCATCCTGCCCGCCGTAAAGATGTACGCCTTCAATCAGCGCGCGCGAAAAATCTTGCAGCACAAGCGGCGCGGGTAAATTCCGCAAAGTCTTTTCTGCCAGCCCCAGGAAGCCCGCCGAAGTGAGCTGCTCGCCCATCGGCGAACGAGCTTCGGTGGCGCCATCGGAAAACGCCAGAATCATGTCGCCGTGATTCAAACGCACGCTTTGCTGGTTGTAAGTCTCGCCCGTGATGTAACCCAGCGGCAAGCCTTCCAACCCTTCCCCAAGTTCCAGGAATCGCCCCTCGCGCTCGCGCCAGAGCAACATCCGCGGGTGCGCTGCGTAAGCAAAATTGAATTCCCCACTTGTGCCGTCAAACGTTCCAGTAACCACCGTCGTCAGCCGCAGTGGCTCACTCGATCCTTCGTTCGAAAGCGTAAAAGCATCATTCAAGGACGCCAGCAATCCCGCCGTGTCTCGAATGTCCTGAAATTTATGCAGCAGGTGATGGACATGGCGCGCCACGCCGCTCGCGGTATAGCCATGCCCGACGCAATCCGCAAGCACTACGCGTGCGAGATTGTCGCTGCAGGAAAACACCGCGGAAAGATCGCCGCCGCTATCGCTGCCGGAAGGCACGGCGATAACGTCGCTTTCCAATCCCGCCAGCTCCAGCGAGCGGTGCGCTTTTTCATTGCCGGCCCACAACTCCATGCAGCCGAAGGGCCGCATCGTTGTTCGCGTGCAATCAAATAGTTCGGGCTCAACCTTCTTGAACTTCATATTAACTTTGATGCTCGGAGGACTTTCTCCGGTGCATATCTGGCCTGCAATTGGGCGCTCCCGTCCTGCTCAACACTTGCGCGTTCTGATTCCTGGGGAAGCACTTTTGTCGCTTTGCTATCGGCGCGGTTGGAACCCAACGCATGTTCCAGTTGATCTCGTCGTGGGCTTGGACTCGCTAGCTTTATCTCTCGAGAATAGTATCGTTAGTATTAGTTCGCTCTATTTTTTTGCTGCTGCCGGTTTGCTCTCCGGCATCGCCATATCCATTGGAGTGGAGGCGCCCGCCGCAAGCTCTTTCTTCACGGTAGCTGAAATTTTGTCGGCATTTTTGACCAGCACGGCCACCTGCCAAATCTGCGTTTCCGTCAACTGCCCTTTGAATCCCGGCATCCCCGTCATACGAATCCCGTTTTCCACCTTCCAGTAAGACTCCCACTCGTCGTCGTCCGTCACGCCGGTACCATGAAAGAGTTGCGGCGGCACAGGATACATCCCTATCTGGATCGCTCCCTTAGGCTCACCTGGAAGTCCGTGGCAAACCGCGCACTGCTCCTTGTAAACCTTGGCGCCCGAGATCAAGTTGGCTTCATCCGCCGGAACCTGGGGCTGCGGGTGTGGCAGCTTATCCAGATAAGCATGCAATCCGATCCGGGCAAATGTTTTCTCAAAGGGAATTGGCGCCGCCGAAGTCGCCACTGGGGCGTGCCCCGATGAGAAGTAGAAGTAGACGCCCCCCGCAAGCAGCAACATTCCCAACAGAATCCCAAGGATCAAGCCCTTGAACATGTCCTTTTTTCTCCTAAATGCCGTGAATCGCCCAGCTTTTTGGTACGGCCTTCCGCAGCCATCAATATCCCGCCACAGTCTACTTTCTCCCCGCCATTTCCGCATCCCCGAAAATACGGCAAACGCCCCGACACTCTCTTAAACTGACCGTCCCGGGGCCCGCTGGCTTCCAAGGCCTTCGTAACCATTCACCCACTAGAGCCGTCTTAATTAAGCGTAGGCTATTGTTGTCGGTCGACTCTCTGTATCATCTGGAGTTGCCTCCAGCCTTTAAAGATGCGAATGTCCTGTCTTAGACAGACTCGCTCGCACAGCCGTGGTACATGACAGGAGCGAACGAATGGGTCAGCTCAATTCCATAGACCTTCCCGAATCGGGCGCACGCGGCGCGAAGGCCTCCCAAGGGGCTGCGCCGTCCAAGACGCTTTGGTGGCCATGGCTTGTCGTCATTGCCGTGCTCGCAGCGAGTGGTTGGTATTATCGCGCCGCCAAAAGCGAGAAGTCTTCCGCCGATGCTGCCACGCCCGGAGCACCTAGTAAGGGCAAGGGAGGATTCGGCGCAGGGGGCATGGTTGTTCCGGTCGTTGTCGCCGCGGCCCAGCGTGGAGATTTGCCCGTTTATTTCAATGGTTTAGGTACCGTGACGGCGTTTAACACGGTCACGGTCCGCAGCCGCGTGGATGGCCAGCTCGTTAGCGTCGCGTTCAAGGAAGGCCAATTCGTCCATGAAGGGGATCTTCTCGCACAGATCGATCCGCGTCCTTTCCAGGTTCAGCTGGAGCAGGCCCAAGGGCAACTCGCCAAGGACCAGGCCCAGCGCAAGGATGCCGAGGTCAATTTAGAGCGCTTCAAACTTCTTTTCAATGAGGGCGTCATCCCCCAGCAACAACTCGACACTCAGGGAGCACTGGTTGGCCAATTTGATGGCGCGATCGAGTCGGATCAAAGCCAGATCAACAACGCAAAGCTTCAGTTAACCTATTCCCGCATTACGGCGCCGATCAGCGGACGCATCGGCTTGCGCCTGGTCGATGTCGGGAACATCGTGCATGCCACGGACTCCACCGGGCTTCTAGTCATTACGCAACTCCAGCCGATATCGGTGATTTTCAGCCTGCCGCAGGATCAGCTTCCGCAGGTGAACGCCAAACTCCATGGCGGGGTCCAACTCACCGTGGATGCCTACGACCGCGACGATACTGCCAAACTCGCCAGCGGAAAACTCCAGACCATCGACAATCAGATCGACTTGACCACCGGGACGTACAAGCTCAAGTCCATGTTTACCAACGCTGATAATTCTCTCTTTCCGAACCAATTTGTGAATGTCCACCTGCTCGTTGACACGCTGCACAACCTCACCATTATTCCCACCGCGGCGATTCAGCGCGGGCCCCAAGGCACTTACGTCTATGCGGCTTCGAAAGATCCGGCTTCCAAGGAAACGTCCGCAAAAATATATCCGGTCACCATTGCGCAGACGACCGGCAACAGCGTTGGCTTGAGCGCCGGTTTGAATCCGGGCGACCTGGTGGTAATCGATGGCCAGGATAAACTGCAGGATGGGACCAAGATCAATCCGAGCCAGTCGGGCGGTTCGAATGGCACGGGCCGCGGTTCATCTGCTCCCGCGCCTGCTCAGGGTGCCCCGCAAACCGGAAGTCCCTCGAAGAGCCATGCCGGAGGAGCACCGCGATGAGTCCGTCACGGCCGTTTATTCTGCGGCCGGTCGCCACCACCCTGCTGATGGTTGGCGTCCTCCTCATTGGCTGGGTTGCCTTCCGGCAGTTGCCGATCTCCGCGTTACCGCAAGTCGATTACCCCACGATTCAGATACAAACGTTTTATCCGGGTGCCAGCCCAGACGTGATGGCTTCTTCGGTAACGGCGCCGCTGGAGCGCCAGTTCGGCCAGATTCCCGGCTTGAACCAGATGACGTCGACGAGTTCGTTTGGCAGCTCGATTATCACCCTGCAGTTCGGCCTGGATTTGAGCATCGATGTCGCTGAACAAGGGGTTCAGGCAGCCATCAATGGCGCCTCCAATCTCCTCCCGCAGGGACTTCCGAATCCGCCAATCTACAGCAAGGTGAATCCCGCTGACGCGCCCATCATGACGCTCGCGCTCAGTTCGCCTTCTCTGCCGCTCTCCAAAGTCGAGGACCTCGCCGACACCACGCTCGCGCAAAAGATTTCTCAGCTCTCGGGAGTCGGGCTTGTCAGCATCAGCGGCGGGCAGCGCCCGGCTGTTCGAATTCAGGCCAATCCCACGGCCCTGGCCTCCTATGGCATGAGCCTGGAAGATTTGCGCACCGCCCTGGGCCAAGCCAATGTCGACCAGGCCAAAGGCACATTCGATGGCTTGCATCAGGCGTACACGATCGGAGCCAACGATCAGCTCATCTCCAGCGACAGTTATCGGCCGGTGATCGTGGCCTATAGGAATGGCGCGCCGGTGCGGCTGACGGATGTCGCGACCGTGGTTGACGGCGTGGAAAATGCCAAGCAAGCCGCCTGGGCCAATCAGGATCCTGCCGTCATTTTGAATATTCAGCGGCAGCCCGGCGCGAACATCATCGCCGTCGTTGACCGGGTGACGAAACTGCTGCCGCAACTCAAAGGGGCGCTGCCCGCTTCGGTGAAAGTGGATATTCTCACCGACCGCACCACCACCATCCGCGCTTCCGTCGAGGACGTGCAATTCACGCTGGTGCTTACGGTAGTCCTCGTCGTGATGGTGATTTTTCTTTTCCTCCGCAGCATCCGTGCCACCTTTATTCCGAGCGTAGCCGTTCCTCTTTCTCTTATCGGCACTTTCGCGGTGATGTACCTGCTCGGCTACAGCCTCAACAACCTTTCTCTCATGGCCCTCACCATCTCGACGGGGTTCGTGGTCGATGATGCCATCGTCATGATCGAAAACATCAGCCGTTACATTGAACAAGGGGAAGCGCCGCTGGAGGCCGCGTTGAAGGGCGCCGAGCAGATTGGATTCACGATCGTTTCGCTGACCATTTCGCTGATCGCCGTTCTCATTCCGCTCCTCTTCATGGGCGATATCGTTGGCCGGCTCTTCCGTGAATTTGCCGTCACTCTGGCGGTTACGATTCTCGTTTCCGCTTTCGTTTCCCTCACTCTCACGCCGATGATGTGCGCCAAGCTGCTCCGTCATCACAAGAAGGAAGAAGAGGGCTGGTTCTATCGCAAGTCGGAAAATGCTTTTAACGCGGTCATCGCTTTTTATGGCCGGACTCTTCAATTTGTATTGCGCTTTCGCACCACCACGCTTCTTGTAACCGTTGCCACTCTTGTTGGCACGATTCTTCTTTATATTTATGTTCCCAAGGGATTCTTTCCCGTGCAGGACACCGGTGTGATCCTGGGTGTTTCCGAGGGTTCACAGGACATTTCATTCGCCGCCATGGGGCAGAAACAGCGGGAGCTGGCGGGAGTCATACTGAAAGACGAGGCGGTAGAAAGCCTCTCCTCGTTTATCGGCATCGACGGCACGAATACCACGCTCAATAGCGGCCGCATCCAGATCAATCTGAAGCCGCTGGCGCAGCGCAAAATCAGCGCCACCGATGTAATCCGCCGGCTGCAGCCGGAACTCAACAAAGTGGACGGTGTGTCGCTGTTTCTGCAGCCCGTTCAGGACTTGACGGTGGAAGACCGCGTGAGCCGCACTCAATTTCAGTACAGCCTGGAAGATGTTGATGCCAAGGAACTTTCCTTCTGGACTTCCCAGTTTATCGACCGATTGAAAAAACTGCCGGAGCTACGGGACGTTGCCAGCGATCAGTTGAACCAGGGACTCGTTGCCGCACTCACTATCGATCGCGACTCCGCCTCGCGGCTGGGGATTCTTCCGGCGGATATTGACAACACGCTTTACGACGCCTTTGGCCAGCGGCTGGTCTCGACGATTTTTACGCAACTGAATCAATATCACGTGGTGCTGGAAGTGGACCCGCAGTTCCAGCAGAATCCCGATTCGCTGAAATATATTTATGTAAAGTCTTCCAACGGCACGCAGGTTCCGCTGAGCGCCTTCACGCGCTTCGAGCCGGCCGCCGCCGCCTTGGCACTGAACCATCAGGGCCAGTTTCCGGTAGTGACGCTGTCATTCAACCTGGCTCCCAACGTCTCGCTGGGCGACGCCGTCAACGCTATCAACGGGGTCAAGCACGACCTGAATATGCCTCCCAGCATCCAGGCCACGTTTCAGGGCACTGCGGCGGCGTTTCTTAACTCGCTCGCGAATGAGCCAATCCTCATCCTCGCGGCGGTGATCACCGTTTACATCGTGCTGGGCATTTTGTACGAGAGTTACATTCATCCCATCACCATCATTTCCACGCTACCGTCCGCGGGTGTTGGGGCCATCCTTGCACTTCTGATTTGCCGTACGGATTTCAGCGTCATCGCCCTCATCGGAATGATTCTGCTCATCGGCATCGTCAAGAAAAACGCCATCATGATGATCGATTTTGCGCTGGAAGCAGAGCGCAAGGAAGGGAAGGCGCCTCTCGACGCCATCTACGAGGCATGCTTGCTGCGGTTTCGGCCCATCATGATGACCACCATGGCCGCGCTTCTCGGAGGTTTGCCGCTTGCCCTGGGTACTGGCGTGGGATCCGAATTGCGGCGCCCACTGGGAATCACCATCGTCGGCGGGCTGATCCTTAGCCAGCTGCTGACGCTTTACACCACCCCGGTCGTTTACCTTGCATTTGACTGGCTGGCGCATCGTTTCACTTTCCGCGTTGGCAATCCCATCGAGGAGCCCGCGCACGGAACTGCGCCTGGAGATTGAGCCGTGAATTTCTCTTCCAATTTTTCGGCGCCCTTCATCCGACGACCGGTAGCCACGTCGCTGATCACCATTGCGATCCTGCTTTCTGGGGTCGTGGCATTCCGATTCTTGCCGGTTGCGCCACTGCCGCAAGTTGATTTTCCGACTATTTCTGTAGGCGCCGGACTACCGGGTGCAAGTCCGGAAACCATGGCTTCTGCCGTCGCGACGCCGCTGGAGCGCCAGTTCGGACGTATTGCCGGCGTCACCCAGATGACTTCTTCCAGCGGCCTCGGCAACACCGGCATAACGCTCCAGTTCGATCTCAATCGCGACATCAACGCCGCCGCGCGCGACGTCCAAGCTGCCATCAACGCGGCTCGCAGCCAGCTTCCCGCGGATCTGCCTGGCCAGCCCACGTACAGAAAGGTCAATCCAGCGGATGCTCCCATCATGCTGCTGGTCCTCACCTCCGACAACATTCCGCCTGCGGAAATCTACGATGCCGCTGATTCCATCCTTGCCCAGAAGCTCGCACAGGTCGAAGGTGTCGGCCAGGTGTTCACATGGGGCAGCGCCCGCCCTGCCGTGCGCGTCGAGGTGAATCCCAATCAACTCAATAGCTACGGCATCAGTCTGGAAACGATTCGCAAATCGCTTCAGGCGGCCAACGCCAACCTGGCAAAAGGCGCCCTCACCGACCCCAAACAAACTTGGGCCATGACCGATACCGACCAGCTCTTCAAAGCGTACGAATATCAGCCCTTGATCGTCGCTGGACACGTAGGCGCTCCCGTGCGCTTGCGCGATGTCGCCGAGGTCGTCGATTCCGTCGAAGACTCCCGCAACCTGGGACTAGCCGGCGGAAAGCGAGCTGTGCTTCTGGCCATCTTTCGACAGCCCGGCGCCAATATGATCGAGACCGTGGACCGCATCACCGCGCTTCTCCCCGTCCTCAGCGCTTCCATTTCTCCGTCTCTGCATTTGAGCGTCGCCGTGGATCGCACTACCACGATCCGTGCTTCGGTTCACGACGTGGAAGTTGCGCTCATTATTTCTATCATCCTGGTGATTTTCGTGGTCTTTGCATTCCTACGGAATGTCTGGGCCACCATTATCCCCAGCGTCGCTGTTCCACTCTCGCTCATCGGCACTTTCGGGGTGATGTATCTCTGCCACTACAGCCTGGACAATCTTTCTTTGATGGCGCTGACCATCTGCACGGGGTTCGTCGTGGACGATGCCATCGTGGTGATCGAAAACATCTCGCGTCACATCGAGGCGGGCATGAAACCGTATGATGCCGCGATGAAAGGCGCCAGCGAGATCGGCTTCACGGTGCTCTCGATGAGCACTTCGCTCGTGGCTGTTTTTATTCCGATTTTAATGATGGGAGGAATCGTAGGCCGTCTTTTCCGCGAGTTTGCCGTTGTTCTCAGTGTGGCCATCGGCGTCTCACTTTTTGTTTCTCTTACTACCACGCCCATGATGTGCGCCCGCTTCCTCCGCCACGAGTCCGGGAAGCACAACATCTTCTACCGGTTTTCCGAAAACGCTTTTAACCGGTTCCTCGGGATCTACGATTTCTCTTTGAAGTGGGTGCTGCGGCACCAGTTCCTGATTTTGCTGGTCACCATCGGCACGGTTTGCCTGAATGGCTACCTTTTCTATAAAACGCCCAAAGGATTCTTCCCGCAGCAGGATACCGGGCGCATCAATGGCAGCATCATTGGCGACCAAGATCTTTCTTTCGCCGCCATGTCGCAAAAGATGCGCACCTTTACGGACATCGTGGCGCAAGATCCTGCCGTTGAAAACGTAATTTCTTTTACAGGTGGCGGCAGCGGCGGCAGCACCGCGCGCATGTTCTCTCAGCTCAAACCGCTCAGTGAGCGGAAGTTGAGCGCCGACCAGGTTATCGCGCGGATTCGCTCCAAGACCGCCGGAATTCCAGGGGCGTCCTTGTATTTACAAGCTGTTCAGGATCTCAGCGTTGGCGGCCGGGGAAGCGCGGCGCAATACCAATACACGCTTCAAGCTGACCGTCTGGACGACCTTACCCACTGGGCGCCCATTCTGCAGCAACGCTTGGCCAAGATTCCCGAATTGCGCGACGTCAATTCCGATCAGCAGATGCACGGGCTCGAAAGCGTCATCGCCATCGATCGCGACACCGCTGGACGCCTGGGCGTGGATATTCTGGACATCGACAACACGCTGAGCGATGCCTTCGCCCAGCGCCAGGTCTCCAACATCTACAAAGGCATCAACCAGTATCACGTGGTGTTGGAAGTCGCGCCGCAGTTCCAGCCCGGGCCGGACGCGCTTCAGACGATTTACGTGCCTTCCAGTTCAGGAAAACTTGTTCCCATGAGCGCCTTTGCGCATTTCGAGCACTCCAACACGGCGTTATCCGTAAATCACCAGGGCATTTTTCCGGCCATCACCCTTTCCTTCAATCTCGCGCCTGGTGCTTCGCTCGGGCCAGCGGTGGATCATATTGAACAGGCGCGCCTCGAGCTGAAAGTTCCTTCCACCGTGCACGCCACCTTTCAAGGCACGGCCCAAGCGTTTCAGGATTCGCTTTCCAATCAACTGGTGCTGATCCTCACGGCTCTCGGCGCCGTCTACATCGTTCTGGGAATCCTGTATGAGAGTTTCATTCATCCCATCACCATCTTGTCGACGATTCCATCGGCGGGCATCGGCGCGCTGCTGGCGATTCAGTTCATCAAGTCCGATCTGAATATCATTGCGCTGATCGGCATTATTCTGCTGATCGGCATCGTGAAGAAAAATGCCATTCTGATGATTGATTTTGCCGTGCAAGTGGAAAGGGAAGAGGGACTCTCCCCCGTCGAAGCAATCTACAAGGCTTGCTTGCTGCGTTTCCGGCCGATTTTAATGACCACCATGGCTGCGCTTCTCGGTGCTTTGCCTCTCGCGCTTGGCGCCGGTGTTGGTTCCGAACTGCGGCGGCCGTTGGGTATCACCATCGTCGGCGGGCTGATCCTGAGCCAGATGCTGACGCTGTTCACGACCCCGGTCGTATACATTTACATGGACCGCTTGCAATCCTGGCTCCGGGGCGCTTTCTCTCACCGTGCGGCGCCAGTCCCAGCGCCGCAGACGGACTAAAAAACATTTTCTAGGCGCTGCCGATCAGCCACCCTGTCAGGAATACCAAAACGCCGCCAACAATTACCTGGAATGCCGCCTGCAGGAATGGCGTATCCATGTAACGGTGGCGAATGTAGCTGATTACTCCGAGCTCCACGGCTACGACGATGGTGGCCACCAGCATGGCGACGCGGAAATCGGAAATTAAGAAAGGCAGAGTATGTCCGATGCCGCCCGCGGTGGTCATCAGCCCGGTGACCCCGCCGCGCAGCCAGGGTGAGCCGCGGCCGGTCAGCGAACCGTCATCGGAAAGCCCTTCGGAAAAAGCCATGGAGATGCCCGCGCCAATGGAAGCGGCGAGTCCCACCAGGAAGGCTTCCCAGCTTTTGTGGGAAGCGAAGGCCGCGGCAAAAATGGGCGCGAGCGTGGAAACGGAGCCGTCCATCAATCCGGCTAGGCCGGGCTGGACCACCTGGAGCAAAAACAGTTTTCGGTGCGATTCATCTTCCTGAGCTTTGGCGCTGGCCGTCAGATGTTTTTCTTCGATCGCGCCTGCCGCATGGGTGTGCTTGCGCTCTTCATCGGCCAGTTTGTTGAGCAATTCCCGCGTGGACAGATCCGTTGTGCGGCTCGCGGCCCGTGCGTAAAAGCGCGTCGCTTCCAGCTCCATCATTTCCGCTTGCTTGCGGGCGACTTTCACGCCCAGCGGGCGCACCAGCCACACTGGTTTCCGGGTCAGGAATCCCTTCACGTTTTCCCGGCGGATGAGCGGAATGTGGTCGCCGAACCGTTGGCGGAACATCGCAAACAACCGGTCGCGATGGCCAACTTCTTCCTGGCGCATCTCCTCGAACATATCGGCCGTCGAGGGATACTCGTCGCGCAGCGCGTCCGCAAATTCGCCGTAAATCCGGCCGTCTTCTTCTTCCGCCGCAATGGCGATCGCCAGGATTTCTTTCTCCGACAAGTCCTTGAATTTTTTCAGCATGGACCTCGACCCCAAGCTCAAATGAGCAGAAAGAATCGCACAAACGGAGGCGCGAAGTCATCCTTTGACAACCAGCCAGCACACGCTAGCGTTTCTTACTGGTTTCGGCGGGTCGCCCAAATTGCTTGCGCCAGTGGTAGAAGAAGGGAACGCCTGCCAGAATCACCACGCTAGCGTTTCTTACTGGTTTCGGCGGGTCGCCCAAATTGCTTGCGCCAGTGGTAGAAGAAGGGAACGCCTGCCAGAATCACCGCCAGCCCCAGGGAAGAGCGCACTGGGCGCACCATCCACAAATTGACGGTAAGAGCGACGGCGGCGGCCAAAAAGAGAAGCGTCGTCCAGGGATGTCCCAGAGCGCGGTACGGCCTGGGCAAGTCCGGTTCCGTTTTGCGCAAGCGAAACAGGGCAACTGCGGTTAATGCGAAGAAGATCCACACGGCGAAGACGAACAACGAATAGAGCTCTTCGTAAGTTCCGCTGAGTGCAAGCAGCGCAGCGACAGCGCCAAGAAAGATCAGCGAGCCGCTGGGCGTGTGGAAAGTAGGGTGAACGCTCTTTGCAAAAGAGAAGAAAACCCCATCGCGAGCCATAGCGTAGGGAATGCGGGCACCTGTCAACACGGTGACGTGCAGAGCTCCCAGCGCGGAAATAGCCATAGCGATCGTAAGCCACACTGCTCCCCGGGAGCCGGCAATTGTCTGCACCACATCCGACGCGACGTGTTGCGATTGAAGCATTTGCGAGAATGGCAAAATTCTAAAGTAAACAACGTTTGCCATCAGATACAGGCCGGCTGTCGTCAGCAACCCCAGCAGGATGGCGCGAGGGATGTTTTTCTGTGGGTGCTCGATCTCTTCACCCAAATCGCCAAGGTCGTTGAAACCGTTGTAAGCCCACATAGCGGAAACCATGGCTGTCAGCAGGCCGCTGATGATTCCCAATCCCAATGGAGTTGCGTGCGATACAGCCTCGACTGCGTGGTACTTTCCGAATAGCAAACCCGCGGCCACGATAACCACGATGGTCCCCATCTTCAAAGATGTCAGCAGCATCTGGATGGCCCCGCCCATTTTCACGCTCAAGAGATTGATGGCCGTGACGGCGACGACTACCAGAGCTGCCAGAGGTTGAGCCACGGTAAACGCGAAATCGTACCCTCCTACATGCAGTGTGAAGAGAGGCGCTGCCACAACAGGGAACAGAAATCCAAGAAACCGCAGAAATCCGGCAGCCAGCGTGGCCATCGCGACTGGTCGATCGAGGAACGAACTCATCCATCCGAAGAGGAATCCCCAGAGCGGGCTGAGGCCACGATCGAGGTAGACGTAGGGGCCGCCTGCTTGCGGGAATGCCGCGCCCAGTTCGGCATAGCAGAACGCACCGCAAAGCACGATGATTCCGCCGATGATCCAAGCCACAAAAACCAGTTTGACGGAGCCGACGGCCCGAGCCATATCACTACTGACGAGAAAAATGCCCGAGCCGATCGTGTCGCCAATCACGATGGCAGTAGCCGACCACAAACCCAGAGCGCGAATCAGGTCCGGTGGTTTCGATGGTTCGGTCAGATTGCGATTCGATGCGCTCACAAAGGTTGAGAGAGACTACTCTCAGGGATTCAGATGGTCAATCGACTTTGGCTGTCAGCTGGCGCGCAGCGGGAAAACTTGCGCAATCTGTGGCTCGGAGCCGCATTTACGCGTTATCATCGAAGCCGGAATGGCGGCTCAAAAATCCATGGTGAGTGAATTTTCCTGGGACCAACGCTACCGCGTGGGTTCGCCCGACGACGTGCTCACGCCTGCACTACTCTTGTATCCGGAAATTGTGGCCTCTAACATCGACAGTACCTTGAATTTACTGGGCGGCGACGCGAATCGCTGGCGCGTGCACATCAAGACCGCGAAGCTGGGCTACACGCTTCGCATGCTGATCGAGCGTGGCATCCGCAATTTCAAATGCGCGATTACTCTGGAACTTCTCGTGGCTTGCCGCAGCGGAGCGCAAGACGTCCTCTTCGCGCATCCCGCCGTGGGAGCGAATGCGCGGCGCGTGCGCGAAATCGCCGGGCAGTTCCCGCAAGTGCGAATTTCCGTTCTGGCGGAGAACGAACAGCAGATCGGGCAGTGGCGCGGCAGCCGGGTCGGCGTCTTTCTCGACATGAATCCCGGCATGGATCGGACCGGCATCGAGCAAAGCCACAGCGACAAAGTTGTAGAACTTGTGCGTGCGATTGGCCGCCTTGGGCTGGAGTTCCGCGGATTGCACTATTACGACGGCCACTATGGCAGCTTGGAACAGGGCGAACGGGCCTCCGCTGCCCATGCCGGCTATGAACGCTTGCTGAAAGTTGTCAGCGCAGTCGAGCGCAGCGGGATGGTTGTGCCCGAAGTGATCACCGCAGGCACGCCGACGTTTCCGGCCTCGCTTTCGTTTGAAGGCTTCCGAGGCGGAAATTTCCTCCATCGCGTCTCGCCAGGAACTGTGGTCTATTGCGATGCCACGACTATGGCGCAGCTTCCCAGCGAATATGGTTACCGGCCAGCCGTGCTGGTCATGACACGCGTTGTGAGCCAGCCGCGTCCGGGGATCGTCACCTGCGACGCTGGGCATAAAGCAGTTTCCGCCGATGCCGGAGTCCCCACGTGCGTCGTCGTTGGGCATTCGGAGCTGACGCCGCTGTCGCCCAGCGAAGAGCACCTCCCAATGGCAGTGCAGGGAGGAGCCGCGGGTCCGCAGGTCGGAGACGCCCTGTATCTTCTTCCGCGGCACGTTTGCCCCACTGTGAACAATTTTGATTGTGCCCTGCTGGTGCAAGATGGCGTGGTCAAGTCCGTAGAGAAGGTGTCGGCGCGCGGGCGCGAGGCCCCCCTGTTGCAAGCGACCGACAATACCCGCAGCGTTGCCTACCCGCAGACTACGGCATGAAGCCTTGCGTGCGGCAGACTTGCACGATGCCCAGGCGGTCCTCTGCGCCGATTTTGTGCTTCATGCGATAAAGGTGGTTTTTCACCGTTTGTTCCGAGAGGCAGAAGCGACTGGCGATTTCTTTGTTGGTGAGTCCCTCGGCGATTAACGGGATCAACTGCTGTTCACGCCGCGTCAAGCCTAACTGTTGGTGAACGCTGGCGGAAGGGAAAGAGGTCGCCTCGCGTTCCATATACCGGAAAAGAGATGCGCACAGCGTCCCGGGGCAAATCGCTTTGCCTTCTTGAAGCGATCGAATGCCGTCTACGACGTCATCGGCTGAAGCGTCCCTCGGGAGATAGCCGCGCACTCCCGCGCGCACGCATTGCATGAATTCGGCTTCCTCTCCGGTCACGCCAATCAGGAGAATTTGCACCTTGGGAGCCGCCGTTCGGACTGCTCGAACCGCGGTCAAGTCTTCGTTTCGGTTTCCGTGGGAGGACATCAGCAGAATGTCCGTTTCTTCCCTGAGCAAGTCCTCCGCTTGGAATGGCTCTGCCAGATCCATTCCCACCACCTCAATCTCACCGTTCTTGACCAGGGCTCGGGAGAGCGCTTCTCGCAACAATCGATTCTCAGCGGCAACGAAGACGCGTGGCTTACGTTTCGTGCTTGCGACTCCGTTTACCCGTGTGGTGTTTTCCAAGACCGCGATATTTGCCAGGCGGTCACCATTTAGATTCATCTTCTTGTGAGCTTGTTCTGCTACCTGCAAAACCTGGCGAGTTCCTACACTCATAGTGGGACGTCCTCCGTCAATCTCCGCCTTCATGCCCATGCCAAGCGGCCTGATCAGCGATTCGTTGGAGCCCCACGCGCACTGGTAAGTAGTGCAATTTTGCAGCCGACTTCGATTCTGGTCCGGTTCTTGCCCTCCTCCGCAAACCCCCAATGCGGAACCATTTAGGTTTGCAGCTGTGGAAGACTCGTGCCCTCGTTGGTATCGAATTGGTACCAAACCGGTGGCCAGCCTCAATTTGGCAC
>WNFQ01000317.1_pt1 | contig 53560 bp, 51 predicted proteins | sample 5400171 | NCBI WGS metagenome assembly WNFQ01 (sample SAMN13153356, study PRJNA577476) | soil metagenome | isolation source: 20 cm soil under Madrone tree | place: USA:California | collected 2016-06-14
TCTCCAGATCGAATCGTGACTGCGCAAGCTGTTGCTTAGCTTGCAGCAATTCAGGCTGAGTCGCTAAACCGGTATTCAATCGCGCTTCCACTGCTTCGCTCACGGTACTGGCCGTTTCCAAGGCGGACCGAGCAACGCGGACCGCGTCGCGCTGAGTGTTGTAGGTGTAAAAGTTCTTACTAACCTCGAAGACCAATTTTTGATGGGTCGCATTAAAGGCGAGGTTGGCGACCAGCAGGTCCTCGCGCGAGGACCGGACCGAGGCATCTCTCTCTCCAAAGTCGAAAAGCAGCCATTTCACGGAAAGGGTTGTCTGGGCGAGCACATCAAGGTGTAGGACCCCATCATTCTGCAGGCTAATAGCTGATTGCGCGGATCCGCCGGTTTGGATCGCACGGACCAGCGCTGCGCGGTCAATTTTCAGTGCGGGGAGCGGAGCAAAGAGCCGAGTGTATCCAGCAGCGGCTGCGGCCGACAAAATCGGGTAGTAGGTAACCTCTTTCAGGCCGACTGCGGCTAATGCTTGCTTCGCTCTTTGCCAGGCGATCTTCGTTTCGGGATTGAGTCTTTGAGCGATATCGATCAGCTCTGGCAACAGATAAATCTTACGAGAATCAATGACGATGTTGCTCGGAAGCTCTATAAGATGGTTCTGTAAGCCGGCTTGATGGGCCGCTAGATCCGGTGGAGACCAGGACTGATCCGGCGACGGTGGTGCGCTGTCCTTCGATTTACCCGCCGCCGAGCCAATCAGACAGAGAAAGCTAAAGCCGAGACCCATCCCAATCCGGGAAAGACGAGGCGCCTGTCCGCCATGGCCTCCCCTAGCGCCAGGGTGGATGCAAGAAACCTGGCGATGTCCGAACCAAGTTTTCACTCCAGCCACCGCGGCTATTCGATTGCGTTCTCGTTTCACGTTCCTTTGAGCCAAGTGCTTCCTGCCAGCACGGCGAAGGACCCACCAGCAATTACTAACCGCTAGGGCGTGTCCCTGATAGTCCCCGTCCGGTCCACTTCTCACTAACCCTTTTGAAGGGGAATTAGTTCTCCAATCTACATGGAGGAACTTGCTTCGGAGGTATCTCATAGGTCGCGATGATAGAGATTATGCGTTGATCAGCCAAGACATCCTCTCTGGTCTGCATCGCTCATAAATCCTTAGAGATTTGTGAGCGATGCAGGCTCAGGCAGCAGTCGCGAAAGTCTTTCGCGGCTGCTGCGCTTTTCGAGTTTGGAACAGTCTGTTTTCGACCAACTCCTTCAGAGCCGGCTTAAATCGGACGCAGCAGCAGGGCATTCGTCGCGTGGCTTCAGTTTGACCGGACCAGACCAAGGCGACCCGATTTAGAAATGTCTCTCGCGATGTTCTCCTCTAGAATCCGCTTAATTTCGAGGACGGCGGCTTCGTTCGAAAAGAGGGTGTGGCCGGCAGGCACGATCTTTTCGGACTCTGCTCCAGCCAAATGTGAGCTGCTGTACGCTACGACGCCATCGGAACTTCGCGTTCCGCCGTCGAGGCCTCGATCACCAATGATGCTGTGATAAGGGACTCTGATCGGCAAAGAAGCCAAGCGATCCAACAGTGGGTTCGGCGCCAGCGAGAATAAACTAGTCGGGCCGCCTCGTACGCTCACTCTGGAGAAATAGCGACTCAAAACTCCAGGGTTTTCCGCAGCTAATTCCTTCACCGCTTCCGCTGCAGCTTTGGAGTGGCGGATCAGCCGATTGCCGATGCTGCCGACAATGCCGGCAGCCAGCCGGCTTCCGCGATGTGGTACCGCGAGAAAAATCACACGATCGACACAGGGTCGATGACGAAAAAAGAAATACCCTGAAATTAAATGCTTTTCGCCGGCCGAGAGGGATAAACTATTGAATGGTTTATTGGCGAACGCGTTCCAGAGTGCGTCGCTGCTGTCCGATACTAAGGTGTGGGCGAGCAGGCCTCCCATGCTATGTGCGATGACTACGACATGATGCGATGGGACAGCGGTGCCTTCGGGATCGAATAATTTTTGTGTCGCCTGCAGATCCTCCCGAAGCTGCTCAGCGCTCTCCAGCACCGGTTGCCCAGTCGGATACAGAAAAAACCAGGAGGAATGATCCGGCCGCACTACCAGCTACCTTTCGAGCGTGCGAATCGAGTACCGCCAAGGTGGCGGTGAAATTGGCTGCTATCGGATGCGAACCGTAAGAGGATTGGACCACGCTAGGGTCGAACGCGTCGTAAAGCTTGAGTAACGGGACCTGCCCCGGATGCTCTTCTTTGACGGCGGTCAAGCCGAGAGTAATACCGAACGATGGATAGTGTTTTTCCTGGGGTGAGATTTCAGGATTCTTGGCGTAGACAACTAACGGGGTGCCTTTCCCTGCAATTCTATATTCATGGCGAAGACCTCGTTGACGGATCGAGTTTGCTAGTATGATCTGATCGTACTCACGCAAATATTTGAGCGGTTCACCCAGTAGTGACGGCGTCAACACCACTTTCACGCGTTCGCCCTCCCACGTGCAGAACCGTTGATCGAGTCCCGGATGAATGACCGCTTCGGGCGGGTAAGAGATTTTGACCAGATGCGAGCAACCGGAAAGCAGAGCACAAAGAAGAATGATCTGGATTAGTTTTTCCACACTTGCTCGCTTTTAACCATCGCCTGAAAACTGCGCATGGTACTAAGATCGGTCTGAGGCGGAGTAGCAAAATTTCAATCTTTCGACTCGCCTGGATCACATCGTTCATCACGACTGAGGCGAATGCCTTTTGGTTTTGGCTGTGGCGGCGGAACTCTCCGGCTACGCCGGAAAATTCCGCTGCTTTTTGGAGAGAAGAGTTTAAAAACAGTTTGTTTCGATTCATTTACTTTCGTTGCCACAATCGCCGTACTGGCTTCACGAGTGGCGAAGTATGAAGCCGCGCTCGCTACCCTCGTCGGTCGCAAAGAGGTGCTACAAGCGAACGTAGAAACTGCCTGCAATAAGTGCGTGGACTTGGTAAAGCCGGAGGTGCTTCTCGATCTGATCCGGCAGAACTCCCCGGAATCGAACGAAGTCCGGCTCAGGCTGAGAGCTGAGTTGCGGAAACGGATTGCTAGGATCGCTTAATGTTTGTGCCAGACGGCGCCCTAGAGATCGACGGCATGATCGTGATGTCGATCACCTATGTTAACGGGGTCAGGCACCTCGCATCATTCCGAAGAGGCGACAACAGGGCGATCTTAGCCGAGGACGTTCAAGGCGTAGGGGATGTCGCGCGACGGGTGAGTGCGTTACTGAGCGGACAAGTTGCCGGGGAGTGAACCTCCGGCAATGCCATGATAGCGCCACCTCGCTCCGAGCGTCCTGGGGCAATTCCGGCATCCAGGGATTCCTCAAAAAGCAGAATTCCGAAGCGCAAAAACCGGCTTAGAAACCATTGTGCTTCACAGCCATTTGATCGCGATAACCGATGCTTTGTTCCATGTGATAGGCACGGAAGTCGCGGTTCCGCTCGCGAAGCTAGTTCCTCCGATCTGTGTTACGGTTGCATTCCCGAAGCCGGTTGCTCCGACGATTTGCGTTCCCTTGGTCTGAAATATGACCGCGTCTGCTCCAAGAGCCTTGGCCTTAGATGCGGCATAACCAACTGCGTTCATTCCAGAGGCGGTTGTTGCTTCGAGTGATCCTAACACCCGATAAGGACGAGGAGGGAATCCGTAGTAGACCGGAATGGCATATCTAGCGTCAGTAATCGCTCCGGGAGATGTCGGCCAGTTTTGTTGTTGTCCAGTGTACGGGTGAAAATCATCGACTGCACAACTGAACAGGGAGAAGGATGCGATTACTCCAAGAAAAAGCAGCGATCTCATGACTACTTCTGGAATCGACATTCGGGTTCAGCGCTTTAGCGTGATATTCTAGAAATTATAGAGCCTACTGGCGGGGTTCTTTTTTTGCCCTGACGCCGCAGCAGCTTTAAGAGCCGGAGATCCTTAAATCCGCGCCGAGTTCGTTCGGACGAATCGTTTTCAGTTAGTGCCGACGAGTTCGTACCGAATCTGACTATCCTCCCGATCCAGCTCCATAATAAAGCCACCCTGGATAAGTTCTGCTAATGCCGCCACAAAGTCCTCGCGTTTGTAGCCAACCGTCGTCCCGCCTCTCAAAGAGAACACACAAGCCGTCCCTTCATTATTACTGGGCTTCCCTAGAATGACGATGATTCCTTTTCCCTCCTTCGTTTCCTTGCTACTTTCTATTTGATCGAGAATATCTTTTGCGAACGGGCTTAAGTTTTGTTTGGAGTCCATAGAAACCATAATTCGGCACGAAATAGTGCGCCTTAAGCGGAAACATGCCTAGCCACCAAAATCAGCAATCAACCGATCTGCCCACGACGATCCCGGCAGATGATGTCGGACTGAATCTTTCCGAGATTGGTTCACTTTTTATCGCCATGAGCAACTATGAGTCGGAAGCAGATACCTGTTACAATGCTGGCGCTTATTTGGCGAACTGCGTCATGCTCGCGGCCACGATCGAGGGATACCTCGTGATTTTGACTAGCGTTTTTCCCGAGGAAGCTCAACAAGCTCTTCAGCAGCTCCAGAAGGCTAAACAGATAGGCACCCGGCTCAGACTAAGCTCTGTCCTGCGCTGGCATCTCGGGGAGTTGCTACAGGTCGCAAAGCAAGCGAACTGGCTACCTTCATTTGATCCAGACGACGCTTCAAACCCGCTTTCCACAGATCGCATTCAAGAACTGCGAAACCTTATCCATCCAGGTCGCCTCGTGAAAGATCGAGGTGGAAGAACAATCACAAAAAAAGAACTCGATACCCTGCACGCAACCTGCGACGCCGTCGCCCTTCCGGTCTTGTGTGCTGCTTCTGCCAGCACTGCTGGCGCACTGTAGCTTGCTGCGATCGGTTCTTTGGCTGGATCCTCTTTCAGATAGGCGACGTAGTAGTGGTCAAATTCTGGGATTTTGTTGAGCATGAAGGATTGTGTTCAATAGAACACTCACTCGGTCAAGCATCGGTCCTCTGAAAGATTTTCACGGTTTCCACTCAAGGGGGTTTGATCGGTCGGAAGTCACTCGCCCGTAACACCTTAGAGGTGTGCGATCGTGGCGAGCATTGAATAACCAGCCTCGCCCTAGCGTCTCAAATCAAATGAAGAAATTGTTTCTATCTATCCTCGCTCTCGGAGTAATCGTTGGAAGCTCACTTCCAGCCAGAGCTGACGAGGATCGCCGTTACCGCGACTGGAATGGCGGATATCGGCACGAGCACCAGGACAGATATCGGTACGAGAACCAGGACGGGTATCGGTACGGACACAGAGGATACTGGGGATATCGCCACCACCGGCGCACATTTATCCAAGTCGGACCTGTTACGATCGAACGGCACTGACGGTCTGGTGGTTCTTCTGCTAATCGTCTAGCACCATGTTTCAAGCGCTTCAGGAATCACTGGGGCGCTTTTCATTTTGCTGGGACAGCCACCCCACCCGTAGCCCGAGTTCGTTCCCGGTGATGTTGGTCCGTTGCTCATAGCAGCAGAAACAAAAAAAGAAGCCGCCTCGGCTTGCTACCGAGGCGACCCCTGGATAACTCTAGTTTCTGACAATCGCAGGGTGACTCGCCCTGCAATCTGTTGCGAGAGAAACCGATCTAACAGACGCACTTCGCTCGCCGCTTATTCACATTTTTCTAGGCTTGGCCCTAGCGCGTCGATTTCCGCACGAGGTAACTCCGCGCTGCTGGATTTCCTCACGAAAATGCTTTAATCCAACCTTGAATTTTTCGCTGCTGAACGAATGTTAGGTTAAGAGCGATGAATACGAAGATGTTTTTTGCGTTAGCGCTAAGTACACCTCTGTTCGTTTCATCCGCTGAAGCGATCGTATATTCAGTACGGACTGATTCGGGACTCGTGACTTACAGCCTGGAGGTTCCTCCTGGCACTCCGGTCGGAGATAAAATAAAGCCGAATCCGCAAGTTGACTATTCTGCCAATTTCCCGATGACAGCCGGCTCGGCCGCAGTCGTTGCGGTCCGTTGGGCGGCCGGATTGAAAGACAAGGATAAATCCGATAACTACCCGAATTCGTTAACAATTCTCGGTGGGAAAATTCCGGGCGGTTTTTACAACGCCACCTCTACCAAGCCCACCTCGGTTCAACGGGTAAACGGCCCGGTTCCTTATTATCTGGTCCAAATGCGCGGCAACGTCGCCGGCAGCACGCAGACTTTTTATGCCGCGGTGCTCGACGACGGGAATCTCGTTCGCCCAGTACCAGTGAGTCGATACGACCAGCCAGTTCACAGTTCTCGGGAAAAGTGGGGGGGTGCCGAAGAAAGAAAGAAGTGGGGCGGTGCTGAGGAGAAGAAAAAGAAACGGGAATCGGGTGGTCGAGTTCTCGGAGAAGCCGCAGGCGGCCGAGAGATGGGCGGTGCTGGATTGAAGAAAAAATGGGGAGTTTCCGAAGAGAAACCTTCGAATTAGCTTAAACAGATGATAGCCACTTCGGCAGTATCCGAAGTGACGCGGCATAGGCCGACCCATTTTTTTCATATTTTACAAACCTGGAACCGAAAACCCGCTCAGAGATGGGCGGGTTTTTTTTGCTTTACCGCGCCACCACCTTCACCAGCTCAACGCCTGCGATCGCGGGAGGAGTTCCGAAGGTCATGATAGCGGACACCCACAGAAAACGCGTCCTGTGGTTAGGAGGTCGATTTTTACGCGGGTTCCATTTCGCACTTGCACAAGCAAGGTCAGATTACATATCCTTCCGGCCGCAAACCTGAACGCCTACTGGCTTTCCCCCGCTGGCAGTAGCAAGTCATTCGCTTGCTACCGCTAACAGCAGATCACTCGATCGGTTTAGGCGGAAGTACAAAAATGCGCTCGATTTCCGCCAAAAAACCAAATCTCCCAGGAGAAAACCTCCCATTATGCTAGGAAATCGATTTTCAAAATCATGTCGCTAGCGACAAATTGGGATCGTAACGCACCCGTGGTTGCCGCCTGGCGGGGAGGACCCGCGAGTTTATAGGGCGATCTAACAAATGTGGGTCGCTTTCGTCTATCCACTCCAGCCTCCAGAGCCATCTGACACACCTGACAAGGGTAGGATGGCTCGACCACTCAACAAGGATCAGCAAGCACAGGCCGAGGGACAGAAGTCGCGTCAGGCTGTCTTGGACTATCTCGCCGGAGCCCTTACTGATCCCGCAAATCCCACAACAGTCGATCAGCTGAACGAGTTCAAAATGACCTCGTGGTACTTCCCTATACTCCGGGAAGCTATCGACAAGGTGGAGCGATCTTTCGCGGACACAGAAGACTTGCGAAGAGCTATTATGCTCGCCGCTGCCTACGAGCTTATCGAGCGGCTGATCGCCTGACGCTCGGTCGCCGCCGGCGCTTCTGCTCCGCTTCACGCTGCCGTATTTCCAGCTCCGTGTTGCGCCTATGCTTGCGACGTTGCGACCACTTCGACTTTTCCGCCGGGTCCGCGGAGATCATCCTGGCCCTAAATCTGTTCCACTCCAGCGTCACGCTTGCGTTCCGACCGAGTCGCTCGAACTCTTCCTGTGTGACGTAATCGAATCGCCGGATGTCTCCGCGGCGTGGACCAGAGAGAACTACGTACTGCGGGAAAACGACTGGTTCCATGCTACCGCGGAGGTGTCATCGATGCTCGCTTGAGCGAGCTTCTCTTTCGGCTCTAGAATTGCTATGCTGGCGGGATGGCTATCCCCAACAACGCGCCAAATGACTCAGGTCGGAACTCTCTCACGGCAAATGTTTGGCAAACTCGAAGGGCCATATCGAAAGGAAACGACAAGCCGAAAAAGGACCGCTGGGATAAAATAGATATCGGTGCAAAAAGTAGCGATCGGTATCCTTACAGCGATCGTCGCTTTGGTTGTCACCGTTATTGGATGGAAGATTCAAGAGTCGATAGCAACACAGAATACGGGAAAGGATTATTTGCAGATAGCTCTAGGAATCCTTGAACAAAAAGACCTCCCGTAGCCAAGTGAAACTAGATCCCGAGACTTCCAACGAGCTGATTAATGGTGAGACGAATATACCAACAGCAAAAATTAACGATCTATTGCTGGCGAAAGGATTGTCTATAGCGGAGGCTAGAGCTCAGGGTAGGCTAAGTGGAGACTTAAAGCTCTTTGCCTCATTCCATCCTAGAGGAGTCTTGGAGATCGATGATCTCCAGCGCAACACGGAACAGACCTTTGCCGATGGAATTCAAGACACGAAAGGCGCAGTCTTCTCGCCGTGATGATCGCTATGTCGTAGTGTATAGTAACGACCGCTTTGCCATTTGCGAAGTGAGTGAAGCACCAGAGGGTAAGTTTACGCTCGGTTTTCCTCCTTCCGGCATCGCCGCGATTACATTTTCCGGGAACGGTGTAATCATCGTTACCGATCCGAATGGTAAACAGAAGAAGTATTACGTAACGGGCGGAGAGGTACAATGAGCGCGACGTTGTCACGCTACGCACGGAGACATCGTGTCACGATACGATTGACACCCTCGGCCTTATCGTAACCATCTCGATTACCAAACCAGCAAACCCACAAACCAAATACCTGACCAGTATGAGCCTATCAAAGTTTCAGAAACTGTACCCAGAAATTTACGCGGAGGTGTTTCGACGCGGTGTCTTAATCGAACGAGCGTACAGCGAAACGAACAAGACGAAAGCCAACAACCAATCCTCGTCCAAATGACCACCATTCAATTCCGAGAACGGCATCCAAAAATCTACAAACAAGTGCTTCGACGCGGATTCGAGGCAGAGCAAGTAAGAGCCATGCTGGAAGATTTTGGACCTGATAAACCGATAGCCCGAGCGTCATACGGCGACAAGAAGCACGACCACCTTCTGCCTCTCGAGCGGCAACTGCTCGCCTAAAGTTCCGTCTCTAGCTCACAAGGAAAACGCCTGCTCTTTTTTGGGTAGGCGTTGTTTCAATTTTTTAGGCTGCGATGGGTGCAAGGTCTGCGCCGACGAAACTGCACTTCTCTGAATCGAATGCGATTAAACCTGCGTTTGCGCGTATGTGACCAAGGTACGCGCCGGGATCTCTCAGAGAGAGCGACACCCCTAGCAGAGACGCGTATCGCGACAGTGTGTTGTCGCTGTCGGAAACCTGGACCGTGATGCGGTCGGACGGTTGACGAATGTGCGGTACCGGCGCGGTCGTGATGGTGATGCTTCCGGTGACTCCGCACGTCCACGAGTCGGTTGACGGTGCGGTGGTGGGTGTTGACTCCCTCGGGGCGTTCGGTCCTTCATCGCCGAACGTCCTTTCTTTTTGTGGTGGCTCGCTCATCGCCTTGCTCGTTCTCGCTTGAAATTCTCGACCGTGTGCCGGTCAAGAATAAGTGAGTTACCAAATCGGCCGACGGTGGAAAGGTTCCCGTGCGTGATATGGTGATGGACCGTCGGTATCGTGATACCAAGGATTCGTGATGCTTCTTTTACGCCAATTAGATTTTCGTTCATACGCTCTTCTTATGGTTTGTTTGTAAACTAAATGGGCGATCAATCGCCCTGTTTGTTTAGGGCGCGAATCCTATCAGATTGGCGAGATCCGTCAATGTGTCAATAACAGCCGTAGATGATGATATAACTTACTTGACAGTTTAAATGACGGAACCAGAAGAGGTTGCGAAAACGCAAAACTAGCCAAACTTCGCCAAGCTCACGCCGCCTTGGTGCGTCAACTGTTTATGTGACGGTATTCTGACGTACCAGGATTTTTGAAGCATGCTCTTAAACAGACGCGCCACGTCTGTTTAACAGCCTTCTAGCTCGCGATGAGCTCGTCGCTTCGGCTAACGTGTGAGTTTTTGCGGGCTAGGACCTACAGAGTTTTTCCCAGTTGACGCAGCGGACGTCCTGCGCGCAGATCTCTTTCGATCCGCTCCAGTGGCACTCCCTTGGTTTCAGGAACGAAGCGAAAACAGAACCAGAGGCCGGCCAAAGAAAGGACTGCGTACAATAGAAAAGTCGAAACACTGCCGAGTCGATTCAGCAAGCTCAGGAACGTGAGTGACACCAGAAAATTGCTGAGCCAGTTAGCCATGGTCGCGACGCTGGCCCCCTGGCCCCGGATCTGAAGCGGGAAAATTTCTGAAATCAACAGCCAGAAAACCGGCCCGAGTCCGATAGCAAAAGAGGCGATGTAGACGGCCAGGCTAAGCACACCAATCCATTTTAATGCGGTTCCGCCGATCGCGAACCCCAGACCGAGTGCGGCCAGGGATAAAGACATTCCACCCAAGCTTGCTAATAGTAAAGGCCGGCGACCTACTCGATCGAGCAAAGGAATTGAAATTATAGTCATCAACACATTCACTAGTCCGACCCCGGCGGTGGCAATGATGGAGCCTTCGGCGGACTGAAAGCCGGCTTGTTGGAAGATCGTCGGAGCATAGTAAATCACCGTGTTGATTCCCGTGATTTGCTGAATGATAGCTAGTGCGACGCCCAAGAAAAGCACCCGCACTACAACCGGCGAAAGCAAATCCGCCAGCTTACCGTGGCCGGACTCAGCGTGCTCGAGAATATCGTTTACTTCCGGCGTGACTTCCTTGGGCTCGCGGATCCGGGACAGGACTTTGAGTGCCTCTTCTTTGTGCCGGTGCAGCAACAACCAACGCGGACTTTCCGGCAGCACGGCGATTCCCATCCCGAGTGCCAACGCTGGGAGAACGCCAAAGCCAAACATCAATCGCCAATTCCCGCTGGCAGCGAACGTGGCGTCAATGATATAGGCAACTAATATGCCTACGGTAATGGCCAGTTGGTTCAGGGTGACAAGTCCGCCACGCAGCTTAGGCGGTGCCATTTCACTGATGTAGAGTGGAGCGGTATAGGAAGCCACGCCAATCGCAACACCGATCGTGATTCGCCCCACGATCAGTACCCCGGTGCCCGTGGCGATTGCGCACAGAATTGATCCGACGGTAAAAATGCCTGCAGTGATCAGGATCGCCCGTTTCCGTCCAATCAAGTCGGTGAGGCGCCCACTCAGGATTGAGCCGCACACGGCTCCAATCAGAGCTGAGCTTACCAGGAGTTCTTCCGCAAATGGCGTTAGGCCGAATTCGCCCTTGATGAAGAGAATTGCACCCGAGATAACTCCGGTATCAAAGCCAAACAGAAGCCCGGCGAGCGCAGCGGTCGCCGCCACTATTTTAACAAAATGGCCGGAACGTTTTGCCCCTGACGAAGCGGCAATCTGAGCGATTGAATCCATAGTCGCGATAGTTCCTATTGCTCGCTGTAGTTCCAGGTCAAACCACCGTCGACGACAATGGTCGAATCGGTGATGTAATTGGCGTCGCGTTTTGATTTCATTTTACTTGTCGCGCCACTGCACGATAGGCGAGCGCCAACGAAGCAACGTGCCATCCGGCTCTGCCGTCGGGGGAATCGAGATAGTAGCTGCATTGCTTCTTCGGCTATTTCGCAAACCTATCGCTGATCTTAATTGTATCTATAGATCCAAAGATCTATTTTCTTTCAATACTCCATTGGGTATTCCAAAATCACTCCATCGGGTGATTAAGAATCCCTCCAGGAGGCTCGTGGAAGCGTCAGCACTTCCTCAGTGCCCCGGAATTTTTCCTATATCAGCGGATCGATCGTATTTGAGAGGTTCCTCCCAAAGACGAAAGCCTCCGACGAATGCATTAGCGTTTTTGCCTGGTCGGGAGCCTGGAGGTAGCTCTTTCAAATATTTGACGTTTCCGCCACCAAGAACGAGGTCCTCAGCCACGAAGGCTTCGATGAATCGAGCGACAACGTCGGCGACACATTGCCGCCACTCCTTCTTTCCTAGCCGCACCAAACCGCGGGTGCCCACGTAGTCCTCATAGTTACCCTTCTTGTAAGGAAGAGTGCACAGCTCCAACGGTATGACGATACCTTCCACAACCAATGCGGAACCGAGACCGGTTCCTAAGCCCAGAAAAAGCATCTTTCCACCTCGGTAACTGCCCAGAGCCTGCATGGCTGCATCATTGATCACCCTGACCGGGCATCCGAACGTTGCTTCGTAGTCAAACCCGACCCAGCCCGACCCGAGGTTGTGCGGCTCGGCGGCAGGCCGACCCTGGCGAATCGGGCCCGGATAACCGATTGATACCACATCATACTTCCACTCCCCGGCGAGATTCTTAACTCCGGAGACCATTAACTGGGCGGTCAGAGTTGGACCGGAGGAAAGCTTTCGAGGTTCGTCCTGTCCAGTTGCGAGGATTTTTACGTTATGCCCGCCTACGTCACAGACCAGCACGTTCATGGCAAAATTCCTATCAGAAAACCGGCTTCGAGCCGATGTTTATTCTTGGGCAGCAGAATGACGGAACCATTCTGCCAGCGCTGGGCCGTTCGAAAAACTCGCGTTTCGGATTTATAATGATGATCGACAAAACACACGATCCCGCGTTGCAGAGTTGGGTCGAATCGGCTAATCGACCGGGATGCGATTTCCCGATTCAGAATCTGCCGGTTGGCGTATTTCAGGTTCCGGAGGAGAGCCGCACTCGATTGGGCATCGCGATCGGAGATTTCATTCTCGACGCCGGCGAGTGGCTCGCGGGAGACATGCTGGACGGATACGTCGCGCTCTCGGCAACCCAACGCCGGGATTTAAGGCAGGAATGGAGCAATGCCCTGGAAGCGGGAGCGGTCGAGCGACCGCTCTATCCACAAGGCGAGTGTCTAATGCGGTTGCCGGTGGTCGTTGGGGATTACACCGATTTCTACGCTTCAATTCACCACGCAACGAATGTGGGCCGATTATTCCGACCGGATAATCCATTAATGCCTAACTACAAGCACCTGCCCGTTGCTTATCATGGGCGGTGTTCTTCACTGCTGGTGAGCGGGATACCGGTGCGACGGCCGTCCGGACAACTCGGGGAGGGATGGTTCGGCCCGACCCGTGAAATGGACTACGAGGTTGAGCTGGGCGCGTTCCTCGGTCCGGGAAATACATTGGGCAATCCAATTCCGGTGCAGGACGCCCAGCGGCACATCGCGGGTGTCTGCCTTTTGAATGACTGGTCGGCGCGAGATATTCAGCGGTGGGAGTATCAGCCACTAGGTCCGTTTCTCTCAAAGAATTTTGCGACTTCGCTGTCGCCTTGGATCATCACGATGGAGGCACTCGCGCCATTCCGAACGGAGGCGCCCACCCACGATGTCCCGCTGCTGCCTTATTTGCAGGAAGCCCGCGGTGGGATCGACATCACCGTGGAGGCGTGGCTGCGGACGCGCACTATGTCGGAACCGCTTCGGCTCAGTCGTGCCTCATTTAAAGAGTCGTATTGGACTTTGGGTCAGATGGTGACGCATCATACCTCAAACGGTTGTCCGATCCGGCCAGGCGACTTGGTGGCGAGCGGCACGATTTCGGGACCGGAAAAAGAGAACCGTGGTTGCCTTCTCGAGTTGGCCTGGAAAGGAGCAGAGCCGGTTCGATTGCCGGACGGCGAGCAACGCTCCTTTCTGCAAGATGGCGACGAACTGACCCTGACCGGATATTGTGCCCGCAAGGGCTTCTCGCGGATCGGAATGGGCATTTGCCGGGGAACTATTCTCCCAGCCGGCGAATCGGAAGCAAAGTAACCCAAACTCCACTTGCTATCCGCTATTTGCTGTTTGTCATTCACTTCTATGTCGACACGTCCACCGCTGCCTCCCTTTACGCATGAAACCGCCACAATTAAGGTCCGCTTGGCAGAGGATGGCTGGAATTCTCGTGAGCCCGAAAAAGTAGCCCTGGCCTACACGCCAGATTCCCGGTGGAGAAACCGTTCCGAGTTTGTGAACGGTAGGGCCGAAATCATCGTGTTTCTCACCCGCAAATGGGCAAAGGAACTAGACTATCGCCTGATCAAAGAGCTCTGGACCTTTGGGGGCGATCGGATTGCTGTGCGCTTCGCTTACGAATGGCACGACGACTCCGGAAACTGGTTTCGCTCGTATGGCAATGAGAATTGGGAATTCGATAACGATGGGCTGATGCGTCTAAGGCTGGCCAGTATTAACGATCTTCCGATTAAGGAAACAGAACGTAAATATCATTGGCCGTTGGGACGTCGCCCAGATCAGCATCCCGGATTAAGCGATCTCGGTTTTTAGCGGCCGCTTGGCCAAAGGGGCCGGGAAAATCTAGCCCGGGCTATGGTCGGGCCGAATATACGGCGATAATAAGCACATAGCATAAAGGCTTAATTGGATCGCATGGGAAATAAATAACAATCGAAAAAAGAGTTGTGTAATCTATGCGTTTATGTCAACGTCTATCCGCATTATGAAAAACACATTATCTTTTTGTGCTTTAATGTTATTCCTTGGCGCAGCCGCAACCGCTCCTTCCTACGGGCAGGACTCTGGCACTGCGCAAACTGGTTCGAATTCCTCTCTCCAGAATAATACTCAGAGCGGAGGCAAGAAACGCCAGGCTTCACCGGATGCGATCAAGAAACGCCAGCTCAGCGTATTAAAGAAAGAAGCTACGCTGACTGCCGATCAAGAATCGAAGGTAACGCCAATCATCAGCAAATATGTCGATGATGTAGTCGCATTGAAGAATGATACCTCTCTGGTTGGTGCGGCCAAGAGAGAGAAACGAAAGACCCTGCACGGTCAGTATGTCAACGACATCAATGCGGTCTTGACTCCTGATCAACAAAAGAGTTGGGCGGCGGCCAATGCCGCGCGCCTGGAGCGTTTGCGTGCCGCGCGAGCAGGTGCCAAACCGAGCGCTTCAGCTGCCGAGAACGAGCAGGCGAATTAGCGAGACCTTCTCGCGCAAAGCCCCGCCCCGCAACGCTTCGGGTAGCGCCGCGGGCGGGGCACGAAGGCGCCAACCATGAAAACCCTTCCGCTTCCGCCCATAGGGTCGAGCGAGCTTTTAGCCTTGTAAACTTTGCGTCTTTGCGTCTTTGCGTCAGAGTGCATTTATAAACCACACCATGAGACTAGACGCTAAATCGGCCGTTGTGACCGGCTCTGCGACGGGGATCGGAAAAGCGATTGCGGAAGCATTTGCCCGAGAAGGTGCGCACGTTGCGATCGCTGACCTGAATCTGCGGGGAGCGGAATCCGTTGCTCGCGAAATCCAATCCCGAAAAGCAACCGCGATCCCCGTCCAGATGGATGTTGCCAGCGAAAAATCGGTTGAGTCTGCCTTTGCAACCGTCATCAGCGAGTTCGGCTCGATCGATATCCTGCTTAGCAATGCCGGCATCCAGATAATTCATCCGGTCGTCGATTTTCCGTTCGCCGATTGGCAAAAGATTATCGCGGTTCACCTTCATGGTGCGTTCCTCACTACGCGAGCAGCGATGCGAGCGATGATCGCGACCGGTCGAGGCGGATGTATCTTATATACCGGGTCAATCCACTCCCATATTGCCTCTCCGAACAAAAGCGCCTATGTGGCGGCCAAACACGCGCTGGGCGGATTGACGAAATCGGTGGCCAAAGAAGGAGCGAAACATAAGATACGCGCAAATCTCATTTCGCCAGGTTTTGTTCGCACCGCCTTGGTGGAAAAACAAATTCCCGAACAAGCTCAACAGCTCGGCATTACCGAAGAAGAAGTAGTTAAAAATGTCATGTTAGGCGCGACTGTGGACGGCGAGTTCACATCGCTTGAGGACTTGGCCGAAACCGCGATTTTCCTGGCTGCTTTTCCGAGCCTGGCGTTGACCGGTCAATCGATCGTGGTCAGCCACGGCCATTTCATGCATTAGCCTCTTGGCGTCTTTGCGTGAACTTTTTCTCCCATGTGGCGCGGATGCAAAATCGGACTGTCCGATGCGAAAGGTGACTCACGCAAAACTTGATTGTCACCAGCCCCTGTTTGCGGCATGAGTCCTTAATTCATCGACCCCCAATGTATATGCATATTTCACTTTACCCGAATCATCCATGGCGTGATTTGGTTTTGGTATTCGCTCGACCTGAAATTTGGTTCGCCAATAAAGGAGGCCAATGAGTTCAACAGCGACGAGCTCAGACGAAGGAAGAAGCGGTAGAGGGATGCTGACCAAAGCGGTGATAGCAAGTACGGTGGGCACCGCGATCGAGTGGTACGACTTCTTCCTCTACGGAACGGCCGCCGGTCTTGTCTTCGGCAAAGAATATTTTCCGAGTGCGGACCCGAACATAGGTACCCTTTCTGCGTTTGGCACGTACGCAGTGGGATTTGTCGCGCGTCCGGTTGGTGCTGCGATTTTCGGGCATTTCGGTGACCGGATTGGTCGTAAGGCTGCTCTCATCTGGACGTTGCTCCTGATGGGGATTGCCACCATGCTAGTTGCGTTTGTGCCGGGTTATTCGCAGATCGGCATCTGGGGCGGAGTGATTCTCACTGTGCTACGCTTTATCCAGGGTGTTGGCGTTGGTGGAGAATGGGGCGGTTCGGTGCTGCTGGCTATGGAATGGGCTAAAACCAACAAGAGCCGTGGGCTGATTACTTCATGGCCCCAGTTCGGGGTGCCGGTTGGTCTATTCTTGTCAACGATAGCCATGAACACTTTTAGTGGTGTGTCTGGGGCGCACTTTTTTGAGTGGGGTTGGCGAATTCCCTTCCTGCTCAGTGGCATCCTGATCATAATCGGGCTCTGGATCCGCCTCGGGATTCTTGAGACTCCGGTGTTCGCGAGACTCACCGCCGAAAATAAGCTGGAAAGGACACCGGTACTTGAGGTGATCAAACGCCAACCAAAGTCGATCGTATTGTCAGCTTTGGTGCGTCTGGCGGAACAAACTCCGTTCTATATTTTCACGGCGTTTATTATCGCCTACGCGACTGGCCAATTGAAGTTGGACCGTAATCTTGTCCTGAATGCAGTTTTAGCTTTTGCTTGCGTCGAATTCTTTACGATCCCGTTGGCCGGGTATCTCTCAGATAAAATCGGTCGAAAACGAATGTATTTGATCGGAGCCGGATTCGCTATTGTCTTCGGCTTCATTTATTTCGGACTACTCGGCCTTGGGAATACGGCTATCAGCCTTTTCACCATCGTTTTGGGGGCCTTTGCCCACTCAATGGTGTACGGGCCTCAGGCCGCTTTGATCGCGGAACAATTTACCCCGCGGATGCGCTATAGCGGTTCTTCGATCGGGTATCAACTTGCATCGGTTATTGCCGGTGGTCCGGCTCCATTGATAGCCCAAGCTCTCTTTATTCAATTTCACTCCGGAACGCCTATCGCGATTTATATGAGCGTTTGTGCGATCGTCGCGTTTCTCGCCGCTCTCGGAATGACCGAATACGCGCACCGCGACATCCACGAGGAGTACGCCCACGTCGGGCGTGGACCAACGACTACAATCCCACCCGCTGCCACAGATAAGGCGTGATACACTATTTGACCTGGTATGGGCCATCCAGGTCCTGCGCTATAGACGCCAATTGATCCGCTGGTGATATCCCGAAAGCTGGGCGATCCGAGCCGCCTCTCGGTCCTTCTTGATGAGGTGCTCAACGACTCCAGCTATCGCGACAAGATGTGGGTCTTAGTTGGCCGATAGCAGAGGAAAGGCCTGTCTCGCTGGATTAAGAAAGTCCTAAGGCTTCCAAGCGGTAATATCGGCCGATGCCACATAGTCATCGAGTTTGCCGATCGAGGCGTCGCTCCGGATAAACTCGCTACTTTTCCGTTTGATGTGAACATCTACGCGTTCAAAACCCGCTGCCGAGAGCCATTCTTTCACCTCTTCGACTGAAGCCGCTCCCGAAATGCAACCCGTATAAGCGGCTACATCCCCTTTCAGATCCTCGGGAAGCGGCGCAATCGCCACCATATCGGCGACAGCAAAACGCCCACCGTTTTTCAAGACCCGAAATACTTCGCGGTAAACCCGGCGCTTATCCGTTGAGAGGTTGATCACGCAATTCGAGATCACCACGTCCACCGTATGATCGGCTACCGGCAAATTTTCAATTTCACCGAGGCGGAACTCGACGTTGGTATATCCGCCGGAATCAGCATTCTTTCTCGCTTTTGCCAGCATTTGGGGAGTCATATCAACACCGATAACCAACCCAGTTGGACCGACCTCCTTCGACGCAAGAAAGCAGTCCACTCCTCCTCCGCTGCCGAGATCAACGACGGCTTCTCCCGGCCGCAGTTTGGCGAAAGATAGGGGATTGCCGCATCCCAGACCCATCTCTGATTGCTTCGGGAGCGATGCCAAATCTTCCTCTTTGTAACCGAGCTTTTGTGAAATGTTCTCGCTTCCGCCACAGGAACTTTCATTTGAACAACAGCTCATCTCTCTTTCGGCTACACCAGCGTAGTGTTCCAGAACCTTTTCTCGAATATCAATTTCGTTCATAAATGTATTTCTATATTTGAAGACGCGGCTTTCGAGAAAAGGACGCAGCAAGCTAGAGCGACCTACTCGCAGGGCAACCAGTTACCTCGTCGACGACAATCGATAAAATTGCCGTAAATGTCTGTGTCGACCTCACAACAGCCGTCAATCAACCCGCGCAATCTGGCTCGGGCCCGCTGAACTCTGGATTTTGCTGTTGAGACAGTTAGACCAAAGCGCTTCGCCAGTTCGACTTGAGAAATGCCTTCGAAATCGACTAGTTCCAATGCTACTCGGGAGTCGTCCGGAAGGGATTCGATAAAGGCGCGGACGCATCGTAGAAGGTGGGCTTTACGACTTTCCTGCTCCAGGATGGACAACGCGATGTCCGGCCCGGCCGTAGAGGCGCTCTCCACAGCGTTGAAAGCCGACTTTTCGGAATTCCTAAAGTGGTCCGCGATCACATTCCGGGCAATCCGAAACATCCATCCTTCCACTTTTGATGAATCCTTGAGAGAGGGCGCAGCTCGTTCCGCCTTTACCAGAGCTTCTTGAGTGAGATCGTCAACCGTCGCTGCATCAGTAATGCGAGCCCGGATAAAATTGTGAATTATCTTTCGTCGGTTCGCTATCTCTGCTGGCGAGGCCGATCCGCTACGATTGGCAATCGTCAAATAGGCTTCAAACATGATCTTTACCCATTTGCAGACCGGCGGCATAGGCTCCAAAAACTCTGACGATCTCATCGCGGACTTTTCGGAAAACCGCAAGGACGTCGTTTTCCGAGCCCTTCAACTTAGCCGGATCGTCGAATGCCCAATGATATCGGCGCACCATGCCGGGGAACATCGGGCAGGCCTGATCGGCATTTCCGCAAACCGAGATGACTGTGTGGACCGGCGTATCGAGAAACTCGCTCAAATGCTTGGAACGATGTTCCGAAATATCAATCCCAATCTCGTTCATGACCTTAATCGCAAACGGGTGAACATGTCCGGTGGGTGTCGAACCCGCACTTTCGATTCTAATAATTTCGCCGCCGTGAGCGCGAAGGATTCCCTCAGCCATCTGACTTCGACACGAATTACCGGTACACAGAATTAATACGAGCGGTCTCGGTTTGGTAGACATGTTTTTGAAGGTTAAGATTTTGAAGGGACCATGGATAGTCACGGCGCATGGGATGCGATCAGCCGGCGGGGCCGACGGGCTGGAGGGATTCTGACACAAGCTGAGAATCGCGATGCTTTGAGAATTTCCCGCAAACGAATGGAATCCTGTTTAAACGTCGGATCAAATTTGGCGCATTCAACCAGCGCCTTGAGGTTCACTTCGAGCTCGGGCGGACAGGGGGAAATGATTCGGTAGATTTTCCAGGTTTGAGCTCTTTCAAACTCTACGAGACCAGCTTTGCGCAGGTAGGCCAGATGTTGAGAGACATTGACCTGTGGTAATCCAATAACCTCCTGGAAATGGCAGACGCAAACTGGCTGTTGGATTAACAAATGCAAGATCCGCAGACGCGAGAAGTCAGAATAAGATTTGTAAATATCCGTGAGCTCCAGGGTCATGACTCAATGGACATCTGCAAGTCATATAAGTCAATACGTATATAACTGATTGATATTGGAAACAGTGAGTCTCTTTCGATGGGGGGTGGGACCTCCAAATGCCGGTAGCGGGCCCGAAGGGCCAAGGAAACTTAGCCCAGGCTTTAGCCTGGGTAGACCAAAAAAACGCATCCAGCCCTGAAGGGGCGGCAGAGCGGGAAGAAAAATGCACGTCAATCCCAGAGATACCGTTCGTCGAAATTCACGTGGTGCCGTTGCAAGATGGCTCGGTATTCGTCTTGAAAAGTGACCCGAGGTGATTTGTGGTTGCAGCAAGGTACGCATGGAGATTTTTATGAATCGATTGATCGCCAAAATACGGTTCTCGATTTTTTGTAGAGAAAATGATGTGCAGAAGAACGCGGGCAAGTGACTGAGACATATTGTACGAACAGAATTATGTGACGTTATTATATGTAAAAGGGTGCGTTGGTCCATTTAATACGAACGTTTATTATTTATGTTATATAGATCGTCGAGCATCTTGGTCTGCCGCCCCTACAGGGCTGCCGCCTGAGTTGGGAGCCTACCCAGGCTAAAGCCTGGGCTAGATTCCCAAGGCCATTCGGGGTCGACTATCCGGGTCTATTCTTCCAAGGCCCTTCGGACGGACTATCCGTCGCGCGGTTTATTCTCCCAAGGCCATTCGGGTCCACTGACCGTCTTGGCCGGCTACGAGGTCGAAACGACCCACGACGCAGGCGAGGCGACCAATTCGCACATCGCGAAAGGTTTGGCCAGACAGTCATCTGCTCCCAACTCCAGTCCTTCCTACTCTTCCAGCGGCCGGGCATGAACCGCTGAACTCGGAAGCGGCAGTTTCCAATCCCAATGTTGTCAATCCAGCCGAAAGACGATCGGCAATTCATAGGTGCCGCTGGTATTTGGAGCGGGGACCCAGTTTGCGCGTATCCAATTGGCGGCAGCACTGGCCAAGATAGTGGGGCCGTTCCCATGGGCGGCGACGATCCGGCCGCTTGAAATGGTTAGCGTAACGGTTACATCTCCAGTGACTTGCATCTCGCGGGCGGCGATCGGATAAGGTGGTTTTGGTTGGTGAAGAAAAAGTCCGGAGCGCGAGCCGCCTTTACCTGTTCCCCCGTCGACTCCGGTCGCCAGGCCTTTGATGCCTGGTGTGGCTGCAGGATTAGGGTGGGAAGGGGCAGGTTGTTTCGGTGGTTTTAGGGAAGGCTTTGGCCGAGCTTGCGGCGAAGCAATCGGGGTGGGAGTGGGAGCCGGAATCTCGAACTCTGGCGGCTTATCCAAAGGGGGAGGTATCGGTTCGGGCTCGGGAGGCGGTGTTGGTTCGGGCTGTGGCGGCTGTTCGGGTTGTTGTTCGGCCTCGGGCTCGCCTTTGGGCGGCAAGTCGTCGAAATCGATATCAGTGAGCTGAACGACATTCACCCCTCTCGGGATCTGCATCCAATAACCACTAATAATGGCACCGGCGTTCAACGCGAACGACAGCACGAGAAACCAGATTAAGGATCTTTCTTTCTGACTCGGTTTTACCATGCGCTATTTTCAGTTCCACTGCGGGTCCCGGGGGGAGACGGTGGCTTCGACGAACTACAGTAATGCGAGCGGTGGAGACTCTGCACCTGAAGCGGTCGATTCCACCTCTGCGTGGAGAGTAACGTAGGTCGGGCAACTTCTCTTCTGAAGAACACGTTACGTTTTTGTGACAGAAGCGGTGGTTTTCGTCACAGAAGCTAGCGCCGCCATCGCTGGGAATGCTGAGAACGCCGGCGGAGCAGGCCAAGGGGCGGAGCGAGGCAATTGGTGTGGCTGACCTAAGAACGCAGTCGCCACCGCTCGCCATTACCCTCGGCGAAATTATCGGGGCGAACGATCCCAAGGCGACTGCGACCTAAGGCCACGTTGAATCAGTCGCTTCGGTCCAATTTTTCGGTCGAGCACGCTATGGCCGTTGGTTGGACAGTCGCCGCTACCGCTGGCGCCAACCGCCGGACGCCGTGCATTCCTGTCCCTCCAACTAGCGCCCGCTGTTTGGTTTACTCCCCACTTTTCACAGCTCACCAATCCCATTACCCTCCCTTGGCAAACTGTTCAGCGATTTCTTTGCTGATGGGTAATTCCATTTCTCCGTTGATTCGTACGTCGACCACGACGGGGCCGTCGGTTACGGCGAATGCTTTATCGATTTCGCCGAGATCTTCTGGCCGGCGGACCCGAAATCCTTGGGCACCGAAGCCAATCGCTAATCGATCAAGCTCGGGCTGAGGCGTATCGGCCAGAGCCGGGTTAATGTGTTTCCGGATGAGATCGTGCTTTTCTTGACCGACGGCATGATCATTCAAAACGATGACGGTGAGCGGCAGATTGAAAGCAACTGCGGTATGGAAGTCTGCGACGTTCATCATGAAGGCGGCGTCTGCGGTCACATGGGTGACCCGCTCGCCCGGGCGAGCAAAGCTCGCCCCGATGGCAATAGACAATCCTTGGCCGATTGAACCGAAGTCCCATCCGTTACCCCAACTATCGGCATTTGGTGAGGTGAGAATCTGCTGCGCCACCAGACCGGCGTGACCTCCGTCGATCACGATGATTCGATCTTTCTTCGGGAGTTTATCTTCCAGGTACCACACAGCTCGACGTGGATCGATGAAGTCGCCGTCCTCGAATTTCGGACGTGCCGCATCGAATTTTTTGATCCGCTCGGCGACTGCAGGGTTTGGTTGACGTGGCGGTTTGCCGGCGGAACGGAGCCGCTCTAAAAGAGCCGCCACTGTTACTCGCGCATCGCCTTCAAGACCAACATCAACGGAGGTGTAGAAACCGAACGCAGTATGTCTACGGTCGATCTGAATCAATTTTTTATCGCGAAGGACAGTGCGGTTCTGGGTCGTCCACGGGTTCAAGCTTGCGCCGATCGCGATAATAAGGTCCGCGTTTTCAAGCATTTCAGCCGACAAGCCGGTTCCAAGTTTACCGCTGACCCCGACACAGAGAGGATAATCCGAACACATTCCTTTGGCCGGTAAAGTCACCGCGAGCGGAGCGCCAAGGTACTCAGCTAATGCTTGCACCTCTCCTTCAGCATGAGCGGATCGAGCCCCTAACCCGCAAATCAGGGCAGGCGCGTTCGCTGTTTCGATCATTCGGATTGCCGCTTCCAAGTCATCAGCTCCAGGTGGCTGAAACTCGGCTGACTTATACGATGGCCGATAGACCCAATTGGGGTCCAGCATTTCCAGACCTTGCACATCTTGGGGCAGATTGAGAACGAACGGTCCTTCTCTCGCTTTGAGATGCCGGAACGCTTCGCCCAAGGCGTAATCAATACTTTTGGGGTGATTTAACACTACGGCCGCTTGTGCGGCCTGCAGAGCCATCGCATGTTGGTCTACCAATCCTTGCATGTTGTAGGGATCGCTGAGTGGAGCGTGGCCGGCCAACATGAGGAGCGGTGTGCGGTGAGCTCGAGCTGCAACCAAAGAGGTGATCGTGTTAGTAAACCCGGGACCTTGCGTTGCGGTAGCGATACCGATCTTGCCGCTCGCGCGAGCGAAACCGTCCGCCATTGAAGTGGCACTCTGTTCATGTTTCGCTTGAACGAACTTGAACCCGTGCTTTCCACAGAGCTCCGCTACCAGGTACATATTGGCGTTACCCAAAACGCCAAACAGAACGCCGGCGCTTTCCTGTTTTACCGCTTCAGCGATAGCCTCGTACACTTTCATAAAATTGGTTCGAACTTAGATGGCGAAGCTACCTCCTCAAGTTTCGGGCGTCTATCGATCACACGCTTTGCTTTTCCCAGGATGACTCGTTCAATCCGGCCCGGAGGCAGCACGGTCGCAGAGCATGAGACTCCGACCCAGGCCTTGATTTGAAACTGCAATTCGCGCGCGAGCCGGCCTTGTTCCTCCGCGTCTCTCGTCTCGCGCATTTCCACGCGCACTTCCAAATCATCCAAGCGGCCTTCGCGAGTGACTATCAATTGATATTGCGGCGCAAAAAGGGGCTCTTTCAAAAGCAACTCTTCGATCTGCGAGGGAAAAACGTTGACTCCCCGAATGATCAGCATGTCGTCAGTTCGACCTAGAATGCGTCCGATTCGTCGCATTGATCGTGCGGTCGGCGGAAGGAGATGCGCGAGATCTCTAGTTCGGTATCGGATGACTGGTGTGGCCTCTCTGGTGAGTGAAGTGATCACCAACTCGCCCAAGGTGCCGTCGGGCAGAACTTGCCCGCTGTTTGGGTCGACGATTTCCGGATAGAAATGGTCCTCCCAAATGACCAGACCATCCTTAGTCTCCACGCATTCGCAAGCGACTCCCGGACCCATGACCTCCGATAATCCGTAGATATCGACGGCATCGATCGCGCATCGACTTTCGATCTCGTGGCGCAACGCTTCGGTCCACGGCTCGGCTCCGAAGATTCCAGTCTTCAGAGAGCTTTTGGCTGGATCCAACCCCTGCCGTTCGAATTCGTCCGCGATCGTAAGCATGTACGAAGGAGTCACTAAGATAATTTCCGGGCGCAGATCGTTGATCATTTGAACCTGCTTTTCCGTTTGGCCACCGGACATCGGAATCACCCCGCATCCGAGCCGCTCAGCGCCGTAATGCGCTCCGAGTCCGCCGGTGAATAATCCGTAGCCGTACGAAACCAAAGCAGTTTGCCCGGGCCGCCCGCCGGCGGCCCGAATCGAGCGCGCCATCAAGTGAGCCCAGACGTCAATGTCATTCCTCGTGTAACCAACAACGGTGGGCTTCCCCGTGGTCCCACTGGACGCGTGCATCCGGACAATTTTATTGCGGGGCACGGCGAACAGTCCGCATGGATAGTTTTCGCGGAAGTCATCTTTGGTGGTAAACGGGAAGCGCTGGAGATCAGTTAGCTGCCGTAGATCGTTTGGTGTAACACCGGCAGCATGAAACTTCTGTTGGTAGTGTGGCACATGGTCGTACGTGTGCCGCAACGACCATTGCAACCTTTTAGTCTGCAGCGTTCGCAGTTCTTCGGCGCCGGCTTTTTCGATGGGCTCGATTGGTTCAATCTGTTGCCTCATCCAGCCTCCTTCCACTCCAAAAGCTTCGCTCGATAAGTGGCGAAGTCCGATAGCGGTCTTCACCGTAGCAGGTCGCAAGATTCTGGAGTACTTGGTAGACCGTTGTTGTTCCTAGCCTGGCCGCCCACCCAAATGGCCCGGCCGGATAGTTCAGTCCTTTACGCATCGCGAGGTCAACATCGCATTTGTTGCTTACCCCATAATGCACGGCATCGGCTGCTTCATTGATCACCATCGTTACGATCCGCATCACAACTAGAGCAGGCAGATCCTTCAGACGCACTACGTTGAATCCAGCCGTCTGCAGCAAACCCACAATCGAGCGATAAGCGCGCTCACTGCACTGGTCGGAGCGGGAGATCGCCAGAGTTCGTGCCTTGCCGTAATCGTGAGCAAGATCGATCAACACCACGTTCGGAGTTCCCAGCTCATGAGCGACTCGCGAGGCGGTTCTTCCGTCAGTCAACCGCAATACCGCGTCGTTTACTTGTGCCAGTTTCGCGGCATCAGTCCGGGAAGAGCGCGAGGCGTGCGGGAAAGCGTTCTGCAGTCGCCCCAACAGGGTTTCGGTAACCGGTCGAGGTTCCGCAAACGAAATCTTCTCCGGGCTCGATGCTGGTGGCTCGAAGGCGGGAAGAGGCTGATTCAATCCCGGGGCATAACGATAGAAGCCACGGCCTGATTTTTGACCAAGAAAACCGGCTTGAACCATCTCTTGCTGAATCGGAGAAGGAGTAAATCGAGGGTCAAAAAAGCTGGCTCGGAAAACCGATTGAGTGACGGCAAAGTTAATGTCGTTACCGACCAGGTCCATGAGCTCAAACGGCCCCATGCGGAATCCGCCCGATTCTCGAACCAACTCATCAATCGTTGCTGGATCGGCGGCTCGTTCGGAAAGAAGGCGCAACGCCTCCGCATAAAATGGCCGGGCAACACGATTCACAATAAAACCTGGCGTCGATCTCGCGTGTACGGGTGTTTTGTTCCACGCCTTAGCTGTTGCCGCTACGGTGGCAATTATTTGCGGGTCAGTCGCTAAACCGCTGACAATTTCGGTTAGCTCCATCAGCGGGGCAGGATTAAAGAAATGCATACCGACAAATCGCTTCGGCCGATCTAAAGCCATTGCCAACTCGGTAATCGAAAGAGAAGAAGTATTGGTGGCGAGGATGCAGTCTGGGGCGACGATTTTCTCCACGTCCTGAAAGACATCCTGCTTCAGCTCGAGATTTTCAGCAATCGCTTCGATGACGAGACCAGAGTCTGCGAGTTCCTCCAGTCCCATCACCGGTACTACTCTATTCACCGCCGCCAAAGCCTCTTGCTCCGATACGGTTCTGCGTGCGATACCTCTTCGTAAGGCCGCCTTTATGCTCTCGATTGCCCGGGCCATCGCGCCAGTCTGAGTGTCGAAGATCTTTACGCGGTGTCCTGCTACCGCCGCGACCTGGGCAATTCCCGATCCCATGGTGCCTGCTCCGATAACTCCGATTGGCGTGTGGCTGGGAATAGGGATGGCATCTGTTCGCGAACCGATTTCGAACGTCTGATTGGTCATCGACACTCGCTCCGATTTATTCGCCATTGAATTGCGGCGCTCGTTTTTCGAGGAATGCGGCGACACCTTCTCGATAGTCGTGGCTCTTTCCCAATTCCCTCATGAGATCACGCTCTAAATCGAGCTGTGCGTCCAAACTATTGGTTTGAGACGCGTAGATTGCCTGCTTGGTGGACGCTAGCCCTTTAGTGGGAGCTGAAGCCAACTGGATCATTATCTCGTTGATTGCCGCGAGAAAGTCAGCGTCCTCCACGCAGCGCCAGATCAGACCCCATGCCGCCGCCTGTTCTGCTGAGACTTTGTCTCCTAGCATAGCCAATCCGAGAGCACGAGCAGTTCCGATCAACCGCGGTAAGAAAAAGGTCCCTCCGGTATCGGGAACGAGACCGAGTTTAGCAAAAGACTCGATGAAGCAGGCCGATTTAGCAGCAATCACTAGATCACACGCCAAGGCGAGGTTTGCGCCCGCTCCAGCCGCAACGCCATTGACTCCGGCAACGACGGGAATAGGCAGCGCTCGCAGTGTACGCACCAGTGGCGCATAGTATTTTTCAATCGTCGCACCGAGATCGACGCTCGAATCGCCCGGCGCGATTCGACGGTCTCCTAGATCCTGTCCGGCGCAAAACCCGCGACCGGCTCCAGTAATCAGTAGCGCGCGAACCGGCTCGCTTTTTAGCTTTATCAGAACCTGGCGCACTTCTTCGTGCATCAGCTCGTTAAAGCTATTGAGCTTTTCCGGTCGATTCAGCGTGAGGCGACCGGCACCATCTTTTATTTCATACAATATCGTTTGATAGTTCATGGCGTGGTGAGCGCTGGGTTGTTTCCGGGCGTCGCAAGCGACGCCCCTCCGACTGGTGGGTAATACGACGCGTCTGAGCAAGAACGATCCCTGGCGACGGAGGGGCGTCCGCTTGCGGCGCCCGGAAACAACCCAGCACCTGCCACCACCAGTAGTCGCTTCCTCTCTCTTTCATTTATTCCGAAATACCGGCTTTCGTTTTTCCGCGAAAGCCGCCATTCCTTCTTTGCGATCCTCCAAAGCAAACGTTGATTGGAAAGCGCGCCGCTCCAGGCGCAACCCTTCGGCCAGCGTTGTTTCGTAAGCCGCGTTCACCGCCTCCTTCACCATCATCACGGCCGGACGCGAAAGCGCCGCAATATTGGCTGCGGTCTTGATCGCTTCTGTTTTTAACTCGCCGGCCGGCACGATTCGGCTTACTAGGCCGATGCGTTCGGCCTCTTCCGCCCCGATCAATCTTCCCGTTAGACACATTTCCATTGCCTTCGATTTTCCGACGAGACGGGTGAGTCGTTGAGTTCCTCCTGCCCCGGGCATCGTTCCTATGTTTATCTCGGGTTGCCCGAACCTTGCGGTATCGGCAGCGAGAATGAAATCACAGGCCATTGCTAGTTCGCAGCCGCCGCCCAGGGCGTAACCGGCTACCGCTGCAATGACCGGCTTTCGAATGCTAGAGAGGTGGTCCCAAGCGCCGCCGCGACCGAATGGAAAATCGGCCAGAAACATGTCGATAAACCTTTGGTCCTGCATTTCTTTGATGTCAGCGCCGGCAGCGAAGGCCTTTTCGTGTCCGGTCAGCACGATTGCACCGATGGCGTCATTGTTTTCAAACGAGTCGAGGGCTGCGACCAAATCTCGCAGGAGACCGTTGGAGAGTGCATTCAATGCGTCCGGCCGGTTGAGAGTAACGACCCCAACCTGGCCTTGGGTTTCCACTAGAACGTGCTGATAGCTCATACGATTCTTAAATCATCCCTTTTGAGAGAGGAGTTCTTCTTTGATCTTTGCAATGGCTCAAATTGCGGTACCCGCATTCGTTGGCGGCCCGGCTCGATTTCGCTGAGCGGTTCGGTTTCGCGCAAACCTGCCTTGCAACGGAGCGATAACGCCTGGTAAATCGCGGTTCCTTCATTTTTCCATTCGATGTCGCCGTCGCTTAACTGACGAATAACTTTGCCGGGAGTACCAGCAATCAGGCTACGCGCCGGCACGTGCATACCAGCCTTTACAAACGTCAGCGCTGCGACGACCGCAGATTCACCAACTTCAGCATCATCCATGATGACAGCGGCCATACCAACCATGGCATCTTGTTTGATGCGACAGCCGTGAAGAATCGCTCCGTGTCCGATATGACCCCTGCGCTCAACGATGGTCTCCGCATTCGGGAAAGTATGAACCACGCAGTTATCCTGCAGGTTACTGCCTTCTTCGAAAACGATCCGGCCGAAATCGCCGCGCAGTGATGCTCCCGGTCCGATGTAACAGTTCGGACCGATGATAACGTCACCGATCAGAACCGCAGTAGGGTGTACAAATGCGGATGAGTCTACGACTGGTGTGATCCCATCCAAAGAGTAGACGTGAGGCATAAAGCCGATATTTGGGGTTATGTTAGATTGGTCGTGCACCACTGGAATTGGTGTTCGCTCATACGTGAACCCGGCTTTGCACGACGCGAAAACGGCTTGCGACAAAAGCGCTATCGGTTAACGCGGCATTCGTCGCGGGATTCGCTCCGGTTCCGTGGAAATCGCTGAAGGCGGCCGATTGATTCACGTAGACGCCACCGGTCAAATTGCAGGAAAGAGCTACTCCGACTTCGGCAGCAATTTGATTCACCTCATTCAACACCGATTCATTCGTCGAATAGACTGACAATGTCAGTGCGCCATGCTTGAGCGCGCCTTTTCGTGCGAGAGCGACGCTGTGAGTGGTGTTCTCGGTAGGAATAACGAAGGCGATCGGTCCGAACAGTTCCTGCATGAACTTACTTTCTTCGGTCGCTTCGACCTGAAGAAGAAGCGGTGTTCGAATCGTTGCTTCAGGGAATTGAGGATGATTGATCGGTTGACGATCCAGAATAATTTTCCCGAATTCACGAGCTTCCTCCAGCCGATGAAGCACGGACGCATTCTGAATGGCGCCGAGTAACTCGACCGCGCGGACCGGATCGCCTAGTAACTTACTGATTGCTTCGCCCAATGCCGTCGCGACCTGATCGAACGATAAGTGCCCTTCCGGAATGTCGATCCCGTCCTTCGGAATATAAATGTTCTGGGGCGCCGTGCACATCTGTCCAGAATACAACGAAAGCGAGATTGCTATGTTTCTAATCATTCCACCGAGATCTGCGGTAGAGTCGATGACGATTGGATTGACCCCGGCTTTCTCGGTGTAAACTAAAGCTTGGCGCGCCTCTCGCTCCAGCCATTCGCCGTTGGAGGAGCTCCCAGTGAAGTCGATCAGTCTCACCTCCGGACGCTTGGCCAATGTCTGAGCAACTCTGTCATCAGCTTCGTGCGTTACTAAGGTGACAACATTGGGATCAAAGCCGGCCTCTTCCAGCACCGCACGCGCAATTTCTACAGTGATCGCGAGGGGAAGAACGGCTCCGGGATGCGGCTTCACCACGATAGAATTGCCAGTAGCCAAACTGGCAAAAAGTCCGGGATACGAATTCCAGGTCGGAAAAGTACAACAACCGATTATCAGGCTGATGCCGCGTGGCACTACTCGGTACCGTTTTTCCATTTTGAGCGGCTCGTTCTTGCCTTGTGGTTTCTCCCAGTGCGCGGTTTTTGGAATGCGATTCATTTCGGTCCAGGCATATGCGACCGCCTCTAGACCACGATCTTGGGCATGTGGACCACCGGCTTGAAACGCCATCATAAAAGCCTGTCCGGTGGTGTGCATCACGGCGTAGGCGATCTCGAAACTACGGCGATTCAAGCGGTGCAAGATCTCCAAAGCGACACCGACCCACATTTCCGGATCCGCCGATTGCCAGCTCTTAGCGGCTGTTTCAATACCAGAGAAGAGCGCATCGAGATCGACTTTCGGATAACGGATCTCCAAAGGAAAACCATAAGGCGAGATCTCAGCGCCGATCTGTCCCGTGATGCCAGGTTCGTCCAGAGGAAATGATTTCTTCAGCCGATCTTGAAACGCTGCTTTCCCAGCATCGTTGGCGTTTTCTCCATATATCTTTCCGCTCGGTACTTCTGGAAACGGGCTCCAATAACCGCGTGTGTTGATTGCGCGAACCGCTTGCTCCAGCAGATCTTGATGTTCAGTGAAAAAAAGATGGGACACGTGGGGGATTCCTTCGATTTATTCGTTATAGAGGATAGCGAAAAAAGTGGTTGGTTAGCGTACTAATGAATCCGATCGAAATCGACGGTCACTTGTTCTGTAAGAGGATAACTCTGGCAGGTAAGGACGAAACCCTGCGCCACTTCATAGTCTTCCAGCGCGTAATGGGCGTCCATCTCAACTTCACCGGTGCGCAAATGGGCGCGGCAACTCGAGCAGACTCCCCCTTGGCAACCGTAGCGAAGATCGATTCCGTGGCGCAGACCGGCGTGCAGGATCGATTCCGTGCCTCTCGGCATGAAAAATCTGCGCTCGGCGCCGTCGAGCAATACCGTCACCTCACACATCTGCTGTTCAAGGTGGGCGCTTGTCTTCGGTCCTGGTCTGCCGGGACCGCTGGTGAAGAGCTCACGACGGATCTGTGAGTCCACCAAGCCACGAAGTTTGAGCACTTCGGTGGTTTCGCGGATCAACGTACCGGGCCCACATAAGAAGGCAACATCGATGCGGCGATCTCCGAACCAATGTGCTAGTAATTGATGGGCTTTCTCTCCGGTAATGCGACCGCTGAGTAGCTCACTTTCCTGACGCTCGCGCGTGAGGATATGGACTAGATTAAGTCGATCGAGATACTGATCTTTGAGATCTGCTAGCTCATCCCTGAACATTACGGTTCCGGTCGCGCGATTCCCATAAAACAACGTGAAACTGCTTTGCGGTTCGCCCATCAAAGCACTCTTCACGATGGAAAAGATCGGAGTGATTCCACTGCCGGCAGCAAACGCCACGTAACTTCTCTGATGTTCCGGCGACAGCGATACGCCAAAGTTGCCTGCTGGTGGCATCACTTCCAGATAGTCACCAGTTGTCAGCCGATCATTCGCCCAACTCGAGAAAATGCCATCCGGCATCCGTTTAATCGCGATACGTAGTATCTTGTCTTGCGTGGCGGCACAAATGGAATAGGTCCGCCGAATCTCCTCCCCATCGATTTCTTTACGCAGAGTCAAGTGTTGGCCCGCGGCAAACGCGAATTGCTTTTCGAGGGCGGATGGGACATCGAATGTTACCGCAATGGCATCCCGGGTTTCCGGGCGAACGTTGCGCACGCGCAGCCGAAAGAAACCTTTGACCGGCGGGACATCAGCGATCGTTTTGCTTAGTGGCATTTGAAATAATCAAACGGTTCGCGACAGGCGTCGCACACGTAAAATGCTTTGCAGAGCGTTGAGCCAAATTGACTGACCATTCGAGCATTTTTAGTGCCGCAGCGTGGGCACTCGATGGCGGCTTCACTCTCGGCATAGCTCTCGCTGCAGCAGGACCGCGACGAGTCACTAACCGGCTGTGGATGAAACCGCTGAGGAGGAGCGATACCGTATTCCCGAAGGCGTCTCTTGCCTTGCTCCGAGAGCCAATCGGTTGTCCAAGCAGTAGCTAATCGAGTTTCGATTTGCACGTTGGTGATGCCACGCTCGCGAAGAGCGGTCACGATATCTTCCTTAATGACCGCGGTGGCCGGACATCCGGAGTAGGTGGGTGTAATAGTGACAATCAGCTTCGGTTCGCCCTGATCTTCGCACCAGTTCAGTTCCCGAACGATTCCGAGATCAACCACGGAGATCACTGGTATCTCGGGGTCAACGACTTCTTCCAACCAATTCCAAATTTGATCGAGCGTTGGTGATGTTGTGGGCATAGCTTTGATTGATCACCACTGAGCACCTGGATAGGCGCGTTGCAGAAATTGCATCTCGGCTAACAAGTAGCCGAGGCGCTCAGTATGTATGCCGCTTTTGCCGCCGCGCTGCATCCAACCTCCATTGGGCCACGCCAGCGTCGCTTCAGTAAATGTAGATTTAACGCGATCCATCCAGGGAATCCAGAGTGTCCGAGGGTCGGGTCCGATTTTTTCTTGAACCATCGCTTCATCAACCGCGTCGATCTCGAAGAGTTCGCCGGTAAACTGCCAAAGGTCATCGGCAGCACGCTGCATTCGGGTATGGCTTTCCTCTGTTCCATCGCCCAGACGAGTCACCCAACCGGCACTTCGTCGAAGATGATACTGCACCTCTTTGAGTGCTTTCTCACTGATTGCGCAAATCCGCTGATCGCTCGAGTGCAGCAACTCTTGCAGCAACAAAGAGTGCCAGAGATCAAAATAGAATTGTCGGGCGATCGTCATCGCAAAATCGCCGTTTGCTTGCTCCACCAGGAGCAGATTCCGGAACTCGGGGGTATCACGCAAAAACGCGAGTTGATCTTCGGTGCGTCCTTTGCCTTCGATTTGGGAGGCATATTCGAGCCAGAGTTGCGCTTGCCCGTTCAGATCGAGCGCGACGTTGGTAAGGGCGAGATCCTCCTCCAAGGCAGGTCCGCGGCCGCACCATTCTCCGAGACGGTGGCTCAAGATGAGACAGCTGTCTCCGAGGCGCAGGAGGTAATCGAAAAATGAAATGCGGAATTCGGAATGCGGATCGCGGAGTGTAAAATCCGAATTCATTCCGCAGTCCGCAATTCGCATTCCCCATTTCTTCACAAGTGTTTCACCTCCTCCGGAACCTTGTAAAACGTCGGGTGCCGATAGACCTTGCTCCTGGCGGGCTCGAATAGCTCTTCCTTCTCGCCGGGATCGCTGGCGTAAATATCGGCGGATCTCACTACCCAGATACTGACGCCTTCATTTCGCCGCGTATAAACGTCGCGCGCATTCTTTACGGCCATCTCTGCGTCCGGCGCATGCAGGCTACCGGCATGCTTGTGCGCCAAGCCATTTTGGCTTCGAATAAATACCTCCCAAAGTGGCCAGTCGTTCATCGTTCTTTCCTTTGTCTTTGCTGATCTGAGGATTAAGCAGCGGGAGCCATTTCTGCTTTCCGCTTCTGGGCGTATTCGATGGCGGCGGCTCTCACCCAGGCACCATCGTCATGAGCTGTTCTTCGAGCCCGCATGCGGTCTCGATTGCACGGCCCGTTGCCTTTGATCACGTTGTAGAATTCAGCCCAATCGATTGGTCCGAGATCGTAATGTCCAACACTCGCGTTCCACCGCAAAGCAGGATCCGGGATCTTCAGTCCCAGATAGTCTGCTTGCGGGGCGGTTTGATCTACGAAACGCTGGCGCAATTCGTCATTAGTAAGCAGCTTTATTTTCCAGCGCTTCGATTGCGCTGTGTGTGGGGATTCAGCGTCAGGAGGACCAAACATCATCAGGGACGGCCACCACCAACGATCTAAGGCATCTTGCGCCATCGCTCTTTGCGCACTGGTTCCCTGGGACAAGATGGTCATAATTTCGAAGCCTTGGCGTTGATGGAAACTCTCTTCCTTACAGATCCGGATCATTGCTCGCGCATAGGGACCGTAGGAACAGCGGCAGAGCGGAATCTGATTCATGATGGCGGCGCCATCGACCAACCAGCCGATCGTTCCCATGTCCGCCCAGGTCAGAGTCGGATAGTTGAAGATGCTCGAGTACTTTGCTTTACCGGCCAAAAGATCATCTACCAGTTGGCTCCGCGAAACGCCCAGGGTCTCGGCGGCTCCATACAAGTAAAGGCCGTGCCCAGCTTCATCCTGAACTTTTGCCAGCAAAATCGCCTTCCGCCGCAGGGTCGGCGCACGCGTGATCCAGTTGGCCTCAGGTAGCTGTCCCACGATTTCCGAGTGGGCGTGCTGCGAAATTTGGCGAATCAACGTTTTCCGGTAGCCTTCCGGCATCCAGTCTTTGGCTTCGATCGTCTGGCCCGCGTCGATCCTGGCTTGGAAATGGCGTTCTTGCGGAGTTTCATTCTGCTCGCCAACCGCTTCGACCATTTGGGTGTACATGGATTCCTGATCTTTGGGGTAGAAAGGAAATTGCTCAGGCTAAGTTTATGATACAGGAATTGCTACGTCGGCGCAAATGCTGTATCACTCAAAATTGGCCCTTGGAGACTGCCTTATTCGCTGTGTCCGCTACTCGTCAGACGATTCGCAAATGGATCCAACGCACTTTGGCGGAGGATCCTCCCCGAGCAAAATCGCTGGCGGTGACCGTCTTCGGAGACGCCATCCAACCGCACGGTGGATCAATTCGACTCAAGGGATTGATTGACCTGCTCGCCCCGTTTGGCATCAACCATCGTTTAGTCAGAACCAGCGTTTTTCGATTGGTGAGAGATCATTGGCTGCACCCGCGCAGACATGGCCGTGAAAGCTCTTATCAACTCACGGAATCCGGACAACGCCGATTCGCGCTGGCCTACGACAAAATATACCAGCGCCAGCCGCCGGAATGGGACGGGTGTTGGACATTGGTGGCCTTACCGGTAAACGGTATTACTCGAGAACGGAGGGCGCGTTTGCGCAAGGAGTTGGAATGGCACGGCCTGCGGCAGCTGATCCCCAATCTGCTTGGTCATCCACAGATCAATTGGGCGGCGCTGGAGGAGGTTCTGGATCGTCTGAATGCTCGGAAGAAGCTCATTACTTGCCAGGTCGTTGAGTCTGGCGCTTTAGGTACTCGGGGCTTGGCCGAGCTGGTCAGGAGTTCTTGGAACCTCTCCATGGTGATCAAAGGTTATCGACAGTTCTTCCGGCGATTTTCGGCGCTGGAAGAACTGCCCTCAGAATCCAGCGCAATTTCACCGGAAGAACGGTTTGTCATTCGGACTTTGTTGATTCACGCTTTTCGTCGGATCGTTCTTCACGATCCACTCCTTCCACCAGAACTGCTTCCAAATCCATGGATCGGCACGGAAGCATATGCCTGCGTAGCAAGAATTTATAAACTAAACCTTACCGGATCAGAGGAGCACCTGAATGCAACAATCGGATCAACTCCGGCTGAAGCAAAAATGGCCGGGACGCAGTTGCGCGAACGTTTTCGGCTGCTTTGAATAGGAGATCTCGAGTGGTCAATAGACCTCGGCTACCACGGGTGAAGCCGCTTATGCCTACTCAATCTGGTTCTTTCCTGCATTGCCGGCCTTGTCCCGGTAGCGGCGACTGTCCCGTTACGCCTTTGGCTTGGGCGCGACCTAGAAGTTGATGCGGAGCTGCTCGGCCGGCGTTAGCAAAACCGCAGTCGCCATCGTTTGCCATGCCACTGAACGCGCGCTCCGGGACCCAGGCAAAAATTTTAAAGTTCCAATCCAAACGTCTGGTCATAATTATCGGAGCCTGAACGCCGGCAGCGAACCAACGCTACAGTCTGGCGAAGTCTCGCGCCTCCACCGCTAACCCCTGGCGAGAGGTTCGAACAGCCCGAATACCGCTCCTTGTGGATCAGCAAGTACCGCAATCTTTCCGGTATCAGGCACTGTAAATGGAGGCTGATAGGTCTGCCCCCCATTGGACTTTGCGTGCTCTGCCACGGACTCGATTCCAGAAACCTGATAGTAGATGAGCCAGTGGGGAGCTCCCTGACCTTCTTGTACCGGCGGAATTCCGCCGATGTAATTGCCTTGGTTGAGAATGTGCAGGTAACCGGCAGGATCGTTTTTGCTGGCCTCGGTTTCCCAACCAAAAAGTTCCGAGTAAAATTCTGCGGCCTTTTTGGGATCGGTGGTAGTGAGATCGGCCCAACAGAATGTGCGGTCTTCGGACGCTACGCCTGTGCCGTGATGTCGCTTCGCTTGCCAGATAGCGAACACGGCGCCGGTCGGATCCTGAATAACGGCCATTCGGCCCACATCAAATACGTCGAATGGTGACGCAAGAACCTTCCCGCCGAGCTGCGCTGCTTTCTCCGAGGTTGAGTCCGCGTTGTCCGTCGCAACATAGAGCATCCAGTGGGGCGGTACTCCCCGCTCTTTTTGATCGGGCCGCAATGTGTAAGCGGCCGCCACATCTCTTCCGCGCAGTTGAAACATCGTGTAGAAATCATTTGGTCCGATTGGCACATCGTTAGCAGTCCAGGCAAAGAGCTCGTTATAGAAACGCTTTGCTCCAGGCTGATCGCTGGTTCCCAGCTCCGCCCAGCAGAAGGATCCCGGTTGATGAGCTTCCAAGTTTGGCATCAACCGGAGAGTGGTCGCATTGCATCGAAGTTGCAAGTGGCGAGGGGCTGGGAACCGACGTTCCCGGCGCTACCGGCGCTACCGGCGCTACCGGCGTGTCGGCGTGTCGGCGTGTCGGCGTGTCGGCCCGAAGGGCCTTGGAAGCTTAGCCCAGGCTTCTATGAAGCCGAACTTGTCAAGAGCTCGCTGCGAAAAAAGTGTTTTTTAAAAGTTTCTGGTTCATTTTGGCCTAGATGAGGCAACAACTCGACTGTGACCGGCTTTGATGCTTGATCGGCACGGTGCGAGGTACGAGCACCGTAATGATCAAACACCAAAGTCAGTTACTCTTTTAGCGCGGAGCGTAATCGGCTCAAGACGAGCAACGGAATAAATGGCAGGGGCCCGCCGTAGGCGGGAAGGATGCCGTTTATGCCGGCTGCGAGCTTGAACCGATGGAGCGCAGCGCTACGGGGGAGCTGTGCTTTGTAGCTTACGGAGTTATTTTCTCTCGATCCGGAAGATCTTCCTCTCCAGTTTGCTGCCGGCAAGACTCTTCTTTGGCGGGGGCAACGTTTGCTGTCCCAAGCCCGAGCGCTCTCGTGGTCGCTCGGCTTAAGCTTCTATCGGTTTGGAAGCTCTCCGCTTCCCAACGCGGTGATTTATGCAATGAGCAAAACAATGGACAGCAACGAGCGGTCTAATCTTTAGCGCGGTTTTGGCTCGAACCAAGCCTGGGCACAGACGCGCGCCGTTGCTGCCAAAATTCATCTTGCGGCAGAGGATTTAAATTTCTAGCACCACGGCTGGCCCTCTCTTACTTGATCGGATTGCACTGCATGACTAAACCTAGGTTTTGGGGCGTGGTTCGTCCGGTCTGCAAGCGCCATAAATCAATGGCCAATTGCCGAGCGGCTTTGACTGCCAAGCGTTTCTTGGCTCGCTTACTTTTGACTAAACCGGCCGCTAACTGACGCACCGGTTCATAGTGGGGTTGCCACTTGAGCAAGCGCCAGACTATCTCCACTAAGTTCCAACGCACCGCGGCATTACCACAGCGATTGATCGAACCTTCTTTCCCCCGGCCGTTGCTGGAATGAATGCCGGGACATAAACCGGTGTAACTACTGACCGCCCGCGCATTCTGGAAGCGTGCTAAACCCTTCATCTCGTATTCCAGTACCACCGCGCTGTAGGCCCCGACTCCCTTGGGCAAGATCGCCGGCGCTAAGGCTTCGATCCACCGCCGCAACTTTTGTTGCTGCTGCTCAGCACCCAAGAGCTTGCTGCGCCAACCTTTGAGTTGTTCTTTCATCCATCCTTTGAGTCGCCAATGAGCGTTGAGCTCTTTCCATCCTTGGGCCTGCCACCATTTTCCCTGCACTTCGATCCCTTGGGCACAGAGCAACCCTTTACCTCGTGCCTCATACCGACTCCGATCGGCCATGATCTGGCGATGATAGCGAATCAGAGCGCGTTTTTCTTCCTGCTCAACGCTGGGCACCGCCACCACACTCAAGGCTTTGCCATTACCCCGCAGATAACGATCCAGCGCATCGGTCAACTCGGCCCCATCGCGCCGATCCGTCTTTTGCTGCTTGTCTTGGCCCATCGCTTTGGGTGCTATCACCAGGTTCTTCACTCCCATTGCCACCAATTCTCGATGTAACCAATAGCCGCTGGCTCCGGCTTCGTAACAGCTGTGGATCTCCCAGCCCTCTTTGAGCTTTTTCTCCACCCAGCTCCCAAAAGCCTCGTGGCCCATTCTGCTCGATACTTGCTTGGCTCTCGCCAATGCCCGATACTGATAGGTAGTTATTTTTCATAGAGCCGACAATTTAGCAGCGGGTGTTGCTAGTTGTCGGCTCATGTCATCTTTAGCCTGGGTAGCTCGCCCCAACGGTTATAGCCCTGTAGGGGCGGGAGATCGGTTCCGCAAACCGAAATAGTAACCAGAGGTGGTTTTGTGAGTAAACGACAAGAGGAATGCCGGCAAATTCCATCACCCTGAATCACGATGGCGACTGCGGTCTGTGGTTGGGCGGGTAAATTCCTTCGCTTGGCATCTGATGTCAGTGGCACAACCGGAACCTCAAGGGATCCGACGTCGTCTCGGTCTCACAGACCGGCCATCTCGAAGCCGCAGACTATGCCGGACCGCTACCGTTGGCTGCGCCAAGCCATTCAGATTCCGATCCCGGCGCTATCGGCGCTGTCGGCGTTCCGGCGTTTTCCAAATGCTCCTGGAATAAAAGTCCAAACCAGTACTCTTTATTGAGTAGATCGAAATATGAGAATATCGGTTTTATTCTTTGCAATCGCATTGATTGCTCCCGGGATCGTCTGGGGCCAAAGTTCAACGGATATGTCAAAACCCTCTCAAGAAGAACTCAAGAAAAAGCTGACTCCTGAACAGTATTATGTGACGCAGCAATGCGGGACGGAACCCGCTTTTCACAATGCCTACTGGAACAATCACGCCGACGGAATCTACGTCGATGTCATTACCGGTGTGCCGCTGTTCAGCTCTAAAGACAAGTTTGAATCCGGTAGTGGTTGGCCCAGCTTCACCAAGCCGATCAAGGAGGGCGCAGTGCAAAAAAAGGAAGATACTTCTCACGGCATGGTCCGTGATGAGGTGGTTTCGGCGGCGAGCAACGCACATTTGGGTCACGTCTTCGATGATGGTCCGCAACCGACCGGTCTGCGCTATTGCATGAATTCCGCCGCACTCCGGTTCATCCCGGTCGATAAGTTGCAGGCGGAGGGCTATGGCGAATACCTGAAGCTCTTCAAGTAAATCAGATCCTATTTACGACTATGCGTGGTTGGTGGACATTTCTTCTGGTCGCTTGCCTTGGAGGCCGGGCGGTTACATCGTTGGCAGATATGAACCGAGCTCAAGGTCAAACGGAAACGGCGGTTTTTGGCGGAGGTTGCTTCTGGTGCCTGGACGCACAGTTCCGGCTGATCCCTGGAGTGGAGAAGGTGACTTCCGGATATGCTGGAGGAAAGACATCGAATCCGACCTACGAACAAGTGTGTACCGACCAGACTGGCCATGCCGAAGTGATCCAGGTCGAATTCGATCCTGCAAAGGTCAGTTACGAAGATTTGCTCAGGAAATTCTTCAAAGCGCATGATCCGACGACACTGAATCGTCAAGGCCCAGATGTTGGTACTCAGTATCGATCGATTATTCTCTATACCAACGCTGCCCAGAAGGCGGCTGCTGAGAAGGTGAAGGCAGAGGTGCAGTCAGAGTGGCCGCATCCCATCGTTACGGAGATCGTTCCGCTGACGCACTTTTATGCGGCGGAAGATTACCATCAGGATTATTTCTCGAAGAATCCGACTCAGGGCTATTGCCGATTGGTGGTAGCACCGAAAGTTGAGAAGTTCGAAAAACTGCTGGAGAAAGAAAAAGCGCAGTCAAAGAATTAGAGATTTAGAATCTAGGATCCAGAAGACAGTGCGTGTGGCTCGGATGGTGCGCCGCTTCCGACTTCAAGTGCATTCTTCAATTTAGACAAAAGGCTTCGTCGGACAGGTGCGGCGCCCGTGGAATGGCAGAGCGCGCACCGAGGAGTCGAGCCCAGGGAAGCACAGTTTTCCGATATGTCCCGTTCGGGACGTATTGCTTTTCTGAATGCTCACTGAGCACTCCCTCCTAGGCTGCTTTCGGCCTGCCGACTCCAATTCTTTACAAATCTTTCGTCGCTCTCGACCGGCGAAACGATAACATTGGGGCGCGAACCGAAAGCCGTTGCTTTCGGTTCCTCGTTTTCGATGCTCTAACGGACTATGAAGACCAAAGTGCGAGGCTGTTCCTTTGCGACTGCTGCCTGTTTTATTTTTTACTTCTCGACGTTTCCTATGTTGGGCGACGATCGGGAACCGGGAGCGGAATCAGAGGTTTTGCCGACTGGGCAGACTATCTCGCCGTTGGCCGCACCGGGCGCGCATCTCGATTGGCTGAATCCAGGACTCGCGGATTTCCCAACTTTCGTCGCGGGCGGCGGAATAACCACGGCGGTTAGCCCGGATCAACAGACGTTGTTGGCCTTAACCAATGGATACAATCTTTTGGGAGAAAAGGGCAAGAAACGAAGAGATGTCGGCCAGTACGTTTTTGTTTTTAACATCGCCGGAGCCACACCGGTGCAGAAGCAGGTATTGCCGGTCCCGAACACCTTTGCCGGCATTGCTTTCGATCCAGACGGGAAGAGGTTTTATGTTGGAGGTGGAAAGGATGACAACATCCACACGTTTACCTTGCAAGCTGACGGTTCCTGGAGCGAAACCGGTTCCCCAATCGCCCTGGGTCACAATGCCGGTAACGGTCTTGGATTGAAAAGATCTGAACCGATCCCGGTTACAGCTGGAATCGCAGTGACGGAAGACGGAAAAACTCTGGTGGTTGCGAATTTCTGCAACGATTCCATTTCGATCATCGATCTGTTATCCGAAAGCGTGACGAAGGAGTTAGATTTGCGCCCCGGTAAATTGGACACAAACAGAGCAGGCACGCCGGGCGGTGAGTATCCGTTTTGGGTGGCGCTGAGAGGGAATGACACTGCCTACGTTTCCAGCATTCGAGATCGCGAGATCGTTGTGATTCATTTGGGTGATAAGCCTAATGTTGTGGCTCGGATCAAGACGGCGGGTAATCCAAACCATTTGTTGCTCGACCGCGCCGGTAAATATTTGTACGCATCGGCGGATAACAGTGACAGTGTTGACATCATAGACACTGGCCGGAACGCGATCATCAAATCGATTAAGACGGTAGCTACTAACGACGTGCTTACCGAGGGTCTCTGGGATCTGCATGGGGACAGCCCAAATAGCTTGGCTCTATCTCCTGATGAACACGTTTTGTATGTCACGAATGGAGGGTTGAACTCGGTCGCCGTGATTCAGGGCGTTCCGCTGCAGCCAAGGGTGATGGGATTGATCCCGACTGGTTTTTATCCGCATTCCATTTCGATGAGTGGAGACGGTCAGCGTTTGTACATTCTTCACGGAAAGAGTCGCACCGGTCCGAATGGCGGGAAACAAGTGGCCCAACGCCACTACGTCGAAGAAATGTTGAAATCTTCGTTGCTGACCATTCCAGTGCCCGATGCTCGAGCACTGACCGATCTAACTCGACGGGTGGCGGAAAATGATTTGCTTACGGTTAAACCGCGTCCGGCGGATCAACAACTCATCGTCCAGCTCCGGCGAAAGATTAAGCACGTCGTCTATATTATTAAGGAAAACCGGACCTACGATCAAATTTTAGGAGATCTCGACCGGGGGAACGGCGATGCCACTCTGGCCGAATTCGGAAGCCAGGTGACTCCGAATTTTCACCACCTGGCCAGTCAATTTGTGTGCCTCGACAACTTTTATGATTCCGGTGATGTCAGCGCGAACGGCTGGCCCTGGAGTACCTCCGGACGGGAAAGCGATATTGGCGTCAAATCAGTCGGACTAGAATATTCCGATCGCGGAACGACCTATGACTACGAGGGGACCAACCGAAACATCAATGTAGGGCTTAGCTCGCTGGCTGCTCGAGTCGCCGCTAACCCGGTCACGCCAGAGGATCCCAACCTGTTGCCCGGAACCGCCGATGTGGCTGCTCCAGATGGACCGGGAGGGAGCGAACCTGGGCGAGGGTATATTTGGAATGCGGTTCTACGCGGAGGTAAAACGGTGCGCAACTACGGTTGCTTCCTCGACCTCAGTCGCTATTTTCTTCTGCCGCCCGATAACATTCCACTGGAACGTCATCCTTTTGCAAAGAAGCTGGTGGTCGCTTATCCGACTAAGGGAGAACTGTTCGATGCGACCGACGTTTACTATCGCGGATTCGATCAGGCGTTTCCTGATTACTGGCGCGAAACGGAATGGGAGCGTGAGTTCGATGAATTCGTAAAGAACAACTACCTGCCTTCGCTAAGCCTGGTGCGATTGGGCAGCGATCATACAGGCCGATTTGAGACCGCGATCGATGAAGTGAACACACCGGAGCGGCAACAGGCTGACAACGATTACGCCGTCGGAAAATTAGTAGAGAAGATTGCGAACAGTCGTTACAAATCCGACACGCTTATTTTCATTCTGGAGGATGACGCCCAGTCCGGTGAAGATCACGTCGATGCTCATCGGTCCACGGCCTATGTGGTTGGTCCATATGTGAAGCAAGGTAAAGTGGTATCGGAGTTTTATACTACAGTCAGCATGCTTCGAACGATCGAAGACCTGCTTGCATTAGAGCACCTGAATCTGCACACCGCGACGGCGCGACCGATGGCGGAAGTTTTTGATCTGAACCAAAAGGATTGGAATTTCCAGGCGGAACCATCGAGTTACCTGGCCGACACGAAGCTTCCGGTTGCGAAGAAGCAGGGCGCCATTCTTCATTCCACTCACGATGCTGCTTATTGGGCGGAAAAGACCAAACAGTTTGATTTCACGAAGGAAGATAACCTAAGCGATCCCGAGGCATTTAACCGTATCATTTGGGCGGGGTTGAAAGGGGACGCCGAGTATCCGGCCGAGCGATCAGGGAAAAATCTCAGGAACAATCGGCCCAACAATGGGTAGGGCGAAACAGTTCGGCAGGAAGATTCGTGATTGGTCTATAGGGTAAACGCCGGACGGTAAGCCGTTGCATAGCGGTATGATTTGGCTCACACATCCTCTCGCTGTCGCTCGCCGATGTGTATCGCCCTACCTTTCCGGCGTGTTTCGCCCTACCGTCCCTGGGGCGCATCCATCGCTAACTTTTAATGCCTTCAATCTCGTGTAACGTACGCGCTCCATGCTCACGATCTCGCAACTCACCAAGTCGTTTGGCGCGAGAACACTGTTTTCGGATGTCTCGCTTCAGGTGAACCGTGGAAACCGGATCGGTCTGATTGGGCCGAACGGAGCAGGTAAATCGACGCTATTTTCACTTATCCTTGGCCACGATTCGCCGGATGAGGGCGCCATTGTGCTCCAGAAAGGTGCGCGCGCCGGGTATCTACCGCAAGAAAGCGTGCCCGCGGGCAAAGAGACAATTCTGGAGCTCGCATTGTTGGGAGGTTCGCTAAACTCGAGTGCAGCGGAAATCGTGGATGACCTTGATGTTGATCATCAACGGGAGGCGAAGGCCAAAAGAATCCTAAGCGGACTGGCCTTTCGCGAGCGCGACTTTGCCCGACCCGCTTCGGAATTTAGCGGTGGCTGGATTAGCAGAGCGCATCTCGCTCGGTTGCTTGTGGCGGAGCCGGATCTTCTGTTGTTGGACGAGCCAACCAACCATCTTGATCTCCAGTCGGTTGGTTGGCTGCAAAGTTATCTTCGAGAATACACCGGTGCCATCGTCTTGGTTTCGCACGATCGCGCCTTCCTTAATGTGCTTGTAGAAAAAATCGTGGAGTTCGACCGGGGAAAACTGGTCCACTACCAGGGCGACTACGAGGCGTACTTGACACAGAGAGCCGCGCGTCGTGATCAACAACTGGCCGCATTCAAAAATCAACAACGCGAGATAGCGAAGCTGCAGACATTTATTGATCGGTTCGGCGCGAAGAACACCAAAGCAGCTCAAGCTCAAAGTAAGCGCAAACAGATCGAGCGAATGGAAAAAATTGAGGCGCCGGAACCGGAGATGGCTTCCGTCCATTTTCGTTTTCCGCAACCTGCTCGTAGCGGCGCTCGAGTGCTTGAAGTGAAACAGCTCCAACACGCTTATGGTGAGGTATTGGTCTATCGCGATCTGAATCTAACGGTTGAACGCGGACAGAGGACTGTGCTGGTCGGGCCGAATGGAGCCGGAAAATCCACGCTCCTCAAGTTGCTGGCCGGAGTGTTGCCGGTTCAAAGAGGCGAGAGGAGATTGGGAATAAACGTAGAGCTGGGCTATTTCTCTCAACATCGAGCCGAGATGTTTGATCTGCGCCGGACAGTGCTGGTTGAAGCTTTGGCTATGGCGAATCCGCCAGGTGAACAAATCGTTCGCTCTATCCTCGGCGCCTTTCTCTTCCGGGGAGACGATGTGTTTAAACCAGTATCCGTATTGAGCGGCGGCGAGAAGAGTCGATTGGCGCTAGCCAAACTTCTGCTTGCTCCGCCGAACCTGCTGTTGATGGACGAGCCGACGACCCATTTGGATATGCGCAGCATTGAAGCGCTGGTCGGCGCCCTGCGTCAATATGAAGGGTCGTTGCTGTTTATCAGTCACGACGTTTATTTTATTCGTCAGATTGCAACCTCGGTACTTCGGGTTCAGGACGGAGAGGTCACTCTATTTCCGGGCGATTACGACTATTATTTGGATAAGTCCGCGCGAGATGCGGCGGTGCTGGCTGGAACCGTGGATTCTGGTAATACGAATTCGGAATCGCGTTCGGTTGGTAGCAAGAACGGTAAGGAACGTAAACGGCGTGAAGCCGAAGAACGCCAGGCCAAATATCAGCTTCGGCAGGAGTGGCAAAGTCGTTTGTCCGAAATCGAGAAACGGATCGTAGCGCTTGAGCGCAGACAGAACGAATTGGTGAGCACTCTCGAAAGCCAGAACGACGGAGATTCCGGAGCAAACGCCAGTCTGGAATTGAAGCAAGTGGCTGATGAGCTCGCTCAATTGTTGCCGGAATGGGAGCGGCTGGCGGCGCAGAGCGCTGATGCGAACGCCGAACGGTGATTGGTGAGAATTGATTGGTGATTGGTGAGAAGGGAGCAGTCGGTGTGGTCGCAAGGAGTCGGGGAATATCGGCGCGAAGCGCAGCACGGATTTTAGCCTGGGCTGCTAGGCCAACCGCCAACCGCTAATGTATCAACACCACGATCGACTTGGCATCGACTTGGTAATGCGAACCGATGATTCTTTCTTCCTCGCCAGGTTCACAAAAATCCTCAGGCGAACCCAAACTCGTATCGAGTACGCGATACCACGGCTTGGATAACCCATCGAAGATCATGAAGTTCAGCGGTGCGGGACAGGCATTGACCATAACATAGAGATCCTGGTCACTTAGACTGGTGCCTTTTAAGTAATAGGCAAAACTATGGGAGTGAAAACTAAGATCAGTCGTGGCGCCGACCCCACGCCAGCGGATATCGTCTCGCCAAAAATTGCTCCGGCAGATGCTCGGATGCGCCTTACGGAAAGCGATCATTCGCTTACAGAAGCGAAAGAATTCGGCGTTTCGCACTAGCCGGCTCCAATCCAGCCAGGTAATCGGGTTATCCTGATTATAGGGATTGCTGTTTCCACGTTGCGTATGCAAAAACTCGTCTCCCGCAAAAAACATCGGGATGCCGTTAGCGAGCATGAGCAGGCAGAAGAGATTCTTTGCTTGCCGTTTGCGCAACGAGAGTGTCTCGTCGGTAAGCAGTTCGTCCCCTTCGGTCCCGCAGTTGAAACTATAGCTGTTAGCCGGTCCATCTGTATTCTCGTGCCCGTTTGCCTCGTTGTGGCGCTTTTCAAACGAAACCAGGTCATACAAAGTAGGGCCGTCATGTGAGATGACGTAATTGATGCTGTAAAACGGACGCCGAGCTTCTTCGATCCGGTCTGGAAATAGATCGTCGCTTCCGTATAGGCGCTGCATTACTTTGGGCACCATTCCTGGATCGCCACGTGCGAATCGGCGTACGTCGTCCCGAAACTGCCCGTTCCATTGATGCCAAAACATTCCGGGAAAGCCGGTTCCCAGTTGGTACGCACCTCCCGCGTCCCAGGGCTCGGCGATGAGGCGCACCTGCCGCAGCACCGGGTCGGTGCGCATCGCTGAAAGTAACGGAGGATCTTCGGAGTCGATACCACCATCTTCCCGGCGGGTCAGAATGGTAGCGAGATCAAATCGAAATCCGTCCACACCCATCTCCGTTACCCAGTAACGCAGGCTGTCGAGGATCAGACTGCGGATGAAAGGATTGGTCGGGTTGAGTGTGTTGCCGGTGCCGGAGAAATTTGCGTACGGATGAGTCGGATCTGACGTCATCAAGTAAAAACCGGCATTATCAATCCCTTTGAACGAGTAGGTGGGACCTAGATGGTCTGCCTCAGTAGTATGGTTGTAGACGACATCGAGGATGACTTCAATTCCGTGGGAGTGCAGAGCAGAAACCAGTTCTCTGAATTCTTCAACCGGCGCCTCAGGCTGAGAGGCATAGCCAAGGTGTGGACAGAAGAAATTGAGGGTCATGTATCCCCAGTAATTGCTTTCCTGTGGATCAAACTGGTGAACTGGCATCAGCTCGACAATAGTCACCCCGAGATCAACGAGGTACGGGATCTTCTCGATAATTCCGGCGAAAGTTCCTCGACGTTCGGCGGCGACCCCACTGCCGGGACTAGCGGTAAATCCCCGCACATGCATTTCGTAAATGATCGCATCCGAATAATGACGGGGCGGAGGAACAGAAGCCAGCTTATTGCTGGTTGCCCTCGGAGCTAGGACGCCGAGAGGTGACTGCCCTGCATTGCTACCTGGCTTTTGGGCGCGCTCGCGACTGAACTCAGGTGGGAAGAACAGCGCTTTCGCGTAGGGGTCTAGCAGGATTTTTTCGGGATCGAAAGCATGCCACTGGTTAGGCCCGCGCGGCGTCGGCCCATTGACCCGATAAGCATAGTAACGGGCTTGGGCGAGCCCAAGCTGTTGTCGGGGGAGACGGCAGTGCCACACGCGTTTGGTTTTGTGACTGAGCGGATCGAGACGCACCTCAAGTATCGCCCGCGCTGAATCCTCGGCGCTGTAGAAAAGCAGAGTGACTTCGCGTGCGTTCTGAGAGTAAAGCGCAAAATTGTATGCGTCTTCTTCCGCGACATAAGTAACGCCGAGCGGGTTGGGCGATCCCTCGATGGATGGCCAATTGATGGGCTTGGGTTTAGAAGCGTCCGGATTCACAGCTCAGTGGAAAAAGAACCCATTTCCTAACTCGCCAAGCGGCACACGGTCAATCCGCAATGCGGGCCCAGGCTACTTTCTTTCCGCTGGAGTTGGCCAACGCTCTTGGCGTTCATGTGACGCCGGATTGTGGCCGAAGACTGCAACGATCACGTACCAATTTCGCCCGGCTGAGATTACTGGGTCACGCGAATTGCGGCCGGTCCCGATTCTGCCATGCCAAATGTTTGCAGCACGAACGCAGTTTCCAGCGCGCGTTCTTTCAAGCGGTCGAAACGCCCGCTTTCACCCTGGTGTCCGGCGCCCATATTGGTATGGAGTAATAACCAGCGATTCTGGTTCTTTAATGTCCGCTGTTTAGCGACCCATTTGGCCGGTTCCCAATAGCTTACCCGCGGGTCGTTTAGTCCGGCTGTCACGAGAAGATTTGGATAAGCTCGATCCTTGACATTATCGTAGGGAGAATAGGACCGAATATAATCGTAGTACTGGCGGTCGGCTGGATTACCCCATTCCTCATACTCTGTCACCGTGAGGGGGAGGGATGGGTCAGACATAGTGTTTAGGATATCAACAAAAGGCACATCGGCGATCACGGTGGTGAAAAGATCCGGCCGCATATTCATCACACTGCCCATCAAGAGGCCGCCGGCGCTGCCGCCTTCAATGGCCAGCGCGTGTGGAGAGCCATACTTTTGTTCGAGAAGGTATTCCGCGCAGCGGATGAAATCAGTAAATGTATTTTTCTTCTTCAATAATTTGCCGTCTTCATACCAGGTTCTGCCGAACTCGCCCCCACCACGAATGTGGGCGATTGCAAAAACAAAGCCCCGATCCACCAAGCTGAGCCGAGTAGAGCTAAATTCCGCCTCTTCGCTAAGGCCATAGGCTCCGTAGCCGGTGAGAAAGATCGGTGCTGATCCGTTTTGCTGAAAGCCTTTCCGATAAAACAACGAAATCGGAATCTCGACGCCATCATCCGCCTTGGCATAGACTTGCTCTTCGGAATAGTCGTCTCGTTTGAAACCTCCGAGCACCGGCGTTTGTTTTCGGACCGTCTTGGTTTGGGCGACCATATCGTAGTCGATCACCGATTTTGGCGTAATGAGGGAACTGAACTCGAGTCGAACGACGTTGGATGCGAACTCCGGGTTCTCCCCAAGGTCAACATTGTAGGTCGGCTCGGCAAAATCGATCGCGTGCGTTTGACCGGTTTTAAGATCGTAGATGCGAACGACCGGTAGCCCTCGTCGGCGTTCCAGCACAACCAAATGGCCCTTAAATGCTTCAATTTCCGTGATGGCGATGTTCGGGTCGTAAGGGGCGAAGTCGGACCAATGCTCTTTTGCTGGTTGATCGACCGGAGTGGAAACAATCTTGAAATTCTTCGCGTTCAGGTTGGTCACCAGAAAGAAGCGGTCACCATGATGATCCACGTGATAGATCAACTCTTTTTCCCGGGGCTGGATCATGATGGGAGTCTCCTCCGGGCGATCGGCATGAATGAATCGGACCTCGGTAGCCAGTTTACTCTCAACCTCAAAAAAAATGAACTGGCGGCTGCGCGACTTCTCGATCGAAAGCTCAAAACGTTCATCTGATTCCTGCACGACGGTCGGGTCGGAGTTGACGTTACTGCCGAGCACGTGGCGCATTGCTTTGAAAGGGCGCTTGGCGGGATCGAGTACGTCGTAAAAAAACGAACGGCTATCAGCGGCCCAGGCAAACGAATACGAGGTGCCGGTAATGGTGTCGGGCAGCATCTCTCCGGTTTCCAGGTTCTTCACTCGAAGCGTGAAGACTTCGGCGCCGTCGGTATCCACGGAATAAGCCAGTAAACGATGATCAGGACTGACCGAGAGAACGCCAACGCTGAAATACTTCAGTCCTTGGGCCAGCACATTTTCGTCCAGAAGCACTTCTTCCGGGGCATTCAGATCGCCTTTCTTCCGGCAAAAGATCTCATACTGTTTTCCTGATTCGCTGCGCGCGTAGTAATAATAATCGTCAATCCGGTACGGGACCGAAAGATCCGTTTCCTGAATGCGTCCGCGCATCTCGCGATATAGTTTTTCCCGAAGTGCTTGCACCGGCTTGAGCATAAGATCGGCGTACCGATTTTCTGCTTCTAAATATTTGATCGTCTCCGGGTCCTTGTTGTCACGTAACCAGAAAAATGGATCCGTCCGGCTTTCTCCTTGTTGATTGATGAGGTGGGGATGTTGAGGCGCCTGCGGCGGAGTTGGAGCGGAAATGGAGAGTGAGACCTGCATACCTAGCGTGAAGAAGAGAATCGTTCGGCTGAGACTAAACATTGGTTTTTATGGTAGAAACCACTGAATGGACACGATAACAGGGCGGTCTGCATTCCTAACCACGAATGGACACGAATGCACACGAATAAGGGTGATTTTCATTCGCGTCCATTAGTGTTCATTCGTGGTTAGAAAAGTTTGTGTCCATTCGCGGTTAAAATTGCCGGAGAACCTCGACCTAGAAAGCGATTTTGGATTCCCGAACTCGAATCGACACGAATGGATACGAAGGAGGACTCTTCATTCGTGTCCATTAGTGTTCATTCGCGGTTAGAAAAGTTGGTGTCCATTCGCGGTAAAAATTGACGGGTGGCGAACTTTCGCACTAGACCGCTGGCGGTTCACTTGGCGGTGGCTGACCAGGTGCAGAAGGTCCCGTCGGCGGGTGATCGGGGGGAGCAGACAGATTTCGCGGTTCGCTTCGAGGAGCAACCGGCACCACGATCGATCCGCTGATCTTGTCGTGCCACGTTTGTCGCTGCGGATCAAAGAGGATCCAAAGAAAGCCCAATCCCAATGGCAACAGAGAGAGCAGACTGGCGAGCGCTCGCACTACCGCGGTGCCATAGTCGTTGACGAGGCTGCCGCCATCTAGTTTTTCGACGCGAAGATTCAGGACGATTTCGCCCAGGGTCGCGCTCCTCCAAACATACATACCGAAACGGTATAGTACCCAAGCCGGCACTAGAATGCGGGTTATCCCGGTAAATTGAAGCAGCGAGTACAGCACGATCAAGTCGATTAGATTTGCTCCGAGGCGTCGCCAAAAATCGGCCATATTCACTGCAGTAACCGTTGACCGGGTGTTAACCGGAGCCGATTCACGACTTGGCTCACTAGCCAAAGCTTTAGCGGGAGCATTCAGACGGGCAGTCGGAGTTGCGCGAGCTCGATCGACAACGTACAAACTGAAAGCGCCCAATCCTGCCAGGAAAACCAGACTTCCTGCCAAGAAACCGATCACCGGGATGCAGTAAATGATCCAGCAAACGACCGCGCCGAGAGCAATCCAGGCAAGTGAGCCATTTTTCTGATCCTTGAGTTTCGGGGCGAGACGTTGCCCAATCGCTTGGAAAACGGCGGCATTTCCAATCAGCGAAAAGACGACTAAGGTCGCGACCACAAAAGGAATCACGAAAATCCCCAAAACCGTGATCAGCAGGAGGAAGCAAAACAAGGCCGCTCCGGGCACAATCGCAAAACCGGACAACAGCGAAGCAGGCGCGCGTTCCTGCAGAACTTTTCCGGTGTCGGCCAGCAGCCTTGGAAACAACGCGCCGACGCCCAAGCAAAATGCGAGGACGAACAGCGCGCCAAACCATGAGGTGAAGGAATCTGGCGACATCGGACGCAGGAGAAGCACTGTCCCGGAGAACCATTTATCGAATCCGAGCAGGGTATCCGGTGGGAAAACGTCCAGATTGATTCGCTCGCCGTTCACGTGGACATCGGAAGCGCCGGAGACGGTGGAAACGACGGAAACAAAATCACCATTGATAACCGTTCCTGGCGAAAACCGCGTTTTCGAAGCGACGCTGACTGTATCGCCATTAATCGTTCCGGAGATATCGGCTTCGCTTCCGACCAGGACGCAATCCCCATTTACTGTTCCGTCAATCTTCGCATGGCCGCGGACCAACACCAGGTCACCGGAAGTCGACTCCCCTCTTTCCAGCACAAAATTATGGCCAGTAATGAGATTGCCTTCATGTTTGCTTCCTCCGATCTCCCAGGTCTTTTCGGCTCGGTTGGCGGAAATTTGGATCGGGATCGATCGGCTAGAAAACCATTCTACCGCTCGCTTCCAACGACCGATCGGTTTGAGCTCCGGACATTGATTGAAACGTTCGCTGGCGGATGCCTGGAGCAGCGTCAAGCCCAAGACCCCGGCCGCAAAAATCATTTTCATGATTTGGTCGCAGCCAATCGTTGGACGGTAGAGGCGGCTACGATACAGGTGCCATAACTCGCGGCGGTAACCGCCAGAACAACCAGCCAAAGCGGTGTCTGAAACACTCGACCCGAGATGAGGATCGTTACAGCGATATCCAAAATCTCTGCCGTAACTCGAAAGAGAGGGGAAAGCGCCACCACCGAAGAGAACAGCCGGACTGGACTCAACCAAAACAGCAAGATCAGCAGCGCCATCGACAGCCCCAAGCTGGAATTGCGGATCAATGTCCAGTGTTCTCGCCAAAATCGGATCCAGATCGGCTGACTCGCACGTTCCTCGACCCGCTTCATTATGTCCGGGAGCAGGTTGGCCGGAGGCGTCAAATCCGGAAGATTCCGTAGCTCTTCGTCTAACCACTCGTGATCATTCATGTCGGTTTCCAATCAATTTGCGTAGCGTTTCTCGGCCCCGATGAATGTCCGTTTTCACTTTGGCCAGCGAGATACCTAATTTGGCGGCGATTTCGTCGTAACTCAGATCCTGAAAATGGAAAAGAACAAGTGGCACTCTTTGGGCGTCCGGCAATTTGTGAATCGATAATTCAAGAAGTTCGCGTCGATCGTCGCTTTTCTCGACTGGCGCGGCCAATTCCGGTTCGTTTTCCTGTTCGGAGAAAAAACGCCAGCGTGCACGATAGCGGTTCAGGTGATTAATCGACAGATTGGTCGCCACTGTTTTTAGCCAGCCGCCGATGGATTGGCTCTGTTGCAGATCGGCAAACCGGTCATATGCCTTAATAAAGACTTCCTGGGTGATATCTTCCGCGTCTGCCACGCTGCCGACTATTCTCGCCGCGACCGAAAATACCATATTCTGGTAGTTTCGAACCAGCGTCTCGAACTCCTGGACTTGCGCCATCGTGGTCTCGAGTCCGCAGAGAGGCTGGCGATGGTATCCGGCCAGCGGCAAGGTTGCGGTACTAACCATTATCGTTTCGGTTCGGCTGGTAGATTTGTACTCCTTGATCCGCGCGACATGCCTGGCAGCGACCGGTGATGGAAAATAAACGATCTTATTGGTCATGTTCATACCCCCATTAATTCAACCAAAGGACACGCTCAGTATCCGAAAAGTTGCATGTTTCTGTGGGGCAAGGGCTAGTACTCGGCGCGCTTGAATCAATTGGGCGCATGGCCGCTACATAAGTCTGGGCGTTCGCTGGTTGAGCCGGCTGAGCCATTGGGACCGGCGTTTTGCTGATCTGCCGAATGCATTCAGCCGCAGTGAGCATTGCCCAGCCGCATAACCAGACTGCAATCAGTGTTTCGGCTCTGGTGGTCGGCCGGTAGGCTGTGATTCGCTCGACGCTTCGGTTGGCTGTTGCGGACGGAAAACGGACAATCTTATCTTTCATTTACCTCCTCCTATTCAAGGTGAAGACACCGAAGTGGGGAGAGAAGTTGCAAACGGCAAGCGGCGAAAGGCCAAACCCCGATACTTGAGCCGCCGAACAGCGAAGCACGAACCGCCGAACATGAATAGGCGCGCAGCATTCTCACCATTTTCCGCTCTGGTCCTCCCGACTTTCACGGCGCTACCCGACTTCGCCCGTCGTTCGAAACTCCGGAAGCTTCCTCCTTCGCTAAAGCTATGGCGGACACGTCGTCGGGCAAGCCGGCGCTCCCGGCGTTATTAATTTGACGGTCCAGGCTGCGAGTATATCCTTTTGGCCTTCCGTCTGGTGAGGTGGCTGAGCGGTCGAAAGCGGCGCTTTGCTAAAGCGTTG
>WNFQ01000052.1_pt1 | contig 53366 bp, 48 predicted proteins | sample 5400171 | NCBI WGS metagenome assembly WNFQ01 (sample SAMN13153356, study PRJNA577476) | soil metagenome | isolation source: 20 cm soil under Madrone tree | place: USA:California | collected 2016-06-14
CTTTCCCGAAAGCAGTCTTCTGCCGACCCCACAAATGTGCCATGAAGGGGCTGCGTCACGCCGCACGCATTGCGAGTGGGGAAAGCGGCGGATGCAACGGCCCCTCGAAATCCATCCGGGAGCCCAGCCATGAGTTCCGCGATGAACGTCCCCCCAGTCAAGGCGGGATCGGCGATCGGCATGATAGCCGCCGTATCGATCGGCATCGGCGGCATGATTGGGGCAGGAATTTTTTCCATTCTCGGGGTCGTTGCGCACGCGGCCGGCAATGCGATGTGGCTCGCTTTCGCGATTGGCGGCGTGGTGGCGCTCTTGTCCACCTACTCGTACGCCAAGCTCGGCGCCACCTTCCCCTCGGCCGGCGGCGCCGTGCATTTCTTGGTCAAGAGCTTCGGCGACGGCATCCTCGCCGGCGGCCTCAACCTGTTCATGTGGGCGGGCTACATCATTTCGCTCGCACTTTATGCCACCGCCTTTGGCGGCTACGCTGCGACCTTCGTGACAACCGCGCCGTCCGTGCTGTTGCTGAAGTCGCTGGCAGTCGCTTCGGTCGTGCTGCTGACGCTGATCAATGCCTTCGGCGCGCGACTCATGGGCCGCTGGGAGACTGTCATTGTCGCCATCAAGCTCGTGATCCTCGTGCTGTTTGCGGCGGTCGGCTTGTGGTTCATCAGGCCGGGCTACCTGTCGACCGAGCTGTGGCCCGAGGCAGAGTCGATCTTATTCGGCGCCGGCGTGCTGTTTATCGGCTACGAAGGCTTTGGGCTCATAACCAACGCGGCCGCCGACATGCGCGATCCGAAAAAGATGCTCCCGCGGGCGCTCTATAGCAGCGTGCTCCTGGTGATCGCGCTTTATCTTGCCGTTTCGCTGACCGTGACCGGTAACTTGTCGGACTACGAGATCGAGAAGAGCCGGGATTATGCCTTGGCAGAGGCGGCGAAGCCGTTCCTGGGACAATTCGGTTTTCGGCTCGTTGCGATCGCCGCCCTGTTCTCGACCGCCTCGGCCATCAATGCCACCCTGTTTGGGTCGGCCAACGTCTGTTACATGATCGCCCGCGACGGCGGCCTGCCGGAGGGACTTTCGCGCACCGAATGGCGCGGGGCGAGCGGAGGGTTGCTGCTCACGGCGGCGCTCGTCCTCATCGTGATGTTGAGCTTCGATCTCTCCGGTATCGCGATGATGGGAAGCGCCGCTTTCCTTTTGATTTATGCCGCGGTGAATGCCGGTCACCTCAAGGTGCTCAGCGAGACGGGAGCAAGCGCGCTCCTCGTGTGGCTGTCGCTGCTGACCTGCCTAGCGATGTTTGCAGTGCTCTGCGCTTACATTTACCGAGAGCAGCCGCGGGCGCTCGCCGCCTTGATCATTATCGCAGCAGCGGCGTTTGCCGCGGAATGGGCTTACCGGCGCTGGACCGGGCGTAGGATCAGCGAACAGCCATAGCCGCGTCCTCAACGCGGTTGCAGCGACATCTTTGATTTGAACGAGGGTCGCCGCTCTGCAGTGCAGCATATTTTGGCAGCGCAGCATCGCATTGCGTGCTGGACTGTCGTCGGCCCGCGTGAGATAGCAAAAGAAACAAATAAACAAATAAGGGGAGGAAAAAATGGCGGGCACTCTTGAGCCGCAAATCGCCGAACTGGTCGATGCCGCGTTCGCAAAATCATGGCCGTTCGTCAAAACCGACCCCGAGCTCGCGCACGATGATCCGCAGGAGATGCGCACTCGGCTCGCCGACAGGTTGATGCGTCTCGCTCAGAACGGCGAACGGGATATGTGGCGGCTCGCTAACGCCGCCATTGGACAACTGCGGCGCGAACGAAGCGCCTGACATCGATTCCAAGGCCTAATCTCGTCATCGCGGCTTGACCCGCGCATTCCATCCCCGTCGCAAACACGCTTCACGAAAGTTGATGAAATTGCCAGGCTCGGCATGGCGTGCAGGGGATTAGGCCGCGCGCGAGCCGCGCGGGAGGCGCCACAGCCGCGCGGCGCGCTCGCACAACGGGCCGAGGAGCGGCCAGAACAGCAGGATCAGCGCCAGGGTGGTGATCGAGCCGACGAGCCCGTTCGACCAGAAAACGCGCAGATCGCCGCCCGCGCCGATCATCGCCAAGCGGAACGCATCCTCCGCGCGACTGCCCAGCACCAAGGCCAGTGTGAATGGGGCGAGCGGGATGCCGATTTTCTTGAACACGTAACCGACCACGCCGAAGAGCAGCATCAGCCAGATGTCGAACATGGCGTTCTGGATGGCATAGGCGCCGATCGCGCAGGAGACAACGATCATCGGCGCAATCGCCGCGAACGGCACGCGCAGCACCGCGGCGAAGACCGGCACCGTCGTGAGTACCAGTACGAGGCCGACGACATTGCCGAGGTACATCGACGCGATCAGGCCCCACACGAAATCCTTGTGCTCGACGAACAGAAGCGGGCCCGGATTGAGCCCCCAAACCATGAGCCCGCCGAGCAGAATCGCCGCCGTGCCCGAGCCTGGAATTCCGAGCGCGAGCATCGGCAGCAACGCCGCGGTGCCCGACGCGTGCGCCGCCGTCTCGGGCGCGAACACGCCTTCGATGCGTCCCTTGCCGAAGCTGTCCTTGTCCTTGGAGAAGCGCTTGGCGAGATTGTAGCCCATGAAGGAGGCGGCAATCGCTCCGCCCGGCGTGATGCCGAGCCAGCAACCGATTGCCGCGGAGCGCAAGAGCGTCACCCAGTAGCGCGGCAGGTCCTTCCAGACGCGCAATACGACTCCCAGGCTGATGCTGGCGGTGTGACCGCGCAAGGCGAGCCGCTCCTCCATCGTAAGAAGAATTTCGCTGATGCCGAATAATCCGATCACCGCGACGAGGAAGTTGATGCCGCGCAGCAGCTCGTTCCAGCCAAAGGTCATGCGCAAGGTCCCGGAGACCGTATCCATGCCGATGCCGGCGAGCAGGAGGCCGAGCGTCATGGAAATGATCGTCTTGTACTTGTCCTCGCGCCCGAGACCCACGAAGGAGCAGAACGTCAAAAGATAGACGGCGAAGAATTCCGGCGGCCCGAATTGCAACGCGAAGGCGGCAATGCCGGGCGCAAGAAACGTGATGAGCAGGACTGCAGCGAGGGAGCCGATGAACGAGGAGGTGAAGGCAGCCGTCAGCGCCTCGGGCGCTCTGCCCTGCTGCGCCATCGGGTAGCCGTCGAAGGTGGTCGCCACGGACCAGGCCTCACCGGGGATGTTGAAAAGGATCGAGGTGATGGCGCCGCCGAACAGCGCGCCCCAATAGATGCAGGACAGCATGACGATGGCCGAAGTCGGGTCCATCGTGAACGTGAGCGGCAGCAGGATCGCGACCCCGTTCGGGCCGCCCAGGCCCGGCAGCACGCCGACGAAGATGCCGAGCACGAGCCCGACCATCATTACCGCGAGCGTCTTCCATGTCAGTAGGACAGCAAAGCCATGAAGCAGCAGGCCGAAGGCTTCCATGGGCTCGACCTAGTAGCCGAAGGCCGCCTCGAGCGGGCCTTTTGGCATGATGACATCAAAGGCGATGTCGAAGGTAACGAACATGATGATCGCAAACAGGAAGGCGGTGAGCAGGGACTTCCAGAGCGCAATACGACCGATAAGGCGCATGAAGCCGACGATCAGGAGGAAACTTGCGACGTAAAGCCCGAGCCACTGCGTCAACAGGCAGAACAGCAGCGTGGGAACGAAGACTTGCATGACGCGACGCAACTGGTCCTGCGTGAGGAATATGTGCGCGCGACCGGTGCGCATCAGCAGGGAGCTCACGAGCCCGTAAAGACTGGCGCCCGCGAGGATGACGCCGAGATAGAATGGGAAGTAGCCGGGCTGTGGCCCGTCCGCCTCCCACGCGATGCCGGTGCGCCAGTTGTCGAAGCAGAAGAGCGCCGCCAGGGCGAGCAGCAGCAGCGACGTGATGATGTCGACGGTGCGCGTGGCGACGACGGGCGGGGAATCATCCGCCGGCGCGGTCGGATCTTCGACGATGATTTCGGCGTCAGGTGTAGCCATTCATGTTTTCGCGGCATTGCGGGCGTGCGGTGGATTATCGCCCGTTCGAGGTCCGCTCACCTCCGCGAGGGGCTCCTGCGACGCTTGCGTCGCAGAGCCCATTGCAGGGAACCCACTTCCTCCTGGATTGCCGCTTGCGCCGGGAATGAGCGGAATTTCGATGCAGATGACTTAATCCGATCGGTACATGTTTCTAGTGCGCGACAAAGCCCGCTTCGGTCATCAGGTTCTTGTTGAGCGCATCGTCCTCTTCCAGAAACTTCACCATGTCGTTGCCGGTCAGGAAGATCGGCTTGAGCGCCTGTTTCTCCATATATTCATTGTATTCGGTTGTCTGGGTCACCTTCTTGAACAGGTCGACGTAGAACGCCGTCTGCTCCGGCGTCACTTTTCCCGGCAGGAACATGGCGCGCAGCATCAGATATTGCAGGTCGAGACCCGCCTCCTTGCAGGTCGGAATGTCGTACCACGACATGTCGCCGGCGACTTTGGTCTTGTAATCAATACGTTCCTTGTCGAACACGCACAGCGGCCGCACCTGGCCGGCGCGCCAGACTTCGAGATTTTCCGAGGGGTTGTTGACGTTCGCGGCGGTGTGATTGCCAACGAGCTGGGTTGCCGCTTCACCGCCGGATTTGTAGGGCAGATAGGCGAACTTCGCCCCGGTTTTCTGCTCGAGGAACACCGTGAGCACGTGATCCTCGCGCCGCGAGCCCGTGCCGCCCATTTTGAACGGGGGCGAGGCGGCCTTGGCGGCCTCGATGAACTCTTTGACCGTGTTGTAGGGCAACTGCGTGTTCACCCACAGTATGAATTCATCGAGCGCGATGACGGACACGGGCGTCAAGTCGCGCCAGTTGAACGGAATCTTGGCGGAGAGCGGCAGCATGTAGATGAGCGAATAGGCGATGAGAATTTTGTTGGGATCGCCTTCGCTCGACTTCATGTAGATGAGCGCCTCGGCTCCGGACGCGCCGCCCTTGAGCGAGACGACCATCGGCTGCTTCATCAAGTTGTTCTTCTGAACTGCGGCCTGCATCATGCGTGCCATCTGGTCGGATGCGCCTCCGGCGCCGGCCGCAACGACGATCTCCACCGGCTTGGTTGGCTCCCACGCCGCCACCGGCGCGGCGGTCAGAGCGATCGTCAGCGCGGCGCCGGCGCCCAGGCAAAGCTTCTTGCTCATCACGTCTCCTCCTCAATCCCAGGGGCGCATGGCCTAGAGCCGTGGCCTCTTTCGTCTTCCTTGCTCGGCATTCTGCCGTTTTGCGCTCGTCGTTCAAGCAGATGGGCGTTCATTGAACAAGCCGCGACCCTTCGTCACTCTCGAACCGCGCAAAAAAACGCCGCTCAGGGGCACCGCGCGTTTGTAGGCCGTAAGCGCGGTGAGCTCATCAGTTTCCCCCTCGCGCTCAGCCGAACAGGCACGAGTGCAGGAGCCGGGGGGTATCATTCCGCGCGGATTCCTGCCTTCGCCGCAACCTCACGCCACTTCGTGATGTCCTCGCGAATGCGCTGGGTGAGCGCTTCCGGCGGACCCGGCCCAGGCGTCATACCTTGGTCAATGAGTGCCTGCGTCCCATCGGTGGAGTTGAGGATTTCGTTCACGGCCCGGTTGAGCCGCGCGAGGATCGCCGTCGGCGTGGCCGACGGCGCGACAAGGGAAGCCCACAAGACCGCCTCGTAGCCGGGAATGCCCGACTCCGCCACCGTCGGAATCTCTGGCAGCACCGCCACGCCCGTTTTGCCGCTCACCGCAAGCGCGCGCAGCTGCCCAGCGCGGATATTCGCGAGGGAGGGCGCAATAGTCGCAAACTGCATGTCGAGCCGTCCGGCGATGATGTCAGTGGCCGATTGCGCCGAGCTCTTGTAGGGGACGTGGACGATGTCGATGCGCGCCATGTTCGCAAACAGCGCCGTGGCGAGATGCGCAAGACTGGCGACACCGGCCGATCCGTAATTGAGCGTTCCGGGTCTCGCCTTGGCGAGCGCGATGAGTTCGGCGACGTTGCGCGCCGGCAAAGCCGGATGAAGCACGAGCACGTAAGGCTGGCTGCCGAGCATGCCCACCGGCGCGAAGTCCTTGATCGGATCGTAGGGCAGATTTGCACTGAGACTCGCCGCGACCGCGTGCGTGCTCGCGGTGGCAATGCCGATCGTGTAGCCGTCAGGTGGCGCCTTGGCGAGCGCGTCCGCGCCAATATTGCCGCTGGCGCCGGCACGGTTCTCGATCACGATCTGCTGGCCGAGCTCCTGGCTGAGCTTCTGCCCTACGACGCGCGCAATGACGTCGGTGCTGGCGCCGGCCGGGAAGGGCACGATCAAACGGATCGGACGCTGCGGCCAAGACGCATCGCTGGCTTGCGCAGCCGTGACTGCGCCCATAAGCAGCGCCGCTGCCAATGCGATCGAAACGAGCCGCGGCATCCTGCGCACTCCGCTCCGCGGACAATGCCGCACAGGCCAGGAGCGCGCGGTTATTTTGCGCCCATGACCGCGTCCGGGAACCACGTCGCAATCTCCGGGAATATGCACAGCACAACGACCGCCAGCATCATCAGCCCGACAAACGGCATCACCCCCCACACCACGTCCCGCAAAGGGATATCCGGCGCGATGTTCTTGATCACGAAAATGTTCAGCCCCACCGGCGGATGGATGAGGCCCATCTCCATGATGATGGTCATGATCACGCCAAACCACACGAGATCGAAGCCGGCCGCCTTGAGCGGGGGCAGGATGATCGGTGCGGTCATCAGGATGATCGAGACCGGTGGAAGAAAGAAACCCAGCACGACCACCATCAGCAGGATCGCCGCGAGCAGCACCCAGCGCGAGAGTTCCAATGAAACGATCCACTGCGCCGTCGATTGGCTGATATGCAAGTAGCTCATGACGTATGAATACAGCAGCGACATGCCGATGATGAACATCAGCATGGTGGATTCGCGCAACGTGGCGATCAGGATCGGCTCCAACTCGCGCGGCGTCCACACACTGTAGATCGATGCGATCAGCGCAAGCGCGAGAACGGCGCCCAATCCAGCCGTCTCCGAGGGCGTAGCGTAGCCGCCGTAGAGCGCGACCATAACGCCGGTGAGCAGGATGATGAAGGGTAGCACCCGCGGCAGCAGCGCGAACTTGTCGGATACCGTCAACGTGTCGACCCGCAGCAGCTCGGAATAAGCGCCCGTGAGCTTGTGCTGCGCCAGCGCCGCACGGAATTCGCGCCGGAACTTCCACATCGCATAACCGGCGAACAGCGCCACCAGCAAGAGCGCCGGCCCGATGGCGGCCAGGAACAGCCGCCCGAGCGACTGCTCGGCCGCGACCGCATAGAGGATCATCGTGATCGATGGCGGCAGCAGAATGCCGAGGGTGCCGCCGGCTGCGATAATTCCCGAGGCAAATCCGGGAGAGTAACCGTGCTTGCGCATCTCGGGGATGCCGGCGGACCCGATCGCGGAGCAGGTTGCCGGCGAGGAGCCGGCCATTGCCGCGAACAACGCGCAGGCGAATACGTTGGCGATGCCGAGGCCTCCCGGAATCCAATGCATCCAGGCGTGCAGAGCGCCATACAGATCTCGGCCAGCCGGCGAGCGTCCGATCGCCGCGCCTTTCAATATGAACAGCGGGATCGAGAGCAACGTGATGGAGGCCATTTCCTCGTACACGTTTTGGGTGATCGTATCGACGGAACCACTCGGCATGAAAATGATCATGAACAACGTCGCAACTGCACCGAGCGCGAATGCAATCGGCATGCCGACGAACATCGCGAAGAGGGTAGCGCCGCCGTACAGCAGCCCGATCGACAACAGGCTCATCGGACGCGATTCCAGCGCCTGAACTCGTCCATGATCTGCAGCAGGATCTGAATGGAGAGCAGTGTCGTGCCGATGGTCATGAGCGAGTAGGGTATCCACAACGGTGGACCCCATGTCGATCCGGAGTGGTAACCGTCCACCCATGCTTCGTGCAGAAGGGTCCAGGATTTCCACGCGAAGAAGCCGCAGAACGCCAGACTGGCGACGTCGACCAGAATCTGCCGTGCCCTGTTCACCCGCGGTGGCAATAGGCCGACGATCGTCTCGATCGCCACGTGACCACGCAACGCCTGTACCGCAGCAGACGACAGGAAAACCGCGCCGACGATCAGGAAAACCGACGTTTCATCCTGCCAGTCGGTGGAGATCTTCAGGAAATAGCGGACGATGACACTGTAGGTGAGCACGAACCCAGCCGCAACCAGCGCGGCCGATGATGTCTTCACCACTAGATCATTGACGGATGCAAGAATGCGATCGGCGGCGGTCCGGGGGAGCGCCGCTGCCCGCTCGGTCTCGACATAGTCGAGGCCGTGAGCCATCGCAAAGCCTCACGACGATCAGGAGACCTGGATGCCTTCAGCGAGCTTGAGGAGCTCCGCCGACAGTGGTGTCTTTTGGGCGTAGTCCTTCCACGCGGTGTCACGCGCGATGGTGCGCCATTTATCGACGGTCGCCGCGTCGAGATCGAATATCTTGGCGCCCTTCTTGGCGTAGACTTCCGAGATCCTCTCGTCGTCGGCCATGGCTTCCTTGGTGCCGAACTGTTCCATTTCGACGCCGAGCGACATGATCACGTCTTGATGTGCTTTCGAGAGCGCATCGAAGACCTGCTTCGACATAATCAGTGGCTCCAGCATGAACCAATAAGACTTGCCCCGTCCGGTGGTGAGGTTCTTGGCGAGTTCTTCCAGGCGGAACGAAATCAGACTGGTCGAGGACGTGATCGCGGCGTCGCAAGCGCCGGTCTGCATGGCCGCGTAGAGTTCATTCGACGGCAAGCTTAACGTTGTCGCACCGGCGGCCTGCAACACCATGTCCATCTCGCGGCTGCCGCCGCGCACCTTCAATCCTTTGACGTCCTCTGGATTGACGATCGGGGTGCTGCGACTCACGACGCCCCCGGCTTGCCAGATCCAGGACACGATGATGACGCCCTTGCCGGCGAGAAATTGGCTGAATTTCTGGCCGACCGCGGCTTGCTTCCACGCCGCGCCTTGCGTGTAGGAGCTGACCAATCCGGGCATCAGCCCGATATTGAGTTCGGCGAACTCGCCGCCGCCATAGGAGATCGGATACAGGCTGAGATCGAGCACGCCTTTGCGCACCGCAGAAAATTGCGCGACCGTCTTCATTAGCGACGAGTTAGGGTAGACCTGCGCGGCGATCGCACCATTCGTTCCCTTTTCGAGTTCGGCCGCAAACTTGCGGCACATGCGGTCGCGGAAATCGCCTTCGTCGATCGTGCCGCCCGGGAACTGGTGAGAGATTTTCAGGGTCTGGCTCGGCGCAGCCGAACCCAATCTGGTTGAAGCGACGATGGCGGGCGCACTCAGTGCACCCGCAAGAACGCAGCGTCGGCTGATGGTCATGTGAACCTCCCCATCGGGTCGCCTTTATTCTCTGGCGCTACGCGGCGACCGCAGTTGATTTAGGCCAAAGTCATACGAGCGCTTTAATATAAATGGCACAGAAATAAGTGCAATATAATCGGCCATTCCTCGATCGATGCGCGAACAGTTCACGCCGATAGAGGTGGTGCATGCATGGTTAACGGGGAACCGCGCTCACACCCGCCAGCACACCCGTTTGCCCTCTATTGCGGATCATTGCGGACGGCGAGCAGCGCGCATCAAATGGTCGTCTCTGATTTACCCCTCGCCGATCTCGCGCAAGACTTCTGCGGTGTGCTCGCCGAGCTGCGGCGAGGGCAGCTCCGCCGCCATGGGCCGGCCGCCGATGATGATCGGCGTGCGCACGCCCGGAATCGTGCCGCCCTTGGCCGCCGCGCTCGGCCGCTCGATGCGCATGCCGCGATGGATCACCTGCGGGTCGGCGAAAACCTGGTCGAGGGTGTTGATCGGCCCGGCTGGGACTCCCAGCGCCTCGAGCTTCGCCAACAGGTCGTCGCGCCGCCAGCGCAAGGTCAATGTAGACAACCGGGCGATCAGTTCGTCGCGGTTGGCAAGCCGATCGGAATTTGAGCGATAGCGCGGCTCCTCGGCGATTTTGGGTTCGCCCAGTAGCGCGCACAGCTTGCCGAACTGACTGTCGTTGCCGGTGGCGATGATGATATGGCCGTCCGCGACCTGGAAGACCTGATAAGGCACGATGTTGGGGTGCGCATTGCCGATGCGCAGGGGCACTTTGCCGGAAACCAGATAGTTGAGGGCCTGGTTCGCAAGCACGCCGACCTGGCTGTCGACGAGAGCGGTATCCACCAGGCAGCCGCGGCCCGTTTGCCCGCGCTCGATGAGCGCGGCGAGAATGCCCACCACCGAATAGATGCCAGTGAAGATGTCGGCGACCGGGACGCCGGCGCGCTGGGGCTCGCCGTCCGGTGCCCCGGTCAGATCCATAATGCCCCCCATGCCCTGGGCCATGAGGTCGTAGCCGGCACGCGTGGCGTAGGGGCCGCTTTGGCCGAAGCCGGTCACCGAGCAATAGATCAGGCGCGGGTTCTCCTTGCTCAGGCTCCCGTAATCGAGACCGAACTTGGCAAGCCCGCCGACCTTAAAGTTCTCAACCAGAACGTCCGAGCGTGCGGCAAGCTTCTTGACGATCCGGCGTCCATCTTCGCTCTCGAAATTGAGCTCGATCGACCGCTTACCCCGGTTGGTGGCGTGGAAATAGGCGGCGCCGAGATGCCCACCCTCGGCCGCCTCGACAAACGGCGGGCCCCAGCCACGCGTGTCGTCACCGCTTCCTTTTCGCTCAACTTTGATGATGTCAGCACCGAGATCGGCGAGAATCTGCCCGGCCCAGGGCCCTGCCAGAATGCGGGCAAGCTCGAGCACGCGTAGTCCGGCCAAAGGCCCGGCCATCACTCCTCCTTGGGGCGAGCAGCACCCCGCGATGGTGAAAAACAGCCGTTTCTGTGGCCCGGCCGCCCCGGCTTGTCCATAGGCTGCGATTGCCAGCGATTTGGCATGATTTGTGAATTTGTGCCGGGAACCTTATCTATCACCAAACGCGCGAGAGATGAGCCCGTGAGCACCTCTTCCTTCAGCGACATGCTGCAGTCGATCGCCGAGCGGGGCCGCGCGCTCATCGACCGCACCCGCGACCGGCGCGGCGTCGCCGAGCAGCGCTCGGAGAGCCTCGCGCAACTCTGTGAGGACCTACTCTCCGGGCGCGGCGAAGCCTCGGGGGTCGCGCTCGCGCGCGAAATCCTCTCTCGCTACGGGGAGTTGAAGACGGGCCCCCGCATCGCCTTCTTCGAGGCGCTGGCGAGGCGCTTCGGCGCGGACCGCAGTCGACTGAGCGCCGCGGCCAGCGCCTATCTCACCGCGCCATCTGACGCCGCGGCGTCGAACGTCCAACGCGCCTCCGAGCCGAGGCGGCTGGAGCTTTTTCGGCGCCTCAATCTCGCCCCCGGCGGAACCACGGCGCTGGTGCGCATGCGCGAGCAACTGATGGACGCGATGGATCATCGCGACGACCTCGCGGTGATCGACGACGACTTCCTCCACCTGTTCTCATCCTGGTTCAACCGCGGCTTCCTCGTGCTCAGGAGTATCGACTGGTCGACGCCCGCGAACCTGTTGGAGAAGATCATTCGCTACGAGGCGGTGCATACGATCCGCGACTGGAACGATTTGCGCGCGCGCATCGACTCGCCCGATCGACGTTGCTACGCCTTCTTTCATCCCGCGCTGATCGATGAACCGCTGATCTTCGTGGAACTCGCGCTTACGCGTGGCATTCCGGCCGCGATCGATCCGATTCTGTCGGCAAAACGCGAGCGGATTGAACCCGAGCGAGCGACGACGGCCGTGTTCTATTCGATCTCCAATTGCCAGCGCGGGCTTGCCGGTGTGTCCTTCGGTCACTTTCTCATCAAGCAGGTGGTCGAAGAGGTCAGCCGTGAAATCCCACGCCTGGCGACCTTCGTTACGCTGTCGCCCGCCCCGAATTTCGCCGAATGGCTCAGGCGCGAGCGCGCCAACGGGGGGTCGGTTGTGCTCGGTGCGGAGGATCGTGCGGCGCTAACCGGTCTCGACCGTACGGACTGGTGGCGCGAGGAGGTGGCCGCCGACACGATTCAAGAGCCGCTGTTGCGCGCCGCCGCTTGGTATTATCTGCGCGCGCGCTCCTCCCGCGGCACGCCGCTTGATTCGGTCGCCCGCTTCCACCTCGGCAACGGCGCGCGGCTCGAGCGGCTGAACTTCCTCGCCGACACGTCGGAACGAGCGCTACAGCAATCGTACGGACTGATGGTCAATTATCTTTACGATCTCGAGGACATCGAGCAGAACCACGAGGCTTACGCCCAACAGCATGCCATCGTCGCTGCGAGCCCGGTGACGCGGCTCCTGCGTGCGCCCGCGCGTGACGCCATCCCAGCGGGGGAGTAGTTCGCCATAATGGCGCGGACCGCATCTCGCGTTAGCTTCGTCCGTAAACTGGCACGACGGCACCGCGGGTGACGCGATTGTCCGGCGAAGCCAGGAACAGGATCGTCGCGGCCACGTCCTCGACTTTGGCCCAGACAGCGGGGTCGGCGTCGGGCATGGCCTGCCGATTGGCAGGGGTGTCCATGGTCGACGGCGCGATCGCATTCACCAGAATGCCCGAGTTCACGACCTCTTCGGCCAAGGCCACGGTGAGCGCTGCGACCGCCGCCTTGCTGGCGGTATAGGCGGCCATTCCGGCGCCCGCGCGCCATTCGAGCGCTGGACGCGTCGCCACATTGAGGATGCGTCCACCCGCGCCGGTGGCGGTCATGGCGACGACAGCGGCCCCACAGCAGAGGAACGCCGTGACGAAGTTCATGTCGACCTGCTTCATCAAATCCGACTTGGTCGTCGCGGCCACTGGGGCCATGGCAAAACCGCCCGCGATGTGGATTGAACCCCAGAGCTTCGGCACGGTGGCGTAAAGCTTGGCGACCGAGGACTCCTGGGTGAGATCGATGTCGGCGACGAACTCGACCTTGGCATGGTTGCGCAACGGAAAACGCTCGGCTTCTGCCCGGTCGATGTAGGGCACATGGCAGACGGCCCCGGCTTTAATGAGCGCGGCGACCGTGGCGGTACCCAGCGCGCCGGTTCCGCCGGTGACGACCACGTGGCGGTCACGATAGTCCATCGTCCTCTCCCGTTGTTTTGCAAACGCGATTGCATCATCGGCCATGCATCGACCGATGCAAGGTGGATCGTGAGCCCCATATCTTGAGCCTGCTCGTCCGGCGCGCCATGCTCATCTCTCGCGCTGAATGGAACGAGTATGGCCGAATTCGATCTCGCCATTATCGGCGGCGGTATCAATGGCGCAGGCATTGCCCGCGATGCCGCCGGGCGGAGCTTGCGCGTTCTGCTGGTCGAGCAGAACGACCTCGCATCGGGAACGTCGTCTGCCTCGACCAAGCTGGTCCATGGCGGGCTGCGCTACCTCGAGCAGGGATGGCTGCGGCTGGTGCGCGAGGCACTTCTCGAGCGCGAAGTGATGCTGCGCATGGCGCCGCACTTGATCCGGCCCATGCGCTTCGTGCTGCCGGCCGAACCGGGTCTGCGTCCGGCCTGGATGCTGCGGCTCGGACTGTTCGTCTATGACCACCTTGGCGGACGGCAAGTCCTTCCTGCGGCCCGCGTCGTCGATCTCGCAACTGATCCGCTCGGCGCGCCGCTCAAGCGGCGTCACGAACTCGGCTTCGAATATTCGGATTGCTTTGCCGACGACTCGCGTCTCGTGGTGCTCACCGCGCTCGATGCCGCGGAGCGCGGCGCCGTGATCCGCACCCGTACGCGCTGCATCAGCGCGGAGCGCGGCGCCGAATGGCGCCTGATGCTGGAGGTGCGAGGCCGGCGCGACCTCGCGACCGCCCGTGTCCTCGTCAATGCCACCGGCCCCTGGCTGAAGCTGTTCGCAAAACGCGCGTTGCGCGACAGCGCCCCCCTTCCGGCGCGACTCGACAAGGGCAGCCACATCGTGGTGCGGCGCCTGTTCGACCACGATCGCGGCTATATCGTGCAGACGCGCGACCGGCGGGTCGTGTTCGCGCTGCCGTTCGAGCGGGATTTCACGCTGATCGGAACCACGGACCAAGCTTTTGCTGGCGACCCGAGCGGCATCGAGCCCACCGCCGACGAAATCGTCTATCTTTGCGGCGTCGCAAACGCGCACTTTCGCGCGAGCTTGAATCCCGCCGACGTGGTTTGGTCATTTGCCGGCGTTCGCTCGCTCTACGACGACGGCTCCAGTAAGGCGCAGGACGTAAGCCGCGATTATGTCCTCGCGCTCGATGAACAGCGCGGCGAGGCACCGCTGCTGACCGTTTACGGCGGCAAGATTACCACCTATCGGCGTCTCGCCGAACAGGCGGTCGACCGCCTTTCGCACTTCGTCAAGGCTGGACCGGCGTGGACGAAGGAGTCGCATCTGCCCGGCGGCGACTTCCCTCATGACGGCATCGTGGAGCTTGCGGCGATGACGCGGCGATCGCGGCCGTTCCTGAGCGAGTCGCACGCGATGCGCCTGGTGCGCGCCTATGGCACGCGCCTCGAACGCATCCTCGGGCCTGCTCGGAGCTTCGAGGAGCTCGGGCCCTGCCTCGGCGAGGACCTCACGGCCGCGGAGGTGCGATACCTCGTCGAGCAGGAATGGGCGCAGACCGCGGACGATGTGCTCTGGCGGCGCACAAAGCTGGGTTTGCGTTTTTCGTCCGAAGAACGCGCGCGCTTGGCGGACATGATGTCGGCTATGATCGGTGGCCCCCATGACAGTCTCAATGCTTCCGGTCCGTCCCGTGCGCGGAACCCATAACCACCGGCCTCGTGCTTACGGATCATGGCTCGCGCGTGCTGCTTGCGCTCGGGCGGCACGACTAGGAAAGAGCCAGAAATCAGAGCGCGGTCGCGTCGACTGACGCGCCGTCGATGTGCTACGTGACATCGGCGCCTGCACGCGATCGTCACGGGTGCCGCAGGGGAGCGAATTTGCCCGATTACCTTCTCGCGATCGATCAGGGCACGACCTCGACACGCGCGATCCTGTTCGACGCCGCGCTCACGCCGGTCGCGAGCGCGCAGCAGGAATTTGCCCAGCTCTATCCGGCTCCCGGCTTGGTCGAACACAACCCCGAGGACATTTGGTTGACGACGCTTGCGACCGTGCGCACCACGATCGCCCGGGCGGGAGTCGAAGCGAGACAAATCGCCGCCCTCGGCATCGCCAATCAGCGCGAGACCACGATTGTTTGGGAGCGCGCTACGGGTCGCCCCATCCACAATGCCATCGTTTGGCAGGATCGGCGCACGGCGGATGCTTGCGCGGCACTGCAGGCGCGCGGGCATGAGGCGGCGATCGCGGCGCGCACTGGACTCCTACTCGACCCGTATTTCTCTGCAACCAAGGTTGCCTGGCTGCTCGACCACGTGGAGGGAGCGCGGGCGGCGGCGCAGGATGGGCGGCTTGCCTTCGGCACCGTGGATACTTTCCTTTTGTGGCGACTCACCGGCGGCAAATTGCATGCGACCGACGCCACCAATGCTGCGCGCACCCTGCTGATGGACATCCGCGCGGGGAGCTGGGATGCCGAGCTATGCGAATTGTTCGGTGTCCCACTGGCCTTGCTGGCGCCGATCCGCGATTGCGCGGCGGACTTCGGAAGCACCGATCTGTTCGGTAGTCAGATTCGTATTCTTGGCGTCGCGGGAGATCAGCAGGCCGCGACAGTGGGGCAGGGCTGCTTTGCGCCCGGAATGGTGAAGTCGACCTACGGCACCGGTTGCTTCGCGCTGCTCAATACCGGCGATCAGCCGGTTTTATCCAAGAATCGTCTTTTGACCACCATTGCGTACCAGCTCGGGGGCAAACGCACCTACGCGCTCGAAGGCGCGATCTTCAGCGCCGGGGCGGCAGTGCAATGGTTGCGTGACGCGCTCAAGCTCATCGCGACAGCTGCGGACGTGAACACTCTTGCTGCGAGGGCCGACCCGGCGGAGGAACTTTACTTGGTGCCTGCATTTGTGGGGCTCGGGGCGCCCTGGTGGGATGCTCAAGCGCGAGGCGCCATCTACGGACTCACGCGCAAGTCGGGCGCGGCTGAACTCGCGCGCGCGATACTCGAGGCGGTCGGCTACCAGACCCGCGATCTCATCGAGGCGATGCGCGCCGATTGGCCGGCGACCGGGGCGAACTCGGTGTTGCGGGTCGACGGGGGCATGGCGGCAAGCGACATAGCCATGCAGTTCACCGCCGATATTCTGGCAACCCCGGTCGAGCGCCCCCTGGTGATGGAGACCACCGCGCTCGGCGCCGCCTACCTGGCGGGTCGCGCCGCCGGATTGTGCCCGGACCTGCCAAGCTTTGCCGCGATGTGGAAGCGCGAGCAGCATTTTGAGCCGCGCATGGACGTCGCCACGCGTGAGCGCAAGTGGGCGGGCTGGCGTGACGCGGTCGCGCGTACGCTGAGCCGAGCTTAACCATCTAAAGCCGGCCTGCGGAGATTGAGCCGCGCGCGGTGTGCAGTTAGCGTGGCGGCATGGGGCACGGCGGAGATGCGACCAACCAACCGCACCCCCGGGGCGCGCGCCGAACGTTTGCGCCCTGGACGGATCCTGCCGTGCGGCCGCTCGTGCGGTTCGATGGCGTGAGCAAGCGATTCGGCACCGCGACTGCGGTCGAGCGGGTCTCGCTCGACATTTTTTCCGGGGAATTTTTTGCGCTCCTCGGTCCATCCGGTTGCGGCAAGACCACGCTGTTGCGCCTCCTCGCCGGATTGGAGGTGCCGGATGAGGGACGCATTCTGCTCGACGGGGCGGATCTGGCGGCCGTTCCGCCGTACCGGCGGCCGATCAACATGATGTTCCAGAGTTACGCGCTGTTTCCGCATCTGAGTATCGAGGGCAACGTCGCGTTTGGGCTCAAGCAGGAAGGACTCCCCAAAGCTGAAATCGCGACGCGCGTCGAGCAGATGTTGGCGCTGGTCCGGCTCGAGGGATTTGCCAAGCGCAAGCCGCAGCAACTCTCCGGCGGCCAACGCCAGCGGGTCGCGCTGGCCCGCTCGTTGGTCAAGCGCCCACGCGTCCTGCTGCTCGATGAACCCCTTGCCGCGCTCGACAAGAAGTTACGCGGCGAAACGCAATTCGAGTTGATGCAGTTGCAGGAAAGCCTCGGCCTCACCTTCGTTATCGTAACTCACGACCAGCAGGAGGCGATGACGGTCGCCGGCCGGATCGCAGTCATGGATCGCGGCCGTCTCATTCAGGTCGCAACGCCGCGAGAAATTTATGAGCGGCCGAACTCGCGTTGGGTTGCGGATTTCATCGGCGAGGTCAACCTGATTGAAGGCAGCGTCATCGAGGTGGGGGCGTCAGGAACGGTGGTCGCGAGCGCCGCCGCCGGACAACTGCATGCGCTCTCACCGGCTGATGCAAAAGTGGGTGACATCGTGTGGGTGGCGCTGCGGCCCGAGAAGGTGCGCATCGCCCACGACCCACCGCCCGTGGAGGAAGACAACTGCGTGGCAGGTCAAGTGACGGATATCGGCTACCTCGGCGACCTCTCGATCTACAAGGTACGGCTCGACAACGGAATGGTCCTCAAGACGGCTGTCGCCAACGTGACCCGGTGGGTCGAGCGGCCGATCAACTGGGATGACCGCGTGTGGCTCACCTGGCCCTCCGAGGCAGCCATGGTGCTCACGCGATAGGGGATGCGGTGGACGAGGCAGTGAGCAAGCTCGAGGCGCAGCGATCTTGGGGCGAGCGGCTGATCGTGCTCGTTCCTTATCTTTGGCTCGCCGCCTTCTTCCTCGTCCCGTTCCTGATCGTGCTCAAGATCAGCCTCTCGCACACGGCGATCGCCCAACCGCCTTATACGCCGGTATTCGATCCTGCCGCCGGTTGGAACGGCTTCGCACAGGCCGTCTTTTCGCTGTCGTTCGAGAATTACGCTTTGCTCGGCTCCGATTGGCTCTATCTCGCCTCCTATCTCAAGAGCCTGGAGATTGCGGCCGGATCGACGCTGCTGCTGCTGCTGATCGGCTTTCCGATCGCCTACGGCATGGCGCGCGCCCCGCGCTGTTGGCAGCCGGTGGTGTTCGTATTGGTGGTGCTGCCATTCTGGACCTCGTTCCTGATCCGCATCTATGCGTGGATCAACATTCTTCAACGTGACGGCCTGCTCAATCAGCTGTTGCTGGCATTGCGCATCGTCGACGAGCCGCCCGCATGGCTCTCGACGGATACGGCTGTCTATATCGGCATCGTCTACTCTTACCTGCCGTTCATGGTGCTGCCTATTTACGCCACGCTGGAAAAAATGGACGAGACGCTGCTCGAAGCCGCCGCTGATCTCGGCTGCCCGAACTGGAAGGCATTCTGGCTGGTGACGCTGCCGCTGTCGCGTCCTGGCGTGGTCGCGGGCGCTTTGCTTTGCTTCATTCCGATCGTCGGAGAGTTCGTGATCCCCGATCTCCTCGGCAGTTCGCAGACCATGATGATTGGACAGACGCTGTGGGCCGAGTTTTTCGCCAACAGAGATTGGCCCGTCGCATCTGCGGTGGCCGTCGTACTGCTCTGCCTGTTGGTCGTGCCGATCGTGATCTACGAACAGAACCAGACGCGTGACCTCGCGCGGGGAAGCTGATCGTGCGCACGGCATCTTGGTTCAACATCGGTTCGCTCGCACTGGGGCTTGCTTTCCTTTATCTGCCGATCGTGATCTTGGTGATCTACTCGTTTAACGCCTCGCGCCTCGTCACCGTGTGGGGCGGCTGGTCGATGCGCTGGTATGCCGAGTTCATCAACGACCGCGCCATGCTCGAATCCGCTTGGGTGACGCTGCGGATCGCCTTCTTGTCGGCCACCGCGGCAACCGTGCTCGGGACGCTTGCGGCCATCGCCCTGACGCGATTCGGCCGCTTTCGCGGCCGAGTGCTGTTTTCCGGGATGATCTATGCGCCCCTCGTTATGCCCGAGGTCATCACCGGGCTCGCACTGTTGCTCTTGTTCGTGGCGGTCGACATCGATCGCGGCTTCTGGACGATCACGATCGCGCATACCACGTTGATCACCTGCTTCGTGACGGTTGTCGTGCAGTCGCGGCTGCTGACCTTCGATATGACGCTTGAAGAAGCAGCCATGAATCTCGGCTGTCCCCCGGTGAAGACTTTTTTGACCGTGACCTTGCCGCTCATCGCGCCGGCGCTCGCCTCCGGCTGGATGCTCGCCTTCACCTTGTCGCTCGACGATCTCGTCGTCGCGAGCTTCACCACGGGGCCGGGCGCCACGACGCTGCCGATCCGCATCTATTCGGAGGTTCGCCTTGGCGTGAAGCCGGAGATCAATGCCGTCTGCACGATACTGATCGCCCTCGTCGCCCTCGCCATCGCCGGCGCCTCCTTGCTCGCAAAATTTCATGATGTCGGGCGCGGCGGCATCGCCGGCCTTGCCGCGCGCTGATCGCTTTCTCGTTATAGGCGCAGTGCCGGCGGTTACCGGGTGCTTTGTGCGGGCCCGACATCCCCCGGCGTCGCGTCACCGGCGGCGCCTTGGGCCGGTGCGGAACTGCCCGCAAGCGCCGGAGCTGTTGCTGCCGGATTCTGCGCGGGCGGCGCTCCGGTCAGCCGCTCGATCAGGGAGCGTACCGGCTCGCCCAGTGCGCGGCTGCGGACCGCGTCCAAAATAGGCTGTGCCGCGCCCGAGCGCTCGATTCGACTTTGTGGATCCGGCAATATGATCGGATCATCCCAGGATCCCTTCACCATGAACGGCAGCTCGAACACGGGGCTACCAGCGCCCCCCGTCGAAACCGCAAGCAGGCTCGCGGTTCCGCGCAGATCGAGATCGCGGTCGGGAATGGATGCCGAGCCCGCCAGCGCAAGACCCACGCTCGAGCCTTCCATGCGCACGTCCTCGACATTCGCTACGCCTCGCCTGATGCGCAGATTGACGCTGAGCGTTTCGTAGGGCGTTTTGCCGGTGCGGAACTCGCCGCTGCCCGAGAGCGGTCGGCGCTCGATGCGCTTGAGCAGTTGTTCGACGTTGAAGCCCGCGATCGCGCCTTTGCGGCTGGTGAGGCCGGCCGTGCCATTCAGTGCCTTAGTCAGCTCGTATACGCTCCCACCGGAGCTATCGACCGTTACTGCGAGGTTGCCTTTGCCCTCGAGCCTGCGAATGCCGAACATCTCACCGAGGCACTCCTCCAGATCGACATCCGAGAATTGCAGTTGCGCGTTGAAATCGGCGCCGGCGGCCGATTTGGCGAGCCCGAACGTTCCCCTGACCACGCCGCCGAAGGCCTGCGACTCTCCCACTGCGATCGTGAGGTTGCCGTCGCGCAGATTGGCTGCAACTGCGGTGCGCCCGAGTTTGGCATTTGCGAGGTTGACGCGTGCCGCTGAAAGCCTGAGATCGAGCTGGAGGCCCTCGAGGACATCGAGCGCTATCGGTTTGCTGTCCCATCCGCGCTCCCCGCCAGTCAGCAAACGGACCGTGGAGATATAGGGCGTCAGGTCGAGTCCCTCGGCGGCAAGCGTTCCCTGCCAGGATTGCCGTCCGTCGAAGCTCAGCACGCCTTCGCCGGAATTCCCGTCGAGCTCGATATTGACGCCCGAAAGGGCGATAGTCCCGCCGACCACGTTGGTTTGCGCCTTGAGCGCAAAACGGCCGAAGCCGCCACCTGGCGGATGCTGCTGGCCGGACCAGCGCAGCGTGTCACGCAAAGAGGCTGCATCGGCGGCAACAGTACCTTCCATCTTGAGCGTGGGCCGGTGGCTGATGTAACCATCGAATGCGAAGCGCAGAGGCGCTCCGGCAAGGCGGACTTTGAGGCCGGATCGCTCGCCTTCCAGCGCGGCAGCGAAATCGGTGAGGCTGATCGTGGCGTCGATCGGCTCGTCATGCCAGGCGAATCGGCCGGTGGCGGCGAAGCTTCGGGAGATCGAGGGCCAAGCAAGAGCCATTTCCAAGTTCGAGATCGTCTCCACGATTTCGTAGGCCTCATCGCGCAGGATGACGGTCCCATCGGTGACCCGGATCTCCGAAAACGAGGCCGAGCGTCCGGCTCCCGTTTTGAGGTTTTTCGCCAGCGTCTGGATGTGCCCCGACCAGTTGGAGCTGCGGTCCGCGTTGAAAACGACGGCGATCGTCGGGCGCACCAGCGACACGTCGGCAATTTCGATCCGCCCGATCAAAAGCGGAAAGAAGCGCAACCGCGCGACCATATGCTCGGCCGTGAGTGCCGGTGCGCCGGTGCGATTGTCCCCGAGCATGAGATCGTCGAAGCTCACCGCGCCAGCCGGGAACAGCGATACCGAGGCCTCGCCCCGCAGGACCGGATCGAGCCCCGTGACCGCGTGGATTTCGGCCTGCACCGCTTTGCGCACAGCGTCCGGCGGCATCAAAAACGGCAAGAGCACGAGAGCGGCGATAGCAGCGGCAGCCACGGCCGCAACAGCAAATGCAACGCGCTTGATGCCAACGGCCGCGGTCACGACGCGCCTTTCATTGGTTCGCCGATGAAGCGGACCCTAACCGAGGAGATCGAAGTGCAAACCTGCAAGCTGTTCTTTAGGAACCTGCGATTGCTCTGTGACGCTTTCGTGGCCGGCGGCTGCGCCGATTCCGGCTCTCGTTTTTGCCGCCTCCGCGACGTTTTCTGTCGCTCCTACAGCACGTTGGCGATGTGGTAGCTGGCTTCGGTCTTGGCACGAATGTCATCGAGTGTGACGCCCGGTGCAAGCTCGATCAAGGTCATTCCTCCACCGCCCTTCTTGTCGACGGTAAAGACCCCGAGGTCCGTGATTACCATGTCGACCACGCCGGCCCCCGTCAGCGGCAGCGTGCAGCGCTTGAGGAGCTTGGGTTCGTTCTTGGCCGAATGCTCCATCACTACCACGACCTTCTTGACGCCGGCGACGAGGTCCATGGCGCCGCCCATGCCCTTGACCATCTTGCCCGGAATCATCCAGTTGGCGAGATCGCCGTTCTCGGCGACCTGCATGGCACCTAGGATCGATAGATCGATATGGCCGCCGCGGATCATGGCGAAGCTGTCGGCGGACGAGAAATAGCTGGTGGTCGGGATCTCTGTGACCGTCTGCTTGCCGGCGTTGATGAGATCGGGGTCCTCCTCGCCTTCATACGGGAACGGACCGAAGCCGAGCATGCCATTTTCGCTTTGTAGCTGCACGCTCATTCCCGGCGGGATGTAATTAGAAACCAGCGTCGGGATTCCGATACCGAGATTGACGTAGAAGCCGTCGCGCAGCTCCTTGGCGGCGCGTTCCGCCATCTGCTCACGTGTCCAGGCCATCACACTTCCTCTCCGGTACCCGCCGGGGCGGCGACGTGCTTGCGTACGGTCCGCTGCTCGATGTGCTTAACTGCATTGGGCACATGCACCAAGCGCTTCACGTAGATCCCCGACGTAATGATGTGGTCGGGATTGATATCCCCCGGCTGCATAAGATGCTCGACTTCGGCGACGGTAACTTTGCCGGCGGTGGCCATCATCGGATTGAAGTTGCGCGCGGTCTTGCGATAGACGAGGTTGCCCTCGGTATCGCCGATCCAGGCATGGACGATCGAGAGATCCGCGATGAGGCCGCGCTCCATGACATAGTGTGCGCCCTCGAACTCGCGCTGCTCCTTGCCCTCCGCTATCTGAGTCCCGGCCCCCGTTCGCGTGAAGAATGCCGGAATACCGGCACCGCCCGCGCGGATGCGCTCGGCCAGCGTGCCCTGCGGATTAAACTCGATCTCGAGTTCACCCGCGAGATATTGCTGCGCAAACGTCTTGTTCTCCCCGACATAGGACGAGATCATCTTCTTTATCTGCCTGCTGTCGAGCAGAATGCCGAGGCCGACACCGTCGATGCCGCAATTGTTGGAGACGACGGTCAGGTTCTTCACGCCCGAGTCGCGGATCGCCAGGATGAGCTGCTCGGGAATCCCGCAAAGTCCGAATCCCCCGGCCATGATCATCATGCCGTCCTTCAGCAGCCCGGCAAGCGCGGCGCGGGGATCGGGATAGATTTTTTGCATGGATTGTCCTGCTTTGAACGCGGCCCGACGCCGCGCAGACCAATCCACGCCGGCGGGCGGCGGAATTTTCTAGCCTGCGGATGCAATGTCTGCAATCTCTCAGCGCAGCGTGCGAGGAGGCGCGCCCGACAGCAGGGCGATCTCGGCGATGAGCTTCTTGATGATGGCGCGGCCGAATGCGTTGAAGTTCTCGGCGACGAGGACGAACGCGCCGGGACCCCCGATGACATTGTCTTGATAATATTTCTCGAGGCCTCCGGGCGGGTTGGTATGCTCGGCATTCCACGGCACGGGCCGATCGCTCAGGATGACGAGCCCGTTGATGACAATCCCCTTGGCGACCACTTCATCGCGGGCAAGTTTCACGTCGCGGCCTGCATTGTTGGTGCCGTCGCCGGAGACGTCGATGGTACGGCGCGCACTCTCGAAGGGCGCACGCTCCAGCTGAGCGGCCGCGAATTCGATGCCGCCGCTGATCGAGGTTCGGTCGGCGAACGCGCGCGGCAATTCCAGCAGCTGATCGCCGAATTTGCGCGCCGGGTCGGGACCATCGATGATGGTCCAATCGATCACGAGCTTCTGGGCGCCGAAGCCGGACCACTCGACGAAACAAACGGCGATGCGCTGCTGCGGGCCGGATTTGATCGCCTCGAGCACGTGCCGGTCGGAGACCGCAGCTGCGTAGCCTTCGCGCTGCAGCAGGAATTTCGGATGGTCGACGCTGCGCGAGACATCCGACGACAGCACCAGCAGGAGATCGACTTGCTCCGCGGCAGATGCGGCCGACGACTGAATCGCAAACAGCCCCGCCAGAGCCAGGATGCAGCGAACGAGTTTGCGTCTCCCCCGCTGCATTATCTTTCCTCCATCACCTCACTTTGGCCGAGGTCGCGCAACGTTGGTAAGGCCTGCCGTGCAGGATAGCCGATCCGGTTGCCTTGCGCATGGGGCAAGTCACGCAACAGCGGGAGCCGACCCTTCCGACCCGCCTTCTCCTCGCGGGCAGGCCTTAGGCCGCAAGTGTGTGCATGATGGAGTAGAGTGCAGATTGACCCTCGAATCCGATGCCTGGCCTGTCGGAGAGCGTGAGGTAGCCTCCATCCAACTCCGCGTCGTCCGCAAACCCGCCAAAGGCGCCGAATACGCCTGGATAAGATTCCGCCCCGCCAAGTCCGAACCCGGCGGCGATGGCGAGCGCCATTTGATTGCCGCCGTGCGGGAACAAGGCGCGGCGCGGCCAGCCGTGGCGCTCGAGCATGGCGACGGTGCGTGCGTATTGCACGATGCCGTAGGCCTGCGGCGGATCGACCTGGATCACATCGTTGCGCGCCGGATACAAGCCGCCGAAACGCACGAGGTTTTCCACGTCTTGCGTGGAAAAAAGATTTTCTCCGGTCGCGAGGGGCGGCGGATAGCGGGCGGCGATTTCCGCGAGCAGGTTAAAATCGAGCGGATCGCAAGGCTCTTCGAACCAGCGCAGCCGAAATGGCGCCAGCGCCTGCGCGTAAGCGAATGCCTCGTCGCGGCCGAATTTGGAGTTCGCATCGACGGCGAGCTGCGCATATGCCGGCAACATCGCTTTGACTGCTTCCACCCGCCGCACGTCCTCGGCGAGCGGCAGACCTCCAATTTTTATCTTCACCATCGTGTAGCCGCTGTCGAGATGGCGGCGCATCTCGTCTTGTAGATCTTTTACGCTCTGGCCCGGCGCATACCAGCCGCCGCCGACATAGCAGAACACTTTGTTGGCGATCTTGCCGCCGTTGTAGCGCTCGGCCAGCAGGCGATGGAGCGGTTTTCCGGCGATCTTGGCGACTGCGTCCCAGACCGCGACCTCGATGGTCCCGATGCCGATCGAGCGCTCGCTGTGTCCGCCGGATTTTTCCCGTTGCATCATAACGGCGAGAAGTTTCGCCGGATCGAAATTCTCCTGGGTCTCATCGAGCAGGAATAACGGATCGGCACTGAGGATGCGCGGGATGAACCGCGCGCGCATGGCCGCGCCGCAGGCGTAACGCCCGGTCGAGTTGAACGCGAAACCGACGACGGGCCTGCGCTCGCGCACGACGTCAGTGACGACCGCCACGACCGAGGTCGTCATCTCGGAGAAATCGAAACTCGAATTGCGCATGTCGGACTTCACCGGCACCGCGCATTCGCGGATATCGACGATACGCATGGGGTTTTTTCCAATTCCTGTTACAGTCATGGCTCCAGCTCGATGACGCCGCGCCCTTTTCGTCGCGCGCAGGAGCCGACGGGCGCTAGCGACGTTATTACTTCAGCAGTTCGCGCGCCCCGCGGGACGTAGCGACCCCCGATCCACAGCAGGAGATGACCATGGCCGCCAGCGATCGTTTCGAGGTTCCCCCTGAAATGCGGGCGCTTGCCGAAAAGAGTGTCGAGCAGGCGAGGCAGGCCTTCGACGGCTTCATTTCGGCGGCGCATCAAGCCGTGAGTGCGTTCGAAGGTCACGCCGAGACCGCCCGCAAAGGCGCGAGGGATGTCACTGAAAAGGCAATGACTTTCGCCGAGCGCAATATCACGAGCGCGTTCGAGTTTGCGCAAGAGCTGGTGCGGGCGAAGGATATGCAGGACGTCCTGCGGCTACAGGCGGACTACATCCAGCGGCAAATGCAGGCACTCACCGAACAGGCCAAGGAGCTAGGCGAGAGCACGAGCAAGGCCGCAAAGGACACGGCTCCGCGCTGAGCGGCCTGCCCGCGATTGGCGTTTCACCGGAAAAAGCCTGATCCGGAGAGTACTTATTGTGCAACGCAATATTTCTGTTGCATTGCACCAAAAGCCACGCTATATCCCTTCTGCCAGACGGCAGTGGCGTTTGCGGTCTTGAGGACAGCGGCCACCAAGCCGCTGTCCCCGTGAGGCACGGACCAGCGCCGGGGCGGGTCCGTGCAAGAGCAACGCTGCCCCTCCAAAGGATCAATCTATGACCGAAGCGATCGAAACGACTCCGTCCAAATCCAAGTCCAAGGCGGCTTCGCCGGCTGCATTCGAGATGCCGAAATTCGAACTGCCCAATTTCGAGATTCCCAAAATGGAAATCCCAGCTGCTTTCCGCGAAATCGCCGAGAAGAGTGTCTCGCAGGCGAAGGAAACCTACGAAAAGATGAAGTCGGCCGCCGAGGAGGCGACCGATGTGCTCGAGGACACCTACGCGGCGGCGACCAAAGGCGCCTCCGATTACGGCCTCAAGGTGATCGAGGCGGCGCGCGCGAACACCAACGCGGCGTTCGACTTCGCGAGCCAGCTGATGATGGTGAAGTCGCTCTCGGAAATGGTCGAGCTTTCCACCGCGCATAGCCGCAAGCAATTCGAGGCGTTGACGGCTCAGTCCAAGGAACTCGCCGCGATCGCGCAGAAAGTGGCTACGGATTCCGTCGAGCCCGTCAAGGAAAGCTTCGGTAAGGTGTTCAAGAAGGTCGCCTAAGTTCGCCGTCGCTGTTGGACGGTGTAGCGGTCCAAGCCCGGGCTCTCCGCCCGGGTTTTTTCTTTCAAATCGCGGCGTCGCTCCCACGACGCCGCCTCCGCGGGGCAGCCCGCCGGCATGACGCCGAGCAAGCGCGTGCAGCACTTGTCAAAGCGGGATCGGGCTCCTAGGTTGCGGCCGCGTGCAGCTGTAGCTCAGTTGGTTAGAGCGCTTGGCTGTGGACCAAGAGGTCGGTGGTTCGAGTCCACCCAGCTGTACCAATGGCCATCCTCGCGTCCAAAGTCTCTTGGCAGTCGCGATGGACTCGCTCGTCTACCACTTGGCTCCATGGGAAAGCCGACGCCCCGCTCCTCACGTCGTACGTGTGGCGACGAAGCGCGCCGCCGCCTTGAGCACGTCTGCATCGCTGCCGAAACTGGCGAGTGCCGCTTGCGCGGCGCTGACCAAGCTTTCCAGGCGTCGCCGAGCGGCCGCAGGTCCGAGCACGCTGACCAACGTCGCCTTATGGGCGGCCGCGTCCTTGCCGGTTGCTTTGCCGACCGTCGCCGGATCGCCTTCGACGTCGAGGAGATCGTCCGCGATCTGGAACGCCTCGCCCAGCGCCGAACCATAGCGCTCGAGTGCCGCCCGCTGGGCTGGATCGGCCTTGCCCAAAATCGAACCGGCAACACACGCGAAGCGCAGCAGCGCGCCCGTTTTCATCGCCTGCAAAGTCTTGACGTCCTGCTCGCCGAGCTCGGGCGGAGAAGCGTCGAATCGCCCTTCGGCCGCGAGGTCGAGCATTTGTCCGCCGACCATCCCGCCGAGCCCCGCCGAGCGCGCCAACGCCGAGACGAGCTCGAGCCTGACGTTCGCATCAGGATGCGTTTCGGGGCGCGAAAGAATGTCGAAGGCAAACGTGAGAAGGCCGTCGCCTGCAAGGATAGCAGTGGCTTCGTCGAATGCCTTGTGTGTGGTTGGACGGCCGCGCCGCAGATCATCGTTATCCATGGCGGGCAGATCGTCGTGCGCCAGCGAATAGCAATGCACGCACTCCACCGCCGCGCCCACCAGCACCGAGCTTGGTCGCGAAACGCGAAACAGCGCGGCGGATTCAACCACCAGGAACGGCCGCAAGCGCTTGCCGCCGCCGAGGCTCGCATAGCGCATCGCCTCGAGCAGCCGCGTCGGGCGTGCCCGTTCGCCATCGATCGGCCTCGAGCCGAGCAGGCGGTCGAGCAGCGCTTCCGTGTCCTGGGCGACCTGGCCGAGCCGGCTCTGAAAGACCGCCTCGATGTCGACGTCCTTCTTCTTCACAGGATCGACGCTGGCCATGCGTTCCGCCCCCCACAGCGCGTACGGCAAGACGAGACTTACGATTTTTGCGTTCGAACACGCATCAACTCGTCAGCGCGGTCTCTGCCCAATGATCCATCAAGCGAAGCGCGCTGACCGGCAATCTAGCAAGCGCTGCCCCCCCGTCCAACTTTTCCTACCGCAATTCATTGAATATGTTGCACTGTTTTTTGGCCAACCCTGTGCCATTGGGGAGCGGATCGGCCCGGCCCAGCGCCAGAGCGGAGGCTTTGCTCGCGTGACCATCATTGCTTCGATTGCCCTTGCGGTCTGGCTCTATCTCCTATTGGGCCGCGGCGCCTTTTGGCGCTGCAGCGAGCGCGATGATTGGGCAGCGGCGGAGCTCCCAGCATGGCCGCCGGTCGCGGCCGTGGTGCCTGCCCGCAACGAGGCGGATTGCATCGGCGAGAGCATCGCGTCGCTGCTCGCGCAGGATTATCACGGCTCCTGGACCGTCATCCTGGTGGACGACGATAGCAGCGATGGCACAGTCGAAATCGCCCAGCGGGCTGTCCAAAGTCCTGAGCGCCTGAAGGTGGTGAGGAGCCGCGGTTTGCCGCCGGGATGGACAGGCAAACTCTGGGCGATCAAGCAAGGGATCGATGTCGCAGCCGCCTTACCACAGCCGCCCGCCTATGTGCTGCTCACCGACGCCGACATCGTACATGCGCCCGAGTCGGTGAGCCGCCTGGTGGCGCACGCCGAGCGCAACGCGCTCGTGCTGACATCGCTCATGGTGAAGCTTCACTGTGAAAGCTTCGCCGAGCGCCTCGCCATCCCGGCATTCGTTTTCTTCTTCCAGATGCTCTATCCATTCGTGTGGGTCAATCGGAGACAGAGCTCTGTCGCGGCGGCTGCCGGCGGCTGCATGCTGGTGCGGGCCGACATTCTCCGCAAGGCTGGCGGCATCGAGGCGATCCGCGCCGCGCTCATCGATGACTGCGCCTTGGCGAAAGCGCTCAAGGCCCACGGACCGATTTGGCTCGGACTGACCGAGCGCGTGCGCAGCATCCGCCGCTACCCGGCTGTTACCGACATACGTCGCATGGTGGTGCGCTCGGCCTATGCGCAGCTCTCCTATTCGCCGCTCGTTCTCATGGGAACCGTGGCGGCGATGGCGCTCACTTATCTCGCGCCTCCGCTCCTTGCAATTTTCGGCAGCGGGATCGCGCGCCTCATCGCAGCCGCGGCCTGGGGTCTGATGTTTTTCGCCTTCCAACCGACGCTGCGGTTTTACCGGCTCTCACCGTTATGGGGTCTCGCGCTGCCCGCGATTGCCCTGGAATACGTCCTCTTCACACTCGATTCCGCCCGCCAATATGTGCGAGGACAGGGCGGAAGCTGGAAGGGGCGCCTGCAGGCCAACGTCTCGGAACGGCGATGATTACTCCCGCCGACGCACGTTCGGGCAAGGGTCACCGGGACGAGAATTTCCCCGTGGCCTCGCGCTTGATTCACCCGCGCCACCGCGCGCCCATTCTCGCCTTCTATGAATTCGTGCGGACCGCCGATGACATCGCGGATCACTCCGCGCTCAAGCCGGTGGAAAAGCTCGCGCTGATCGATCGGCTCGAGGCGACCTTGTTGGGTAAAGCCGACGACGATCCGGTCGGTGTCGCGCTGCGCTCGCAACTCGCGGCACGTCAACTCTCGCCTAGGCACGCCCAAGATTTGCTCGCTGCATTTCGGATGGACGTGACGAAACTGCGCTACCGCGACTGGGATGACCTCATCGGTTACTGCACGTATTCAGCCATGCCGGTCGGACGTTTCGTGCTCGATGTCCATGGTGAGAGCCGCGTTACCTGGCCAGCCAACGATGCGCTGTGCGCGGCGTTGCAGATCATCAATCACTTGCAGGATTGCGGAAAGGATTACCGCAATCTCGACCGCGTCTATATTCCGCTCGACGTCCTTGCTGATACCGGCACCAGCGTGGCCGAGCTGGGTGGCGAGCGTGCGTCTGCCGGCCTGCTCGCATGTATCCATCGACTTGCGACGCGCACCCGTGCGCTTCTGCGCGAGAGCAAACCGTTTTCCGCCAGAATCGAAGACACGCGGCTCGCGCTCGAGGTCGCGGTCATTCAGACCCTTGCCCAGCAACTGGTGCGGTTGCTGAGCCGGCGTGATCCGTTGAGCGAGCGCGTCCATCTCGGCAAGGCGGGGGTCGCAGGCTTCGGCGTCCTCGGCCTATTATGGGGTGCAACCCGCCGCGTCGGCCGCGCCTTCGCAGCCGGCCACACAACGCAGGATGCGTGAAAGTTGGCATTGGCAGAAGCTTCAGATGTGGCTGCGGTGGAACGGGCGTCGGGGAGCTCGTTCTATAATGCAATGCGGATACTGCCGCGCGCGCAGCGCTCGGCGATGTTTGAAATCTATTCCTTTTGCCGGCAGGTCGACGATATCGCGGATTCGCGCGGCCCTCGCCATGAACGGCGCCAAGAGCTTCAGTGCTGGCGCGCCGATATCGATGCGCTCTATGCGGGCAAGCCGGTTGCGCGCACGCGCGGGCTCGTCGCCCCAGTACGCGATTTCGGCCTGCGCCGCGAGGACTTCCATGCCATCATCGATGGAATGGAAATGGACGTGATCGAGGACATCCGGGCGCCGGACGACGCCACGCTCGACGCCTACTGCAATCGGGTCGCGAGCGCGGTCGGCCGACTATCGGTCCGCGTCTTCGGAATGGAGGAGCAGGATGGGATTGTGCTTGCCCACCATTTGGGGCGGGCATTGCAGCTCACCAATATATTGCGCGATCTCGACGAGGACGCGGCGCTTGGACGTCTCTATCTCCCGGCACAGGCGTTGCGCGCGGCCGGTATCGCGTCAACCGATCCGGCGACGGTGCTTGCGAGCCCGATGGTCGGGAACGCTTGTGCCTGCGTGGTCGAGCGTGCACGGGGGCATTTCGCGCAAGCAGACAAAATCATGGCGCGAAGTCCCCGCCGCTGCGTGCGCGCCCCGCGGATCATGGGTGAAGCCTATCGCCTGATCCTCGATGAACTGGTCGCGCGCGGCTGGTTGCCTCCGCGCCGTCCAATCCGGCTGCCGCGGGCGCGGCTGTTGTGGATCATCATGCGCCACGCGTTCATCTGATGCCGCGCGCGGTTCACGTCATCGGGGCGGGGTTGTCCGGCCTTGCCGCCGCTGTGCGCCTTGCAGCGCGGGGCGTTGCCGTCGTCGTGCACGAGGCCGCCGGCGCGGCGGGAGGTCGCTGTCGGTCCTACTATGACCCGCTGCTCGACATGGTGATCGACAATGGCAACCATCTTTTGCTTTCCGGCAACCATGCCGCGCTCGCCTATCTCGAGACGATCGGCTCCGCGGCCGGCCTTGCGGGTCCGCCGGCAGCCGAGTTCGCGTTCATGGATCTCGCAAGCGGTGAGCGATGGACGTTGCGCATCAACGCGGGACGCCTGCCGTGGTGGATTTTCGATGGCAGCCGGCGCGTGCCGGGCACGAGTGCCAAGGATTATTTGTGGTTTGCGCGTCTCCTCTATCCCTCGCCTACAAAAACCGTTTGCGCCGCGGTGAAATGCGCGGGCACGCTCTACCAGCGTTTGGCGCGGCCGCTCTGGCTGGCGGCGCTCAACATTGAACCGAAAGAGGCAAGCGCCAGCCTCGCCGGCGCGGTCCTTCGCGAAACATTGGCGGCGGGAGGCAAAGCCTGTCGGCCGCTGATCGCCCGTGATGGGCTAGGTGAGGTTTTCGTCAAGCCGGCGCTGCATTTTCTAAGCGAACACGGCGCGAAGGTCGTATTTGGACACAGGCTGCGCGCGCTCGGTCTTGCGCACGACAAGGTCACAACCCTGGACTTCGGCGATGATAACGTGGCGACCGGCGATGCTGACGTGATCCTGGCAGTACCGCCCACCGTGGCGGCGGCTCTCGTGCCCGAACTTGCAACCCCGGCGCAGTTCCGCGCCATCGTCAACGCGCATTTTCGTCTCGAGCCGCCGGTGGGGCTTGCGCCCATTACCGGAATCGTCAATGGGACCATCGAATGGCTTTTTACCTTCCCCGGCCGATTGTCGGTGACGATCAGTGCTGCCGATCGCCTGCTCGATATCCCGCGCGAGACGCTGGCCAAGCACCTGTGGCAGGAAGTGGCGGTTGTTGCCGGTCTGCCCATCGCGCTGCCGCCATGGCAGATCGTGCGCGAGCGCCGTGCAACCTTTGCCGCGACGCCAGGGGAAAATGCCAAGCGCCCGGCTGCGCCGACAGCGTGGAGCAATTTGCGGCTCGCTGGAGATTGGACGAACACCGGTTTGCCGGCGACTATCGAAGGGGCGATCCGATCAGGCAATTGGGCGGCTGATCTCGTTGCCTGATCCTAATTGGGCACGTCAATGAATCGCGTCGAGCCGCAATCGTCCCCATCCGTCATCGACGAAAGCATCGAGGCTGCGACCCGCGGCCTCTTCGCTCTGCAGCAGCGTGACGGACATTGGGTGTTCGAACTGGAGGCGGATGCGACCATTCCGGCGGAATACATCCTGCTGCGGCACTACTTGGCCGAGCCCGTAGATAACGTGCTCGAAGCCAAGATCGCGGCGTACCTGCGCCGAGTGCAGGGTGAGCACGGCGGTTGGCCGTTATTCCACGAGGCCGCCTTCAACATGAGCGCCAGCGTGAAAGCCTATTTCGCGCTCAAGATGATCGGGGACTCCGTTGACGCCCCGCACATGGCGCGCGCGCGGGCGGCGATCCGCGCGCGAGGCGGTGCCTCTCGCTCGAACGTGTTCACGCGGGTGATGCTGGCGCTGTTCGGTTTCATCGGTTGGCGCGCCGTTCCGGTGATGCCGGTCGAGATCATGCTGCTGCCCAAGTGGTTTCCCTTCCATCTCGACAAGATTTCGTATTGGAGCCGCACGGTCATCGTGCCGCTCTTGGTGTTGATGGCACTTCAGCCGAGGGCGCGTAACCCCAAGGGTGTTGCGATCGATGAGCTCTTTCTCGAACCGCCGCAGACGATCCGACTGGCGCCGAGGGCGCCGCAGCAGAAGGCGGCGTGGTTTTGGTTCTTCCGCGGGGTCGACGCGGTACTGCGTTTCGCCGCGCCGCGGTTTCCGAGGCCGTTGCGCCAGCGCGCGATGGAGTGCGCGGTGTCCTGGGTCACCGAGCGTCTCAATGGCGAGCATGGCTTGGGCGCGATTTTTCCAGCCATGGCGAACAGCGTCATGATGTTCGACGCGCTCGGTTATGCGGAGCATCATCCGCAGCGCGCGATCGCGCGCCAATCGGTCGAAAAGCTGCTCGCGGTACATGAGCACCAAGCTTATTGCCAGCCTTGCGTGTCGCCAGTTTGGGATACCGCGCTCACCTGTCACAGCTTACTCGAGGTCGGCGGCGATCGGGCCGTTACAGCAGTCCGCAAAGCTCTCGAGTGGCTCGCGGGAAAGCAGATCCTCGATGTTAAAGGCGATTGGATCGCGCGGCGACCCGATGTGCGGCCCGGCGGCTGGGCCTTCCAGTACGCCAATCCGCATTATCCGGACGTCGACGACACGGCCGTGGTGGTGATGGCGATGGACCGCGCGCAGCGCTTGAGTTCACAGAATGACTTCCGCGCATCAGTCGCCAGGGCGCGGGAATGGATTTTGGGGATGCAAAGCAACAACGGGGCTTGGGGCGCGTTCGATGTCGACAACGAGTACTACTACCTCAACAACATCCCGTTCGCCGATCATGGCGCATTGCTTGATCCTCCGACCGAGGACGTCACGGCCCGCTGCGTTTCGATGCTGGCCCAGATCGACGAAATCCCCCACCCCTTTCGTCCCCCGCTTGCGGGGGAGGGCAGGGAGGGGGCGGCGGCGGTGGCACGTGCGGTCGATTACTTGCGTCGCACGCAGACGGGGGAGGGAAGTTGGTATGGGCGCTGGGGCATGAATTATATCTACGGAACTTGGTCAGTGCTGTGTGCGCTGAACGCCGCTGGCGTCGACCAGTCTTCGCCCGAATTCCGCCACGCAGCGACGTGGCTGGTCAAGATCCAAAATTCCGATGGCGGCTGGGGCGAGGACGGGACGAGCTACAAGCTCGATTATCACGGGCACAAGAGCGCGCCGAGCACGGCCTCGCAGACGGCTTGGGCGCTGCTCGGCCTAATGGCGGCCGGGGAGGGCGACCATCCCGCCGTCGCCCGCGGGATCGACTATCTCTTACGCACGCAGGGCGAAGATGGCCTCTGGAAAGAACAGCGCTACACAGCGACCGGCTTCCCGCGCGTGTTCTACCTTCGTTACCATGGTTACTCTAAATTCTTCCCGCTGTGGGCGCTCGCGCGCTACCGCAATCTCAAGAACACCAATGCGCGCTCGGTACCGTTCGGAATATGACGCGAAAACCGAACAAGTCTTGAGTCGTCACTCCGCCGCCTCTAGCGGTACGCGCTTCTCCGCCTCACGGATTGCCGCGAGCTCATGCTCGACATGGCGCGAGAATACAAACTCGGCCGGGCGCTGCCGCTCGAGCGGAATTTCCGGCGCCATTGGTCCCGCCGTGCGCGGACCGAACATGGCGACCTTGAGTGCGGCCCAGGGCTGCGAGATCGTTGCCTCGGCCGCGGTCGGCTCATAGCCGCAATGGGCCATGCAGTTCGCGCATTTTTCGTAGCGGCCAGTCCCGTACGAGTCCCAGTCCGTGGTGTCCATCAATTCACGGAACGTCTTGGCATAACCTTCGCCGAGCAGGTAACAGGGTTTCTGCCAACCGAATATGTTGCGGGTGGGCATGCCCCACGGCGTGCAGTGATAGGTCTGGTTTCCAGCGAGAAAGTCGAGATAAAGGTTCGAGTGGATGAAATTCCATTTCTTACCCTTGCCCATGCTGAAGACCTTGCGGAACAGTTCCTTGGTCTTTCTCCGACTGAGGAAGTGTTCCTGGTCCGGCGCGCGCTCGTATGCGTAACCCGGCGAGATCGACACGCCGACGCCGAGCTCCTTGCAGTAATCGAGGAAAGCCGCGACGTCTGCGGCCGGGTGCCCGTCAAAGATCGTGGCGTTCACGTTGACGGCGAAGCCCTTCGCTTCGGCGGCCTTGATGGCAGATACGGCGCGATCGAACACGCCCGGCTGACAGACCGACTTGTCATGGTGCTCGCGCAGCCCATCGAGGTGGACGGAAAAGAAGAGATAAGGCGACGGCTCGAACAGATGCAGCTTCTTCTCCAGCAGCAGCGCGTTCGTGCAGAGCGAAACGAACTTCTTCTTGGCGACCAGCTCCTTCACGATCTCGCCGATCTCGCGGTGGATCAGCGGCTCGCCGCCGGGGATCGCCACCATGGGTGCGCCGCACTCGTCGGCGGCATCGAGGCACTCTTTGACGGTGAGCCGCCGATTGAGAATTGGATCGGGATAATCGATCTTGCCGCAACCGACGCAAGCCAGATTGCAACGAAACAGCGGCTCTAACATGAGCACGAGCGGATAACGCTTGCGCCCCAAGAGCTTCTGCTTGAGGATGTAGGAGCCAATGCGCATTTCCTTGAAAAACGGCAGTCGCATTCTTTGTATCTTCCTGTTTGTCGCCTGAACGCTTTGATCAACGCCTCAGCGCGTGGCGAGTTCGCGGGGTAACCTAAACTCGATATGCTCTTCGCGGCCGGGCAGGGTCGAGACTTCGACATCGCCCAGGTTCCGCAACGTATTGATGACGTCCTCGACCAGCACCTCCGGCGCGGAGGCGCCGGCGGTAATTCCGATGGTTTGCGCGTCCTTGACCCAATCCGGCGCAAGCTCACTACCATCAGCGATGAGATAGCTCGGAATACCGGCCTCGGCGCCGATTTCGCGCAGGCGGTTGGAATTGGAACTATTCTTGGCGCCGACGACGAGAATCACATCGACGTGATGACTGAGTTCCCGTACCGCCGACTGGCGGTTTTGTGTGGCGTAGCAGATGTCTCTGATCTCAGGGCCAACGATGTTGCGGTAACGGCGTTCAAGCGCCGCGATGATGCCGCGGGTGTCGTCGACGCTCAGCGTGGTTTGCGTGACATAAGCAACGGGCGTATCGGGCGATATATCGAGCGCCGCGACGTCCTGTTCACTCTGCACCAGCACCACGGGGCCGTCGATCTGGCCGAGCGTGCCCTCGACCTCGGGATGGCCGGCATGGCCGACGAGAATGAGCACGCGGCCTTGAGCGACGTAGCGCTTGCCCTGGTTGTGCACCTTCGTGACCAAGGGGCAGGTCGCATCGAGAACCGGCAGCTGACGTCCGGCCGCTTCCCTCACCACGCTCTTGGCGACGCCGTGTGCGCTGAAGATGGTGACGGCGCCCTGCGGCACCTCGGAGAGTTCCTCGACGAAAATGGCGCCCTTGGCCTTGAGGCTATCCACGACGAATCTGTTATGCACGATCTCATGGCGCACGTAGACAGGTGGCCCGTATTTCTCAAGGGCGCGCTCGACGATCTCAATCGCGCGCACCACGCCCGCGCAGAATCCCCGCGGTTGCGCTAGCATCACCTTTATCGTCCGGCGGGGCTGCTCTTGGCTCGCAGGAATGTCCAGGGATGGGTCTCGTTTGCGAGCCGCTCGAGGGCCGGCGCGCACGGCCTCGAAGCTCGCATGGCTGGGATCTTGAAGCGCTTGAGGAGCACGCTTCTGTGCGGCGGGGGGGATCGTCGGGAGAGCCATGATTCCGCCATTTTCCCACATCGGTTCGCGCAGGCACAGCCCAAATTATTATGAATTTGCAGGCGAGAGCGCTCCCCTCGAACTTGATGGCGGCTTTTGGGTTAATTCGGCTTGATCGTTGTTCTGGCAGTGTTCCCCTGCAACCTTTAGTCGTTGTCAACGCCCTGAAATGCCTGTTATTCCGCCCGCTATACTGGCTCACTTTCCCATCCGAGCGGATCCGTCAGCCTTCAGGACTTAAGGCATGCTGCGGCAGGCGATCGTCACCATTGTCGATTATTGCACTCGTTATGCGGCGCAAACCATAGGCATTGCGGTGCTTTTGGGTCTTGTCACGGGCATCTATGCGGCCCGCCATTTCGCGATCGACACCGACGTCAACAAGCTCATTTCCAAGGAGTTGCCGTGGCGGCAACGTGAGGTAGCGTTCGAAAAATCCTTTCCCCCGAAAGAAGAAACGATCCTCGCGATCATCGATGCTCCGACTTCGGAATTGGCGACCCAGGCGACGACGGCGCTGATCCAAAAATTGGCCCCTCAGAAGGATCACTTCCACTCGATTCTGGAAGCGGGCGGAGGGCCGTTCTTCGCAAAGAACGGGCTGCTGTTCTTGCCCACCGAGGAGGTCGTCGGCCTCACCAAGAAACTCGGCGAAGCGAAGCCCCTGATTCAGACGCTGGCGCAGGATTCCAATCTGCGCGGCCTGACCACCGCCCTCAACTACGGGTTGATCGGCGCGCGGATGAATCAGTACACGCTCGACGATCTGTCCGGCACTTTGAACACGGTTTCGGACACGCTCGATGAGGTCATCGCGGGACATCCGGCGAGCTACTCCTGGCGCGCGATGCTCAATGGCCGGCCAGCCAGTCCGGACGAACGGCGCCGCTTCGTCGAATTTAGGCCTGTGCTCGACTACGCGGCGCTCATGCCGGGCAAGGTAGCGACCGACGCCATTCGCGCTGCGGCGGCCGAGTTGGATATTGGCGCGAAATACGGCGCGAGCGTACGCCTGACTGGACCGGTCGCGATCGCGGATGAGGAATATGCCACTCTGGAAGAGGGCGCGTTCGTCAATACCGCCGTGACCATCGTGGTGGTGCTGACCATTCTTTGGCTCGCCTTGCGCTCGTTCGGCATCATCTTGGCGGTTGCCGTCAGTTTGTTGGTCGGCCTGTCCATTACCGCCGCGATTGGCTTGGCAATCGTCGGCGCGCTCAACCTCATTTCGGTGGCTTTCGCGGTCCTGTTCATCGGTCTTGGTGTCGACTTCGGGATTCAGTTCAGCGTGCGCTATCGCGCCGAACGTCACGAGGTCGACAATCTCCACGAGGCGCTGGTCAATACCGCAAGCCACGTGGGTGCGCCGCTGACCCTTGCCGCGGCGGCAACCGCCGCCGGCTTTCTCTCGTTCCTTCCGACCGACTACAAAGGGCTGTCCGAGCTCGGCTTGCTGGCGGGCCTCGGCATGATCATCGCCTTTTTAACCAGTATCACGCTCATTCCGGCGTTGCTGACGGTCCTGCGGCCGCCGGGCGAACCGGAAGAGATGGGTTTCAAGAGCCTGGCGCCAGTGGATCGGTTCATGGAGCGGCACCGCATCCCAGTCATCGTCGGCACCGGGCTCGTTGTCGCGGCGGGTCTCCCACTGCTCTATTGGCTGCAGTTCGACTTCAATCCGCTCAATCTACGAAGCGCAAAGGTCGAGTCGGTTGCGACGTTTCTGGAGCTGCGGAGCGATCCGAACATCGGAGCGAGCTCGATTTTTGTCCTGGCCCCGAATCAGGAAACGGTCAATACCGCCGTGGAGAAGCTCTCGAAGCTGCCCGAGGTCGCAAGCGTAAAGACGATCGACAGCTTCATTCCCGGTGATCAGCAGCCCAAGCTCGCCGCCATCCGTCAGCTCGCAACCGTGCTCGATCCGGTGCTGCGGCCGGACCCCAACAAGAAGCCGCCGACCGATACCGACAACATCGCCGCGCTCAAGACCGCTGTCGACGCTTTGAAGCAATCCGCGGGTACACAAACCGGGCGCGGCACTGCCGCCGCCAAGCGACTTGCGGAGGATCTTGGCAAGCTCGCGAGCGGCGATGAAGCCTTACGGGCGCGCGCGCAGGCCGCCATGATCCCCTCGCTCAATACGGCGCTGGACGAGCTGCGAAGTTATCTGCAGGCGCAGCCGGTCACGCTCGAGACCTTGCCTCCTGAGATCGCGCGCGAGTGGGTCACGCAAGATGGGCGGTACAAAGTCGAAATCCTGCCCAAAGGCGATCCCACCGACAACGAAACCTTGCGCCAGTTCGCCCGTGCGGTGCAGGCGGTCGAACCGAATGCGACCGGCGGCCCGATCGCAATTCTCGAGTCCGGCCGCACCGTCGTGCGGGCATTCTATGAGGCGGGCTTCTTGGCGCTTGGCTCGATCATAATCCTGCTCTGGATCGTGCTGCGCCGCTTCGGCGACGTCCTCCTCACCATCTTTCCACTGTTGGTGGCAGGCGTGGTGACCATGGAGCTGATGGTCCTGTTGGGCATGAAGCTCAATTTCGCCAACATCATTGCGCTGCCGTTGCTGCTCGGCGTCGGCGTTGCCTTCAAGATCTACTACATCATGGCGTGGCGGGCGGGCCAAACCGACCTTCTGCAATCGAGCCTGACGCGCGCCGTGATGTTCAGCGCGCTCACGACCGCCACCGCCTTCGGCAGCTTGTGGCTATCGAGCCACCCCGGCACTTCCAGCATGGGCAAGTTGATGGCGCTCGCGCTCGTCACCACCATGGCGGCGGCGGTGCTGTTCCAGCCGGTTCTGATGGGCCCGCCGCGCGAGCCGAAACCGAAAAGGTTCAAGCGTCGCATGAGCGCAGGCGCTGGCGCGGCTCAATCTCCCGAGCCGGTTGCGGCCGGCGCTGACAGGTCAACATAGACCTGCCCATCCTTCACCTCGGTCCGGAACGTCCTGAGGTCGGTGTCGCAGGGCGGCTGCACGGCTTTGCCGCTCGGCACGTGAAACGCTCCGAAATGCAGAGTGCACTCGATGACGTCGCCTTCCAGAATGCCGTCGCCGAGATCGGCCATGGCATGGGTACAATGTGCCTCGGTGGCATAGAAGGTCCCTTCTATGTTGTAGATGGCGACGCGCTCGTCCCCCACCTCGAAACTCTTGACGCTGCCGGGCGGAACATCGGCGGTGGCGCAGACCGGAACCGGATTTTCTGCCATGGCTGGCCCATGCCCTAAGGAGACAAGTGCTTTAGCGGGGTTCGTGAAAAGTTCAATAGGGAGCGCCGCAAGCCCGAGATTACGAGCGAGGTGGCCGAATTGACCCCATTTCGCACCGGCATGTACGTTGCGCGATGAAGCGCGCTCGTGGGGAGAAACCGATGCCCAGGCTGGGTCAGCTGATCGAAGAGCTCGTCACCGCAAACCGCATTCTCGCCCGTGAAGGTGTGGTGGATTCCTTCGGCCACATCAGCGTGCGGCATCCGGACAACCCGCAGCGCTACCTGCTCTCGCGCTCACGCGCGCCCGATTGTATCGAGAGGGGCGACATCATGGAGTTCACTCTCGACGGCACGCCGGTCGATCCGCGTGGCCGCGCGCCATATCTCGAGCGATTCATCCACGGCGCGCTCTACGAGGCGCGACCGGATATCATGTCGGTCGTGCACAATCACAGCGAAAGCGTCATTCCGTTCGGGGTGACCGGCAACAAGATCAAACCAATTTTCCACATGGGAGCATCGATCGGGTACGACGTGCCGGTCTGGGACTCGCACGACCGTTTCGGGGACACGGCCTTGCTGGTAGAGAACATGGAGATGGGCCGCGATCTCGCCAAACGCATCGGTGACAGCGCCACGGCGCTCATGCGTGGTCACGGTGCAACGGTGGTCGGCAAGGATATCCGGCAAGCCGTCTATATTTCGGTCTATCTGGAGGTCAATGCGCGGCTGCAAAAGCAGGCGATGGACATGGGCGAGATCAAATTCCTGACGGCCGGCGAAGTGGACAAAGTTTGCGGGCGCACCGGATCCTACGGCATCAAACGCGCTTGGGAAAATTGGTGCCGGCGAGCGGGCCGCCCCTTCGAGGCAGATGCGGGATGAGGCTCCGCGCCGCACCATGCGGCGGTGCAAGGAACGGCAGCGGTTGTCGGGACGTGCTATAGGCGGGCTCGGGCGCGCAAAGGGGTGAAGCGCGCGAGCATGGAGGGCCGAAGAGGAAATGGCTGCCGTGCAGTCTGAGCGCGTTTACGCAGGTGAGCCGAAAATCGCGGCCGCCGATCCCATGCTGGTCGTCGAGGATATCGTCAAGCGTTTCGAAACCCCGGACGGCGTCCTCATCGCGGTCGATCACGTTTCGCTCAGCATCGCGCCGGGCGAGTTCGTCGGCGTGATCGGTCCCTCTGGTTGCGGGAAATCGACCTTATTCAACGTCATCGGCGGCTTGCTCGACGGCTACGACGGCACGGTTACGGTTGCGGGCGAACGGGTGCGCGGCCCGCATCCCGCGATCGGCATGATATTCCAGGAGGAATCCACCTTCCCCTGGCGCAACGTGATCGACAACGTCGCGTTCCCGTTGGAAATCGCCGGCTTGCCGAGAGCCGAGCGCTACGAGCGGGCGCGGCAGTTCGTCAAGCTCGTCGGGCTCGACGGCTTCGAGCGGCGGTATCCCGCCGAGCTGTCGGGCGGTATGCGGCAGCGGGTCTCGATGGCGCGCACGCTGGCGGCGCAGCCAAAGATCCTGCTGATGGACGAACCGTTCGCCGCGCTCGACGAGCAGACCCGGCTGCTCCTGGGCGATAAGGTGCTGCAGATCCAGCAGCAGCTGAGGCAAACCACCCTTCTCATTACCCACAACATCACCGAGGCGGTACAGCTATCCGACCGTGTCGTGGTGATGACCTATCGTCCGGGCCAGGTGAAGCGAGTGGTGGAAATCGCACTGCCGCGCCCGCGCAGCTCCGAGATCGTCTCGAGCGAGGCGTTTGGGCGATACGTGGCCCAGATCTGGAGTGATCTGCGCGAAGAGGCAAGCCGCGGGCTCAGTGAGGAGGAGATGGGTAAGCTGCGCGAAGGCGAGGGACGATGACCGCGAGTCTTGCCAAGCGCAGATATTTTCCGGCCGCGCTCGGCATCGGCTCGTTGCTCGTTTTCGTGGCATTGCTCGAACTGCTCATTCGGGTCGCCATTATCAATCGCTTTATCGTGCCGATGCCTTCCGACATCATTGCGGCGTTTCCGCGCGTTGTTGTCGAGGAGCACGTGCTTCAGCGCTTCCTGCTCACCGCAGGCGAGGCTTTTTCGGCCAGCATCCTGGTGGCCATTGTCGGTGTCGCGGGCGGGGTGGTGCTCCACCGGTATCATTTGCTGCGGCTCGCGACCGAGACCTGGGTCGCGGCCATCGCGTCAGCGCCGCTCGTTCTGATGTATCCGCTCTATCTGGTGATCTTCGGCCGGAGCGCCCTGACTATTGTGATGATGGGCTTCACCGCCGGAATTGCGCCTGTCATCCTCAAGACACTGGAAGGCCTTCTGGCCACGCGGCGCGTGCTGATCAACGTCGGCAAGAGCTTCAATCTGAGCCCCTCCCAGCAATTCTGGAAGATTCTGTTTCCCGCCGCGCTGCCGACCATCTTCGTCGGACTGCGGCTCGGTTTGATCTTCGCGCTCATCAATATCGTCGGCGTCGAATTTCTGATCAATTTCGGCGGTCTTGGGCAGCTTATCAACGAGCTTGCCGAGCGGTACGATCTCGCCGGAACCTATGCCGCGATCTGCTTCGTGATCCTGGTCAGTATTGCCGTGTTCGTCCTCACGGAGAGGCTCGAGCGATGGTTGAGACCCGTGGATTGAGCCTGCCGGTGGTGAGAACATGGGCGCTGCCGCTGCGCCCAGTGACCGCGCTACGCGTCGCGATCATCCTGGGAGTGGTAGCGATTTGGCAAGCTGTTTCGGCCTCGGGATGGCTCTACCGCGACGTCGTACCTTCGCTCCTCACCATCGGCAGCGCGCTGTTTGCGACGCTGAGCGATCCGACGTTCTACTTCCACCTGGGCACGACTGGATACGAAATCGCCATCGCGATGGTGATCGGCGGCTTGAGCGGTCTTGCGGTTGGGCTCCTGCTGGGCGCCAACCGATTGCTGTCGCGCGCCTACGAAGCCTATCTTTACTACCTCGGTCCTTGTCCTAAGATCATCTTCTTTCCAATCATGATCATGTGGTTCGGCGTTGGGCCCGGATCCAAGGTGGCGATGGGCGCGATCTCCTGCTTCTTTCCGGTCGCGCTCAACATCGCCGGGGGTATGCGCGAGATTGACAAGGTCCTCATCCGCGTCGGGAAGAGCTTTCGCGCCAACAGCTGGCAGATGGTCACCAAGATCTACCTTCCTGCCATGCGCCACCCGGTGATCAACGGTGCGCGCCTCGGCCTCGGCGTGGCGCTGATCGGCACCCTGCTCGCCGAGACGAAGCTCTCCAACCGCGGCATCGGATTTTTGGTGATTCAGGCCTACAGCATCTTCAACATGCCGCAGATGTACGCGCTGCTGATCATCCTGTTCGTGATCGCAATCGGTGCCAACGCGCTGATCGGCCGACTCGGCGGTCTCGACGACATCAAAGCTTCCTGAGTGCTTTACTCCTTGCCTTAGAGGTGCCCAATGGTCGCAGTTGCATCCGCGGCGAGAGCTCAGCCGCTCCCTCTCAATCTGCCGTCGCACCGTGATCCATACTACGCCGGCCAGTGGCAGAAGCCCAAATCGCCGCGTTATGTCGAGACCATCAGCCCGGGAACCGGCGAGCCGCTGGGCAAGGTGATCGACGGTTCGGCGGCCGATGCGGAGGCCGCCATCGCCGCGGCCAAGGCGGCGTTTCGCGAGTGGCGACGCGTGCCGCCGCTCGAACGGGCAAAGATGCTGCGCGCGATCGCCGACGTGCTGCGCAAGAACGGCGACGAGCTTGCCATGATCGACGCCGCCGATTGCGGCAATCCCTATGCCGAGATGGTACGTGACGCCCAGATGGGGGCGGCCCAGCTCGACTTCTACGCCGGCCTCGTCACCGAGATGAAAGGCGCGTCGATCCCGATGGGCCCGGAGGCGGTCAATTTCTCGGTGCGCGAGCCCTTCGGAGTGGTCGCACGGATCATCCCGTTCAATCATCCTTTCATGTTCGTTGCGGGAAAATCGGCCGCTCCGCTAGCCGCCGGGAACACCGTCGTGGTCAAGCCGCCTGAGCAGGCGCCGCTGTCCTCGCTCCGGCTCGCCGAGTTAATCGACGGCATCCCGCCGCCGGGCGTTTGGAATCTGGTGCCGGGCGGCAAGGAGGTCGGCCAAGTGCTAGCGAGCCACCCCGACGTCGCCAAAGTGGCGCTCATCGGCAGCGTGCCAACCGGACGCGCGGTGATGAAGGCGGCCGCCGATACTCTCAAGCCGGTGACTCTCGAGCTCGGCGGGAAGAACGCACTGATCGCTTTCCCCGACGCCGATCTCGACGCTGTCTCGGCGGCCGTCGTCGACGGCATGAATTTCACCTGGTGCGGCCAATCCTGCGGCTCGACTAGCCGTGCTTTCGTGCACGAGAAAATCTACGACGCCGTGCTGGAACGGGTGAAGAATTCAGTCAAGCGCTACAGGCCCGGCATCCCAACCGATCCTTCGACGACCATGGGTTCGATCGTGAGCAAGGTGCAATACGATCGCGTGCTCGCGTACATCGATGCCGGCAAGGAGGACGGCGCCCGGCTTCTCACCGGCGGCAAACGGCCAAGCGATCCGCATCTTGCCAAGGGCTTCTATGTCGAGCCAACGGTGTTCGCCGATGTGACCATGGACATGCGCATCGCCAAGGAAGAGATCTTCGGTCCAATCCTCTCCATTCTCAAGTGGAGCGACGAGGAGAAGACGTTGGCACAGGTGAATCAGGTGGAGTATGGGCTCACCTGCTCGATCTGGACCAACGATCTCGCCACCGCGCATCGCGCGGCGGCGGCGGTCGAGGCGGGTTTCGTGTGGATCAACGAGGTGTCGAAGCATTTCCTCGGCGCGCCGTTCGGCGGCTACAAGCAATCCGGCGTCGGGCGTGAGGAGGGCATCGAGGAACTGTTGAGCTTCACGCGCGAGAAGAACATCCACATCAACTTGAGACGACGCAGCGGCGCGCAGTGACGGGATGGGTTCTGATATCCCACACGAATAAAATTCTAATGCCCCCATTCTGGGGCTCGGCCGAGTGCCCTCGAGCCCCGCGATCTAACGACCGCCTGGCGTCTTGGATTGCGACTCTCCTCGCTGTCGCGGCCCCTGCTGGAATAGCGAACCAAGAGTCACTTCAGCCGCGCAAGGAAGTAGGCGAGATCGACGAAGTCCTCGTCCTTCATCGGGTAGACGACCTCGGACATTTGCGCGTCGTAGCCGTGCCGCGAATTGTCCTTGTAAGTACGCAACGACTTGAGCAGGTAATCCTCGCGCTGGCCGGCGATTCTGGGAACGTTCTCTTCTCCGGCATAATTGGGTTGGTGACAGAAATTGCAGCGATACTTTTCGCCCAAGGCGCGCCCTCTTTCCATACGGGCAGCATCGGGGCTGTCGGAGATCGGCTGCGGCGGCGGCAATTTCGAGATCAGATCGGCGGCCCTCTGCAGCTCCGTATCGGTGAGCCCCTCGGTCGTTTCGTTCATCCGTTCGCTGACGCGCAGCTTGTCGCGGAACATGAACAGCTGCACGGTCGCGTAGAACGCACGCTGGGCGCCGAGGGAGGGTGTTTCGGGCTCTTGCGAGGTGCCGGTTTCGCCATGGCAGCCGAGGCAGGTCGGCAGCCGCTCCTCGAGGGGCTGCGCCGAGAGCGGCGGCGCAGCCAAACCGGCGACAATCGCGCCAATGGCGAGGCTGCGCATGTCAGCTCCGGAAACCGGGCAAACCCCGCAAGAAGCGTCGAGGGCGGCGTGGCGCCCTCGAATTCAGGCGACGTCAGCGACGAGCGGTTCGCTGCGGACCGTAGCTCACCCGGTAGACCGCGCCGTTGTAGTCGTCGGATACCAACAACGAGCCGTCCTTCATGACCATCACGTCGGCCGGCCGTCCGACATAATTGTTGTTCTGGATGAAGCCGGTGACGAATGGCTCCATCGACCTGAAGGTGCCGTCCGGCTTGAGCTTCACCACGACAAGATCACCCCCGATCTTGGTGCTGCGGTTCCACGAGCCGTGCCGCGCGATGATAATCTGGTTGCGGTAGGCGGCCGGGAACATGCTGCCGGTGTAGAAGCGCATCCCCAAAGCCGCCGCGTGCGGGCCCAGCAGCGCGATGGGCTTGGTGAACTCCTCGCAGGAATGGCCCCATCCGAATTCCTGGTCCGGAATGTTGCCCTGGTGGCAGTAGGGGAATCCGAAGTTGTCCTTGCCCGGCTGTGTCACTCGATTGAGCTTGTCTTCCGGTATGTCTTCCGACAGCCAATCCCGCTGGTTTTCGGTGAAGTAGAGCTGCTTTAGCACCGGATGCCAGTCCATGCCGACGATCTGGCGAATGCCGGTCGCAACGACTTCGAGCCCGCTGCCGTCCAAATTGAGGCGGTAGATCTTGGCATTCCGCTCGGGCGGCATGCAGATGTTGCAGGGTGCGCCGACCTGGAAGTAGAGTTTTTCGTCGGGACCGATCGTGAGATATTTCCAGCCGTGCGCCTCATCCTTCGGCAGATCGCTGAAGATGACGGTCGGCTTCGGCGGGTTGTCGAGCTTGTCTTCGATGTTGTCGATTTTCGAGATCTGGGACAGCTCCGCGATGTAGAGCGTGCCCTTGTGCAGGACGATGCCGTTGGGGCGATAAAGCCCGGAGGCGACGACCTTGACCTCGCGCGTCCCGCCCTTGTCCACGATGGCGTGGATCTTGTCCTTAAGGCGGCTCGAGACGAACACCGTGCCCTTTTCGCCGAGCCGAAGCGTACGCGCGTTATCAACGCCGCTCGCATAGACCTCTATCGTAAATCCCTTCGGCGTCTTGAGCTTGTCCACCGGAAGCTTGTCGGCCGTGGTCGGGATAGGCGGCGGCGCGACGGGCGCGAGCCTCTTTGCCGCGTCGGTATCCGGTCGTCCGATCAACGGAGAACCGGGCGGCAGCGGAGCTTGCTGCTGCGCGGCCGCCGGCGGTGTGGTTACAAGGATTGCACCGAGAGTGCCGGCGAGCATAAGAGCGCACCGGCGCGACAACTGGGTCATGATCATCCTCCCTGAACTGATCGTTTGTGGTGCTTTATCGCTTTATTTTCATAGGGTGTCGAACGAGCCTCCTTTCGATTGCGGCCGATCTAAATCGTCAGCGTGCCGGCCTTTGCCGCGGCGTAGCGCTCACCGACCTTCGTCCAATTCACCACGTTCCACCACGCCTTGAGGTAGTCGGCGCGCCGGTTCTGGTACATAAGGTAATAGGCGTGCTCCCACACGTCGTTGCCGAACAGCACGTGCTTGCCGTCCGTCAGCGGAGTATCCTGGTTGGGCTTGGTCTCAAGCGCGAGCTTGCCGTCGCGTGCGACCGTCACGAATGCCCAGCCCGAGCCGAACACGCGCAGCCCCGCGGCGTTGAAGTCGTCCTGCAGCTTCTGCAAGCCGCCGAGATCGCGGCTGATGGCCGCGCCGAGATCGCCCTGCGGCTGATCGCCGGCGGGACCCATGACCTGCCAGAACATCGTGTGATTGGCATGCCCGCCGCCGTTGTTGCGCAGCGCGGTGCGGATCGCCTCGGGCATTTCAGCGAGCTTGGCAACAATATCCTGCAGCGGCATGGATGCGACGGCCGGGTAATCCTTGACCGCATTGTTGAGGTTCATCACATAGGCGGCATGATGGCGATCGTGATGGATCTCCATCGTGCGCGCATCGATGTGCGGCTCGAGCGCGTTGTTGGGATAGGGAAGCGGTTCAAGTTTGAATGGGCCAGCCGCGGCCTGCGCATGGACGTCGCGCGCAAGCGCGATAACCGCGGCGGTGCCGGCCAAGAATTCGCGGCGGGTGGGGGACGCGATGCCCGACATGGCAGCCTCCAAATGGATCGCGCTGTTGCTGTGCCTAACACTTCCTGTCGCAGTTTTGTTCCCAGCGGTACGATAGCACACGCTGCGTCGCGCACGACATATCAGGCAGCATGCCGATCCCATCACCTCCTGGTGACCGGACGGCATTACATGTGCCGGTAGTCATACGCAGCTTCGGTCTGGATCGCCGCAAGCCGGGCCACCCGCGCATGGTCGGGAGCGAGGTGGCACACCGGATCGGTTGCGCTCGCATCACCCGTGAGCGCAAAGGCCTGGCAGCGGCAGCCGCCGAAGTCGAGCTCACGACGTGGGCAGCTTGCGCATGGCTCCCTCATCCATCCTGTGCCGCGGAAGGCATTGAAAGCTGGGGAATTCGCCCAGATATCGGCGAGCGAGCTATCGCGCACATTCCAGAACTCGAGCCCGGTAATCGATTCAGCGGCATGGCAGGGCAGCACCTTGCCTGCGGGCGTCACGTTGAGCGAACGGCGACCCCACCCGCCGACGCAGGGTTTTGGATACCGTGCGTAATAGTCCGGCACCACGGCGTCGATGACGATCTGGCCTTGATGCCGCGAGCGCAGCTCTGCCACCGCGCTCGCCGCGCACACAACCTGCTCGCGGGAGGGCATCAGCGCGGCGCGGTTCTTGAGTGCCCAGCCGTAATATTGCACGTGCGCGATCTCGATGCGGTTCGCGGCCAGTGCGAGTGCGAGATCGACCATCTCGCCGATCCTGTCGATGTTGGCGCGGTGCACCACGGCGTTGACGGTGAGCGGGAGCTTATGCCCCACGACCGCGGCGGCGAGCGCCCGTTTCCTGCCGAAAGCGCCCGAGTACCCGGCGATGCGGTCGGCGGATTGGGCATCGCTGTCTTGGATCGAAATCTGCACATGGTCGAGCCCAGCCTGCACCAACCCAGCCAGCACGGCTTCCGTGATCCCAACCGCGGAGGTGATCAGATTGGTATAAAGTCCGGCCGCATGAGCGCCGGCGGTGATATCGATGAGATCGCGCCGCGCGCCGGGCTCGCCACCCGACAAATGCACCTGCAGCACCCCCAGTTCAGCCGCTTCGCTGAATACACGCAGCCAAGTCGCGGTATCGAGCTCGCCCTCTCTGGGATCGAGCGCGAGCGGATTCGAGCAATAGGGGCAGCCGAGCGGGCAGCGATGGGTTAACTCGGCGAGGAGTCCCAGAGGCTTCTCGTGCATTAGGCGATCTGCCGGATCGAGGTTGATTCAAAAGCTTCGCGCGCGACCATTATCACAACTCCAGCAGCTTCTTGTCGGCCAAGCTGCGCAATAGGCTCGCGATGTCCGTGCGGATTTTCTCGCGCGGCGCCGTGTAGCTGTTCGCGAGATCGTCGACGAGCTGGCCAAACGTGAGCTCGCCGGTGCAGCGCTTGATGATCTCGGCCGCGATCGCGTCGGCTTTGAAGATTCGTTCGGGCGCCAGTAGGACCCACCCGCCCTGCGCCTCGCTATACACGAGCCGCACGCCACGCGGCAGCCGCGGACGCGCGTCGGCATCGATGAGAATGCCCGGGCCGCTCATGCGCCGCTCCAGTCCTTCGGCACGAAGGCGCCGGGCGGAAGATGCTTCGGCGTCACATAGGCATGATAAAGCGCATCCAGCATCGCCCATAGTACGTCGCATTTGAATTCGAGCGCTTTGAGCACCGCCTGCTGGGCATCCGGCGTCCTGGCGTGGCGCTTGACATAATCGAGCGCGAAGTCGGAGTCGCGCTGGGCGAGCGGTGGGCGCGCAGAGAAATAAGCGAGGGTGTCCGCACTCAGGAAGTCATAGCTCTTGAGCATGCCGGCGAGTCGCTCGTTGATGATTTGCGGCGAAAACAACTCGGTGAGCGAGGAAGCTATGGCCTCGAGCAGCGTTTTCTCCCGGACGAAATGCACATAAGCCTCGACCGCAAATCGGGTGGCCGGAAGCAATCCCGCCAGCGAAACGACGTAGTCGCGGTCGAGGCCGAGCCCGTCGGTCAGCTTGAGCCAGCGCGCGATCCCGCCTTCGTCTTCGCTCTCGCCATCATGGTCGACCAGGCGCCGCCGCCACTCCCGGCGCAGGTCGGACTCGTTACAGCGCGCGATCAGGCTCGCGTCCTTGCGCGGGATCATCGCCTGGTAATAGTACCGATTGAGTGCCCACGCCTGAACCTGGCCCTTCGTGCACTGACCGCCGTGCAGCAGCACATGAAACGGGTGCAGGCGGTGATACCGGCGCGCGCCGATGTCGCGCAACTCCGCCCCGAGCTCGGATGGCGTCATCGGCTTCACAGCGCGATCTCCATTCCGTCTTCGGCAATCTCCCACCCCTCTCGCTCCACCCGCACGCGTTCCGGCGAACCCGCGACTAGGACGGGATTGGTGTTATTGATGTGCACGTAAATGCGCCGCGCGGAAATGCCTTCGAGCGCGGCGAGCGACCCGTCCTGTCCGTCGATTGGAATGTGACCCATGCGACGGCCGGTCTTAGCACCGGTTCCGCTCGTGATCATCTCGTCATCGCGAAAGAGTGTGCCGTCGAAAAAGACGACGTCGGCCTCTTTGATCCTGGCCATGATCGCCGCGGTCACCGCGGCGGCGCCAGGGATATAGACGATGCGCGCGTCGCCCGCGTAAAGTTCGACGCCAACATTGGCCGCGGTCTCGCTCGCACTTTCCGCTTTGTCGCCTTCGAGATAGAGCGGCACTTTGCCCGGCACCGTAAACAGCTGCGCCTGCAATCCTCCCAGAAAAACGAGCGGCGCCGCGGGAACAACGGCCTTGCGCCTCACCAGGTCGGGGGTCAGCACGCCGAACATGGTATTCTCCGCGAGCGCTGTGAGCGTGACCGCGGTGGCGCATAACTGGAAGGGCTCGCGTTCCCGCAGGCTCAGCAAGCCCGCGACCTGATCGATTTCAGCACCTGTGAGCAACACCGCTTTGATCGGACTTCCGCGCGTCCCACCGCGCGGATGGAGCGGCTTGGCTTGGCGGAGTTGCTGGGGAAGATCGGGGGAGGCGTTGATCAATAACCAATTTTCCCCGTCGGCGGTGACCGCAAGACTTGCCTGGGTCCGCGGCCGCACGCGCGCATCGCCCGCCCATGCCAAGCAGCATGTCGGGCAACGACAATTCCATTGCGGAAAACCTCCCCCCGCCGCCGAACCTAGGACGAGGGCGGTTAATCGCCCCATTCAGGATCGACGCGAATGCGCCGAATCAGAACTCGGCCGGCAAATATCCGTTGATCTCGAGGCCGACGCAGATCTCAACGAGGCTCGGGGTTGTCCACGCCATTGGTCGCCCTCCGTAAAGTTTTCAAAACAGGAACAAAGTAGTGCGCGGCAGGCACGCGCGCAAGCGCCCGCCTATACAGGGGCAAGCAGGCCGCCTTCGCTCAAAGCGAGGCCCAAAGAAAAACCGGACCCTTGCGGGTCCGGTTGTAGTTTGTCGGCGCGGGGGCCGACAATCACCTTCCAGAGGGGAACAGCTGACGGCGCTACGATTGCAATCTGGGAGGATGGGCAACCGCCTGCCGCCAGTGACGCGCAGTATGCCGCGGCGATTCTCTCACACAATGCAAAGGCTTGCATGCCAGCCATGCGGCCGCCGGTTGGGCCAGACTCTGGGTCGCTGCTCCCGCGGCGCAGCGCGCGCGTTGCCTAAAAGTGCCAGCGCTGCGCCTTGGCGACAAGAAAGTCGCGGAACACCTGCACCCGCGCGACCGTCTTGAGTTCTTCCGGGTAGACGAAATAGGCATCAAGCGCGATCGTGTCGGACTCGCCGAACAACTGCACCAGGCCGCCATTCTCCTCCACGAGATAGTCCGGCAACAAGGCGATACCGATACCGCGCTGGCAGGCGCGCAGAACACCGAGCACGTTGTTGATCGTGAGCGCCGGCGTGCGTGGACCTTTGCCGTTACGCCCCACCTCGGTCAGCCAGCGCCGGTTCTCGAGATAGTTTGGAACCGTGCTGCCGCCCAACAGCAGGATGCGATGGTTGTCGAGTTCATCCAGCGCGCGCGGCGTGCCAAAGCGCTTGATGTATTCCGGCGAGGCGTAAGCATGGAAGCGTACCGAGAACAGCTTGCGCTGGATCAAGTCGGGCTGTGTCGGCAGTCGCAGCCGGATCGCCACATCGGCCTCGCGCATCGCAAGGTCGAGTTCCTCGTCAGTGGTGATGAGCGTGACATGAACATCCGGATAAAGCTCGATGAACTCGCCCAATCGCGGGGTGAGCCAATGCACGCCGATGCCCGGCGTCGTGGTCACCCGCAGTTCGCCATTGGGCCGCTCGCGGCTGTCGGTCAGCTTCGCGCGCGCGGCTTCCAGCTTCATGAACACGTCGTGGGCGGTGTGGTGAAGGAGCTCGCCCTGCTCGGTGAGAATGAGCCCGCGCGCATGGCGGTGGAACAGCGAGACGCCGAGTTCCTGTTCGAGCGCCGACACCTGCCGCGACACGGCCGATTGCGAGAGGCCGAGTTGCTCGCCGGCATGCGTGAAGCTGCCCGCCTCGGCGGCGGCGTGAAAAACCTTCAGCTTGTCCCAATCCATGCTCATTTGCGCACGGCCTTTACTCCGCCGCCACGGCGGGCTCCGCCTCGCCCTGCAGCGCAAGGAAGCGCTCGGCTTCGAGCGCCGCCATGCAGCCCTGGCCGGCAGCGGTTACGGCCTGCCGATAGATGTCGTCGGTGACGTCGCCGGCCGCGAATACGCCCGGCACCGAGGTCGCCGTCGAGAACGGCGCGGTCTTGATGTAGCCCGAAGGCTTCATGTCCAATTGCCCGATGAACAGCTCGGAGGCGGGGGTGTGGCCGATGGCGATGAATACGCCGTCCGCCGTGCGCTCGCTGCGCGCGCCGGTTTTGACGTTGCGCAGAATGACGCGTTTCACCTTCAGCGGGTTCTCCTCGCCCACGACCTCGTCGAGCACGGTGTCCCAGATCACGGAAATCTTCGGATTCTTGAACAGACGATCCTGCAGAATCTTTTCTGCGCGGAAAGTATCGCGCCGGTGCACGACCGTGACGCTCGCAGCGAAATTGGTGAGGAACAGCGCCTCCTCGACCGCGGTGTTACCGCCGCCGATCACCAGCACCTCTTTGCCGCGATAGAAGAAGCCATCGCAGGTGGCGCAAGCGGACACGCCGTAGCCCTTGAATTTCTGCTCCGACGGCAGCTTGAGCCAGCGCGCCTGTGCGCCGGTCGCAATAATTACGCTGTCGGCCAGGTAGTGATCGCCGGAATCGCACTCGATTCGGAACGGCCGCTGGCCGAGATCGACTCTGTTCACATGGTCGGCAACGACCTCGGTCCCGACATGCTCGGCCTGCTTTTGCATCTGCTCCATGAGCCAGGGGCCCTGGATGACGTCGGCGAAGCCGGGATAATTCTCGACGTCGGTGGTGATGGTGAGCTGTCCGCCGGGCTGGATGCCTTGGATCAGAATCGGCTCGAGCATCGCGCGGGCGGCATAGATCGCGGCCGTATGGCCGGCAGCGCCCGAACCGATGATGACGAGCTTGGCGCGCTTAGTCTTGCCCATCGACGAGGCACCCTTCTGTGCTTGAGCCAAACCCGGGCTAAACCGCGCTGCCGGACTTGACTAGGCAGCGCCCGGTTCGGAGCGCCGCTGGCCCTCCGCGGCGCCGGCCAAAGGCCGAAATGTGCATTTTCGCTCTGCACAATTTAGGGCGTGGCGCGAGCCATGCAAGATATGCAGACCAGGAGCCACAGCTTTGTGAAGCGTCTGGGACGCCGCAGGTGGCATTTTACCCTTGCGCAATAATGTTTCGCAGGTGTGGTCCGCTATTGCTAACAATGGGCGCGAGCAT
>WNFQ01000159.1_pt1 | contig 53350 bp, 52 predicted proteins | sample 5400171 | NCBI WGS metagenome assembly WNFQ01 (sample SAMN13153356, study PRJNA577476) | soil metagenome | isolation source: 20 cm soil under Madrone tree | place: USA:California | collected 2016-06-14
AAAAGGTGCACTCGAATCGGCCCAAGCTTGTGCCGTTCTAAATCCGTTTAATCCGCGAAATCCGCGGTCATGCCGGGGAAATGAGATGCAGACTCTTCAAGCGCGCCGTATTTTTCCCTGGTGCACGATCTGTTCGAGGAAAAGGAAGAAGTTGATCCTTCGAGTGCAAATACTGGGGCGCCTCTCGCCACGCGTATGCGTCCGGGTTCGCTCGAAGAGTTCGTCGGCCAGGAACATATTCTCGGGCCGGGAAAACTGTTGCGCCGAGCGATTGAAGCCGATCGTTTGCCTTCCGTGATTTTCTCCGGCCCGCCCGGGAGCGGAAAGACGACTCTTGCCCGCGTCATTGCGGAAATGACCTACGCGAAATTCATTCGAATCAGCGGCGTGGAAAGCAACGTTGCCGAAATGCGCCGGGTGATCGCTGGGGCGACGAATCGCCTCCGCACTTCTGGACAAAAGACGATCCTGTTCATTGATGAGATCCATCATTTTAACAAAGCGCAACAGGACATCCTTTTGCCCGATGTTGAGACTGGAAATCTCCGGCTAATCGGCGCGACCACCTATAACCCATTCTTTTATGTGAACAGCGCTCTCGTGTCGCGGTCGCAGGTTTTTCAACTCGAGCCGCTCCGCCTCGAGCAACTCGAGCAATTGATCGAGCGCGCGCTGGCCGACAAAGAGCGCGGCCTTGGAAATTACAAGGTGAAGATCGACAAGAACGCGCGCCGGCATCTGGCGAAATTGAGCGACGGTGACGCGCGCAAATGTCTAAACGCGCTCGAAATTGGCGTCCTCACCACGCCGCCTGACCCCGATGGCGTGATTCACTTCACGCTCGCAGTTGCCGAGGAGAGCATTCAACAAAAGGCGATCGTTTATGATCGTGCGGGCGACGCCCACTACGACGCGATAAGCGCGTTCATCAAGAGCATGCGTGCGTCCGACGAAAAAGGGGCGATGTACTGGCTCGCCAAAATGTTGCACGCTGGCGAAGATTTTCGTTTCATCGCGCGGCGCATTGTCATTTTTGCCAGCGAAGACATCGGTCTGGCTGATCCGGAAGCGCTGCCTCTGGCGATTGCGACGCAGCAAGCTGTCGAATTTGTCGGCCTGCCCGAAGCGCGAATTCCTCTGGCCCACGCCACCGCTTACATGTGCCGCGCACCAAAAAGCCGAGAAGCTTACGATGCGCTGAATGCTGCGACGGAAAAGATCAAGATAGAGCAAACCAGGCGCGTGCCTGAGCATCTCAAGAACAAACATTTCCCAGTCAATCCGGAAGGCTAAATGTTGCACTTACGCAAGCTTGAGCGATCTGGGTTCAACGTCGATGGTCTGGCGCGTGAGACCGGCGCCAGATTTCGACCGAATCGCTTCTAACATTGCAATTTGGCACGGTTATGATTCCGCCGTTAAAGCGGAGCTTTATTCGACCTGCCTCCTAAACTCGGACGGTATGTATCTTGTCGATCCAATTCCTTTGCAGAGGGAAGCACTCGATGAACTTCTCGGCTCCGGCGGTGCCGCGGGAATCATCGTAACAAATTCCAGTCATCACCGCGGTTTTGCCACATTTGCCGAAGGGCTATCGGTTCCGGTGTTCGCACGGGGCGAGACATTTCAAGATAAGACGCCGCGACTGTTCAGAGAAGTTGCAGATGGCGGCAAGATTTGTGATGAACTACGCGTGATCGCTATTGAAGGCGCCGCACCGGGGGAAATCGTTCTGCATTACACGTCTAACGGCGGGACACTGATTGTCGGCGATGCACTAATTAACTTCGAGCCGTACGGCTTCACATTTCTTCCTGATAAATATTGCTCGAGTGAAAAAGAAATGCGTCGCTCATTGCGAAAACTTCTGGATTACAAAGCGGAGCGGATCCTGTTCGCGCACGGCACGCCGATTTTATCTGGTGCGAGTGATCGATTGCAGAAGTTACTGGATAGCGATCTTTGAACGGCCGTGATTGTGGAGTCGAAGGATCGACAAGATGAGCGGATCGGACTCGGTGGACCGGTATCGAGGTTTCTCCGGCTGATCCGTTTTTCGCATACAATTTTTGCGCTTCCATTTGCGCTTGGCGCGCTGATCGTCGCCGCACACGGGCTGCCATCGCTGCGAACACTGTTGCTGGTCGTGATCTGCATGGTTTTTGCGCGGACCGCAGCGATGCTTTTCAATCGATTGATTGATTGGTCGCTCGATCAGCGCAATCCGCGCACGGCTACGCGCCACTTGCTGATTTCAAAATCGGCAGCCTTCGTTTTATTGGCGTTGAGCTCCGCCAGCTTTATTTTGGCGGCAGCGGCAATCAACCGACTGAGCTTTCTCCTCGCGCCCGTTGCGCTGGCGATAATTTTTTTCTACTCGGTCACGAAGCGGTTCACCAGCGCAACGCACTTCTTTCTCGGATTGGCGTTGGCGATTGCTCCGGTCGGCGCGTGGATCGCCCAGACGGGACATATCGATCTTGCGCCGCTTGTGCTTGCGGCGGGTGTAATTTGCTGGGTGGCGGGATTCGATTTGATTTATGCCACGCAGGACTACGATTTCGACCGGCGTGAGGGAATTCGATCGCTTGTTGTGAAACTGGGGATCGCGCGCAGTCTGCGTCTGGCTCAGCTGCTGCATCTCCTGACGTTTGCAGCGCTCATCGCCTTTGGCCTCGTGGCGAGGCTCGGCGCGGTTTACTACTGCGCAATGCTGATCGTCGCAGCGGCGCTCTTTTACGAACACAAAACCGAGAAACTCGATCTGGTCGGAATTAATCGTGCATTTTTTCACAGCAACGCATTTGTCAGCGCCGTTTTTTTGCTCGCAGTGTGTGTGGATCGGTTGGTTTGACCGATCACATCGCGTTTAACATTGCGACGCGTCTCTGGTGCCGGCCGCCATCGAAATCTGTTTCCAGCCAGATCCGTACGATCGTCAGCGCCAAATCCTCGGGAATCATGCGCTCGCCGATGGAGAGAACGTTGGCATCATTGTGCTGTCGCGAAAGCCGTGCCGATTCTTCATTCCAGCAAAGCGCGCACCGCACGCCTTGCACCTTATTTGCCACCATCGCTTCCCCATTTCCCGAGCCGCCGAAAACGATGCCCCGCGCACACTCGCCGCGAGCGACTGCTTCGGCTGCCGGCCGAATGAAAAGCGGATAATCCACAGGTTCCTCGCTGAATGTGCCGAAGTCTTTCACTTCGTGGCCGAGTGTGCCGAGCAATTCTTTCACCTTTTCCTTGTAACGAAAACCAGCGTGATCGGTACCGAGCGAAATTTTCATAATGTCATTCTGAGCGAAGTCGACGAATCTCTAATTCTTGATCCGATCGCCAAGAAAAGACAATAGTAAGAGATGTCTCGACTGCGCTCGACATGACAATCGTCACCCGCCGTGCAACTTGGCCAACTCGCGCCAGATCTCCCTCTCGCGATCGGTTAATTTTTTCGGCACATTGATTTGAACATCGACGTAGAGATCGCCGCGTTTTCCCGATACTCCCGGCAGACCGCGTTCTCGCAGACGAAACCGCTGCCCGCCCTGCGTGCCTGGCGGAATTTTCAGGCGCACGTTGCCTTCAAGTGTTGGCACAACCAATTCGCTGCCGAGCACTGCCCGCCACGGCTCGATCTTTACCTCATGAATCAAATCGCTGCCCTCGACCGAAAAATCCGGGTGGCGCGCGAGTCGCACGCGCAAGAACAGATCACCGCTCTTTCCCCCGCGCGTTCCCGGTTCGCCTTGCCCGGCCAGCCGGATGCGCTGGCCTTCATGGACACCGCGCGGAATTTTGACCTGATAATTTTCCACTTTATTTGAACCGGCTCGACGCAGAGACACGGTCCTGGTCGATCCGTGGAGAGCTTCCTCAAGGGTGACCATAATATCCGCTTCGACATCGGCTCCGCGCTCCGCTGTCGCTGGACGTCCGCCGAATCCGCCGAAAGCAGATCGTCCGCGACCGCCGCCAAAAAACGCCTCGAAGAAATCGCTAAATCCGGTTCCGCCAAATTCGAATTCAACTCCGCCATCGCCGCCGCCGTATTGATAAAATCCTCCGCCTGGCTGCTGCGCTCCCCAACCGGGCGGCGGTTGAAACCCGCCCGGCTGGTTCCAACCCGCGCCGAGTTGATCATACTTCGTGCGCTTCTCCGGATCACTCAAGACCTCATAGGCTTCGTTGATCTCCTTGAATTTCTCTTCCGCGGTCTTTTTGTCCTTCGCGACATCAGGATGATGTTTCCGCGCCAGCTTGCGAAACGCCGTGCGAATTTCGTCCTCGGTGGCCGTTTTTGGAACACCGAGCGTTTCGTAATAATCTCTAAACTGCACCGCCATCGGCTCTCAACCTTGTGCCTCCGCCCGATTCGCGCAACCTTCTCTATCAATGCGCGAGCTGGGAAAATTCGTGGTCGTCATCGGCATCATTACGGCGCTGGCGGGACTGGTAATGTGGAGCGGCCTTGCGCCGAAATGGCTGGGGCGTTTGCCCGGTGACATCCGCATCGAACGCGAGCATTCTGCATTTTATTTTCCAATCGTCACCTGCATCATTCTCAGCATTGTCCTGAGCTTGCTGCTATCGATCTTCCGACGCTGATGGCAGCGTCGCGCAAACGGATCGAACTGAAGCGACATGTGGCAGAGCTGCTACGCTGCCGGCGCTGTCCGCGGATGAAATCCACGCCCGTGTCCGGTGGGGCAGTGGTAAGTGACGTGATGCTGATTGGTCAGGCACCCGGGCCGCGGGAACCGGTCTTGCAACGGCCGTTCGCTCATACTGCCGGCAAAACGCTTTTCCGCTGGTTCGAGGAATTTTGCGGAATGAACGAGGCCGCGATTAGATCGACAGTTTATTTCGCCGCGGTGTGTCGGTGTTTCCCAGGAAAATCTTCAGGCGGGACCGATCGTGTTCCAGCGCGAGATGAAATTCGCAATTGCTCTTCCTGGATGAACGACGAGATCGAAATCTTGCGACCGCGTCTCATAATTCCCGTCGGCCGGTTGGCCATCATGCAATTCATCGACTGCGAAAAATTAGAGAAAGTGATTGGCCGAAAATTTCGAGTCGAACGCGCAGGGCATCGCTGTGACGTGATTCCATTGCCGCATCCCTCCGGCGCATCACCCTGGCACAAGATTGCGCCGGGAAAGAAATTGCTCGAGAAAGCCCTGCGAAAGATCGCCCGGCATCCGGCAATCAAGAACCTCGCACTGCGTCCGCAAAGGGCACGACGGCAATGACGATGGCGTTCCTTTGTGTCCGTAGTGGACTCTGTGCGAGTAATACGGAAACGTCAGTTCATCACTAAATGACCGAGATGAAAACTCCAACCCGCGCTGACATTCCGGACTCTGACAAGTGGGATCTGACACAGCTTTTTGCCGACGTGGGCAAGTGGCAGAAGGATTTTGCCTGGCTTCAACTGACGTATCCGAAACTTCAGGATTGGAAGGGTAGAGTAGGGGAATCGGCGCAATCGTTGGCTGAAGTGCTTGAGTTTGAGAAGTCGCTCGAGCTGAAAATCGAGCGCGTCTATCACTACGCGTCGCTGCACCTGGCCGAGGACAGCACGAACAACGAATACCTTGCGCGGATCGGGCAGGTTCAGAATCTGCTCACTGAAATCGGTGAAACGGCGGCGTTTGTTGTTCCGGAAATTTTGGCGATCGACGACGAACAGTTCGCGCAGTTCATTGTCGATCCAGCGCTGGCCGATTGGCGAATCAAGTTGCACAAAATTCGCCGGATGAAGGCGCACGTGCTTTCCGTGCCCGAGGAACGCCTTCTCGCACTGGGTAGTGTCGCGCTCAGCGGTTACGATGACGCTTTTTCGCAGTTGACTGATGTGGACATGAAGTTCGGCGTGTTGATTGATGAGACTGGGCGCGAAAAACCGCTTACCCAAAGCTCGTTTAGCTCATTTCTGGTGAAGCGCGATCATGAACTGCGCAGACGAGCCTTTCACCAATTCTACGCGGAATTCGAGGACCACCAGTACACGCTGGCCGCGGCATTGGCTTACTCGGTCAAAGCGGACATTTTTCGCGCGCGCGCCCGGCATTATTCGTCTGCCCTGGAGGCGGCGCTTTTTCCCGATGACGTACCGGTTTCCGTTTATGACGGCTTGATCGCCTCTGTCCGCTCAAACCTGAAACCGCTGTTTCGCTATTTCGAATTGCGCCGGCGCGTGCTCGGTTTGCCCGAACTACATCACTACGACACTTACGTGCCGCTCGTTCCCGAAATTGAGACGCGCGTCACTTTTGATCAGGCGATCGAACATATAGTCGCCGCGCTCGCTCCGCTCGGAAAAGAATATGTCGATGTTCTGGCGGAAGGACTGCGCGGCCGCTGGTGCGATCGCTATGAAACGAAAGGTAAGCGGAGCGGCGCGTTTTCATCCGGAAGCTACGGCAAGCCGCCTTACATCCTGATGAATTACAAGGAGGATGTATTTGCCGATGTTTACACGCTCGCGCATGAAGCCGGTCACTCCATGCACAGTTGGTTCGCGCAAAATTCGCAGCTGTTTCAGGATTACGAGTACCCGATTTTCCTGGCTGAGGTGGCATCAACGTTTAACGAAGAGCTGCTTACGCATCATTTGCTCGAGCAAACGAGCGATCCGAAGATGCGCGCTTATATCATCAATCGACAAATCGACGATCTGCGCGGCACGCTTTTCCGGCAGACGATGTTCGCTGAATTTGAGAAAATTATCCACGCCATCGAGGAAAGCGGCGACGCGCTTACGCTCGATGTTTTCAAATCGGAATATCATAAGCTCCTCGAAACCTATTTTGCTGAGAACTTTGTGCTTGATCTCGAGCTCGAGCTGGAATGCCTGCGTATTCCGCATTTCTATCACGCGTTCTACGTCTATAAGTATGCGACGGGAATTTCGGCTGCGGTCGCGCTTTCGGAGCGCGTGCTTTCCGGCGAGTCGGGCAGCGTGAACGCGTATCTTAATTTTCTACGATCCGGCGGCTCGAAGTTCCCGCTGGAAACATTGCAATCGGCAGGTGTGGACATGGCCACATCTGCCCCGGTCGAAAGCACGCTCCGATTATTCGAACAGCGTCTGGAGGAACTGGAATCGCTCTTGTTGTAGGGCGTCTGTGTTAGCTCCGAATCCTTTCGGGGTTCAAAGAAACGCCCTGCAATTTACCTCAGGGCGAAGACCCGAGGACTGCGGCGAGCACGGGTATTCTGGACGACGCAGCGCGCCTTCCCTACCATTCGGGCGATGCAACTGGATCCGGTTAAACTTCGCGAGCGATTGGAGCCGCTGTTTGGAGACAATTTCGAACAGTTCGGCGAGTTAGGCGCTGCGGTCTCGGTCTGGCAAGAGGGAGAACCGATTGTCGATCTTTACGGCGGATTCCGCGACGCCCGTCGCGAAAAACCGTGGATGCCAGATACGCTCGTCCTCGTTTGGTCGGCGACAAAAGGAATCGGCAGCGCGTGTTTTCTTCATGTCTTGCAGGAACATCAGATCGACATTTACCGCCGCGTTGCGGAGTTCTGGCCCGAATTTGGCCAAGCCAACAAACAAACCATCACGCTCACGCAGTTGTTGTCGCATCAAGCCGGGCTTTGCGCCTTGGATCGACGAGTCGATGTGCTCGATTATGGTGCAGTGATTCACGCACTCGAGGCGCAACAGCCGTTGTGGCCGCCCGGGACCGCGCATGGTTATCACGCGCGGACGTTTGGCTTTCTTGTTGACGAACTGGTGCGGCGCATCGCGGGAAAAACGTTATCGGATTACTGGCAGGAAAATTTTGCGCGACCACTTAGTCTCGATTTCTGGATCGGTCTGCCGAAGAAGGAGAATCCTCGGATGGCAACGATGTATGCCGCCAAAGCCGGCAAATCGCCCGAGCCGAAACAATTCTATGCCGATCTAATTACCCCAGGCACGCTGGCACGCAAAACGTTCATTTCTCCTTATGGATTGCACGCGATCACCGAGATGAACAATGTCTCGGTCCGCGCACAGCCGATTGTTTCCTTTGGCGGAATCGGAAGCGCATCTTCGCTGGCGAAATTTTACGCGATGCTCGCGAACGGCGGAAAATCTGATGGCCAGACTTTCTTCTCAGGGACAACAATCAAATGGATGACCACGACACTGGCTGACGGCATTGACTTGGTCTTTCAAATACCGACAGCGTTTTCCGCCGGGCTTATGAAAGACCCACAAAACGCAGCACGCAGAATGTTCGGTCCGTCTCAGAAATCATTTGGGCATCCCGGTGCCGGTGGCAGTCACGCCTTTGCCGATCCGGAAAACAAAATCGCGTTCGCTTACGTGATGAACCAAATGGAGCAATCGCTGCTGCCTAACGAAAAATCACTGCGGCTGGTGGACGCGATCTATCGGTAGGGACGCTTCCCCGAACGCCTGAGGCGATTGAGGTCAATCGCTCTACCCTATTCACCGATAATGGTGATCCAAATCTTTCGCCGATGCGAGGCGCGGCGATGCTCGAACAAAAAAATGCCCTGCCACGTTCCGAGCTGCATTTTTCCCTCCATGATCGGCACCGTCTCGCTCGTGCGCGTCAATACCATTCGGATGTGCGATGGCATGTCGTCGCTGCCTTCTGAGCCGTGTGTGAAGTAATCAGCATCTTCCGGGACAAGGCGGTCGAAGAACTCTTCCAGATCGCGTCGCGCGGTCGGATCGGCATTCTCCATGATGATTACGCTGCAACTGGTGTGCTGAACAAAAACCGTGACCGTTCCGTTGCGCACGCCGCATTTGTCGATCTTGCTCTGGATTTCGTCGGTGATCTCGTACAGTCCCTTGCCGTTAGTGCGAATTTCAAGTCGTTCCTGATCAATGCGCATCGGATTTGCAGCACCAAAATAACATCACCCAAAACAATAGTCGCGCATTGACTCCGAAAGCCTTCGCGAGTTGATCTTTTCGCCGGCTGATGGCCTAATAAACCGATGCGAGGCGATCTCGACCGGGTGCTGTTTGACGAGCCGGCAATTCACCGCCGGCTCGACGACATGGCCGCGCAGATTTCGAAGAATTATCGCGATCGCGAATTGACCGTGATCGCAGTTCTAAATGGGAGCTTGATGTTCATGTCGGACCTGCTTCGGCGAATTCCGCTGCCGTTAAAGCTCGATTGCCTGAGCGTGGTCAGTTATCACGGAAAAACGCAGACCAACGGCAAGGTAATTTTCAAGCAGGTCGCGTTTCCCGATGTGGCCGATCGGCATATTTTGATTCTGGACGACATTCTGGACAGCGGTCACACGCTGGCAGCCATTCGCGAAAAATTGGAAACGGCCAAGCCGCGCAGCATCCAGATATGCGTTCTGCTGAGCAAAAAGAAACAGCGCGCCCGGCACGTCGATGCGGATTATGTTGGTTTCGAAATCGAGGATGAATTCGTTGTTGGTTACGGGCTCGATTTCATGGAACGTTATCGCAACCTTCCCTACATCGGCGTGCTGCGGAAGGAGCTGATCGCCCAACCGAGCGGATGAAAGCGCGGGTGCAGTTTTATGCGCAACTGCGCGATCTGGCTGGAATTCGCGAGCAGGATGTCGATCTTGCGGAGGGAGCCACGGTTGGCGACTTGCTCAGCCAAATTTATGCGCAACACCCCTCGCTCCGGGCGCATGATAAAAGCATTTTGATCGGCGCAGGCGTGGAATTTGTCGATCGCAACTACCAACTGAAATCAGGCGAGGAGATTGCGATCATGCCGCCGGTGCAGGGGGGATGAATCTCGCCGCATCGCCCGAGATGACAAAAATGCCGCCGATTGGCAAATCGAGCGCGTTCCCGATTAGACTTCAAAGCAACAAGCCGGAGCGCTGGGCTCCGGCTTTGTCCTTCTTATTCTTATTATGGTTGCGCAGGGCTGTGCAACGACGCCGACGCGACGCCCACGTATACGTGGGTGCCAGTCGGTAGCCCCATATAGCTCGAGGTCAAAATAAGCTCGATCATCCGAATCTGGATGTTGTTCGCGCCCTGAATTTCGTGCTTCAGGTAGAGCGTGCCGATTCCCGCCAGGGTCACTTGGGTATTCGCTGAAACGCTAGCTGTAATCTCGGGATGACCCGAAACCGACAGATTTGTGAATGAACCCGAAGTACTGAAGTGGAACGCCACACCATTCTTGGTCGATGCGTTGGCCTGAGCGTTTATCACACCGGCTTTAATAATTCCGTTGAGCAAGTTCGCGTTTTGAATCGAAGCAGTGGTCTGCGCGCTCGACTGCGACGCGGTCACGCTGCCCTGCGCCGTATCGAAGATGCTCCCACTACTCACCACGTTAGGCACACTTATGCCGACCTGCGTGTTGCTTGTCAGAGCGTTCCCCTGGCAGCCAACGCTAGCCGGCGCGGTGGGGCTGGATTTAATGAGTGTGCCGGTCACCTGCGTTCCGTAGGCGGTTCCATCCAGCGAAGCAGGGCCGTTGATTCCCGTAAGACCACTGGTTGCATCGGCCACGACGATCTGTGTTCCTACTGCGAGGCCCAGCACATTAGACTGGTTGATGTAGACGTGAATCATGTTCACCGTCAGCTTTTTCGTGGTGGCGGTTCCAGAGACGATTTGTTCGTTCAGAACCACATGTCCGAATCCAGCCAATTGAATTGTTGTATTCGGAGCAGGGGCCGAAGATTGTGGCATGCCAGCGACGACAAGACCGACAAGCTTCGAACCGGCCGCACTCACATGGAGCCCTGTATTATCTTTAAAGGTAGTGCTGACTGCCTTGACCTCGCTGCCGACGATCAAGCCAGCCAGCAGATTGACGCTATGGACATCCGAGCTGGCGGTCACCTTGTTCAGGGCGGTGGAAGCGCTCGTGTTTACTGAGCCTGTCACGGCCCTGGGTGGAGCATTGAGCGAACCTGCAGTTGCGCTAGCCGTCAGGCCAGTTTGCGGTGTTCCGCACCCTGGGCCCACGCCGACGGGAGCAGTCTTACCGATAGTGACCGTACTCCCAACGTAAGCGTAGGTTCCGTAAGCGCTCCCCGAATACTCGAGAAACTGGGCAACGCTGTTGCTGGCAATGAACGTCATTGCTGCCGCCAGGCATGCAAAAACCACGACCCGCCTGGAGAAGGGATGCGGTGAAAACTGGAACTTCGTTTCTTCTTTCATGTAAATTTATCTCTCTTTCTTCACCTACAGTTCGGTTGAGTATGTTTGCTTTGGCCGTAATTATTTTTTGACTTTATTTTCGGGAATAACATCTGAACAATGGATGTTGGCGCGCATTATGCTGCGGCCTTCTTGCCATCCTCGCAAGAACACGGACGAGACGAGGGTTGTCCCTTCGTTAATCCCGGAAATTCTTGAAATTTGTCGCGATGCCAAAGTCGCGGCCACGGACGAACAGAATCACCGATTGCAAGTCGTCTTTCTTTTTTCCGGTGACGCGAATTTGTCTATCTTGCAGCTGGCTCTGCACTTTGAAACCTTGCGACTTGATGGCCTGAATAATTTCCTTGGCTTTGTTTCCCTCGAGCCCCTGCTGAATTTTCAGCTCCTGCCGGGCGTGTCCGACGGATGAAATCGCTGGCTCGACTTGCTCGATGTTGCGGAGATCGACACCGCGCTTGGAAAGTTTTCCGATCACAATTTCGCGCAACCCTCGGAGATGGGCGGCGTCGCCAGCAGTCAGTATGATTTTGTCTTTCTCGGCGAGAATTTCGGCCAGTGCGCCCTTGAAATCGAAACGGGTGGCAAGCTCTTTGCGCGCCTGATTGAGCGCGTTATCAACTTCCTGCGTGTCAACGTCTGAGACGATGTCGAAAGAGGGCATGCGAACAATTTTCGATTTTCGATATTAAAATTTGGAAATCGTGGACGCAACCCGATGTTCAATATCAGGGGTTTTGCTCTACCACTTTGATATTGCCTTTCGTCACATGCACATTAATTGCGACCGCGCCTCCCCCGTGGATTAGCGTGTCGATCTTCGTTGTTTCTTGGGCCGCGCGCTCGCCTCTTTCTTCGAAGTCATTGGCAATTTTTCCCTCGAGCGTTTCAGCAATCAGGTGGAAAGCAGCGTCACTCGGAAAGAAGGCCCAGACGTTTCCATGTGCGATCTCCGTTTCAATGGCAAATTTTCCCGGCTCCCACCAGTCGTAAGCCAACGTGACAGCGCCGCGACCCACGGAAAAGTCGACATTGCCAGAGCAGTTGTGATTAAACAACAGGCCGCTTCCCAGTCGGGCGTGCACGCTTTGGCCGTGCATGCCGTCCACCAGAATTTCGCCATTGCCTAATTCCAATCGCGATATGTTGGCGGTTTGCGGAACAACGATCGTGTACTCGACTGTCCCGGAGCGATCAAACAAGCCCCATGTCTGTTTTTTTGGGAAATTAGTTTCGATAGAGACAGAGCCTGGCTGCGCGGAAACATTGACCGCGATCTGCTTCAGCCGCCTGGGGGTATAGGCTCTCTTGATTGCCTGCACCCGTATTTCATTCGCACTCGAACCGTAAATGCAAACCGTGCCGTCCACATTTTTAATTGCTATGTTTGCCCTCGGTTCAATCGTATAGAATTGGTCGAACGTCTCCTCCAGTGTGCGGTCCGTCGGCGAATCGCAGCTGGCGAGCGATAAACTCAATGCGGCAAATATCGAGCGAAAGCCTTGCCGATTAGTAACTGCTGATGACACGAATAAATTCCATCAGCGCATGTGTATTGCTTAGCAAGGGAAGAAATGCCGTGATGATAATAACCCCAAAAACCGCGGCTTCAGCGAAAAATTCGTAGCGGGCTTCGTTTTTGAAATAGTCGCCGGTGATATTCCAAAACGACCGTGGGGAGGTAATCGCATATTTCGCACTCGAATGTTCGAGGGGGACAGAATGATAGTTATAATCTGTGGTGGGCGTGCCAGCGCCTTTGCGCATAATGGGATCGAACGAGTCGTGGCGGCTTGCGTAATCAATTGCGGTGAATGTTGGTTTCATGATTTTAATTCTTTATTGTTACCTGTGAGATGCGCCGCGCACCCACGTTGGATTCGAAAATTCTTCAGTACATGAGATCCGCGGTTCATTTTTTGGATGATGACCGTGCGGTAGATAGCAAATAAGGAGGGTTTGCCCGCGTGTCTCGCTTCCCGTAATATCGATCCGAGAAATTGTGCCGAAGCTGTCTCGATCATGGTGGCAGGGGCTGTTTGTTATCGCAGCGATTGCAGCCGCAAGCGCTCTCACATTGATTTCACTCCACGAATCCCGCCAGGAGGCTTTGCCGCCAGAGAATCGCCCAATCAAATCACAGATCGCCGGTTATGTGAGCTCAAATGCCTGCCGCGCGTGTCATCCGGGGAATTATGCCAGCTGGCACACGTCGTTTCATCGCACGATGACGCAGGTCGCGACGTCCCAGAGTTTGCCGCCCGACATGGACAAGCTCGAGCTTGCGTTCAATGGCCGCGAATACAAAGCAGAGCGTCGCGGCGACAAGATCTTTGTCCGCACGCGAGCGCAAGCCGGCGGATATGGTGAACCGCAGGAAGTCGTCCTCGTGACCGGTTCGCACAACTTGCAAATTCTTTGGCTGGACGCGGGCGAGGGCCGAACCCTGCAACAATTTCCGTTCGGCTACATCGTGGCTGAGAAAATTTGGGCACCGACAGTCGCGACATTCCTGATTCCGCCACAAATTAAGGAATATTATTCCACAGGCGCGTGGAACGGCGCGTGCATGGATTGCCACGTTACGCAGGGGCAATCGCGGTTTGTCGCAGACAACAAGTGGGATTCACAGGTGGCCGAGTTCGGGATCGCGTGCGAAGCCTGCCATAGCGAGGGGCGAGAACACATCGAGCACAACCGTAATCCGATTCGCCGTTTTAAAATTCATCTCACCACGACGTCCGATCCGACTGTGACCAATCCCGCGCGCTTGAAAGGTCCGGAATCCGCGCTGGCCTGCGGTCAATGTCATAGCGTCTGGGCCTTTAACGACATGACGGACAAGATCGATTTCAATCGGCACGGCGCTGCTTTTCGTCCCGGCGCCCACGATCTCGCTCAACGCTTCGTGGTTCAACCAAACGCGTCGGATCATGCAGAGCAAAAGGATTTCATTCGCCGCACCGAGCCGGATTTTTGGACGAGAGTTCAACGCAGTGCAAGCGTCGCCCTGTTTTCGCGGCGGCGATTTCTCCTGCATCTCCTGTCACGAAATGCATCTTGATTCTCCCGGCCAAACCGATGCGAAAACTTGGGCGCGCACTGGCCAGCTAAAGCCGAAAATGGATTCGGACGCTGCCTGTTTGCAATGCCACAAAGACATGACCGCAAGACTCGTCGCGCACACGCATCATACCGCGGAGTCATCCGGCAGCCGCTGTTACAACTGTCATATGCCGCGCACCACCTTCGGGCTGCTCCACGCGATGCGCAGTCACCAGGTCTCCTCGCCAAACGTGCAGGAAAGCATCGCCTATGGGCGGCCTAATGCCTGCAATCTTTGCCATCTTAACAAAACGCTTGCATGGACTGCGCAGAATCTGCGCGCGTGGTATAACCAACCGATGCCGGAACTGTCACAGGACGATCGAACTATTGCAGCCGCCGTGAAGTGGCTCTTGAAAGGTGATGCGGGGCAGCGCGCGCTCATTGCTTGGGGCATGGGCTGGGGCAGCGCCCAAAAAACCGCGGGACGCGACTGGCTTTATCCTTACCTCATTTACGGCATGACCGATTCTTACGCAGCTGTGCGCTTTGATGCGTGGAAATCGCTTCAAACGCTGCCCGGCTTCTCCGACTTCTCTTTCACCTACACCGCGGCCGATCTTTCGCTTGGTGAAGCGGCGACGCGCGCTTACGAAAAATGGCTGCACCAAGTACGCGATGTAAATGCAGTTTATCGACCAGAAACCGCACTCGATTCGGATGGCCGTTTCCAACAAGATGTTTTCGGTCGATTACGGAGCGCGCGCGATGAGAAACCAATTTTTCTTGCGGAATGAGTCGCCCATCAAAACATGCGCTGCCCGGTGTGCAGCTCGCTGACCGCAATTTGCGCTTCGGTTGGTGGTCACTTCTCGTCTTTTTGTCGCTGGGGGCTGTTCTCGAAACGATGCACGGTTTCAAGATCGGGTGGTATGTCGATGTTGGAAACGAAACGCGGCGACTCATGTTCACGCTCGCCCACGCCCACGGAACACTCTTGGCGCTCGTGAACATCGCCGCCGGTTTGACCGTGCGAATAGTGGAACGCTTCGCGCTTCGGTCATCGGTTTCTTTCGCATTAATTTGGGCTGGGATCCTTCTACCGGCAGGCTTCTTTCTCGGCGGAATTGTCATCTACGACGGCGACCCTGGATTGGGCGTTTGGCTGGTTCCAGTCGGCGCGGCATTATTGTTCTACGGCATCGCACGAATCGCGCTCGATTTATCTAGACGTAAATAAGGTCGCTGCTATACCCACAAGGTACGATCGAAGGTGCGATACTGGATCGCTTCGCTCACGTGCTCGGGTGAGATGTCGATCTTGCCGTCGAGATCGGCGATGGTGCGTGAGACTTTCAGGATGCGATCGTAAGCGCGGGCGCTGAGATTTAATTCGCTCATCGCGACGCGAATCAATTCCTGCGAGTCCTGGCTGAGCTTGCAGTGTTGTTTGATCTGCCGCGTGGCCATGCGCGCATTGCAAGTTACTCTCGGGTCGTTGCGGAAGCGCTCTTGCTGGCGTTCGCGCGCCCGCATGATCCGGCCGCGAATCGCAGCCGAACTTTCCTCCGCGCGCTCGCTGGCGACATCTCGATATTCGACGGCCGGAACTTCAATGTGCAGATCGATGCGATCGAGCAAGGGTCCGGAAATACGTTGGCGGTACCGCTGCACCTGCACCGCACCGCAACGGCATTCGCGTTTTAAATCGCCAAAGTATCCGCACGGACAGGGATTCATCGCCGCAACGAGCATGAACTCGGAGGGAAAAGTGACGCTGCCTGCCGCGCGCGACACGGTCACCTTCCCGTCTTCGAGCGGTTGGCGCATTACTTCCAACGCAGATCTCTTGAACTCCGGCAGTTCATCGAGGAAAAGAACGCCGTTATGTGCAACGCTGACTTCGCCGGGATTTGGAAATGTGCCGCCGCCGAGCAAGCCAATGTCGCTGATGGTGTGATGCGGGTCACGAAATGGTCGCGTGGAGACAAAAGATTTTTCGGCATCGAGCAGACCGGCGATGCTGTGAATCTTAGTCGTCTCGATTGCTTCCTCGAGCGACAGCGGTGGAATGATCGTGGGGATGCGTTTGGCGAGCATCGATTTTCCGGAGCCGGGTGGTCCGATCATCAGGACGTTGTGGCCGCCAGCCACGGCCACTTCCATGGCGCGTTTGACGTGTCCCTGACCTTTCACATCGCTGAAGTCGACGTCGTAGGTCTGGTGCGTGGCAAAAAAACCGGTCAGATCAGCGCGTGTAGGCAGCAGCGCAGTTTCGCCGCGCAAAAAAGCAAACGTCTGTCGCAAGTTTTGCACCCCATAGATGTCGATCTTATCGACCATGGCGGCTTCAAGCGCATTGGCTTCCGGGACAAAGAGGGCACGCTTACCCCGTCGTCGCGCTTCCAACGCCACAGGCAGCACGCCTTTCACCGCGCGGACCGAACCATCCAACGCTAGCTCGCCCACAAAGCTGAAATTTTCAAACGGGGAGCTGTCTAATCCTTCGGTCACCGCAATCATCCCAAGTGCGATCGGCAAGTCGAAGCTCGGCCCCTCCTTCTTAATGTCCGCGGGCGCAAGATTGATCGTGGTGCGGCCGCGGGGCCAATAATAACCGCTATTTGCAATCGCAGTGGTGACGCGGTCCCGGCTCTCTTTCACAGCGGCGTCTGGCAAGCCAACGATGACGATATTTGGGTCGCCGCCGGCGCCGTTAACTTCGATTTCAATTTCGTACGCATCTACGCCGTAAACGGCAGCGGAATAAATCTTTGCCAGCATCGCCGTGGCAGAGTCGCAGAAAACCGGAGCGTGGAAAAGCGGCAAATGCCCTCAAAGACGAGACGCGACTTACCTCCGCCAAGCTGGTTAAATATTTGAGGGCTCGCTCGGACAAAGCACCAAAGAATGACCAACGGCGGGACCTCGAAAAAGATTGAACAAGACCCGTCCAAAGGCTGTCAGAAATCCGAATATTTAACCTTGTTAAATACTTTTGAGAATGCTACAACGCGCGATCGACAAGGTGCCGGCGAATACCACTGACGGTAAGATGTCGATCCAACCCCCCAAATTCATCGATGAAGAAGAGTTATATGGCTGCCGAAGATAGCGATACCGGAATTAAGATTTATCTGCGCGAGATCGGGCAAATCCCGCTCCTGACTCCGGAACAGGAGATTACTCTCGCCGCAAAGATCAAGAAGGGCGACCGGGAAGCACGGGCGCTCATGATTCGCTCCAATCTGCGACTGGTCGTGAAAATCGCGCATGATTACGCGAATCTCGGCCTGCCGCTGCTTGACCTGATCTCTGAGGGAAATATCGGTCTGATGAAGGCAGTGGAGCGCTTTGACCCGGCCAAAGGCGGCAAGCTCAGCACCTACGCGGCATGGTGGATCAAGCAATCGATCAAGCGGGCGCTGGCCAATCAGAGCAAAACGATTCGTCTCCCGGTGCATCTCGTGGACAAGATTTCGAAGATGCGTCGGGTCTCCTTGCAAATGAGCGAGGAGCTTGGCCGTGAACCAACCGACGACGAACTTGGCGACGAGATCGGGATCGCCAGCGGAAAAGTTTCGCAGCTCAAGACTGTCTCGATCCGCCCGGCTTCGCTCGATGCACCGATTAGCGACGATGATTCCACCGAGTTCGGCGAAATTGTCGGGGACGAGGAAGCTCAGACGCCGTTCGAACTCTTGCGCGATAAAAACCTCCGCAACGAAGTCGGCGGTTTGCTTGATGTTTTGGACGATCGCGAGAAGAAAATTATTTTCCAACGCTTCGGGCTGGACGGCGGCAAACCGAAAACGCTTGAGGAAGTGGGAAAGAAATTTGGCGTGACGCGGGAGCGCATTCGGCAATTGCAGAACATTGCACTCTCGAAGCTCCGCCGTGCGCTAAGCAAGAAGGAGCGCCCGGTCGACGTCGAGTTGCCGGTTGAGGCTTAGACGGATGCAGCAACGTCGCTGTGCGACGCGTGCTAAATAAAGTAGTGCTCGGGGCGGGACTTGAACCCGCATGCCTTTCGGCATACGCCCCTCAAACGTACGTGTCTGCCATTTCACCACCCGAGCGTCTGAATTTGGACTGCGCAAAATCTCCTGCAGACTGCTTGCCCTCGCAAGTCGCGGCTTACTCCTGCTTATAATCGAAAGTACAATTGAGCACAAAATCGATCCGTGAAATCCGTGTCATCCGCGGTTAGGTTTTTCAGATAATGTCGATCTTGGCGAGTGAAACAGGCGAGCGCGATTGGCTCAAAATCGATCTGCATATCCACACGCTCGATGATCCCCACGACGCGGTCGATTATTCGGCGCATCAATTGCTTGAGCGCGCGCGTTCGCTCGGCTTTCGGGTGCTTGCGATCACGCTGCATGACGCCGTCTTTGACCGACAGGAAGTGTTCGATGACGCGGCGGCTATGGGCATTTTGCTCATCCCTGCGGCGGAGGTGCGATTATGTGGGGCGCATGTCATTGCGCTGAATGTGACCGGCGAGGAAATCGCGGAGCTGAAGAATTTCGACGATTTGCGACGGTTGCGGGCGCGGCGCGGAAGGTCTGTCTTTATGATTGCGCCGCATCCCTTTTATGTTTTTGGCAGCTCAATCGGATCGCGGCTGGTTGCAGAAATCGATTGCTTCGACGCGATCGAACTCTGCCATTTTCACAAGGGGCTCTTCAATCCAAATCGGCGCGCAGAAAAAGTGGCGATCCTCTTTGGCAAACCGTTGATCGCTACTTCCGACGCGCATCGGCTGCATGCGTTCGGGCGCCATTACACGAGTATCCCCACGCCGCCCGAGCTTACTGTCGAACATGTCTTTACTGCTTTGCGAGGCAGGCAACTTCATTTGACCAGTCCGTCCTGCACCTTTGTCGATCTTGTGGGCGCGATCTATTTCGTCTTCTTTGCACACCCATTTCGACGACGTCAAAAGCGCCGCCGTCTCAGGGAGGCGACTGTATTTGACCCAGATCGTAAATCGATCCCCAGCGGCCAGAAGCGACGAGCGGGGCCGTAGTCTCCCATGGCCGCGTGCTCCCGGAATAATTCATCATTTCTTCTCGTCCCCAAAAAATGTAACGCACGTCCAAAGCGCGCGAGATTTGGCGCCAATTTCCGATGCCTTGCATCATATCACGAAGCTGACTCTGGGTTGCGGCATAATCGTCAAAGCCCTCGGTCCAAAGATGTCCGGGATAACCCATGACGACCTTGCGGCCTTGAAGTAAGAGCGGGTGATTGTAAGTGGGGTAAGCGGCGAAGCGCGCCTCGACAGGCAAAGGTCGGACAGCCGCACCGACAGCATCGAGTTCTCCGCGATCGATGAGTCCAGAGCCAGGACGGCCGGCGGCCAGCCCACCGAAGAGACTGATGAATCCGGAACTGAAGAGTGCGATGCAAACGCCGACGCGCACCGGAACGCTCCAACGAGCGACAAGCTGGCTCCATAAAAATGGCAGCAGGAGGAAGTAGGCCCAAATCATGAGTTTGAGATTGTCCCAGTCCCACGGCGCAAACTGAAAGAGCAAACCTGAAACGAAAATTGCGAATGCCGGCAGCAGAAAAGCGATTTCCTCGGGCAGTTTTTGATTCCGTTTGAAGCCGATTTTCCAGGCACGCCAACCGCAGATCGCGAACAGGCAGAGGGCGAGCGGAATAAAGATGCCAAAGTTTTCCAACCAGAATTGAAAAAGGTTGGAGCGACCGAATTCGGGGTCGCCCATAACCCAGCCCAAGTGTGGCTTTAAGATTGTTCCGGCGCGAAAGTTGTCGCTGATCAGCCAGACGAAGAAGGTCGCGGGAAGGAATGCGGCTCCGATCACCGCCGCGACACGTTTGCGAACTGTGGAATCGCCGCATGCAAACAAAAAGACCAGAACAGCCGAAAGCGCGAGAAATGTGTGCACGTGAAACAGTGGCATTGAAGCGTATAACGACAGCTCGACCCAGAAGGGCAGCGGTCCCGGGCGGCGTTGATCTTGAATACCTTCCCGGAAAAATTTCTCGCGCCAATGCCAGAGCAAAACCAGACCGGCCGGGATCGCGTAGAGCAAGCCGCGCTGCGTCACAAACATCGAAAGCGCAATGCTCTTCCAGGCGATTGTTTTATCGCCTTGATAGTCTAAAAACTTGAGCGTCTTAAAGAACTGGAAGCCCGCTATGCCGCCGTTAAACAAAAAGCCGGCAACGCCAAACGCGCCGGCCCAGCGGTAAAATCCGTAGAACGTCGCAAGCGAGGCCATCAACCCTGTCCACACCAACCCGCGCGTTAGATCGACATGAACTAAGCAGAGCAGAGCATTGAACAGGTCCATCCCGGCCGGATATCTTAGTCTGCTAAAGACATAGATTGGATTGTCCGGCCAAAGCGCGACGCCATTGGCGAAATTCTTGATCAGTGTGATATGCAGCGCGAGGTCGCCCAGGTTATTCGGTGATTGAATTTTTAATTCGTTGTCATCGATGTAAAGAAGCCAGCAAAACGAGCGCAGGGCGAACAGTGCGAAGCATGCCGCCATGATCCAAAGCCAGAGTTGCCTGTAACGCATAGTCTTCGATGAACCGGCTTCGCCTGAAGCGCTCTTGCGCCGTTGCGGCGCCGTATCAGAAGTTCCGAGATACGCTGCGACAGCAAATGCCGCGCCCGCTATCAGCGAGAAAACCGCACTTTCCTTGCGCAAACCGTTCCCGACCATTCCTAAAAGAAGGCCGCAAACGGTCGACAGATTGACAAACGTCAGGCCGGCGGAAAGCCATTTCATCGAGCGGCGTTCCTCAGCCTGATCCTTTTCCAACGAAGTCTGGTGACCGGCCTGGGAAAAACTCTTTGAAGATTTTGGCGCTCAAATAGAGCTTCGACGTGTCCTGATAAGCGCGAACCCTGAGCGGCTCAGTGTAATAGGCGTTGCGTAGTTTCGGTTCCACTTCCTTGATTCGATCTTCTTGCACGAGGAGAAAATCTGCGTCGAGATTTTCGGGGGAATTTCCGTGTTCGTAATAGCCGATGTGTGGGAAATCACCGAGAATCCAAGGGAGCGGATAAGCGCTGGTCCGGATCATATGCCCGGTGACTTGATAGTAGATCGGATTTCGTTTTGCCAACTTCAGCAGCGGTTCAGTTAGCTTGAAGATGTCGTTGTAAGTTTGAACGTAGACGTACGGCTCCGTGTCCGTCGTGCAGCGAAAGTAGTTCACCCAAATTGTCGACCCCAGCGAAGCGCACAGGAGAATGGCTGATGCCGCGCATGTAGCGAACCGATACCTGAGAGGAATAAGTAGAATCGCCGCACCAAACATAAACAGGAAAGGCCAGATAAAGCTGATGATGCACCAGGGAGTCTTGTATGGAACGATGCTGTATGCGATCAGGGTTCCGACTCCATAGATCGCCAGATAACGCAGACTGAGATTCTTAAACTGCTGGCAAAACAGGCAGAGAACCAGACCGCCGGCCACAGGAAGTTCGTACCGCCCGATCAGTTCCAACCAGTAATACCACTGTTTCTCATGGCCGTGCCCTTCGTGGCCGGTGGCAAACCACGCGGCGTACGCCTGATAGATTCCTTTTACGCCGCTCCAGTGAAAAAACGTTCCGGAATAGAAGAACACGATCGCGACGATGCCAACTCCAATGACCATCGCAAGATCGACATAGGTCCATGTTTGCTGGGCCGGTTTCTCGTCGGGCAGACGATTGAGTGCGTTAGAAACCACGAGGGCCGGAATTGCAAGCGCCGCGCAACCAAGATGGATGGCATAAGTTTCCTTTGTCAGAATCATCCCGGCCACGCCCATGCCGGCGCACCACAGGTAATTTGGCGCTCCAAATTTCCAGAGACCAAGCAGGCCAAGAATGAATAACATGGAGAAGAGCACAAGCCACACTTCGTGAATCGAGTAGCGTCCATAGAAAACGAAGCCGGGTGAGACCGCCATGGCCAGTGCTGCGATTCGACTTACGGTTCGTCCGAGTAACGGCTCGAACTTAAAGCATAGCCACACGCAGCCGATGCTCACCAGCACAACTGGTAGCCGCAACGCCCAAACATTTCGGCCGAACAATGCTTCTGAGACCAGCAGGACGTAAAAATGGAGCGGCCCATGATAATTGGTTGGATCGTATCGATAAAATCCGTTCTTCATTACTTGATCGACAAACCATCCATTGATGCCTTCGTCGAAATGCGGCGGCTTGATTCCGAGCAAAAAGAAGCGGAGGAAAACTGCGAGCGCGAGGATTGCCCACGGCGTCCAGCCGGTCTCTGCAAACCGCCTTCGCCACGTTTCCAATTGAACGTGCAGCCTTGGAAAATCTGCTAGCGCGACCGGTTCCCGTTTGATTTCAAATTTTAATATTTCTCTCACGGCGGGCACAAAGGTTCGCAACGGCTACAAAGCAAAATCTGGCACTGGCCCGTGGCCGAGCGCGCCGTTGATGACCCGCTTAATGCCATTCTCCAGGTGCGCTTCGCCGAAGTTAATGAGCAAGCCGAGCTTAAGTCCGCTTAACCGCAGCTGGGTAAGCAGCTGCTTCACATGAACCGCAGAAATTGCCTCAACTGATTTAAGCTCGACGATGACTTTCCCATTCACCACTAGGTCCGATCGAAACGCCTCATCAAATCGAATATCATCATAGAGAATCGACATCGGCTTTTGCCGTTCGATTATCAGGCCTTTCTTGCGCAGCTCATGAGCGAGCACGACTTCGTAAACGGATTCAAAAACGCCGGGTCCGAGTTTGGTATGAATCACAAAGGCAGCATCCAGTATCTGTTTCGCAATTTCGTTTTCGTGCATCGTGGCGCGCTTTGTTTCCTTTGTGTTTGTTGTGTGATGCTTGACGTCTGCCGCGCCGCTGCTAGTACGCGCTGCAATGCGCATTCTCGTGACCGGTGGCTGCGGATTCATCGGGAGCAACTTTATTCGGTATATTTTGCAACATTACAAGCCGGCGTACGTGACCAACGTCGATGCGCTCACTTACGCGGGCAATCTGGCCAACCTCGATGGTGTGGTCGAGGAACATGGCGAACGCTATGAATTTTTCAAAGCCGACATCGCCAATGCCGATCAGATGGACGAACTCATGACAGAACATCAATTTTACGCCGTCATCAATCTTGCTGCCGAATCGCATGTCGATCGCAGCATCAATTCACCGCTCAATTTTATTCACACCAATGTCATCGGTACCAGCGTACTGCTCGACTGCGCGCGTCGTCACGGCGTCCAGCGGTTCGTTCAAATTTCGACCGACGAAGTCTATGGATCGCTCGGCGCCACCGGCAAATTCACCGAGCAATCGCCCCTCGATCCGAGCTCGCCATATTCGGCAAGCAAAGCCGGCGCCGATCTTCTTGTCCTTGCTTCGTACAAAACTTACGGCCAGGAAGTAGTCGTGACGCGGTGCTCGAACAATTACGGCCCGTATCAATTCCCGGAAAAACTGATTCCACTTATGATCATCAAAGCGATCCGTGACGAGCCGCTCCCGGTTTATGGCGATGGCAGGAACGTGCGCGATTGGATCCACGTCACAGATCATTGCGCTGCCATTGTGGGCGCGCTCTTCGAGGGGAAACCAGGATCGATTTATAATTTCGGGGGCGCCGCCGAGATGGTGAATATCGATGTGGTCAAAACGATTCTCGATAAACTCGGCAAACCGCCCAGCTTGATTTCGTTTGTGACCGATAGACTTGGCCACGACCGCCGGTATGCGATCGATTCTTCTCTTGCGCAGCGTGAATTGAGCTGGAAACCGCGCCGCGATTTTAAGGAGGGACTCGACGAAACCATTCAATGGTACATCGACAATCAATCGTGGTGGCAACCTTTGCTCGAGCGTACCGGGCGGTATTGAAGTGAGCAGCGGATGCGTCCTCGTGCTCGCGAACTTTGAAAACGAAATCCAAAATCGTGATCATCGGCGCAGGCGGCCGGCTCGGCTCGGCGCTCATCGGCCAATATCGAGACGAGTTTTCAGTCGCCGGGCTTAATCACGCGGCTCTAGACCTCGAAGACGCGCGGCAACTCCGCGACAAGATCGGCGCGCTCGATGTCGATCTTGTAATTAATTGCGCCGCGTTGACCAATGTCGATTATTGCGAAACGCATCGCGAGGAAGCCTTTCGCATCAACGCCGAGGGCCCGCGCGTGCTCGCAGAGATCTGCCGCGATAAGAACGCGAAACTCATTCACTTCAGTACGGATTACGTTTTCAACGGTGAAAAGCGCGAGCCTTATACCGAAGAAGATGCAGCCAGGCCGATCAGTGTTTATGGCGAATCAAAACGCGCCGGCGAAGAGAACGTTCTCGCTGTGCAAGATCGACATCTCGTCATACGCGTCTCGTGGGTTTTTGGTCCTGACCGGGCGAGCTTCGTCGATAATATTATTAAGCGGGCACAGGAAAATGAAGAGGTGGACGCAGTCGCCGACAAATTCTCGACGCCTACTTACACAGGCGATATCGCTGAAACTTTGCCGAAGTTTTTCGATGTTGACGTTGAAGGGGGTATTTTGCATTTCGCAAACGCCGGCGAATGCAGTTGGCGGGAATATGCGCAATGGGCGCTGGATTGTTGTCAGGCGTTTGGCGTCGCGCTGAAGACGAAAACAGTGGGGGCACTCAAATTAGAGGACATGACCCGCCTCCGCCAAGGCTACGGCGGGCGTGCACCCTGGGTCGCGCGCCGGCCCGCTTATTCGGTTCTTTCCAGCGCGAGATACACGAAGTTGGCCGGCAATTTACCGCGGGCTTGGCGTGATGCCGTGGCTGACTATATTAGGTGTTTCTATTCCAAAAAATGAGAACCCACATCTTCGCGTTTACGTTATCGATCGTTATTTGCGCGGCTGCTCGCGCCGAACTGAAATGGGAGCAGACTCTGATCGAGTTACATCCGGCGGCCGGCGACAAAGAGGCGGTCGGCCATTTCAAGTATCAAAACACCGGCAATCAATCGGTGCGTATTAAATCTGTCCACACCTCTTGCGGTTGCACCGCTGCGCAAACTCAGAAGGACGAGGTGCCTCCTGGAGACAAGGGTGAAATTACGGCGACGTTTAAAATTGGCGATCGCACCGGTACCCAGGTGAAAAGCGTGACAGTGGACACCGATGATCCCGTAAATGCGACCACAGTACTCACGCTCAAGGCGGTGATCCCGCAAGAGATTGAGATAAATCCGAGCCTGGTGTTCTGGGGACAAGGCGAAGCGCCAAATCCAAAGACGATCGTTGTGCGCGCTGGCAAGGATTTTCCTTTGAAACACTTAACAGTCACTTCATCGAATCCGGATTTTAAGACGAAGGTCGAACAGGCAGGGACTGGCGAATTCAAGATTAACGTCCAACCGCGGGAGACCAGCGGCATCGCGGCTGCCACCTTGACCATTCAACCGGAGAATTCGGCCAAAGCATTTTACGCCACTGCACGCGTGACCAATGCGCCAGCTATCCAATAAGAAGTGAAGTCTTCGCTGGTGCGCCAGGCGCTTATTCTTGTGGCGCTCGCGTTTCTCCCCGGAATCGGGCAGGCGATCTATTTTCGCGACAAAGTTTCTTGGCGGTTGCCAGTTACAGCGTCCGAAATGGTCACGGTAGTGCAAGCGCGCGCGTGGGGCGAAAATGCAATTTGGATTGATGCACGGCCAGACGAAGAATTTGCGCGGGACCATGTCCCGGGGGCTGTATCCTTAAACGAAGACCGCTGGAATGAATTGCTGCCCCAGTTTCTGGCGGTATGGTCGCCGGAGAAAAAGATCGTCGTTTATTGTAGCAGCCAGAGCTGCAACGCCAGTCGTGAAGTTGCACACCGCCTGCGTAATCAAGCGCAGCCGCCGATGCAAAATGTGTTCGTGCTCGAAGGGGGCTGGGAAGAATGGCTCAAGTCGCGACAGTGAAATTCCTTTGGCGAATTGTCGATCTTATCGTTGGCGGCGTTTTCGTTTACGCCGGCGCGATTAAAGCTCTCGATCCGGTTCAGTTCGCCCATGACATCGATAATTACAAAATCCTTCCCTGGGCGATCGACGTCGGCCTGGCATTTTATCTGCCGTGGCTGGAAATCTTTTGCGGAATCGCGCTTATCCTGCGGCGTCTTTATCTCGGCGGATTGTCGATCTTAGCCGCACTGATTTCAGTGTTTGTTATCGCAACTGTCGCAGCAAAAGTGCGAGGGCTGGACATCACGTGCGGTTGTTTTGGTCATGCAAGCAAGAACTGGAACTTCTCCACTCATCTTGGACTCGATCTGGTTTTGTTCGGACTCGTGATGTTCCTCCTGTTCGCGTGTGGGCGAAATTTCACTGCCAGCCAGCGGTAGAAATGCAGAATGCCGTAAGTCGGCATCTATGAAGATTGGGACAGTGAGGGAAGTATCACACGCCGCGCGCGATTGGCTGCGAAAAGTTCGAAAAGCCGGACGCGATCTTTTCATGATCGACCGCGCGATCGCGGCGATCAGAAGACTTCCGGTGGTGAATTCGTTGGGCGCGGTTCGTCACGCGCCGCGCGGCTGTCGAATGAAAATCTTTCGCGGCGCGATTCATTCCCTTTCCACGCCGGCTCCGGCTGAACCCGTCGAGGTTTGCGAGATCAATTCATTGACCGATTTCGATTCAGGGTTCGCTCGGTTGGCGGCGATGCTCGGCCATGCCGGCAGGCGCCCCTCGCCGGGCGAGCTGGAATTTCTCAATTCAATCGCGATGCGCCGGACCAGTTACCCCGGCAACATCGGGCCGAGCGATTATCTTTTCCTGACCGCGTTTGTCAGCATTCTCGCCCCGCAACGTGTGGTCGAAATCGGAACGCTGACCGGCTTTTCGGCCGGAATTATTGCCGCTGCGCTTGCTCGCCGGCACGGCAGCGGCGCGAGCTGGGTTGATACGATCGACATCAACGTCGAGTGCATCATTGACAGAACACGCCTGAGTGGTTTCGAAATTCCGGAGACCTTTCCGGAGCTTGCGCCTCTGGTTCGCTTGCACGTCCCGCGCAATGCAACTTTCGTCCTGCGAATCGCCAAACGCGACGAACTGGAGGTTGCCTTCATTGACGCAGACCATCGTCACCCTCTGCCATTGCTTGATTTGCTCCGGGTGGCGCCTTGTGTCAGGAGCGGAGGTTGGATCGTGCTGCACGATATCCAGCTCGGCACGATCACTCGCAAAGCAATCGAAGCGGGTCGCAACGTCGGCTGGGAAGCGGTTTACGGCGCGCAATGGCTTTTCGATCACTGGCCATTCCGCAAAATCAACGGCGGAAATATTGGGGCCGTCCAGCTGCCGCATGAAAAGAGCGCGCTCATTCCGTTTGCGCTGCGCATGATGTCGATCCAATTCGAGACCGTGGAAAAGTACGCCCGCGCCACGCGACGCGCGCTCTACGAGAGTCTCGGTGCGCTGTGCTAAATATTCGGCTGGCGACAAAACACGGCTGGCTGCCGTGAGCATTGTCCGCATCCCGCGAAAGCCTGGTGTTGATGAGATCATGTTCCGGACGCGCGCAGTCGAGTCGGCCTGCGAATATTCGATAGGAACAATTTCATTGCCTTCCCATGAAATGGCTGCTCGATTTTTTGAAGGGCAAGTGGCTGAAGCATCCGTTGCACCCCATCCTTGTGCATGTGCCGATGGCTATGTGGCCCAGTGCGCTGATTTTCGATTTGCTTTCGCGATGGAATGGCAACGCCATGGTTCGACTCTCCTTTTACGCGATTGCTTTCGGATTGATCGCGTCGTTGCTGGCGGTGCCGACGGGAGTAGTGGATTGGAGCGGAATCAAAAAGGAAAAACCGGCATGGAAAATCGGCTTGTATCACATGATCTTGAATCTCGTCGTCGCCTTGCTGTTCGCGGTCAATCTCGGACTCCGCGTGCACACGTATCGTGAAGAGACCATCGTTGTCGGCGCGCCGCTCGCGCTCTCGATCATCGGGACGGCGCTGCTGATCGGCTCAGCTTATCTCGGCGGACTGATGGTTTACGATTACGGGATCAGCGTTGCACGAATGTCGAAAAAGAAATGGCGCAAAATCGCCGAGGCCGGCGGAGCGAATCTTCCACAGAAGTAAGATCGATATGTTAAAAGACTTCCTGGAAGGCAAACCGTTCCGGCATCCGCTGCATCCGATGCTGGTTCATTTCCCGATCGGGCTGTTCATCCTCAGCCTTTTGCTCGATCTGGGGAGCCTCGCTTTTCGATCGACGCCGAACCTCGTTCGTGACGCGTTTTACGCAATGCTGCTCGGGATTATCGCGGCGCTCATCGCGGCAGTGCCCGGCTTCGTCGATTACACAGACATCCGAAGCGATCACCCGGGCAAACGCACCGCGACTGCACATTTGACTTTGAATCTCATCGTCGTCGGACTGTATGGAATCAATTTGGGCATCCGCTCTTCCACGCTCGATGCGTTTAAAACGCCGGTCGGGCCACTCATTCTGTCGCTGGTTGGGATCGCGCTGCTATCGGTGTCTGGCTATCTCGGCGGCCGTCTCGTTTACGACGACGGCATCGGCGTTGGCCGACACAAGCGGCGAACGTCGACACCAGAAAACACGCTCCATTTAACGAGAAGTGAAAACGGCGACGAGGTCTTCGTTCCGGTTCGCGAAGCGGAGAGCTTGGGTGATAGAGAAACGCTGCGCGTAGAAATTGACGGCCAGGTGCTGGCAATCGTGAAACTGGATGGAGATTTTTATGCCTTTCAGGAATTTTGCACCCACCGCTTCGGTCCGCTCTCAGAAGGCGACTTTGAGGGCTTCAACGTGCGATGCCCGTGGCACAACTCATGTTTTGACGTGCGCACCGGCAAAGTGACCAATGGCCCGGCCAAAGTGGGTTTGAAAACATTCAAAGTGGAGACGCACCATGGCAAAATCTGCATTGGTGTGCCGCGCGCGACGGAAAAATCCTCATGATCAGAAAACTTAAATCCGGCAAGTATCGGTTGTATTCTCGCAAGAAAAATCCGAAGACCGAGAAACGAAGAAATCTTGGGACGTTCAAGACGAAAGCTGCGGCGAAGAAACACGAGGGGGCCGTCCAGTATTTTAAACGGCAATAACCTGTAGCGGCGCTCTACCCGCCACGCCGGGTCGCGCCCTACGGGGTCTGCGGCACGTAGACCGCATTTCGCGTTACCACGAAATCGACGCGACCTTCCTCAAGCGCCTGTAGGCATTCCTCCGGCCGATTGACAATTGGCTCTTCGTGCACGTTGAAGCTGGTGTTGACCAGAACCGGCAGTCCGCTGGCCGAACCGAATCGCCGCAGAATGTCGGCATAAAGCGGGTTGTCGGCGTCGCGCAGAATTTGCGGCCTGGCGGTGCCGTCCACATGCACAACTGCCGTGATACGCGCGCGCCATTCCGGCTTGACTGCGCAGGTGATCGTCATGAAGCGCGCGGCGTAACGGTTCACCGGTGTGATTTCGAAAACGCGATCAGCGTCTTCGTCCAGCACCACCGGCGCGAAGGGCATGAACTCTGAGCGATCGAGCCGCGCATTTAGCGTATCGTTAATATCGGCGCGCGCCGGGTTTGCCAGAATACTGCGAGCTCCCAGCGCGCGCGGGCCGTATTCCATCCGGCCAACATAGATGGCTCCCACCTTTCCAATGCATAGTAACTCGCTCGCCACCGTCGCCGGATCTCCGTCAATCCGGGACACATTGGAGGCGGAGCCAAGACAATGGTCGATCGCGCCATCGTGATTGCGGCCGAGGTAAACACTATCGAGCCTTCGGCGCTGGCCTAGCCATTTCTGAAGGCCATCGCGCTCCAGCAGAAAATTCAAACCTGAGCCGACCGCCAGACCATCGTCGCCCATGGCGGGAAAGATGAAGATTTCATCAATCGGCAGGCTCTCCGCCAAAAGACGATTAATACAGACATTCGCGAACAATCCGCCTGCAATCGCCAATCTCTTCGCGCCCGCCCGATCGATCCAGTGCCGCACTGAACGCAGAGTCAAATCTTCCGCGACCTTTTGAATCGACGCCGCGATGTTCTCGCGGATGTGACCCTTGCACAGGGCGATGATTCGCTCACCCATGATGCGAGCACTTTTGAAATCGCTTACGACGAGGCCGTCGTCGCTAATCCGAAAATGTCGTGCAAGGGCAGTGGCCAGCGTCGGTTCGCCGCGCGCGGACAGTCCGGTCAGTTTCCCCTCGTGCCGCCACATGCGGAAGCCGCAAGCCCGCGTCGCGTATCCGTAGGCAGTAGCAAGACTGTTGTGAGTGGGGCGGGGCCTGGCCAGCAGTCTATCGTCACCGAACGCGAGCTCGAGGCGATGGTTCCGCAGCGTGCGGATCGAACAGCTGATATTGTCGCCGATTCCGTCGGCGGTGTAAATCAGTGCGTCGTCCCAGTCGGTGTAGAACAACGCGGCGAGTGCATGCGCGGCGTGATGATTCGCAAAAAATATGCTCGTCTCCGGCCGAAAGCCGTTCGTGGCAAGGAACTGGGCGGTCCGGAAAAAACGTGACTCATCAGAGGTGCGATTGCGCGTGCAGATGTGCGAGAGATCGCGACGATCAATGCTTCCTCTGAAGCGTCGTATCGTAAAAGTGCGCTTGCGCGTGCAGACATCCGAAAGATCGCGACGGCGCCGCTCGCGCCCCAATAGTTTCCGGGCCTTGTAATAGAACTCCCGCGCTGGCGAAAGACGAAAATAGTGCAACGGGAAGACACCGCGTATCGTTGCGATCGCGTCCACATCGCGGCGCGTCCAGCCAGCGATGCCTAGGACCTCATCAATGGCCAGCCACGGAACGTCGTTGCCCCAGCCCTTTTCTCGGCGAAGACGTTCCTCAGCGACCGCCGCCACAAGGCGATAATCCTCGAAGGCCGCTGCCGAGGCGTCATGCAGCCCGGATTGAAACGCAAGAATACGCATTCAGTGGACAGAAGTGAATGACGTCGGTCGAGTCAAACCGTTTCAGCGAGTGGTTAGGCCGAGCCGAGTTTCAACTTTCAGATAGAGCTGCTTTTCCGTTGTCCTCCAGCGCGACAAATGGCCGAACAGCCGGCGATCTCTGATGAAGTCATCTTACTCTTTTCAGTGGAGGATCTCGACAAGGCGAAAGCGTTTGCCGCTTCGGACGATCTGCGCCAAGCAATGCAACGGGCGGGAATGAGCGACAAACCGGACGTTTATTTTCTTCAATAGTCGCGGCGTTCGAACAGAATTTGTCGCCTTGATTTGGGTTCGCCCGTTCGCACCTTCACCGTCTCCAGCGGCAACGATGATGCCTTTGTCGCCAAGCTTGGCCCGGCAGAAGGAGTCACGGTGCGAACCACTCCTGCCGGTCTTACCTTCAATGTGGACGGCACTGATTACAGCACCACTCAGACATTTACCTGGGTGCCAGGTTCGACTCATACGATATCGACCACTACGCCGCAGAACGGGGACCCGGGAGTGCGCTACTACTTCAGCAACTGGAGTGACGGCGGGGCTATCTCACATACGGTTGCTCCGACCAAGAACACGACCTACACAGCGAAATTCGGCACCCAGTATTACCTCACGATGAACGCTGGGATCGGAGGCAACGTAGGTCCCGGAAGCAGATGGCATAGTAGTGGCACGACTTTCGCGATTAGCGCAACGGCGTCCAACCTTTATAGTTTCACCAATTGGAGATGGCTACCTTTACCCATAACTGATCTGCATCAGGCAATTAAGGGAATCGGCAAGCATCCCTGTTTTGTTGTCTTGATTAAACCTCCAAAGAGAGGGCAAACTATCCCTCGGGAGGCAAATGAAACATCTGCACCTGCCGATTGGATACGTGCTTTGCCTAGCTCTTTTTGCGACCGCAGGTTGCCGGCCGAAACCGAAAAGTGAAATTGTTGGCGGACCGCCCGTCGATCAGCCCTCCGTATCGCCAGCGGTTGCGAGCCTGACTCAAGACCCGAGTTTATCGCCGTCAGCTGCTGAGCCACCGGAAAAAAAACCTGAGCAGACTCCATCTCTTGATTTGTCGAGACTGGAAAGCAGCGTCCGTCCCTCGGTGATTTGGCTCACCGTTTTTGATCGATCGGGAAAGTTGCTGCGGACGCAGACTGGCTTTTTCATTTCAGGCGACGGCAGATTTGTTACCACTGCGGAGGCGATCGGGGACGGAGTCAATGCTGTTGCGAAAACGGCTGACCGCGGAATTCATAACGTGAGCGGGATTCTCGCGGTTTCGACACCGCTCAATCTTGCAATCCTCCAAGCCGATGTGAAGCGTGCTTCGTCTCTGACAGCGAACAAGAACGCTAATCTCCGGGCCGGCACACCAGTTGGAGTAGTCGGAAGCGGGTTGGCCGGAAATGAGGGAGCGCCGCGCCAGGCAACCATCTCAAGCTTGACACCCGATCATTTGGAAATCGCGGCAACGATTTCATCCAATTCAATCGGATCGCCCGTTGTCGACGCAAATGGGCAATTTATTGGTGTCATCGTTTCGGCCGGTGAAAAAGCGACCGTTCGGCCTTCGAGCGCGTTGGATTCGTTGCTATCGCAGATCACATCCGGTGCCAAAGCTCGGTGGCCAGAGACCGCAGAAGCCACTCCCAGCCCGCGCCCAACGCCAACGCCAAAGCCACGGCTGGTGTACGCACCGGCGCCGGCTTTTCCTCCAGAAGTTTCTCGACCGGGCGTCTCGGGTTCGGGTCGTTTTCGTCTGAGCTTCGATGCGAGGGGGAAGGTGACAAATATCCAGATCATTCAATCGACCGGAAACCGGCTCTTTGATCAATCTGCAATCAATACTCTTCGGCAATGGAAATCTGCCCCCGGCCGGGAATGGGTCGCAACGGTTCCAGTCACGTTTCAAACGAGGTGAAGTGGCCGTGGGTGCTTTTTGTGTGCGCTGACCGGAGTCGCAGCAAATACCAGCCAATGACAATATCGACTTTGTGCTGAAAGTACGGCCAGCAACCGAGGCAGATCGTGATCCTGTCTGGATTATTTTTCAGGCGGTTGTCGCTACCGGGGATACATATGCGATTGACCCTGAAATATCGCGAGATGACGCGCTGTCGTATTGGTTTCGGGCCGATACGCATACTTACGTTGCAGAAAGGGATGGCTGCGTTGTCGGCACTTATATTTTAAGAGCGAATCAACCCGGCCCTGGTTCTCACGTCGCGAACGCTGCGTTCATGGTCGCATCGGATGCGCAGGGCTCGGGAGTGGGGCGAATTATGGCTGAGCACTGTCTAAGCGAGGCGCGGCACCTGGGTTTTCGTGCGATGCAATTCAATTTTGTCGTTTCTACAAACATGCCCGCGATCCATCTTTGGGAGCAACTGGGTTTCAAGACCGTCGGCACTTTGCCGGCCGCCTTTCACCATCCGCAAAAAGGATATGTCGATGTTTACGTCATGTTTCGATCGCTGCTTTAGGGGTAAGAGCAGGGTAGGGACAGCCCGCTGCGCTGTCCGCGGACGCACCGCGGCTTCCCTACCATTCTTGCGTTGCAAAAGAGCGGCTAACTGTTGAATCTGAAAGGGCAATGCAAACGGTGATTCAAGTCATTACGAGCGGGCGTGGATCGTTGCGCGAAAAAATCATGACCGATTCGCAGCTACGGAAGTTTGATTTGATTCCCACCGAACACCAACGTCCGGGTCGTCCACATGGCTGGGCGAAAATTCACAGCGAAACCGCGCATGGCGCGATTAATCTCGAATGGCATGGGCAAACCGGTGTTCTCACTTGCCGCGTTGTGACGAAGCTCGGGCACAAACCGCATTCGATCATCGGCGATTTTATCGATTATTTACTGGCCCGCCACCAGAGCCGCATTCTCGCCATTCACATTATGCGGCGGTGAATTTTTAGTCGTGCAAAGCCTGCCCGACCCACGCAAACTCGACACGAACCAGAATTTTCCGCCAGGCAATTAGCCGACGAGGTTCCCGGGTTTAATCCCGATCGGAAGGTGTAAGCGAGCGCAAGTATCGCGCGTCGAAGGCGCGCAGAGCGGCCTGGACGCTGTCGCCAAAGCCCGCGATACCCTCTTCGATGGCTGGACCCAGCAACGCGACAAACGTACGGCCGCGAATCGACAACTGGGGACGGCGCACTGCCGCCGGACTGCGAGGATGCGTTACGCAATACCGCTCCATTTCCTTCATAGCTGCCAATGTTCGATCGGCAGAATGGTACGTGTCCAATATCATGGCGCCGTTTCTCATCATCATCCTTAACGTGCATCGCGTTGGAAGTGGATGTGTGCGAAAAAACAAATCCGGAGCCTACGGGGCTCGAACCCGCAACCTCCGCCGTGACAGGGCGGCGCTCTAACCAATTGAGCTAAGGCTCCCGAGGAAAAGCGAACGTTAGCGGGGACGGCATTGACTGCAACTCGCCGCGTGCGTGGGCAGTGCCAGCGGGAGGCGTTTCGTCGGGAAATCCCAAGTTCCAAACTCCAACCCCCAAATAAACTCCAAGCCCCAAATTCCAAATGCGCTCGCCGCGTGCCAACCGTTTTTGTAGCTTGCGAACTGAGTTTTGTTTGGTGCTTGGTGCTTGAGTCTTGGAACTTTCGCCGTAGGCGATGGTTGAACATTTTGTATAGCTGCAGGTCGAACTCCGAAAGCTTTCGCGAGTGAAGATTGCGGAATGCGCCTGATAAAGTTATAATGACACTCGGTTCGGCGGATTGACCCAAACCATAAATGAGCGACGAGCGCAGCCAGGGACTTCAGGGTGGGGAAGGGGACTCGGGTCCGGAAAATCTTCTCGATTCATTTGATCTCGTGATCGCGTCATTGCCTCCGGGCGATCCAATCCGGCGGGAACTGCTGGAGTTGCGCCCGCAAATTCATGACCACCAGGAGACAATGGTCGAAGCGCGCCGGATGATCGAGAAGCTCGAGGAAGTCATTAAAAAAGTGACCTCACCGGCCAACCGGATCGGCACGTTTCTTGGTGCCACGTCCAAAGATACTGCGCACATTGTGGTCGGAGGCGCCGATTATTATTGCAACGTCGATCCGCGCATTTCGCTTGCGAAATTGAAAAAGGGAACGCGCGTGCTGGTCAATGAGGCCTTCGTCATTGTCGGTGACCTCGGCTTTGAAACAGCGGGGCCAGTGACAAAAATCACTGAAATTCTTGGGAAAGATCGGTTACGAGTAGGTTCGGAGCACGGGTTACAATCGATGGTGCTCCAGCGGTCTGCCGATCTGGCGCACTCCACCTTGAAATCGGGCGACGAGGTCCGCGTTGACTCGAATTACCGGATGGCGCTCGAGATGCTCTCCAGCACGAAATCTCACGAACATTATCTCGATAACGTGCCGGAGCTGCCGTGGGAAAGGGTCGGCGGCCAGGAGGCGGCGCTTCAGGCGATCAAGGACGCGATCGAGCTTCCGTTGTTACATGTCGATCTTTTCAAGAAATTCCAGCACGCCACGCCCAAAGGATTTTTGCTCTACGGTCCCCCGGGCTGCGGGAAAACGCTGATCGGAAAAGCAACGGCTTATAATTTAACGAAGCAACTTCGGGAAAAAAGCGGCGCGGAAATGCATGAATATTTCATGCACGTCAAGGGCCCGGAGATTTTGAACATGTGGGTGGGCGAATCAGAAAGAATGGTGCGCGAAATTTTTGCCACTGCTCGTGAAAAACGCGGCGAAGGTTTCATGCCGTTCCTTTTCATTGACGAGGCCGAATCGATTCTCGGCACGCGGCGGGCCTCGCGCTACTCCAACATCCTCTCCACGCTCGTCCCGATGTTTTGTTCGGAAATGGACGGCATCGATTCGCTCAACGATGTAGTAATCATTCTCGCTTCCAATCGGGCCGACCTGATTGATCCTGCCATTTTGCGCCCCGGCCGCATCGATCGAAAAATCAAAGTCCATCGCCCGGACAAACAGGGCGCGCGCGACGTTTATCGCATCTATCTCACTGACAACCTGCCTTACGACGGCGTGCTCGCGAAAGAAGCCGACGGAATAGGCGCGTCAATCGAGCGCTTAATCGAGCGGTTCGTCGATTGGCAGTTTACCCGGCGCGATGAGAACAAGTTTCTCGAAGTGACACTGCGCAGCGGACGCAAAGAAACACTTTATCGCAGCGATCTTATTAGTGGCGCGATCATCGCCTCAATTGTCGAGCGCGCCAAAGCCATGGCCATTAAACGAGCTATTGCCACTCAGCAGGACGAAGGGATTCGGGAAACCGATTTGCAACTCGCATTCAATGCCGAGTACATGGAGAACGACATTTTCCCGACCACCGACATCACCGAAGACTGGCTCAAGCTAATCGATTATGATCCGGAAAACGTGGTCAAGATCGCGCCCGTGAAACCGCCTGCGGACGGACGAACTCGTGCACCGAGCAGCATAATCTGATGTTCCTCTGACTGTAGGGGAAGCTGTTAGCTTCCCGATCATATGGGCGAACCACCGCGGCTACGGGAAATTCAATTACCTTGGGAGAAATCAATCATCTACTTTGTGACTTTGTGCGTAAAAGACCGGCGTCGGGTGTTGGCCAACACGAGAGTATTTGAGGCGATGCAAACAACTATCTCCCAATTACGGAGATGGCGTGTGCTTGCCGGTGTTATCATGCCTGAGCATGCCCATTGGATTGTTGCGCCGATCGAATACCGCGGACTTTCAGTCGGTGATTTTTCGACGGGCTTTAAACGAGTGCTGCGAAAAACGCTCGGCTCGCAACCGTGGGAATGGGCAGCGGATGTTTCGATCGACTTCTTCGATCGGACGAGAACCTGCGCAACAAATGGATTTACGTGATGGACAATCCTGTGCGGCAGGGATTGGTCCAGAAAGCGCAAGACTGGCCGTACTATTTAGATTTCATAAACGATGAGAAGGGCAAGCATCTGTAGGGGAAGCTGTCAGCTTCCCTCTGGGCAAATTAGCACTTGGGAAGCCAACGGCTTCCCCTACAGGCTTCGTCGCGATGGGGACACATTATGAAACGCGTCTTCGGGCTTGAGACGGAATACGGCATCACCGTCAGCGGCGCGGAGGCCGTTGACGTTGTCGCCGAGTCGATCGAGCTGGTGCGGCGTTACACCGAGCACGGTGCGCTGATGAAATGGGATTACGAGCTGGAAGATCCTCATCTTGACGCGCGTGGTTTCCGCGCACGGGAATTGCGCCAGGATACCGACGAGTCGGCTTACTACGAGATCGATAAAAACCGCCCACTCAGCTTCGAAGAAATAAAAAGCGACCTTGTTCTTTCAAACGGCGCCCGTTTTTACAACGATCATGCGCATCCGGAATACTCCACCCCGGAATGTACTACGCTTCGGCAAATCGTCGCGCAGGAGAAGGCCGGTGAGCGCATCCTCGCCGAGTGCGCGCGACGTCGAAATCACAAGTTGCCACCCGGCTACGAAGTTCGGCTTTACAAAAATAATACCGACTTTGCCGGGCACAGCTACGGCTGTCACGACAACTACCTGATGAGCCGCGACATTGCATGGGACCGGATCGTCGCCGGAATTCTGCCGTTTCTCATTACGCGCCAGACTTTCGCGGGCGCAGGCAAAATGGGCATCGAAGCGGAGAGCGGATCAGGCGAGCCAGGCGTTTATCAAATCTCGCAACGCGCGGATTTTTTCAGCGTGTTGGTGAGCATTGACACGATGAATCACCGCCCTCTGATTAATACCCGTGACGAGCCGCATGTGGACGCGAGCCGTTATCGGCGGTTTCACGTCATCCTCGGCGACTCGAACATGAGCGAGTGGGCTACGGCGATGAAAATCGGGACTACATCGCTCGTTCTCGATCTGATCGAGCGCGGCGAGGCGCCGCAACTGGAAATCGCGCAACCCGTTGACGCGAACAGATCGATCAGCCGCGATCAAACTTACGATTGGATTATCGAGCTGAAGGATGGTCGAAAGATCTCTGCGATCGATGTGCAACGAATTTATTTGCGCGCCGCGAGCAAGATCGGCCCGCCTTCGGTCGCCGCGGCGACCCACGGCGTGGCAGGCAATTACCCGAACGACGAGGATCGGCAATGGATTTTGCGCGAATGGGAAAATGTCCTCAACGATCTCGAGCGTGACGTGGTCTTGACGCGCGACCGGGTCGATTGGGCAGCGAAGAAATTCCTGCTGCACGCGTTGCAGGAAGAAGAAAAGCTATCTTGGAATGACCCGTGGCTGCAGTCAATTGATCTGGAGTATCACAATGTCGATCTTGAACGCGGCTTGTATTACGAGCTTGCCCGCCAGGGTGCCGCTCGCCGCGTCGTGAGCGAAGAAGATATCAAAACCTCGATTTTCAGTCCGCCCGAGACCACGCGTGCCTTTTTTCGCGGTCGCGCCGTGGCCCGTTTCAACGACGAGATTTCCTCGATCCAGTGGGATGAAATCGTTTTCACAAACGGGTCGCTATCACGCCGCATTGCTCTACCGGAAGCGGCAATGGATGCGCGTCTGGACGCGCTAAATCACGCCGCCCGGAACGGCAAAGACTTTGCCGAGTTCATCCGCGCTGTTGGGGAGATCGGCTGATGTGCCAGACAGCGTTGCGATACAAAATCGCAAATCGCCAATCAAAGATCGAAAATGAAAATCACTCCCACTCGATCGTGCTGGGCGGTTTGCTCGAGACATCGTAGCAGACGCGGTTGACGCCTTTGACTTCGTTGCTGATTCGAGCGGAAATGCGCGCCAGCAATTCATAGGGAAGCCGGACCCAATCTGCGGTCATGCCGTCCTGGCTTTCGACGATCCGAAGCACAACCGTGTTTTCGTAAGTGCGCTGGTCGCCCATCACACCAACTGAGCGGACCGGGAGGAGGACCGCGAACGATTGCCAGACGCGGTAATACCAATCCGAAGATTCCATTTCGCTCACCACAATGGTGTCCGCTTCGCGCAAGATCGACAATCGCTCCGGCGTGACTTCGCCTAGAATGCGAACGGCAAGACCCGGCCCCGGAAATGGCTGACGATACACAATCTCTTTCGGCAAACCGAGCTGCAAACCGGCCTGGCGCACTTCGTCTTTGAATAGCTGGCGCACCGGTTCGACGAGCTCGAAATGCATTTTTTCCGGTAGTCCTCCGACGTTGTGATGGCTCTTGATCACTTGTGCCGGATTGCCCTCGATCGACACGCTCTCGATCACATCCGGATAAAGCGTGCCTTGCGCAAGAAATTTGTAACCGCCGTGTCCGCCGCCGGACGGATTCGCTGCGACGAGTTGGCGCGCGCTTTTCCTCCGATCTTCCTCGAGTAATTCCTCGGTCGCCTCTTGAAACACCTTGATGAATTCGTTGCCGATGATTTTCCGTTTTGTTTCCGGATCGGTCACGCCTTTGAGCAACGCGAGAAAGCGTTGGCTGGCGTCCACATATTTCAGACGGACATGAAAATTCTCGCCGAAAACGCGTTGCACGATTTCTTCCTCGCGCGAGCGCAGCAAACCGTTGTTCACGAAAATGCAGGTGAGCTGATCGCCGATTGCCCTGTGCAAGAGCGCGGCTGTCACTGAAGAATCGACGCCGCCGCTCAAACCGAGCACGACTTTTTGATCGCCAACCTGCTCGCGGATGCGCGCGCATGCCTCTTCGATGAACGAACCCATTGTCCAATCCATCGTGCAGCGGCAAATGTGATAGACGAAATTCTGGAGAATCTCTTTTCCGCGCGGCGTATGCGATACCTCGGGATGAAATTGTAAGGCGTAAAGTTTTCTTTGCGGATCTTCGATCGCGGCAAATGGAGAATTTTCCGTGCGCGCAGCGGCGCGGAAACCGGCGGGCAGCGCCGTTATTTTATCGCCATGACTGCTCCAGATGTCGATCTGTTCCCCAATTCCGTCGAACAATTGTGAGCTGTTGGTCACGTGCAGCATGCCCGGTCCATATTCACGGCGGGCGCTGAACTCCACCTGCCCGCCGAGATGATGCGCCATTAATTGCATTCCGTAGCAGATGCCGAGCACCGGAATGCCCAGCGAAAAGATTTCAGGATCGAGCTGGGGCGCCCCTTTATCGTAAACACTCGCCGGACCGCCGGAAAGAATGAGCCCTTTCGGTTTCAGCCTAGCGATTTCAGCCGCGGGTGTCTCGAAGCGAACAATTTCCGAATAAACCTGGAGTTCGCGAATCCGCCGGGCAATGACTTGTGTGTACTGCGAACCGAAATCGAGGATGAGAATTTTCGAATGCGCAGATGTGGCGGCTGTCTTCACGCTACGGATGAGTTTGGGGCACGCCGTGTTCGTTCGCCAGATCGCCCGGTTCGCGTTGTTCGGGGCCGATTTGTCCCTGGCCGGTAACACCGCGTTCCAATTGCGATTGCACTTCCTGACCGCTTTGCTGTTCGAGAGGATCAGCGCAGCCACCGGCGAGCATTGCACAGCCGATCACGAGCAGGATCGACATGTGTTTCATCTGCATATTTTAAGAAGCAAACCACCTATTGCAATTGCCAAAGAATATTAGACAGAATTAACAGAATCTACCGAATTAGGACCAGAATCCCTTTCTGTGAAATCTTGTCCATTCTGTAAATCCTGTCTTTGGTTATGATCGATCCCGAACTTTTGCTGCAAGGCTATCGGCTCGGTGTTTTTCCGATGGCGACGGAGAACGGCGCCATCGAATGGTTCTCGCCCGATCCACGCGCGATTTTGCCGTTGGAGGATTTTCACGTGCCGCATGCGCTGCGGCGTATTCTGCGCAAAGAAGTTTTTGAGATTAAGATCGACAATCGTTTCGTGGACGTGATCGAGGCCTGTGCGGCGCGTGAAGACACCTGGATCAATCGCGAGATCATCGAGAGCTACACCCGGCTGCATAAGCTTGGTTATGCGCACTCTGTCGAAGCGTGGGCAGGGGACGAGCTCGCCGGCGGACTTTACGGCGTCGCCATCGGTGGCGCTTTTTTCGGCGAATCGATGTTTCATCGCGTCACCGACGCTTCCAAGATTGCGCTCGTTGCACTGGTGCAACATTTGCGCAGCCGAAAATTTGCCTTGCTCGATACCCAATGGCTCACGCCACATCTGCAACAATTCGGCGGGATCGAAATCTCGCGGAGTCACTATCTGCGACTTCTGAGGAGCGCAGTGGAGTTGCCGCGAAAATTTTAAGGATGTTTGATGTCTGATGTGCTCCGACTTCGACGTTGGATACTTGCCACGCCGTAGTTTGGCTCTTCAGCTGTAGCCGACATCGGTGATGCCGGACTAAAACTCAAATGATTAACCCCACGAACCACGCGAAAAATCCGAAAATGGAAAATCAGCAAACCTTTTGGTGTCTATCCGTGTGTTTCGTGGGCAGCGTCTGCCAGGCCCCAGCTTGCGCGGGCCTGTGACGCCCGCCTGCTCGCAAAGCGGTGGAATTGCAGATAAAATTCGTCGACTGGCTTTTGGGTAGGGACGGACCGCCGGGCCGTCCGAATCCCGTCCGTCGGCGCGCCCTGGCACACGATGTTTGAAATTGTAGAGCGGGCGCATCGCCTGCCAAAGTCGCGGCAAGCGAAGCGCTTGCCCTACAACCAGAATTTTGCATAGTGAACGCCCGGCTTTCGTCTGCGATTGTCGATCTTACGGCTGGGTAGCTCAGTTGGCAGAGCAGTGGACTGAAAATCCACGTGTCGGCGGTTCGATTCCGCCCCCAGCCACGATTTTCGCCAACGTCGCATCCGACATTTGGAAAAATCTCTGCCGAGAGGAATGTGCGCTGCAGCTAGCCACGCTCTGACCGGGTTCGCCGTGCGCATGGACGCGGCGAGTGCTATGGCGCTCAGCCACGACCCACTGGTGGCATCGGTGGAGGAGGACGGAGAGGCGCACGTGGACACGACGGTGAGCCAGTCCGGCGCACCGTGGGGGCTCACCCGCATCGATGAACGAGAACTGAACCTGGACGGTATGTACAGCTGGGACGATCACGCGGACGGTGCTGGGGTGACCGTGTATATCCTCGATACCGGCATCCGGATCACGAACGTGGACTTCGGGGGGACGGGCCTCGTGGGGGCTAATACGGTCGACCAGACGACCACCGACGGCAACGGGCATGGCAACCATGTGGCGGGCATTGTCGGTGGCACGACGTACGGTGTGGCAAAGAAAGTTCGTCTGGTCGCCGTGAAGGTCCTCTCGGACTCGGGTTCGGGCGCTATCTCAGGGGTCATCGCGGGCGTCGACTGGGTGACGGCCCATGCAATCAAGTCAGCGGTGGCGAACATGAGCCTGGGCGGTGGAAAGACTCTGGCGCTCCACGACGCGGTGGAGAACGGGATCAAGGCGCGTGTGACGGTTGTGGTCGCGGCCGGAAACAACAATGCCAACGCGTGCAACTATTCGCCGGCGAGTGCGCCCAACGCGGTTACGGTGGGAGCCTCCGACAGTCTCGATAGGAAAGCCACGTTCTCAAACTGGGGGAGTGCCTGGATCTGTTCGCGCCGGCTGTGGGAATCACCTCAGACTGGTTTACGAGCAACATCGCGACCAACACGATCAACGGCACGTCCATGGCGGCACCCTTCGTGGCCGGCCTGGCCGCTATGGAACTCGAGCTGAACCCGTCCGCCACAGCGGGCGAGGTGGCGACGGAGATCACCCGCGAGGCGACGCGAGACCGTTTGACAAACCTCCCCATCAGCCCCATGGGGACGCGAAACCTGCTCGAGTACACGGGCAACGTTCTCAACACACACCCCTTCTAGTTACGCCGTCGCTCAGCGGCGAGGCACTGAATGGCACGGTGCATCTGACCTGGAGGAAACCACCGGATAAAGGCGATCCGATTACCCTGTACATAATCTACGTGGGCACCGTTCCCGGTGGTGAGGCCCCGGTGTCCGCCACGACCACAACCAATTTCGACTACTTTCCGTCCGGGAAGCTCACAACCTATTATTTCCAGGTGTCGGCCATAAATGCGGCGGGGGAGAGCCCGCGCTCAAACGAGGTTGCTTCCGTTCCGCATACTTGAGCCGGCCCGCTTGACCGCTGCCCGAGGGGCGTGAACGAAGCGGTCAACCCAGTGTGAGGCTGCTCTATGGAAGCAGTGGGAATTAATGACTTGACGCTTACGGCGCTGGGTTTTCGATGGAGCAATGGCCACTAAACTGCACCACTTTGTCAAAAAGCATCGCCTTCGGCGCCCGCTCATTGCCGCGGAGGCATTTCATTTGCCGAAAATTCCCGCAAACCACCCTTTTCGCTGGGTCTGCAAAGCTTGCTGGAACTGCTCCTTCACAAAATTCGGGTCCCTCGCGTGAGCCAGTGCGTCCATGAGACTGATGCGCTCAGCCAGAAGCAACTCGATAAGACTATCGTCCACGGTATGCATGCCGTCTGCAGCTCCGATTTGAATCAGTCCCGGTATCTGCGAAAGCCGCCGGTCCCGAATACACGCCTCGATTCCCGAGTTCACCGTCAACAATTCTGTAGCCAAAACCAGGCCGGACTGGTCGCTTCGCGGCAGGAGATACTGGCACACCACTCCCAACAGTGACCACGCAAGTTGGGCCCCGACGAACTGCTGGCCCTCCTTTGGAAAGGCATCAATAACGCGCCCAATGGCGGTTGGCGCGTCGTTGGTGTGCATGGTTCCAATCACAAGGTGTCCCGTTTCCGCCGCCGTAATCGCAGTTTGGATCGTGTCCATGTCCCGCAACTCGCCAACAAGAATGACGTCTGCATCCTGTCTCAACGCGTTCTTGAGCCCTAAAGCGAAGTTTTGCACGTCGGAACCAACCTCGCGCTGGTTCACCAGGCTCCGTCCCTGCGAATGAACAAATTCGATCGGGTCCTCAATACTGACGATGTTGACGGAACGCCGGCTGGCTATCGTCTGGGCCATGCTCGCCAGCGTTGTGCTCTTGCCTTCACCGCTCGCGCCAGTCACCAGCACCAGGCCGGCGTTCTCGTCACACCAGCGATCCACCACGGGAGAGTGTCCCAACGACTTTAGATCGCCGATCTCGGAAGGGATACGTCGGAAATTGGCCTCAATCGCACCTGACACATAGCACGCATTTCCGCGAAAGCGCCCGAGGTTACCGACCTGCAACGCGAAGTCAATCTGCCAGTCGTTTTCCAGCTTCGCCCGTTGCCCCTCCTTCAACACATCGATCACCAGTCTCCTTGTATCCTCCGCGGACAGCGGCTCTTCCGTCAACGGCTGGATGACACCCGCGACCCGCAGCATCGGTGGCGCCCCGGCTGTCAAATGAAGATCAGAAGCCCCCTGCTTGGCAGCGAGCACCAGAAAATCGATCAAGTCATGTGCGTTCATAAGGATTCAAATGGTGCTGAGAACCCGTTTAGCCGATTCCTCTCATGGCGCGACGCAGCTCGGATTCATTGCTGACCGACGCCATGGCGGTCGCTTCTGTGATGATCTTGGCCTGGAGAGCTTTGAGAGTCGATTGCAAAAATGAAACGGCGGCAGGATCCGATCCGCGGGCGATATACTGATCAATGTTCTGCAACTCTCGTCTCGCGATCCAGTCGCGCATGGCTCCTGCATTTTCGACGTGTTCCACCAGCAAGTGCAAACCTCCGTCAGTAGATTCAACCAGCTTCTGGCACAGGACGCCAGAGAGCTGGTTTGCCAAAAGGTTTGTACCGTGCTTCGCGTCTTCCGCCGGAAAAAGATTCAAATAGCGCTCCATCGTGTCCGCGACCTTCTCCGAATGCATGGTCGAAAGAACGAGATGTCCGGTTTCCGAAGCCTGGAGAGCCGTCAACGCCGTCTCGTAATCGCGGATTTCACCAACAAAGATGACATCCGGCGCCTGACGAAGCGCGCTCCGCAATCCGGTCGCAAAAGTGCCGGTGTCACGTCCCACCTGTCGTTGGGTGAAATGGCAGCGATTGCTGGTGAACTGATATTCGACAGGATCCTCGATCGTCACTATGTGTCGCACCAGGTTCTCGTTCATCCATTGAAGGATGGACGCGATGGTGGTGGATTTTCCTGAGCCGGTTGGTCCTGTCACAAGTATCAGGCCGTGCTCGCGAGCGGCCCACCGGGTGAGGAGCCAATCGGGCGCGCCGAGCGCTTTCAAAGTAGGCACATTGGTCTTGATGCGGCGCAGGACCGCACCGAGGCGGCCCATGGTGCGGTGCAAGTTCACGCGGTAGCGCGTATGCGTGCGCGAGATGAGGCCGCTGTCGCGATCCATGTCACCCTGCGCGTTACCGCCGCAGGCCTGCCAGAGTGCGGTCATGTGTGCGAGCGACAGGGGTTCGTCGCCGAGCACGACGATTTGTTCATTGATCTTCAGCCGCGGTACCTCGTCCTCCTGAAGGAAGACGTCGCTCGCCTGCTGCTGCTCGGCGGCGTCGAGAATACTGTCGATGTTTTGCGGCATGGCTCTCGCAAGTTCTACCACGCGCGGATACGTGGCAAACATTGCTGATTGATATGGAACTGGGCAAGAGGACTGAAAATCCACGTGTCGGCGGTTCGATTCCGCCCCCAGCCATTCCCTCTGAAGTGTGGTGGGAGTGTAGGGCGGAATGTAGGTAGAAAGCGCATATTTTCGGAGGATTTTCCGCTCAGTAGCGGTGAAATTCGGGAAGAGTTTCGAGATAAACTCAATGAATCGCTTCGCCGATTCGGTCAGTGCTTCCTCTCACCATGCTGCGGCCAATTATCCACCATCCATTGCAGCGCCTTGGCAATTTCCAGCGATGCCCTATTTGCATTTATCATTTGCGTCCCGATCTCGGCTTGAATTTTTAGCAGCTCGTTAAACTTCGAGAGAACGATGATCGGAAACGCAATCCAGCAGACTACGACCGCCAAAAGAATCAGTCCGAGAGCGAGGCCGAGTAAGCCACTAAAAATATGCGTCTGGGTATCGACTTGAGCGATGAGAATGAGTCCCGCCACCGCGCCAAAAATTATCAAGAGAATTTTCCATGACGCCATATGATTCTTTTCCGCATTCATAAATAATCCTTCAGCTTAAGAGATTAATTTCCGCGAAGCGCGCGACCAAGATCAATCAAAAAATCACTGATGTCCACGTGGTGGCGTGCCCGATCGGTTAAATACGTCACTGCGGCTTGGAGCGGCGGCGAAAGATTGAGTATCTACCCACTAACTCCGGCGAGCCGCTTAGAGAGATCGCGGACAACTTTCCCACACTCGGTGGCGTAATCGGCACGGAAAATTTTCGCAGGATGCTGTGGCAATTTAGGTACAACAGACTCTTTGAGCGGACCAGTGCCATCGATTCTGAATCCGAGAATGTTCCTGTGAAACCCTTTAGGATTGCCGTAGATCGAGATGCGAAAGGCCTCAATCAGGTTGATCGTCAAGTTTCTTGATTGTCTTCGTCTGTATCGAGGCTAGACAGAACAGGAAACTTCAACATATCAAGTTGCAGCTGCCGAGCCGATAAAGCTTGCTGGCGCTTGATCCAATTTTCTTTCTTCTGCGGGTCATTTTCGATGTCGAGACTGTCCCTGTATTCCGTGGCGATAGCTTTTTCACTCCAAACTTTGATGGTGAAGTCCTCGCCTTCGTTCAGCTTTTCGATTTCCTGGTGGATATCCGCTAAGCTCACGCGGAAGAATTCTTTACGAGAATTTATTTTGTTCACTTGCAACGCCAGGAGCTGTTTGTGGAGTTTGTGTTCGAGCGCGGGAGCATTTTCGCTTTCAATCAGTGCGTGGATATCAAATTCAAACGGCACGCTCGCGTCTCCGAGTTCATCAACACGATCTTGCGGCTCCGGGCGCCGCGTCTGGCCGATTTTGTAAACGCCTTCGCCGAATGAACCGACGTTGGAAATGATGTAAACGTGCCCCTTCTTTGTTTGTTGCGCGATTGTGAGCGCCCGCTGCGTGGCATCTGCGAGTTCCTGGCGCAATTTTTGTAATTCTTGCTCGTAATGCGCCTTTTGCTCCGTGGTTGCACTTGCAAACCTCTGTTCCGCTTCCTCGACTGCTCGCTTTTTTAATTCCTCCTCTTTGGCAGCCTGACGCATTTTCTCCTCATATTCCTTTCTTGCTTTTTCCTCGTCGCGCAGCCGTTCTTTTAGATCGCGCTGTTCTTCACGCTGTTTCCGAGCGAGTTCCTGGACGACCACAGCCCATTTGAGTTCGGCTAGTCGCGCATCGAGATAACTGGGAAGGATTCGCGCATTTCTAAAAGCCTGGCCGTTGAAGTTCACAAGGCTAAACGCATCTCTGATTTCCTGTTCGAGCGTTCCGTAATTGTCGTGCTTCGCTCGCGATAAGATTGCGTCCACCCGACCGTTGAAAGCATCAATCACAAACCGAATCGCAATCTCGCGTCGATTCGCTTCTACGTAATCACAGGCAGCCGCTTCCCCTTGCTCCACCATGCGTCGAGATTGTTCGCGCGAGGATTTCAGAGACGCGCCTGCTGCATCGTAACCAAATTCGATAGCAAGATCGTCGAGCATGCTGTGTGTCGGGATGATGTAACGATCTCCGTAACCTTCGATGACGTTTCGCATCGCGGCAGCTGCTTGCTCCAGTAGTTGTTTGTCTCGCAAAGCCGTGTAAGCGTCGCCACCGATTTGCTCGGCTCGCTTTTCCGCGTCTGCGACAATTCGCCCGGCATCTCGCGTCGCTTGGGTGAGAAGAGCGTCCGCCTGCTCGCCAATTTCTTTCACGCGTTGTTGTGCCCGCATACGCTCTTCCGCGGCCGCTTCGTGTGTTTGATCAAGCAGTCTCTTCGCTTCCTGCCGCAAAGCCGTTGCCTCCGCTACCGCGTCCGCAAGGATCTTTTGCACTTCGGTTTCGGCATCTTTCAGAGCGGCGTAACCTCGTAGCGGCTCTAACTCTGCAACGCGTGAGTTCGCCTCGTCCGCAATCTTTCTTGCTTCCGCTTCGTACTGCGCGCGAATGCGTTCCGCCTCTGCGTCCAATTCGGCGACCTTCTGCTCGTACGCCGCTTGAACGTTAGCTATCGCCGCATCCCGCTGCTGTTGCGCACTCACCGCTTGCTGCCGGGCAGCCGCCACGGTCCCTTCTACGCGTCGTTTTAAAAAATACGTAATAGCCAAGGCGCCGCCGAGAAGCAGAACAACTATCAGCAGGATTGTGGTCATGGAGTTGAGTCGCTCGGTTCCATCGCTGCGGTCATTTCTGGAATCGCTGGTTTCAGCATCGCACTCAGTTCAACGCGAAATTGCTTCACGCGAGCCACGAGTGATGTGAAATCCATCGTCTCCGGTGAAGGTAGAGCGACGTCCGCAGGAGACAGAGGAATGATCGGAACAAATTCTCCTGATTTTCGTGACGTCATAACGTCACCGTGATGTTGGAAATTTTGGATGGCATCTGAAGGATCAAGATGCTCGAAATCAAGATCCTCAATCTGTGAGCGACCAGCAGCCACGGAAAGCACGGGCAATTCCGCAGTGTGTCCGGTGCGGGAATCGATTCCATCTACGGCTGCCGTCAAGATGATCGTATCGACTGGCAGCAGCGCGAACATCTCTCGCGCGAGTCGCAGGACGCAACCGCAGACGTAGTCTTGATAGATTTCATGAAACTGCGCCTTTGGCATCGCTTTGAGGACAAGCTTTCCGGCAGCCGTTAGCGATTTTGCATCTGCCGGAATAACATCACGCCCGTTCACCTTGAGCTCACATTCGATGACCTTTGCGTCGTCAACCGTCATTTGAATGGACGAACCCAAGTTCGATATCTCTGTGAGAGCTGAAGATTCAGAGACCGCTTCAGTGTAAGCGCGACCTTCACCAGCTAGCACTCGCCGGGCGAGAGAATGCATTTTGTTCCATTGGGCGAACTCTGTTTCGTACCTCGCACGCGCGGTTTGGTATTCGCGCTCGTCGACCTCACGCGCTTCCTCCACGCCAGTCTGCTTCGCCAGTGCTGCGAGTTCATGCCGCGCGAGCCGCGCAGGCTCATGCGGTGGTAGTGCGTATGCAAGAGCGCGCCAATCAACTGCTGCACTCCGTTCCTTGTGAATTGAAAGCAAAACCTCCAATTCGTTTTCGTACGCCTCTACTTCGAGGCGGGCTTGTTCAAGCGCTGAAAGCTTTGCTTGCTCCTTTAGCCGGCGCTCTAATTCCTTTTGACGCCTCGTTGCCTCGCGTTCACCGCGGCGCTGCGCAGCCTGTAATTTGCGGGGATCTGCATTCCAACTGCCCACTGGCGGAGAATAAAAGTCCGTTCTGATTATTACAATACCAACTCCTAAGGGACGCTGGGCGGATGTGGGATGCAAAATGCCTTCTCTTTCATGTCTCGCGTAGCGTTGCTATAGGACTAACTATGATTCAGAGGCTATGCGACAATGTGCGCAATCTGTGTGACCCGTTGATAGATTCGATGCATGAACGTGACGAATATCGAGAAAGCGAAAGAAGCGGGCTGTGACTTTTAACGTTTATTCTCCTCCGACTTACCCAGCACGCTAAAGTGGCATTACTCTGCAGGTAGGAGTTAAGTCGCAAGTTGTGCGGATCTCGTTGCGTGAAGGATTTTATCGCGGTCTTGCCGTCGCGGTTTGTGGATTCATTGAGCGTTGGACGTTGAGCGTTGAGCGTTGAACGTTTTGAACCACGCGTTCGTCAATGTCGATGTCATGAATGCCGAAAACATTCTCGCAAGGTTTTTCGGGGGCGGGAACTCTTATTGGCTGACGCGGTTCGTGATTCTGCGGCTGCTCGGGTTTGTGTATGCGATCGCGTTTTTAGTTGCCGCGCAGCAACTAGTGCCGCTGATCGGTGAGCATGGATTAACTCCGGCGAATCATTTTCTTGCTTCGATCCAATCGCAGCTCGGTTCCTCCAGCGCCGGCATGTTGCGACTCCCGACGCTTTTCTGGTTCGGCCTCTCGGATAACGGATTGTCGATCTTTGCGTGGACGGGGTTTGCGCTGTCTCTCCTTGTTCTTGCCGGCTACGCCAACGCCATAATTCTCACAGTTCTCTGGGCGATGTACATGTCGATCGTACACATCGGCCAGGTTTGGTATGGTTACGGTTGGGAAACTCAGCTGCTTGAGACGGGGTTCTTGTCGATCTTTCTTTGCCCTGTATTTGACGCGCGGCCATTCCCAAAAACCGCGCCGCCGCTTCTTGTCATCTGGCTTTTTCGCTGGCTCGGCTTTCGCATCATGATCGGCGCCGGTCTGATCAAACTGCGCGGTGACTCCTGCTGGCGCGATCTCACCTGCCTTTACTATCATTACGAAACGCAACCGATCCCGAATCCGATCAGCCGCTATTTGCATTTCGCGCCGCACTGGTTCCACAACATCGAAACAGTCTGGAACCATTTCGTTGAATTGGTCGTGCCCTGGTTTTCATTCGGGCCGCGGCTTGCCCGACACATTGCCGGCGTGCTGCTCGTCACTTTTCAAATCTTCCTCATCATCAGCGGCAATCTGTCGTTTTTAAATTACGTCACGATTGTTCCGTTCCTCGCCTGTTTCGACGACACATTCCTTCGCCGCATCCTGCCAAAATCGTTAGTTAGGAAAGCCGAAGAAGCGGCGCAACAAGCCAAACCGTGCCGCGTTCAAAACGCAGTCAGCGTCGCATTGTCGATCCTGGTCGCATATCTGAGCATCGCGCCAGTGCTCAACCTTGTTTCCAATCGGCAAGTAATGAATTCCTCATTCGATCCGCTCGATCTGGTCAACACTTACGGAGCGTTCGGCAGCGTCGGTAAAGAGCGCTATGAAATTATCTTCGAAGGGACCGACGACGCCATGATCGCCGGCGACACAAAATGGCAGGAATACGAATTTAAAGCCAAACCGGGCGATCCCAACCGGCGTCCGCCGTTTGTCGCGCCGTATCAACCGCGGATCGATTGGCAAATCTGGTTCGCTGCAATGGCGTCTCCGGCTGAATATCCATGGACACTGCATTTCGTCTGGAAACTTTTGCACAACGATCGCGGCACGCTCTCGCTCCTGGCCAACAATCCGTTTCCCAACGCGCCGCCTCGTTACATTCGCGCGCGCCTGTATCGTTATCGTTTCGCGCCGATTAGCGACCCGGCATGGTGGAAACGGGAACCAGTTGGCGAATGGCTGCCGGCGCTCTCGATTGACGACGCGGAGTTCCGCCGCGTGATCGCAGCGATGGACTGGCTCGATTAGAGGCCGCGCTCTTTCAATCGTGCCATCGTTTCACGCAACATCCGGTAACCGAAATGTCCTTGCCGCACCCGGAGTAGCTCCGATCCGTGCCATTCCTGTTGGATCGCCTCGAGATCTGCCGTCCGAGCAATTGAATCAAACTCGCCCGCGACAAACAGGATCCGATTGCCGTCGCACAACGGTTGATTGTGCATTGGCGAGCTGAGATGAAAATGCCGGGCCACCAGCGACGGCTCGATCTGCGCGCGTCGAAGTTCCCGCCGCATGAAACGCGTGCCTGGACTTTCCCAGATTGCGTGTTCAACGTTCACGATCGGCGCCATCAACGCGACAAAACGAAAACCTCGCTCGACCATTGCAAGAAGGGCGCCGATCCATCCGCCGTAACTGGTTCCGAGCACGCCAAAATCTTTGCAACCCCGCTCGCGCAACGCCGCCATTAATTGCCGCACTTCGATCACTCCCTGGCGTAATCCCTCTGCGTTGCGGATGAGATCGGCAGTGATGGCGAGTTCACCGTTCCAGTAGCCGCGCGGCACCCGAGAATAGTGATACGGCAGATGCACGAAGCACGCATTCCAGCCGAGTTCGTTGAAATGCGCTGCCCAACGGCGATATCCGATGTGGCTCGCCGACATGAGCGCGTGCAACATCAGTACGGTCGGCGCGCTCCAGCCGCGCGCACAGCGGAAAAAATCTGCGCGAGCGATGTCGTTCGCGGGAAATTTGGTTGTGATCGGACTGCGCCAAGTGGCCATCGCGCCGTCGCCAATCCCACTCGCGAGTCCGCCATTGTGCGGAACAGCGTAAAAATCGTGTGGCGTAAGTTTCTCGCATTCGGCCACGTAGCGTTCCATTTCATCCCGGCTGCGCGCGCACAGCCGATGACGCGACTGCATCAGGTTTAGCGACGTGCACATGAGGGAATCGATGGCCATTGCAGAGACGCGCCGCAACGGATGGCCGCGCGGACGAGGACGACTCTGCGCGTGCGACGCCATTCGTTCACGTGGCGGGTGCGGCAAATCGTCCGGTGAGAGTCGAAAAGTTTGTCGTAATTCCGAGTAAAGATTTTTGAATGCCGTGGTGAGATCGCGCTCAATGCACTCTCGCGCGTCGGATTTTGCCAGCCCGGGAAAATCTGAAATCGGATCGCCGAACGCGATCCAGATCGGGGTTCGTCTCAGCGGCAACCAACTCTTCTTTGAGTATAATCGATCGCTGCCGACAATCACGCACGGCAAAATCGGAACTCCAGCGATATGCGCCAATGTCGACGCGCCAGCGCGCAGCGGTGCGCCTTCGAGTAACGAACGGGCGCCGTCGCGGATGCCCCCCTCTGGAAAAAGACCGACAATTCGGCCCTGTTTCAGCCGTTCGATGGCAGTGCGGATGGTTTTGCGATCCGCGCGATGTCGATCCGCCGGGAACGCATCGACCGCTCGCAAAAGAAAACCGAGCACTGGACGCGGAAAGAATTCCGCCATTGCCATCCAATCGATCTTGCGCCGCACGACCGAGGAAATAATAAACGGATCGAAATGGCTGATGTGATTTCCCGCCAAAAGAAATCCGCCATCGCGATTGGCCTTGTCCTGCCCGATTACCCGAACCTGCGACGAGTAACCAAACAGCAATTTCATCAACAGCGCTGCAACGCGATTGGCAACAGAATGGAAAAATGAGCGCACAAAATGCGAATTGATCGACAAATTTGCCGGAGGGAAACGACCAAAGCAAATTGGAGCGATAACCGCAATTTCGCTGCACGTTTCGAATTCTGATGTGAGATGTTTTCACCTACGCGGTTTGTCTTCCTCGCCGGGGTCTTTGTATTCTTGACTGCGGTGCCAGTCCAGTGCACCGAAGAATTTGCAAATCCGCCGCGACCATTTCCGGTCAAGATCGGTGAAGAGATTGCAGCAAACTTGGTCGATTTGCTCTTCTTGTTCGACCGAGTAGCGAGTGATCCTCCGACGGCGACAACCCCGGATTATCTCGAACGGGTTTCACAGCCGT
>WNFQ01000063.1_pt1 | contig 53300 bp, 50 predicted proteins | sample 5400171 | NCBI WGS metagenome assembly WNFQ01 (sample SAMN13153356, study PRJNA577476) | soil metagenome | isolation source: 20 cm soil under Madrone tree | place: USA:California | collected 2016-06-14
CACTAAGAGCGACGCGAGCAAAAGCGCGGCGGGACTCGAGCGCGGCCAGGGCATGCAGCCTCGAGCGCCGTTGATGAGCGTCAATCGGAGCTGCCTTTCCGGTACAGCTGTGGTATTCGCCCAGGCGAGCAAATGCGATGTAACGCGAGTCATAGAGCCTCCTCCAACTGCAGAACCCCCTGAGTGAGAACGACTTAGCGCTACTTCTTTGCCATCTGTACGAGCGCGCCGTACCTTAGACGCGAGGTTACAAGTTGGCACTCGGGTCTCACCGCCACTTCACGTGCGGCTCACCGCAGCGGTGAGGCCTGAAACGCCTCGCAGGACAGCGTCTTGGTCGAACTTCGGCTACTCGGCTCGGTTCACCTCCAAGCGTCGGATGGGCGGGATGTAGAAGCGCTCGTCCGCCACGCGAAGCGTACGGCGCTGCTCGCCTATCTCGCGGCTGCACTTCCCCGCGGGCCCCACCGCCGAGACACCCTACTGGCGATGTTCTGGCCGGAATTCGACAGCGCCCGCGCTCGCGCGGCGTTGAGCCAGGCCCTCTACGTCGTGCGCGAGGCGCTGGGAAGCGAGGCGATCGTGCCGCTGGGGGACGGCGCGCTCGCCGTCGACGGCGCAGCCGTGTGGTGTGACGTGGTGGCGTTCGAGGCGGCGCTCGACGCGGGACGACCGCGCGAGGCACTGGAGCTCTACCGCGGCGACCTGCTGGAGGGATTCTTCGTGACGGGCGCGCCCGAGTTCGAGCGCTGGCTCGAGCGCGAGCGCGCGCGGCTGCGCGAGCGCGCCTCCGAGGGTGCATGGGCCCTGGCCGATGAGCGCGCCACCGCGGGCGACACCCTCGAAGCGGAGCGCTGGGCGCGGCGGGCGGCCGACCTGTTGCCCGCGGACGAGGCGGTGGCCCGGCGGCTCGTTGCGTTCTTGCACCGGCTGGGCGATCGGGCGGCCGCGATCCGGGCGTACGAGGCATTCACGGCGAGACTCGCCCAAGAGTACGAGCTCGAACCGTCGGCCGAGACCCAGGCCCTGGCGGCCGCAATCCGCGCGGAGGAGGTACGCCCCCCGACGTCACAGCCGGCGGTGCGCGTCGTTAGCGGCGGCGAAGTGCCCGCGCCTGCCGGCGCGGCGCCCGCAGATCCGAGCCTGCCTCCGAGGCGATTCCTGCCGGTTGCAGGCAAGCGCGCTGCGGCCGTGGTCGCTCTGGTGGGCGTCGCTCTCCTGGCCGGCGGGTGGTTCCTTGTCCACGCAGCGCTGGGCGCTCGGACCGCCGTTGACGCGCGAACTCCGAAGCGGCTCGTGGTCCTCCCCTTTGCCAACCTCGGCCCCGCCGAGGAGGAGTACTTCACCGACGGGATCACCGAAGAGATTACCACGCGGCTGGCGTCGGTCGAGCGCCTGCGCGTGATCGGCCGTACGAGTGCCAACGCCTACAAGGATACGAAGAAGACCCTCCAACAGATCGGCGCCGAGCTGGGCGTCGATTATGTGGTCGAAGGAGCGATCCGCTGGGAGAAGTCGCCACAGGGGCCCGCTCGCGTGCGGATCACGCCACAGCTCGTGAATACTGCCGATGGCACCCATCTGTGGGCCGAGGTCTATGACGAGCCGCTCGACGACATCTTTCGAGTCCAGGCCGACATCGCCCAGCGGGTGGTACATGCGCTCGATGTCAACCTTCTAGAGCGGCAACGCCGTGTCGTGGAGGCCTCGCCGACCGGCAATCTCCGGGCCTACGACGCCTATCTGCGCGGCAATGATTACATGCGTCGCGGTACCGACGAGTCTGCCATGCGGGCTGCCCAGCGGATGTACGAGCAGGCCGTGGAGCTGGATCCACGCTTCGCACTGGCGTACGCTCGGCTATCTCGAGTGCATTCCCGCATCTATTTGTCTTACGTCGATCGCTCGCCGGACCGTCTCGCGCAGGCCAAGCGAGCTGTCGATAGCGCATTCAAGCTGGAGCCCGACCTGCCCGAAGCACACCACTCTCTTGCGACCTACTATTGGATCGGTTACTCGGACTACGACCGGGCCCTTCGGGAATACGCCATTGCCGAAGTGGGTCGACCCAATGACAGCGAGATCTTCGAGGCCAGGGCAAACCTGCGACAACGGCAAGGCACGTTTCGTGACGCGCTGGCGGACTTCGAAAAGGCTTGGCAGCTCGACCCGGCATCTCCCGGCATAGCCAGCACCTACGCCCTGACCTGCGAGCTGGTCCGTGATTACCCCCACGCCGAAGCCCTATACGATCGCGCGATCGCGCTCGCGCCCGTCCGATGGGACGGAAGCACTCAGAAGGCGCGGGCGGTCCTGGACGAGGCCCGGACGGCCGGTGTGCGCAGTGAGAGGCTGGTACTCGGTGGCGTGTGGGTCGACATGTTCGATCGCAGATTCGGGGAGACGATCACGCGACTGTCGACCACCGCTCCAGAAGTGTTCGAGGATCCAAACCGCTTTATCCCGAGGAGCCAGCTGTACGCGGAGGTCTACGGGCTGATGCAGCGTCACGACCTGGAGCGAGCCTATTACGATTCGGCGCGAAGCCTCGTCGCCGGCCAGGTCCGAGAGCGTCCAGACGATCCGCGGCTGCACAGCGCCCTGGGGATCGCCTATGCGGGCCTCGGTCGAAGGCGGGAGGCGATTGAGGAGGGCCAGAAGGCCGTTCAGTTATTGCCGATCAGCAAGGAGGCGCTTAGAGGCTATCACCGCGCGGTAGATTTGGCCCGGATCTACGCGATGGTCGGGGAGCGGGATGCAGCCGTGGAGCGACTCGAATACCTGCTTTCCATCCCTGGGCCCCTGAGCGCCGCATGGTTGCGCGTCGATCCTACGTGGGATCCGCTCCGAAGCGACCCGCGGTTCCAAAGGCTCCTGGATCGCGAGAGATGAGGCGGCCACTCAACCTGCTCGCGTACGCTTTTCTACCCCGGCTGCTGACTGCCCAGGGCCTCACGACCGGCGCGATTCAGGGGACGGTGGTGGCCGCCGACCGCTCGCCGATCCCAGGGGCGCTCGTTCGGATCACGAACACCCTGGACGGACGTCGCTGGGAGCTGGTAACGCGCTCCAGCGGCCGCTACCTCCTCGAGGACGTAGCGGTCGGCGGACCTTACCGTATCGAGGTCCGCGCTCTGGGGTTCACGCCCCAGGCCCGAACCGGCATCCTGCTCACACTCGGCCAGCGCCTCATCGCGGACTTTACGCTCCAACCGGCGGTCATCGAGCTGGCGCCGGTCACCGTCGACGTGACGACGGACCCCGTCCTCAACGCGGGCCGCACCGGACCCGCCGAGATTGTCTCAGCGGCGCGGATCGCCGCGGTCCCGAACCTCGGGCGCGACTTTCTCGCGTTGACGGTGCTGAGCCCGCAGGCGGCCATCTCCCCATCGTCGCAGCGCGCGCCCTCGGGAGGTCTGTCCATCGGGGGCGGGAACCGGCTGTTCAACGACTTCCAGATCGACGGCGGCCTGAACTACGACCCCTACACGGGTCGGCTGCCGGGACGTGAGACGCTGCCGCGGCCCATTTCCATCGAGGCGCTGCAGGAGATTCAGGTGCTGGCGGCGCCATTCGACGTCCGGCACGGCGGCTTCGCGGGTGGCCTGGTGAACGTGGTGACGAAATCGGGAACGAATGCGGTGCACGGGTCCGCATTCGCGTATTTGGCGGACGCCTCTCTGGTCGGGAAGGATGTCGCCGGAGATCCGGTGCAGCGCTTCACCAGCTGGCAGTTCGGGGGGACCATCGGCGGGCCGATCGTACGCGACCGCATTCATTACTTTCTGAGCGTCGACGCGCAGCACCGCGTCGTTCCGGACCCCGGCCCCTTGATCACGGATACCGCTGGCGGCGCGGACATTGCCAACATCGGCATCAGCTATGCCAGCGCGGCGCGCTTTCAGGACATTCTGAGCAACACCTATGGCCTGCAGCCCGGCACCCTAGGGCCGTCCGACGGGCGGGTCCCCGCCACGGACCTGTTCGGCAAGATCACCCTGCAGCTCGGCACGAACAGTCATCTCGACCTCTCGCACCACTACACGAACGGCGACCGCCGAGGGTTCATCGATCGCCGATTCGGGTCGTATCGACTCACTTCAAGCGGCCGACGCGACCCCGCGACAGCCAACGCGTCCCGGCTGATCTGGACAAGTCTCCCGGGAGGCCGGTGGTCCAACGAGTTCATCGCGAGTCTGCTGCGACTGCGGGATGCATGCCGGCCCGTCGCGAGCTTTCCAGTTATCGGCGTCCGGGCCGGCGGTGTGTTGTCGGCCGGCACGGGCGTCACCTGTCCCAGTGCGTTCACACAAAGCGCGTTCGAGGTCACCGACAACGCTACCGCGGCGTTCGGAGGGCACGTTGTGACGGTGGGCGCGCACGTGGAAACGCTGCGCTTCGAAGACAGCCACCCGCTGGGCGAGGCCGGAACGTGGGATTTCGTCAACCTCGACTCTCTCCAGATAGGGCACGCGTCTCATTATGAGCGTACCCTTCCCGGTCCGTCCGGCAGCGGCGCGGTGCAGTTCCACGCGCACGATGTCGGCCTGTACGTGCAAGACCGCTGGAGCCTGGCGCGCGGGCTGACGGTGACCCCTGGTCTGCGAATCGACGTGCCGATTCTGCCGGGCCGGATCCCCACATACGTCCCCCTCAGAGACGCGCTGGGCTTCGACACGGGGCGGCTGCCGGGCGGGATCCTCTGGTCGCCACGCCTCGGACTGAGCTACGATCTCCGCGGAGAGGGGCGTACTGTGCTGCGCGGCGGGATCGGTCTGTTCAGCGGGCGCCTCCCGTACAGCTGGGTGGGAAGCGCCTATAGGGACGACGGAGCGCAGCTCTTCCTGACCTGTGACCCCCCCGCGGTGCCGACCTTCGACCCGGTCAACCAGCCGATCACCTGCGCAGGCGGAGCGGGCGCCACCCCTCGCCTCAGCTTCTTTGACGAGGGCGTGCACCTCCCGCAGGACCTGAAAGTGTCCTTCGGGGTGGATCATCGGCTCCCCGGCGCCACCGTTGTGACGGTCGACCTGCTGTACGCCCGGGCTCTGCACCAGTTGTACTTCGGCGCGGCCAATCTGCCATCGCCTGTCGGTGTGTCGCGGGGAGAGGGGAACCGGCCGTTGTACGGTACGGTCGGCGCGACGGGGCTCACGACGCCTGCTTGGCTCGTCCCGGCTTTCGGTCAAGTTGTCCGCGTGTCTGACAGGAGCGGCGACCGGTCTTGGGTAGTGGCGGTGCAACTGCGCAAGCAGTTCGGTGATCGCGGCGAGGTGAACGGTCTGTACGCGTTCACGCAGGCCAAAGACCGGATGTCGATCGCCAACTTCCAGGCCGCGCCCAACCTCATGAACACGGCGCTCGATGGCACGCTGGACGATCGGCGGCTGCGGACTTCCTCCTTCGAGATTCCGCACCGCGTCGAGCTCGATGGCGTCGTTCGCTTGCCGTATCGACTGCGAGTTGCGCTCCAGTACACGGGTGCGTCGGGAGCGCCGTTCACGTACGCGATCAGTGGGGACGCCAACGCGGACGGGATCGGCGGCTCGGCGCTGGTCAACGACGGCGTCTATGTGCCGCGAGACCGCGCCGACATTGCGCTGGACGGCAACGGACCAGCCCCGGGCGTCGGGACCGTGACGCAGCAGGACTCGGTGTACGCCTTGCTCGATAGCTACATTCGCGCTGAGCCCTGCCTGCGAAACCAGCGGGGACGGATCGTGGCACGGAATAGTTGCCGCAACCCGTGGTTCGGCACCCTCAACGCGCGCGTGACGGAGGCTCTCCCGATTATCTCGGGACACTCACTCGAAGTGACGGCGGACGTGTACAACGTGCTCAACCTCGTCAACCACCGGTGGGGGCAGTCCCGCGCCACCGCGCTGAACCCACCGACCCTGTTTCTGCTGCAATTGGTGGGCTATGACGCGACTGCCGGACGCGGGATCTATCGGAGGCTGCCGGTCGTGCTCAGTCAGACCCAGGATCTCGCGTCGCGCTGGCAAATGGAGATCAGCGTGAGGTACGTATTCTGACTGGTCGCCCGAAGCCGCCTTATGGCACGGATGCGAGGAGATAGACGGCTGCTCCCAAAATGAGCGGCGCCGAGTACACCCCCGGCATCGCCTTCTTCATATAGAGCGACCCGATGAGGTGCAGCAAGCCGTTCCCGGCCATGATCAACCCGAAGGCGAACGCCAGCGGTCGCATCCATACCGCGCCCCGAAACACGAATGGCGTGAGGCTCGCGAGCACAAGCAGGGCTACGACAAGTCCGCTGAGCCAGACACGGAACGAGAAGATGGGCAGGGGAAGAAACGGGAAACGCGCTCGAATGGCTCGCACGGCGGGGTTGTACACGGAGAGAAAGTCGGTCAGCGCTTCATCCGCGACATGAATCGCGAACGCGACGCAGAGAACGGCCCAAGCGAGTCCGAGGTGGGTATTGGCGGCCGTCAGCAGCAGCGCACGCCCCTTCCCTTCGCCTCGAAGAACTGCGCCACGTACTCCCGCTCGCCGAGCGTCGGCGCATGGCCCGCCGCCCGGCAATGTTCGAGATACGCCTCGTAGTCGGGCGCGCCGATAATCCGCCGCACCACGCGGGCCGCGCGGGTGAGCCACGTTTCCCGTTTCCCGTTTCCCGTCTCCCGCTCAGTCTCCCGTCGCATATCCCGTCTGCACATACGGCGCCTCGTGCACCATGGCCGTCTTGCGATGCGACAAGACCAGCCACCATTCGCGGAGGGATGTGATGATGAGCACCGTCACCACTGTCATGAACAACAATGCCACGAACGTGTTGAGCCGGTCATTGAAGATCAGGCGTGCTGCGGCCGGGTTGGTCGACCCCGCGAGCGACGCGGCGTGCGCCAGGAACCCGAGCCGCGGATCGGCCGAGAACACCTTCTGCCACCCGGCGGTCATGGTGATGGTCACGAGCCAGACGAGTGGCAGGGCCGTCACCCAGGCGAACCGCGCCCGGCCCATCTTCACGAGAATGGTCGTCCCGACGCACAACGCCACCGCCGCCAGCAGCTGATTTGAGATCCCGAACAGCGGCCACAACGAGTTGATCCCCCCCAGCGGGTCGACCACGCCCTGATACAGGAAGTACCCCCACCCCGCCACGACGGCGCCGCTCGACGCGATCACGCCCGGATACCACGACGTCTCGGCAAACCGGGGCCACACGTGGCCCGCGATCTCCTGCAGCATGAACCGGCCTACGCGCGTCCCCGTGTCGATGGTCGTGAGGATGAACAGGGCCTCGAACATGATCGCGAAGTGGTACCAGAGGGCGTCCAGGGTCCGCCCGCCCCCCCCGAGCGCGCTGGTCGCGCCCGCGAAGATCTGGGCTATCCCGACCGCGAGCGAGGGCGCGCCTCCCGAGCGGGCCAGCAGCGTGGTCTCGCCCATCCGCGCCGCCAGCTCGCGCATGAAATCGGGGGTCACGACGAACCCCGCTTGTCCCAGCACCTGCGACGCCTGCGCCAGCGCGGCGGGCGTCGTGTTCATCGCGAAGTACACGCCGGGGTCGAGGGTGCAGGCCGCGATCATCGCCATCACGCCTACGAAGGACTCCATCAGCATGCCGCCGTAGGCGATCAGCCGGGCGTCGGACTCGCGCGCGATCATCTTGGGTGTGGTGCCGGATGCCACGAGCGAGTGAAATCCCGAAATCGCCCCGCACGCGATCGTGATGAACGCGAATGGGAACAGCTTCCCCGCGAACACCGGACCCTCCCCGAGCGACGCGAACGGCGTGAGCGCCGGCATCCGGAGCGGCGGGAGGATCACCAGGATGGCGACCGCGAGCACCAGGATCGTCGCGATCTTCAGGAACGTCGAGAGGTAGTCGCGCGGGCACAACAGCATCCACACGGGCAAGACCGAGGCGATGAAGCCATACCCCATCATCATCCACGTGAGCGCGGTCGCGCTGTGGGTGAACAGCGGGGCGATGTGCGGCTGATCCGCCACCCAGCCCCCGGCGACGAGCGCGCCCAGCAGCAGGACGGCCCCGACCGCCGACGCCTCGCCCACCTTTCCCGGCCGCCACCGCTTCATCCACCACCCCATCAGCAGCGCGATGGGAATCGTGCACGCGATGGTGAACAGGCCCCAGGGCGATGCCTTGAGGGCGTTCACCACGATCAACGCCAGCACCGCGAGCAGGATGATCATGATGAACAGCACGGCCAGCATCGCCGTCGCGCCGGCCGCTGGATTTACTTCCTCTTTCGCCATCTGACCCAGCGACTTGCCGTCCCGGCGCAGCGAGCAGAACAACATCACGAAGTCCTGGACCGCGCCTCCCAGCACGACCCCAATCACCAGCCACAACGTCCCGGGCAGGAAGCCGAATTGGGCGGCGAGCACGGGACCTACCAGCGGGCCGGCGCCCGCGATGGCGGCGAAGTGGTGCCCGTACAACACCCACTTGTTCGTCGGGACGTAGTCGCGCCCGTTGTTGAACCGCTCGGCTGGCGTGGCGCGACGGTCGTCCAGGCCGAATACCCGGGTGGCGAGGAACCTGCTATAGAAGCGGTACCCGACGGCGTAGGTGCACACGGCGGCGGTGAGGAGCCAGGCGGCGTTGACCGTCTCGCCCCGCGACAGCGCGAGCACGCCGAAGGCGGCGGCTCCGAGGACCGAGATCCCGCTCCACAGGAGCACCGAGGCGAGCGGTTGCATGGCGCCTAAGTTATGCCGCGCCTTGCCGATGTTCAATTTCGAACATAGGTTCGAAATCTTGACACCCATTTCTCCCTGGATCTTAGCCCCGCGCGGGGCGACGCAAGTCGGAGCGCCGGCGACCGAGACCCGCCCCGACCCGCAGCGCCTGGCGGAGACGGTGCACGGGCGGGTCGCCGTGGTGACGGGTGGCGCAACCGGACTCGGCCGGGCCACGGCGCTCGAGTTCGCTCAGCGCGGTACGGCTGTCGCGATCAACTACGTCGATCTGCCCGACCGCGATGTGGCGGAGCAGGCATTGCTCACCGAGACCGCCATCCGTGGCCTCGGCGTGCCCGTGTATTGCGCGCGCTGCGACGTGCGCAAACGGGACGACGTGGAGAAGTTCGTCACCGCGGTGCGAGAGCGTCTGGGCGGCGTCCACTTTCTGGTCAACAACGCGGGCGTGGCGCACGACGGCGCGCTGTGGCGGCTCACCTCCGAGGCGTGGCAGGAGGTGATCGACACCAACGTCACCGGCGCCTTCAACTGTATCCAGGCGGTGGCCGGCCCGATGCGCGCCCAGCGCTATGGCAAGATCGTGAACATCGCGAGCCACCAGGCGTTTCGGCCGGGCTTCGGCATCGCCAACTACGCGGCCAGCAAGGCGGCCCTGATCGGACTCACCCGTTCGGCCGCCGTGGATCTGGGTCCGTCCAACATCAACGTCAACGCCGTCGCCCCCGGATTCGTCAAGACGGACCTGCTGTCCACGCTGCCACGCGAGGTGCTCGAGCGCGCCGAGCACGAATCGGTCCTGGGGCGGGTGGCCGAGCCGGAGGACGTGGCGCGGGTCATCGTGTTCCTGTGCAGCGACGGTGCGCGCCACATCACGGGACAGGTCATCGTGGTGGATGGCGGGCTGACGCTCGGTTCTTGAAAATCCGCGGCGCGCACACGATATTGCGCGCCGTGACTAATCCTTTGAAAAACAAACACTTAAAAGCGTTGGCATTGGTGGCGTTGCTTGCCTGCGGCGGCAAGCCTCAGGAGGTCACGCCCGAGCCGACCGCCCCGCTTCCCACGGCCGGGATCGCGGCCCAACAGGTCGGCGTGCTGCCGCTCACGCTCGTCGCCGCTGAGGATTCGCTGCACTGGGAGGCGGTTCTGGGCGAGCGCCGGGCGGCGCTCGCAAAGAGCGACAGCATTATCGGCACGCTGCTCAAGGCGCGCGCCCCGGAGGTGACCTGGGTGCTGCCGGACGAGTTGCGGCGCGTGGCGCGCCGGGCGCCGGGAATCGCACCCGCTCCCGATCAGATGGGCACGGCGATCCTGTTCCACCCGACCAAACAGCAGCCGGAGATGGTGGCCGACCCGCTGCGCAGCGAGCTGCGGACGCTCGCCGCGCTGGTCGGCGGTGGGCGATACGCGCTGATCCCCGCCGGGTTGACATACAGGCGTGCAATCGCCTCGAGGAGCGGTCCGGGAAGTGTAGGGGCGCAACATGCTGCGCCCCTACCGCACGCGGTGGCCACCGCAGAGCTGACCATGGTGCTGGTGGACGTCCGCACCGGTCGGGTCGGCTTTCGCACCGTCGCTCGGGGGGAGGGGGACGACCCGTGGACCGCGCTCACCCGCGCGGTGAAGAGTCTCACGCCAGGGCTGCCGTGACGCGCGAGGCGACCCTGATCGCCGGCGACGGAATCGGACCCGAGATCACCCGGGTGACGTTGCAGGTGTTGGACGCCCTCGGGGTCGGGTTCGACTGGGACGAGCAGTACGGCGGGATGAGCGCGGTGGAGCAGGCCGGGACCCCGCTCCCCGACGCCACGTTGGACTCGATCCGGCGTACCGGCCTGGCGCTCAAGGGGCCGCTGACCACGCCCGTGGGCGACGGCTACCGCTCGGTGAACGTGGCGCTGCGTCAGGAGTTCGAGCTGTACGCCAACGTGCGTCCGGTGAAATCGATCGTGCCCGGCGGTCGCTACACCGACGTCGACCTCGTCATCATCCGCGAGAACACCGAGGGGATGTACGTCGGGTTCGACCGGACCTTCAAGGTGGGGAACGACCCCAAGGCACTCGCCCTGGCCACCTCGGTGATGACGCGCGACGGCTGCCGGCGCATCGTGCGGTACGCGTTCGAGTACGCGCGGCGGCATGACCGCCGCAAGGTGACGGTGGTGCACAAGGCGAATATCCTCAAGGCGACCTCGGGGCTGTTTCTCGAGACCGCGCGGATGATCGCCAAGGAGTACGAAGGGCAGATCGCGTCGGACGAGAAGATCGTGGATAATGCGGCGATGCAGCTGGTGATCAACCCGGCGCAGTTCGACGTGATCGTCACGACCAACCTGTTCGGGGACATCCTCTCCGACGAGGCATCGGGGCTGGTGGGCGGGCTCGGGCTCGCGCCGGGGGCGAACATCGGCGAGCACGCGGCGATCTTCGAGGCGGTGCACGGCTCGGCGCCGGACATCGCGGGACAGGGGATCGCGAACCCCTCGGCCCAGCTGCTCGCCGCGGCGATGATGCTCGATCACGTCGGCGAGCTTCCGGCCGCGGGCCGGCTGCGCCGGGCGCTCGAAACGGCGATAGTGAAGGACAACGTCCGCACCAAGGATCTGGGGGGCAGTGCTTCGACCACTGAGTTCGCCCGGGCTGTGGCCCGCCGGCTCTCGTAACCCGTGCGCGCGCTGCGGCGAGCAGACCGCGGGGATCGCCCCGGGGGACCTCTGTGCGTCGTGTACGAGGGACGTCACGAGAAAAGCGTCACGAATAGGGCGTCTCGTGGCCATCGTGACCACGCTGCTCGTCGTGGGGTATTTGATGCTCACGCTCCGGTCGACCCCGCTGGCGTCCCAGGCCACGGCTCGCATCGTGGGTGCCGTGACGGCCGTGGCCTGGTACCTGCTGACCTTTCGCATCGTGCAGAGGATCGTGTTCGAATGGCTCAAGTCACGGCGTCCCTAATCCTCACTATCGCGGCGGGTGTCATGCCGCTCGCCGGTCAGACGTCGCTTTCCATCTATAGTGATGGACGCGTTGTAGTGCGCCGCACCCTGCCGCAGGCGCTCCAGAAGGGGCGGAGCACCCTCGCCCTCAGACTGGAAGGGCTCGACGGTGCGACCCTATTCTCGCCCGACACGGCGGTGGCGGTCGCGTCCGCGGTGGTGCGCCCGCCCACGGCCCAAGACGCCGCTCTCGCGGCCGCGGCGGGGCAGACACTCTCCTTCGTCCGACCGCGCGCCGCCGGTGGAGCGGACACGGTGCGAGCGACCGTCGTACGGAGCGATCCGCCGCAGTACCGGCTGCCGGACGGCCGCTATCTCCTGTCGCTGCCGGGTGAGCCGCTGTTCCCGCCCGAGCTCGTGCGAAGCGTGCCCGAGGCGGCTGTCGCCCTCGACGCGACGCAGGCTCGGCCCCGTACGGAGCTGGCCTACGTGGCCGACGGCGCGGCGCGGTGGGAGGCGGCATACCAGGTGGTCCTGGTGGGTGCGAGGTGTCAGGTGTCAGGGACCGCGACGATCGCGTCCCAGTCGCTGCGCGCGGACAGTGCGGAGGTGCAGCTCGTCGCGGGATCGATCAACCGGGCGCGGGCGGCGCAGCGCCCGCAGATCCTCCTCCGCGGAGTAACGAAGCTCGCCGGGGCCGAGGAAGGCTACGTCGCGCCAAGCGAAGAGTCCGTGGGCGAGATCCACGTATACCAGCTCCCCGGCAAGGTCTCGCTCGAGCCCGGAACGCCGGTGACGATGGCGCTGTTCCCCCGCGCCGGCGCCCCTTACACCCAGGAGTTCGTCATCCCTGGTGTGCTCCCGTGGCGCGGGTTCCTTGGCCAAGCACCGGGCGACGAGAATCGCGTGCCGGTGCAGGTGTGGTACACGCTCAAGCGCGGTCGCGGCACGCCGTTCGGCGACCGGCCGCTGCCCGGGGGGACGGTCCAGCTGTATCAGGCCGACTCCGCCGGCCGGTTCCAGCTGGTCGGGGAAGCGAGCAGCGGTCACACCGCCCCCGGCCGCGACCTGCGGGTCCAGTCGGGCGACGCGTTCGACATCACGGCCGAGCGGGTCCAGACAGACTACAATCAAGAGCAGTTGGCGCCGCCCAAGCGCGGGATGGCGCAGCGCCAGCGGATCACGGCCTCCTACAGGGTTACGATCTCGAATGCCAAGCCCGCGGCGGTGACGGTCGACGTGCGCGAGGCGCGCTTCGGCGTGTGGCGCGTGACCGAGAGTAGCGTGGGGCCTGAGAAGCTCTCCGCCACCGAGGTGCGGTTCCGGATCCCGGTTCCCGCGAACGGGGACGCGACGCTCACCTACACCGTCCAGGCAGAGTCGTGACCGTTCAGCTGCTGCATCTCTCGGACCTCCACTTCGGCGGCCTCGCCGACCTCGATCAGATCGAGAGCCTCGAGCAGATGCTCCCCGATCTGCGGCCCGACGCAGTGGTGGTCACGGGCGATCTCTCGCAGCGGGGGCGCCATGGAGAGTTCCAGCGCGCGCGGGCGCTCGTCCAGACGGCGGCCCGGACGGCCCCGGTTCTCGTGATCCCCGGCAACCACGACGTGGCATGGTGGACGCGACCGCTGATCCCGTTCGCGAGCGAGCCGCTGTACGCGAAGTACCAACGCTACTTCGGCGCCGACCTGATACCCACGCTGGCGCTCCCGGGAGCGATCATCGCCGGTGCGCTCACCTCGCACGGCGTGGCGTGGGGCTCGCTGACCCTGCGCGTGCGCGACCTCGCGGTGAAGGGGCACCTGCCGAAGCGCGAGATCGCCCGCGTGCGCGGGTTGTTCGAAGCCGCGCCGCGCGAGCAGGCGCGGGTGCTGGTGGTGCACCACAACGTGCTGCGGGGCGAAATCTCGAACCGCATGGGCCTCGCGCGCTGGCACCAGGCGCAGCGTCGCATCCTGGCGTCGGGCGCCGAGGTCGTGTTGTGCGGGCACGACCACCAGGAGGGAGCGGAGCTGCTCGGGGGCCGGGTGGTGGTTTCGACGGCGGGGACCCTGTGTCGGCGCACGCGTGGCGGGCGGCCGTCCAGCTTCAACTTCGTGACCATCGAGGCCACGGCGGTGCACATCACCTTCTTCCGGTGGGACGTCGAGTCGCGTCGCTTCCGGGCGTCGGACACCTGCGCGTTCGCACGGGCGGGGAAGGGAGCCGCCCCCGTTCCCCCCCAGCCCGTGCCCGCGGACACGACATCACACAGCTGAGGCAGCCATGGCATCCAAGTTTCAGGGCGTCGACTTCTACGATGTCGACAGCCTGCTCTCCGAGGAGGAGCGCGCCGTGCGCGACACGGTGCGCGCGTGGGTCGACGACAACGTCATCCCCGTCATCGGCGAGCATTACATCGAAGGGCGCTTCCCCAAGCAACTCATCCCGCAGATGGCCGAGCTCGGCCTGTTCGGCGCCAACCTGCCGGAGGAATACGGCTGCGCCGGGCTGAATAACGTCGCGTACGGGTTGATCATGCAGGAGCTCGAGCGCGGCGACTCGGGGGTGCGCTCGTTCGCCTCGGTGCAGGGCGCGCTCGCCATGTATCCGATCTACGCCTTCGGCTCGGAAGAGCAAAAGCGGCACTGGCTCCCGAAGATGGCGTCCGGGGAGGTGATCGGCTGCTTCGGGCTCACGGAGCCGGACTACGGATCGAATCCCGCCGGCATGATCACCGTCGCGAAAGAGACGAAGGACGGCTGGGTGTTGAACGGGGCCAAGATGTGGATCACCAACGGCTCGACCGCGCAGCTGGCCATCGTGTGGGCCAAGACCGCGAAGGTCGACGACGTGAGCTCGATTCGCGGCTTCATCGTCCCGACGAACACCAAGGGCTTCTCGGCCAAGGACCAGAAGGGCAAGCTCAGCCTGCGCGCAAGCGACACGAGCGAGCTGGTGCTGCAGGACGTGTGCGTCCCCAAAGACGCGCTGCTCCCGAAGACGGGCGGGCTCAAGTCCCCCCTCCTGTGCCTCACCCAGGCGCGCTACGGCATCGCGTGGGGGGCGGTGGGGGCCGCGATGGCGTGTTACGATGAGGCCGTGAGCTACGCCAAGACCCGGGTGATGTTCGGCAAGCCGATCGGCGGATTCCAGCTGCAGCAGGCGCGACTCGCCGAGATGCTCAGCGAGATCACCAAGGCGCAGCTCCTCTGCCTGCAGCTCGGGCGCCTCAAGGACCAGGGGAAGGCCACGCCGCAGCAGGTGTCGCTCGCCAAGCGGAACAACGTGAGTATCGCCACCGACGTGGCGCGCGAGACGCGCCGGCTGCTCGGTGCGAACGGCATCCTGGCGGAGTATCAGGCGATGCGCCACCTCGCGAACCTCGAATCGGTCTATACGTACGAGGGGACCCACGACATCCACACGCTCATCCTGGGCCAGGAAATCACGGGGCTGAGTGCGTTCAACTAGGAACGCGGAACGCGGAACGCGGAAGTCGGGACAGTAGGGCGAGGCATCGGCGCGCTTGTCTTCTGTTCCGCGTTCCGCGTTCCGACTTCCGCGTTTACTCAACGGCGCACTGTCGCTCCTCCTCGTTCCCTTATCCGCCGGCGCGCAACAGCCCGACTCCACTCCCAAAGACACCACCACCCTCGCTCCCGTCGTCGTCACCGGCGTGCGGCTTCCCACCGTGCGCGAGTTGGGGCGCGGACTCGCCGGGCGAACCGCCTCGCTCGACGCCCGGGACCTGGACGCGCGCGGCGTGCGCTCGCTGGCCGACGCGCTGGAGCAGCTGCCCGGCGTGACGACGTCGGACGAGCTCGGCGCCACCGCGCAGATGGACGTCTCGCTCCGCGGGTTTCAGGTCTCGCCCGTGATCGGTGTGCCGCAGGGGGTGACGGTGTACGTCGATGGCGTGCGCGCCAACGAGCCCGACGCGCACGAGGTGAACTTCGACCTGTTGCCGCTCGAGGACGTGGAGCGGGTGGAGGTGGTGTACGGTCCCTCGGTGCTGCTCGGCCGCAACGCGCTCGGCGCCTCGGTGAACCTCGTGACGCGCCGGGGTGCGAGCCCGGCGGCGCGTGAACTCGAAGCGTCCGCGGGGAGTTGGGGCCGCTACGAGCTGAAGGCGCGCGCCGGGGCGCGGCACGGCGTGTGGGACTACTACGTGGGCGCGCGCTACGAGCGGGAGGGTGGCTGGCGCGAGGACACCCGCAGCCGGATCGGCACGCTGTTCGCGAAGCTCGGGCTCCTGAACGGCAGCTGGGACGCCACGCTGAGCTATTCGGGCGCGGACAACAGGATTTTCCAGGCGGGCAGCCTCCCCGAAAGCGTGGCGGCGGCCAATCCGCGCCGTAACTTCACCGGGGGCGACTACTTCGCTCCGCGGGCACACCTCGTCATCCTCAACGCCCAGCGTCTGGTCGGCCGCACGCAGCTCGCCATCAACGCGTTCGGGCGTTGGCTTTCGAGCGAGCAGTTCAACGCGAACTTCGTGGGGGAAGATTCGCGCCAGCGAAACGCGACGCGCATCGGCGGCGGGGCGGTGCAGCTCTCGGGGAAACTGCCGCTAGGGGCGAGAGAGCTGCGCTGGCTCGCCGGTGCCGACGCAGACTACGAGCACGTGGCCGTCCACATCTTCGCCGTGCCGGGCGGGTCCCCCGATTCGCTCACGGAGTCGGTGCGTACCAATCAGGTGAACGCGGGCGCTTTCGGGGGCGTGAACCTGGAGGTCGTGCCGCGTCTCACCGCGACCGCCGCGGCGCGCTACGACTGGATCCGCGTGCCGTTCGAGGACCTGCTCGACGCGACGCAGAGCGGCCTGCACATCTTCCGGCGACTCTCCCCGCGCGCCGGGCTCACCTGGAGCGGCGGGGGCGGGCACGAGGTGTTCGGCTCCGTGAGCCGCGGGTTCCGCGCTCCCGCCATCGTGGAGCTGGCGTGCGCCGACCCGCAGGCCGCGTGTCCGCTGCCGTTCGCCCTGGGACCCGACCCCGCGCTGAAGCCCGTCGTGGCCACCACGTACGAGCTCGGATGGCACGTTCGCGCGCCACAGGGGCGTGCAGACGCCAGCGCCGACGTGTACCGCACCGACGTGCGTGACGACATTTTCTTCATCGCCTCGACCGTCACCGGCGGCTACTTCCAGAACATCGGCGCCACGCGCCGTAGCGGTCTGGAGCTCGCTTTCCAGTGGCGCGGCGCCGCTGGTGTGCGGGCGTACGCCAACTACGGCTACACCCGGGCAACCTTCGAAACGACCGCGACCCTCGCGACCACGCGCGACACGGCCGGTGAAACGGTGACACCGGGCGACGAGCTCCCGCTGGTGCCGCGCCACCGCGTGAACGCTGGGCTCGCGATCCCGATCCTTCGTCCGCAAAGGACTTCGACGCGTCTGGCACTCATGGCTGGGCTGGACGCCCGCTACATCGGGGGGCAGTGGCTGCGCGGCGACGAGGAGAACTCCACGCGCCAGCTGTCCGACTACGTCGTCGCCGACCTCTCGGTCACGCTGACGTGGCGCGATTTCGAGCTGCGCGGCGCGGTACGGAACCTGTTCGACCGGAGCGTTTTCACCTTCGGAACCTTCGCCGAGAATGCGACGGTACCGGGCTCGCCGGTCCAGCGCTGGCTCACGCCGGGACTGCCGCGGCATGTGCAGGTGAGCGTGAGCACGGACTTCTAGCCTCGATTCTCGCGCCCCGTGGCCATGGGTCGTATCTTGGCGGGCGATGGCCGACCCCCGGGAGCGCCTCCAAGCCGCGCTCGGCGACGCCTACCGCATCGAGCGAGAGCTGGGTGGCGGCGGGATGAGCCGGGTGTTCCTCGCCCAGGAGACTGCCCTCAAGCGGCGCGTCGTGATCAAGGTGTTGCCCCCGGAAATGGCGGCTGGTGTCAACGTCGAGCGCTTCCGCCGTGAGATACAACTCGCTGCGTCACTTCAGCACCCGCACATCGTCCCGCTCCTTACCGCCGGCTCTTCGGGCGATCTCCTCTATTACGTCATGCCGTACGTCGAGGGCGAGTCGCTGCGGGCGAAGCTCGCCCGAGAGGGCGAGCTGTCGATCGGCGATGCCGTGCGAACTCTGAAGGATGTCGTCGACGCGCTGGCGTACGCCCACACGCAGGGTGTCGTCCACCGGGACGTGAAGCCCGAGAACATCCTCATCGCCCGGAAGCATGCGCAGGTGACGGATTTCGGCGTCGCGAAGGCGGTGAGCGCGTCGACGGGGGGCGGGTCCCTCACGTCCCTCGGCGTCGCGCTTGGCACGCCCGCCTACATGGCACCTGAGCAGGCCGCGGCAGACCCCCACGTGGACCATCGCGCCGACCTCTACGCCGCGGGCGTGGTGGGCTACGAGATGCTGTGCGGGCGGCCGCCCATCATGGCGGCAACGCCCCAGGCGACCCTCGCCGCGCAGGTGACGCAGATCCCGGAGCCGGTGACGACCCATCGCCCCAGCGTGCCGGGCGCCCTGACCGCGTTGATCATGCGCTGCTTGGAGAAGCATCCGGCGGACCGCTGGGAGAATGCCGACGAGCTGCTGCATCAGCTCGAGGCGATGGCGACGCCGAGCGGCGGTCTTACACCCACCGGTGCGGGGGCACCGATCTCGTCGGGAACCGAGGCGGCGATCCAACGGGCGCACCCGGCACGCGTGGCGGTGTTCTTCGGGGCGGCGTCGCTCGTCCTGCTCGGCCTAGTCTATGCGCTGATGCTCAAGCTCGGGCTGCCCGACTGGGTGTTCCCTGGAGCGGTCGCGCTGCTCGTTGTGGGACTGCCGATCATGCTGCTCACCGGGGTGTTCGAGCGCAGGCGCGCTCTCGCCCGTACGACCGGGCGGGTAGTGCCTACGCCACAGGGCCTACGCCGCTGGTTCACCTGGCGTCGGTCGCTCGTCGGCGGGGCGCTGGCGTTTGCGGGCCTCGGCATCGGGACGGCGACCTACATGGCGATGCGGCTGCTCGGCATCGGTCCGGTGGGTACCCTGGTCGCGTCGGGCGTGCTCAAGGAGCGCCAGCCCGTGTTGCTCGCCGACTTCGTGAACCGCACAGCGGACTCGACCTTGGGGCCGACGCTGACCGAAGCGTTCCGTGTGGACCTCGCTCAATCGCCCACGGTGAAACTCGTGGACGCGCAATCCATCGCGGCTGCGCTGCAGCGGATGCAGCGGCCAGCCGGTGCCCGCCTCACGCCTGATCTGGCGCGAGAGGTCGCCCTGCGGGAGGGGATCAAGGCGGTGCTCGCCGGAGAGATCGCCCCAGTGGACAAGGGTTACGCCCTCTCGGCGAGCGTAGTGACAGCGGCGGACGGCCAGGTGGTCACCGCCGCGCGAGCGGCGGCGGCGGATGGCGCCCACTTGATCGAGGCCCTCGACAAGCTCTCGAGGAGTTTGCGGGAGCGGATCGGCGAGTCTCTCAGGACAATACGCGCAGGCGCTCCGCTCAAGCAGGTCACCACCGGGTCGCTCGATGCGCTGCGGAAATACTCGCAGGCCCTGCGCGTGGAGGATGCCGGGGATGACGAGGGGGCTCTCCAGCTGCTCGAGGAGGCGACCGCGCTCGATTCGGGCTTTGCCATGGCGTACCGCAAGATGGCTGTGGTGATCGAGAACACGGCTGGCTCCATGGACCGGGTCGTGGCTTCGATGACGCGGGCGTTTGCGCACCGCGACCGCCTGCCCGAGCTGGAGCGCGACCTCACGACGGCGTACTACTACTCGGACGTGGATTTCGATCCAGGGGAGATCGTGGCGGCCTACCGCGCGGCCCTCGAGCTGGACCCCAACAACGACATTGCCTTGAACAACCTCGCTCTGGAGCTCGGGCTCGGGGCGCAGCGGCAGTACAGCGCGGCCGAGAGCCTCGTGGTGCGCGGAATCAATCTCGGCTATGGCGGCGTGTACTACGGCAATGCCGTGGCCTTTCAGCTCCTGCAGGAGCACTACTCGGATGCCGAAGCGACGCTCGAGCGGTACGCGCGCGCCGCGCCGCACGATCCAAACGTGCTGCAGATCCGCGTCTACCTCGCAAGCGCCCGGTACGACTACCCCTCCGCCAACCAGGCGGCGCGGGAGTTGCTGCAAACCTTTAGGTCGAGCTCCGTCTGGCAGGAGCTCGCAAGTAGGTTCCTGGCCGCGCTCGCCCTCGTGCAAGGCCGCCTAGCTCAGGCCACCCAACACACTCGCGACGCTATGGCGGCGTCCGAAACACGCAACCTGCCCGGGAACGTTCTCATCAACAGCGCGCAGCTGGCGCGGATCGACGTAGTGTACCGGAACGAGCCTGCCGCCGGGCTCGAGCAAGTCGCCACTGCCCTCGCCCGCCATCCGCTCGCCTCGATCCCCGCAGCCGACCGGCCCTATGTCGACCTGGCGAGGTTGTACGCAACTGCGGGACGCCCAGAGGAGGCTCGCAGGCTCCTCGCGGAGTACGAGCGCGCAGTGCCCATCGGCGTGCGCCGAGCCGATGTGAACCGCCACGCCGCCGAGGGAAACCTCGCACTGGCCCAGGGTCGGCTGCAGGACGCGCTCGCGAGTTATCGGGCGCTGTACGATGAAAGCGGCTGCGGGCCGTGCAGCTTTTTCGAGCGAGCCGTGGTCCATGAGCGCGCCGGCCAGGCCGACTCTGCCCTCGGCTATTACGAGCGGTACGTCACCACACCAGGCGCGCGGCGAATCTTCGGCGACGCGTACCAGCTGGCCCGGGCGTACAAGCAACTCGACGAGCTGGACCAAGCGCGCGGCGAGCGCACCAAGGCGCTCGACTATTACGGTCGCTTCGTGGACCTCTGGAAGGACGCCGACCCCGAGCTCCAGCCCCTCGTCAAGGACGTGCGAGCGCGCGCCGCGCGGCTGGCGGGCAGGCACTGAAGGGAGTCATCAGTTGCACGGAGTGCCCCGTCAGGTTTGTTTTCTGCTCCCATGAAGATCGCCGTGTGCATCAAGCGCGTCCCCGACTCCGAGACGCGCGTCAAAATCGCCTCCGACGGAAAATCGCTCGACGAAGCGGGCGTCAAGTTCATCCTCAATCCGTACGACGAGTTCGCCGTCGAAGAGGCGCTCCAGCGGAAAGAACAAGCGGCCGCCGGGGAGGTCGTCGTGATCGCACTCGGCCCCGCCGCGGCCCAGGAGACGATCCGCACCGCGCTCGCCATGGGAGCCGATCGCGGCATCCTGCTCCAGTTGGACCGGATCCCAATGGACGGCCTGGAAGTGGCGAAAGCGCTGGCCGCCGAGCTCAAGGGCGCCGGATTCGACCTGATCCTGTTCGGCAAGATGGCGATCGACGACTACAACCATCAGGTCGGTCCGATGGTGGCCGAGCTGCTCGACTTGGCGTGCGTGACCACGGTGGCCCACCTCGAGATCGAGGGCGGGAAGGGTGTCGCGGAGCGGGAGATCGAGGGCGGCGTCGAGGTCGTGGAATTTCCGCTCCCCGCCGTCCTGACCGCCGACAAGGGGCTCAATGAGCCGCGCTATCCCGCGCTCAAGGGGATCATGGCCGCCAAGAAAAAGCCGTTGGAGGTGAAATCCGTGTCGCCTGACGGCGGAGCGGGGGGGCTCGAGATCCTCGCCCTCACGCCACCGGCGGAGCGCAAGGAGGGGAAGATCGTGGGCGAAGGCCCCGCCGCAGTGCCGGAGCTGGTGCGCCTGCTGCGAGAGGAAGCCAAGGTCCTGTGAGCCACGTCCTCGCGGCGCTCGAGCAGCGAGACGGCGCGCTGCGCAGGGTGTCTCACGAGGTGGTGACGGGCGCCCGGCGGTTGGCCGACGCGCTCGGTGGGAATGTCGACGCGTTGATCCTGGCCGCGGGCGCGGTGCGCGGGGCGGATCAGTTGGGCCGCTTCGGCGCGGACAAGGTGATCACGCTGACGAATGCGGCGTTCGGCATGTATGCCCCGGAGGGGTACGCGCGCGCGATCGCCGAGCGCGTCCAGAGCGGCGGATACGGCGCGGTGGTATTCGCCGCCAGCGCCACGGGGAAGGATCTCGCGCCCCGCGTGGCTGCGCGGCTGGGGCGTCCGCTGGCGCAGGAGGTCACCGACCTTGCCGTCGAGAGTGGCGCGGTGACGGTCATCCGGCCCGTCTACGCGGGCAAAGCCCTGCTCAAGCTCAAGATCAACGGAGCACCGGCAGTGATTTCGCTGCGGCCGAGCGTGTTCACGCCGGTCGAGCGCCCGAAGGCGGGGACGCAGGAGAGCGCAACCGCGGCGGTGCCGGCGGGCCGGGTCATCGTGAGAGCCATCAAGGCGGCGGAAGCGGGTACGCTCGATGTGGCCGAAGCGCCGATCGTCGTGTCGGGCGGTCGCGGGCTCAAGGAACCGGCCAACTTCAAGGTGCTGGAGGAGCTGGCTGCGGCCTTCGCCGGACGCGCCGCGGTGGGTGCATCGCGTGCCGTCGTGGATGCCGGGTGGCGGCCCCACGCGGACCAGGTGGGACAGACCGGCAAGACGGTGAGCCCCACCTTGTACGTCGCGGTCGGCATCTCGGGCGCGATCCAGCACCTCGCGGGGATGCGGACGTCCAAGGTCATTGTGGCCATCAACAAGGACAAGGACGCGCCGATCTTCAAGGTAGCGGACTACGGGATCGTCGGGGACCTCTTCGAAGTGGTTCCCAAGCTCACCGAAGAGATAAAGAAGCAACATGGATGACACGGGAAACGGGAAAGGGGAAACGGGAATCGTGATTCCCGCGCAGCATCAGCCCCCTCTGCCGCTGGACCGGCTGATCCTGAAGGACGGCGCCGAGGGCGCGGGCGACCGCACGGAGCTCGACGTGCTCATCGTCGGCGCCGGGCCGGCGGGCCTCGCCTGCGCGATCGAGCTGGCGCACCTCGCTCAGCACGAGCGCGCGGATTTGAGTATCGGCGTGCTCGAGAAGGCCGAGACCCTGGGAGAGCACTCCCTCTCGGGCGCGGTCGTGAACCCCCGCTCGTTCCGCGAGCTGTTCCCCCACCTGAAGGATGCCGACTTCCCGTTCCGTGGGCCCGTCCAGAAAGAACGGGTCGCCCTCCTCACGGCCCGCCGGGCGTTCACACTTCCCACGCCCCCCACCATGCACAACGCCGGCAATTACGTCGCCTCGTTATGCGAGATCGTGCGCTGGCTGGGCGAGCGGGCCGCGGCGCTGGGCGTGAACGTCTTCACCGGCTTCCCGGCGGCGAGCCTGCTGGTGGACGGGGAGCGGGTCGCGGGGGTCCGCACCGCGGCGACCGGCCTCGACCGTGAGGGGCGGCCACTCTCGAATTACCTGGCGCCGAACGATCTGGTCGCCAAGGTGACGGCGCTGGCCGAGGGAACGCGAGGCAGCTTGGCGCAGGCGTGGCTCGAGTGGCAGGCCGTGACGTCCGAGAATCCGCAGATCTTCGCGCTCGGCGTGAAGGAGATCTGGGAGACGAAGCGGCCGCTCGCCACGATCGTCCACACCCTTGGCTGGCCGGTCCCGTCCGATGCCTTCGGTGGCAGCTTCATGTATCCGCTCGAGCCGAACCTCGTGGCGCTCGGGCTGGTGGTTGGGCTCGACTACCGGGACGCCGCGCTCGATGTCCACGCGCTGCTCCAGCGGATGAAGCTGCACCCGTTGTTCCGGCAGTACCTGGAGGGTGGCGAGATGGTCGAGTGGGGCGCGAAGACGATCCCCGAAGGCGGCTACTACGCGGTCCCGGCGCGCCGCTCGGGCGACGGCATCGTGATCCTGGGTGACTCGGCCGGCTTCGTGGACGTGCCGTCCCTCAAGGGAATCCACTACGCCATGCAGTCGGGGATCTTCGCCGCGCGCGCCATCCATGCGGGGCTCCAGGCCGGCAACCCGTCCGCCGCACGGCTCGCCGAGTACGATCGCCTGGTGAACGAATCCTTCATCATGAAGGACCTGTATCGCACCCGGAACATGCGACTCGCCTTCAAGGACGGTTTCTATGCGGGCGGGGTAAAGGCGACGCTGCTAACGCTCACCGGGGGGCGGTTCCCGGGTGGCAAGATCGCCATGCGGCGCGACGCCGACGTGGAGCGCTCACTGACCCTGGGCGCAACCCCGGGGATCATTCCTGATGGTCGTCTGACGTTTTCGAAGGTTGATGGTGTTTTCAAATCCGGAAACGCCACGCGCGATACGATTCCCATCCATCTGCTGGTCGGGAAGGATGTGCCGGCCGCGGTCGCCGAGTTCTACGCCCAGATGTGCCCAGCCGGGGTGTACGAGCTGGCGCAGGGCGCCCTGCGCGTGAATGCCCCGAACTGCGTCGACTGCAAGGCCACGGACGTGCTGGGCCCGAGGTGGACGCCGCGGGAAGGAGGGAGCGGGCCGAAGTACAAGCGGATGTAGGACTCCGCGCCACAGTCTCCACTGGCACCACCGCACCATATTCGAGCGAGCGGCCACGGTTCCCAGCCGCTCCGGTTCGGTATCGCCAATCCTACCAACACCATAGCCTGCATGGGCTTGCCGACTCGACATGGCACCGGGTATGCAAGACCGTCGGGGCGGAGCCCTGTGGACCCGCGCGTCGAATGCTCGGTTCGGCGCGCCCCAAGATGAGACGGAGGCTATGTCACATGCGTGGCGATTCCACGCTGAATGAGCAGCCGCAGCCCCGGCGTGGTTGGGACCGGCGGACCGATCAGGGCCGCCGCATGGTCCGCGACCGCCGGCGCGAGACGGTCGCGGTACCGTTGGAGCGTCGTCGTGGCGTCGAGCGACGCGCGGAAGCACCGCGCCGCGCCCAAGGGGGCCGGCGCATATCGGACCCGGAAGGGTTTCAGCGTTTGAACCTGTAGTTCGAGCGCGCGCGACGCTACGACCATCCACATGCCGATGCCGCCGCTCTTGTGTCGGCAGCGAGACGGCTGACTACCGGCCGATGACTTTCCCGATCTTTCCCTGCCCGTTGTTCGCGTACCAGACCGTGTTGCTGGCGTCGACGCTGAGCTTCCGCACCAGCGCCGGCCCCGTGGGAATCTTGTAGCTCGTCATTCTGCCGGTGGCGGGGTCGAGCTCCACCAAGTCATTCAGCTTGCCGTCGAACTGATTGAACCACACGTGACCCGTCGAGTCCACCACGATCGAGTAGGGACCGCTCCTGGGCCCGCCCGGCGCGTCGTACTCCTTGAACGTCTTGGTGGAAGGGTCGAACCGGGCCACCTTCCCGGCCACGAAGTAGGTCATCCAGATGCCGCCGCTCCGGTCGATCGCGAGCCGTCGGACACCCGAGGTCGGCGTCGGGGTGGGGAACTCCTCGATCCTGCCGGTCTTCGCGTCCACCCGGCCGAGCTTGTGCCCCTCGAGCTCGGCGAAGTACACAGCGTTCTCCGGCCGCGACGTGATGATCCCATACGCGTTCGCGCTCGGGGTCGGAACGGGAACCTCGGTGATCTTGCCCGTCGCCGGGTCGAGCCGGCCGATGCGGTTGCCGCTTTGCTCGGTGAACCAGATCGCGCCGTCGGGGCCCTCGATCGGCGTGTGCGGGCCGGCGCGCGGGCTCGGCACCGGATACTCCGTGAAGCGTTCCGTCTTCGGGTCGAAGGCCGCGATCTTGTTGCCGCCCTGCTCCGTGACATACAGCCGGCCGTCCGAAGCCCAGGCGATGCCGTGCGGGCGCGAGCCCTCGGTCGGCATCGGCCACTCGACGAAACGCGCGGTCTTCGGATCGAACTTGCCGAGCTTGTTGGCGCCGATCTCGGCGAACCAGATGATCCCGTCGGGCGCCGCCACCAAGCAATGGGGCGCGCTATTGGGCGTCGGAATGTCGTACTCGACGATCGACGGAGTCGGGACGAGACCGACACCGAGGATCGCGATCCATGCCCTTAGCTGCATAACGTTTCCCCTTTCCCGTGTCCCGTGTTTCGAATTAGAGACCCGCCATCTTGATCCCGTCGATAATGAACTGCACGGCAATCGCGCACAGCACGAGCCCCATGAGTCGCGTCAGAATTCGCATGCCCGTCTGGCCGAGTTTTTGCTCCACCCGCGGTGCGGCGGCTAGCGTGACGTAGGTCAGGAAGGCCGTAAGCGCGATCGCCACGTATACCCCGACGGTCGTCACCACGCTCTTCGAGGCCCCCGCCAGCACCATGACGGTCGAGATCGCCCCCGGCCCGGCGAGCATCGGGACGCCCAGCGGCATGATACCCACGTCCTCCTTCTCGATCCCCTCGGCTTTCTCGACCGCCGTCTCCCGCTGCTGACTGCGGCGCGCCTGGACCATGTCGAGCGCGTTGAGGCCGATCAGGATGCCGCCGGCGACCTTGAAGGCCCCGATGGTGATGCCGAACAGACGGAAAATGAGGCTGCCGCCCAGGGCGAACGCCGTCAGCGTGATGGCGCACGTCCAGGCGCCCCGCTTGGCCATGAGCCGGCGTACCTCGGGTGGGTCCCGGGCCGTCATGGCGAGGAACGTCGGAACCGCGGTGAGGGGATCGACGATGAACAGGACCGACGTGAAGACGAGGAACAGGTCCTGGAGCATCCGGAGCGTGTCGCTCACATCGCGACCTGCACGACGCGGTCCTTGCCGGCGCGCTTCGCCGCGTACATCGTCTGGTCGGCCTTGCGGAGCAGCTCGTCCGTCCCGGCCTCGGTGCCCGAGACCGCCACGACGCCGATGCTGGCAGTGACGGAGGGCGTGCCCCGGAACACGGTGCGGATGCCGCTGCCGAGCCGGTTGGCCGCGGCGTGCGCCACGTCGCCGTCGGTCTCGGGCATCAGGACCCCGAACTCATCGCCCCCCAACCGGCCGACCACGTCCGCCTGGCGCACCGCGCCGCGCATCGCGTCGGCCACGAGCCGCAGTACGGCGTCGCCCGTGGCGTGGCCGTGCGCGTCGTTGACCGACTTGAAGTCGTCCAGATCGAGGTAAATCAGGGCCAGGGGCCGGCCGTAGCGCCGGTTGCGGCTTAGCTCCTGTGCCAGCTCATGGGAGAACGCCCGGGCGTTCAGCACGTTCGTGAGCGGGTCCTGGGTCGCGAGCAGCTCGAGCTGCGAATGGGTGTGCCGCAGCTGCGACAGGCCGGCGATGGCGACACCCACCACCGCGAGGTACGCGAGCTCGTTCAAGACGCGGAAGTCGAGCAACGTCGTGGCGGGCATCTGGTCGATGCCGACGCTGAACCGCAGCAGACTGGTCGCCAGCGCGAACGCGATGCCCCAGTGCATCCCGTCGTGCCAGGCCGCGAGCAGCACGGGAATCACGTACAGGATCCCCAGCCGCAGCTCGCCCGGCGTCCGGGCATTCAGGAGATATACGCCTGCGACGATAGCGGCCCACCCCAGCAGTCGCAGCGCGCGGAGCAGGCCCGGGCGGGCGGCCACCTAAAAGGGAGCCTCGGCGACGTGGTGCGGATCGTCCAGCAGCAGTGCCGGAAGGGTCTCGCCTGCCGCCACGGTGGGCCGGTCTTCGGGGACGATCAGGAGCGCGTTGGCGCGGGCCATGGACGTGAGGATGCCGGAACCCTGCGGGCCCGTCAAGCGCGCCGTCAGCGCCCCTCCCCCGGATCCCTCCGCTTTGACAACCGCGCGCAGGAAGTGGCGCAGCTTTGGTCCGAGCTTGATCGGCTCGCCCACGCAGACGGGCACGGTGCGGCGGAACGGGAGCCGGTGGCCGAGCAGGCGCCGGATGGCCGGACGCACGAACAGCTCGAAGGTGACCATCGCACTCACCGGATTTCCGGGGAGTCCGATCCACGGCTTGCCGCCGAGCAGGCCGAAGCCAACGGGCGCGCCGGGGCGCATGGCGATGCGCCACAGCTTGATTTCGCCACCCAGCTCGGTCAGAACCTCGCGCACGAAGTCGTGCTCCCCGACGCTCACTCCGGCGGTGGTGACGAGCAGGTCCGAGCGCGTCGCCGCGCCGGCGAGATGCTCGCGCAAGCTTTCCTTTGTATCGCGCGCCAGGCCCAGGTCCACGGGGACCCCGCCGTTCCGCCGGATCAGCGCATGCAAGGTGTAGGAGTTGGAGGTCGCGACCTTCTTGCCCGAGAGGATGTCGTCCGCCCGGTCTAGGTCCACGATCTCGTCGCCCGACCCCATGAAGGCGACGCGCGGGGCATCGTGGACGAGCGGAGTCGCGTGCGCGATCGACGCGAGGACGCCGAGCTGGGCGGGGCCGAGGGGGGTCCCCGCGTCCAGGACCAGTTCGCCCTTCCGGATGTCCTCGCCGCGGTAGCGGATGTTCTTCCGAGCGTCCCGGCCCGTCACCACGCTGATGCTGCCGGGCTCCGCGGGCGCAGTGTCCTCCTGCCGCACGACGGTGTCGGCGCCGGCCGGCAACGGTGCCCCGGTGAAGATGCGCGTGACCTGGCCGGGACCGATCGGCTTGGTCGGGAACTGGCCGGCGGCCACGGCCTCGATCACCGCAAGCGTGATCCCGTGATCGGGCCCGGCGCGCTCCACGTCAGCCGCGCGCGCCGCGTAGCCGTCCATCGCGGAATTGTCCCAGGCCGGGAGGTCGATGGGACTCGTCACATCCTCGGCGAGCACCCGGTCCAGCGCCTCGCGCAGCGGCCGGCGCGCCGTGGGCAGCGGGGCGATGTGCTCGAGGATCAGGCGCGCGGCTTCGGTCGGCGTCAGCATGTCAGGGCGGAAGGATCTTGGCCCGGTCCCACGCGAGGTTGGCGATCGTCACGAGCCACGCGGTGTCTGAGAAGCGAAACACCGGAAAGTCGGCATGATACTTGGGATGGTCGGTCACCATGGCGACCCAGTCTCCCGGCTCGTGGACGGCCGGGTCGAACAGCGGCTCGGGCCCCGCCGCCAGACGGTACACCTCGATCTTGGGCAGCGGCGCGGCCTTGAAGCCCTCGACGAGCACGATGTCGGCTCCCCCGAGATAGCGGCGTGTCAGGGCGATCGGGTTCGACTCCTCCGCTGTCCGCTCCCACAGCACCCGCTGTCCGGGCCCCTCCATGAGGACGCGCTCGGCGTGCCCTTCGTGCCAGTGGCGCCAGGAGTCCTTGCCGCGTTGGTCCGTGTCGGCGGGGTGGGTGCCGTGCTTGATGGTCATCACCCGGAATTTCCGGCGCGAGAGCTCCGCCGCAAGCGCAACCAGGAGCGTCGTCTTGCCGGCGTTCTTGCGCCCGATGACCGACATCATCCGCGTTGCCGCCACGCCGCCTCCGCCCGTTCGAGATCTGCCGGAGTGTTCACGTTGTAGAACAGCACGTCCGGGTCGCCGAGCGCGCGCACCCGTTCGAGCGGTAGTGTACCGACCTTCACATCGGCGTGGAAGCCGATCGCCCGCAGGTCGCCGCGAGCGAGCTGCCGCTCGATCGCGGGACCACACGCCGGTCCGTACACGGCGCACAGCGGCTCCACGCCGCGGCGGCCATCGCTTTCGGGGAGGAAGGCATCCCAGTCCGTCGAGCCCTCCAGCAGCGCCCGCAGCAGCTCGACCGTGAGGAACGGCATGTCCCACGCAACGCACAGCACCGGTCCCACCCCCGACACGACGGCGGTGTAGATCCCTCCCAGGCTGCCGCTGCCGGGGCGCACGTCGGGGATGGTACGGAGGTCGGGCCGCCAGGTGGGTCCCTCGGGTGCATTGGCGACGAGCAAGGGCGACTCACCGGTCACGGCGCCCACCGCGTCCACCACGCGGTCGAGGATGCGCCGCCCCCCGAGCTCGACCAGCCCTTTGGGATGCCCGCCGTAGCGGCGCGCGCCGCCGCCGGCCAGGACGGCGCCGCGCACCCTCAGACTCCGAGCGCCTGGTGGTCGATCATCAGGCAGCGGTCCATCACACAGGGAATGCCCGCCGCCTCTGCCCGCGCCCGCGCCGCGTCGTCCACGACCCCCAGCTGCAGCCAGATCAGTCGGAGGGGAGCGTGCAGGCCGATGGCCTGGTCCACGATCGCCCCGACGAACTCACTGCGCCGAAACACGTCCACAATGTCGATCGCGTGGTCCGCGGCGGCGGCGGTGAGGGTGGGGTAGCTCTGCTCGCCCAGGATCGTGGTGTGGCCGGGGTTCACCGGGACGATCCGGTAGCCCGCGTCCCGCAGGTAGCGGGCGACGCCGTGGCTCGGGCGCGTCGGCGTGGGGGACAGGCCCACGACGGCGATCGTGCGCGCCGCGTCGAGGATGTCGCGCAGCGCCTCCGCCGTCACGCGTCCGGCCGGTGGACGTGCGGCGTCCCGCTCACCGCACGCCCGACCAGCACGATCCCCGTGCGCCGCGCGATGGTGAGCGCCAGCGTCGACGGCACGCTCGGCGTCGCGACGTACGCGAGCCCGGCGCGCGCGGCCTTGTACGCAAGCTCGGCCGAGATGCGGCCGGTCACGAGCAGCCCGCGCCCGGTAATCGGCTCCCGCGCGAGCACCGCCGCGCCCACCACCTTGTCGACCGCGTTGTGGCGCCCGATGTCTTCCGCGTGGAACAGGAGTCGCTCGTCGTCCGTAAGCGCGGCGGCGTGGATGCCGCCGGTCTCGTTGTAGCGCTCTCCGCGCCCGAACAGCTCCTTGAAGAGCGCGCGCAGCCGCTCCGGTGCGGGCGGCTCGCCCCGTGCCGGCGCGTGCGCCACCTGGTGCGGATCGGCGAGGAAGGTGGACACGGCCCCGCACCCCGAAGCCAGCACCCGCTTGCGGTTTTCACCCTTGACGGCGGCCACGCGCTCCGGCTTCACCTCGGCCCAGAACCCCAGATCAGGTGCGCAGGGCCGAAGCTTCACCAGGTCGTCGAGCGACTCGATGTAGCCCTCGCCGTGGAGCCACCCCGTCGCCAGCTCCTCGAGCTGATCGGGCGTGCACATCCACGTCACCGCCGGCTCGCCGTTCACTTCCAGCCACACGGGCATCTCTTCGACTACGGCCGATTCGGCGAGCATGCGCCCGCGGCGCGAGCCCGGCGCTCGATCCTCAGGGTTCACCGAAATATTCCGAGTAGATATGCGGCCCCTCCTGCACGCGTACCGCGTGCAGCGTGACGCCTCGCGGCAGCTGGGGCGCGATGCGCTCCCACACGTACACCGCCAGGGCTTCCCCCGTCGCGAGCCGGTGCCCGGGGGCGAACTCGGGGAGCGCTTCGTTGATGCTCCGGCCGTCGAGCCGCCGGGTGATTTCCTCGGCGAGCAGGCGATCGAGCGCCTCGAGGCCCATTACGCCGCCCGCTTCCGCCACGAGCGGCCCTTTCACTGTGACCCGGCACTGGTAGCTGTGGCCGTGCTCCACCGCCGCCCGCCCGAACTCCCGGGCGTTCCGCTCGTCGGGCCAGTCGGCCCGCCGGATGTAGTGCGTGGCGCTAAAGTCAACGATGCGCGTAAGGTAGCTGATCGGCACGATTAGAACACCCGCACCGCGCTGGCCTTGAACGAGAACACCACGGGGCCGCCCGGTGTGAGCCCGAGATCCCGCGCGGCCTCCTCCGTGACGACCGCCACGAGCTCCACGCCCACATCCGCCGTGACGTGGACTGCGCCGGGCCGATGATGCGTGAGGCGGGTCACGCGTCCCAGGAACACGTTGCGCGCGGAGGAGGCGAGTGGCTCGCGACTCACGAAGATGTCCGTGGGCGCCACCGCCAGGATTGCCGCGCCCGTCTTGTCGGTCGTCGCGGCGATCTCGATCGACCCGACGCGCACATGCTTCAGATCACCGTCGCTTGCGCTCGCGGGCAGCTCCACGCGGAACAGGTTCTCCGGCGTGACCGGCGACAGCCTGCCCTCCGCGAGGGCGCGCACGTCGTCCGCCCAACGGTAGGCGTCCTCCAGCTGATGCGAGGCCAGACACACGGCGAGCGGTCGGCGGGCCCGCTCTTCGGCGAGCGCGCGGTACAACGTCTGTGCCGCTGCGCGGTCAGCCGAGCTGGCGGGTTCGTCGAGTAGCAGCACGTCCGGCTCGACCGCGAGCGCGCGCGCTACGGCCACCCGTTGCACCTCGCCGTCCGACAGCTCGTGCCGCCTGCGGGGCAGCAACGGAGTGATCCCGAGCCGTGTCGCGACGCTATCGACTCGTGTGTTCACCTCCGCGCGCCTGACCCCTCTCACCTGTAATCCGAACTCCAGATTTTCACGCACCGTGCCGCGCAACAGCACCGGACGCTGCTCCACCAGTGTGATGCGGCGCCGGGGACCCGCGCCCGCCCGCGGTGCCTTCCCTCCGGCCACCACGACGCCGCCGAGCCGCACCTCCCCCTCGGAGGGGCGCTCGAGCAGAGCGAGCAGCCGCAACAGGGTGCTCTTGCCCGATCCGTTCGGTCCCACGATCGCGACGCCCGCGCCGGGCGACACGGCAAACCGCGCGATGTCGAGCACTACGCGGCCGTTATAACGGTGACGCACGCCCACCAGCTCAAGCATGACCGCGGCCCTGGAGCGTCTGGAGCGCGACGTTCACGAGCAGGGCGAGGAGCAGGAGGATGAGCCCGAGCGCGAGCGCGAGCCCGAAGTCGCCCTGGCTCGTGTACAGCGCGACGGCGGTCGTGAGGGTGCGGGTCTGGCCGCGGATGTTGCCGCCCACGGTCATGGCGGATCCGATCTCCGCGACGATGTGACCGAAGGCGGTCGTGATCACCGCCGCGAGCGCGAACCGCGCTTCACGCGCCACGGTCCACGCGGTGCGCCACCGACCGGCGCCGAGCGTCTCGGCGGTGCGGCGGATGCGCGGATCGACCCCCTGGACCGCGGCGGCGGCGAGCGCGGCGGCGATCGGGAATGCAAGCACGATGTCGCCCACCACGATCGCCTGCCAGGTGTAGAGCCATTCGAGGCCGCCCAACGGGCCGCGCCGGGAGAGCAAGCCGTAGAGCAGCAGGCCCACCACCACGGTTGGAAACGCCAGGGCGGTGTTGACGACCGTGAGCGCGGCGCGGCGCCCCCAAAACGGCTTCGTCGCGAGCACGAAACCCACGGGGATGCCGAGCCCGCAGGCGAACACGGTGGCGATGAGGCCGATCTTGAGCGTGAGGAGCGCGATGCCGTACACTTCCGCGTCGCCTGACAGGAGCGAGGCGACCGCGCGCCGCAATCCCTCCCCTAGAAAGTCCATCCCACGCCGATCGTCGCCCAGGGGTGTGACGTCCACTCCGTGAGCGCCGCGGTCACCGGCAGCACGCGGCTGCCGTCGCTGGCCGGCACCTTGTAGGAGACCGGGTAGTTGAGCTTCCAGAGCACCAGGCGGAAATCGCCCCTCACGGAAAGGCGCCGGGCGGGGTACCAGCGCAGGCCGGCGTTGGGGGCGATGGTGAACTTCGTGCCGAACCGGTAGCCGCTCGAGTCGCGCGGCGCCGCGCCGCCGATTGCCACGCCCAGGGCTCCGCCCACGAACGGGGCGAACCCGCGCCAGGTCTTGCGGCCCGTGAGCACGAGCTGCAATCCGGCGTCGGCCAGGACGACGTCGTTGGGGAACGGGCCGGTCTTGCGTAGTGCGGACAGGGAATCCTTCGTCGGATCCACCACGAAGCGGTTCGTCCGCCCGTAGGCGATCCCGAGGGATGCGCCGATCGCGCCGAACAGCGCTTCGTAGCGGATGCCGCCGGTCTTCCCGTCCGAGAGGCCGACGCCCACGCTGCCCCGGCTGCCGCCGAGGTAGCCGAACGTGACGACCCCGACCGCGCCGCGACGCACGTCCCGGTAGGGAGATTGACCGGGCTCGTGGCCGACCTGGGCGGAGACCCCGTTCCACGACGCCACGACGCCAAGCCACAAGAGGGCAACGACTCTCATCTTAATCCGTCTCCCTTAAGTCTCTGCCGGTCATTTCCGGCGGCGGTGGGACATCGAGCAGGCGGAGCACCGTGGGGCCGACATCGCGGAGCGCGCCGCCGTGGCGCAGCGGCCCGCGCGCCTCGTCGTCTACAATCAGGAACGGCACCGGGTTCGTGGTGTGCGCCGTGTGCGGGCCGTCCGTCAAGGGGTCGATCATCAGCTCGCAGTTGCCGTGATCGGCCGTGATGAGCAGCGTGGCGCCGCGCCGCTCGGCGCTCTTCACGACCCGCTCGAGACACTGATCCACCGTTTCTACGGCCTTCACGGTCGCGCTTAGTACCCCCGAATGCCCGACCATGTCCCCGTTCGCGTAGTTGCAGAGGACGAAATCGTGGTGTCCCGCCTCGATGGCCTTGCACAGCACGTCCGTGACCCCCGGCGCGCTCATTTCGGGCATGAGATCGTAGGTGGCGACCTTCTGTGACGGCACGAGCAGCCGCTCCTCTCCGGGGTAGGGCGTCTCCACGCCGCCATTGAAGAAGTAGGTGACGTGCGCGTACTTCTCCGTCTCGGCGGTGCGGAACATGGTCTTACCGTGGTCGGACAGCACTTGCGCCACGATCTCCGAGAGCACCATCGGCCCGAACGCCATGGGAAAGGGAAACGTCTCGTCATACTGGGTCATGGTGACGAGATCCACGGCGGGTCGGGTACCGGTGTCGAAGCCGTCGAACCCGTCCACCGCCAGCGCGCGCACGATTTGGCGCATGCGGTCGGCCCGGTAGTTGAAGCAGAAGATCCCGTCGCCCGGCCGGATGCGCGGCGTCCCCGCGATGACACGGGGTTTCACGAACTCGTCCGTCTCGCCCGCCTCGTAGGCGCGGCGAATCGCCGTCACCGGGTCGGGAGCGACCTCGCCCACGCCGTGCACCATCGCGTCGTACGCAATCTTGGTGCGCTCCCAGCGCTTGTCGCGGTCCATGGCGTAGTAGCGGCCCACTACGGTGGACACCACTGTCTGACTGCCGTAGGGCGCGAGCAGGTCCACCAACTCCTGCATGAACGCGAGGGCCGACTGCGGCGGCGTGTCTCGCCCGTCGAGCCAGGCATGAATCGTGACCGGTAGCTCGTGCTGATGGGCGAGCCTGACGGCGGCCACGAGGTGCTGATCGAGCGCGTGCACCCCGCCGTTGCCGATGAGGCCCGGGAGGTGCAGCGTCCCGCCGCGGTGCTTCACCCGGGTGCACAGCTCCACGAGCGAAGGCGACCGGAAAAACTCGCCCGACTCGATCGCCTGCGTGATCCGCACGATGTCCTGTGGCACGACGCGGCCCGCCCCGAGGTTCAAGTGCCCCACTTCACTGTTGCCGATCTGTCCCTCGGGAAGACCCACGGCGAGCCCCGACGCGTTGAGGAGCGTGCGGGGCGCTTTCGCCCAGAGGCGATGCCAGGTGGGCGTCCGCCCGAGCTCGACGGCGTTACCCTCCCGGCCGGGACGGAAGCCCCAGCCGTCGAGCACGATCAGGACGACCGGGGTGCGCAGCCCATGCCTCTTTGCCATATTGGAGGGGATGCAATCTAGCCGGGCCCTCCGCGCCCTTCCAGTTGTGCTGGGGCTCGTCACACCCCCGTTGCTCGCCGCCCAAGCGCGCTACCGCGTCACCACTGATGGGGCCTGGTTCTGCCAGGAGCCGGGTGGCAAGCGCCTGGCGCGCCTGGCGCGCGGTGCCGTGCTCATGGGCGGCGAGACGCAAGGCGACTGGCAGGGCGTGATGCTGGAGGGCTGGATCTTCACGACCTCGGTGGGCCCGACGCCGCGCGCTGGCTATGACCTCACGGTGACGCGCGCGCCGGAGGAGAACCTGCGCTCGGCCCCCGCGGGCGCGCTCATCGGCAAGCTGCCCCAGGGATTCCTGCTCAACAAGGTCGCGGAAGGCACGTCGGGTCGCTGGATCCACGTGACGCGCGCGGGCTGGGTGGAGAAGACGGACCTCGAGACCGTCGCGCAGGTGGCGAGCTCGCGGACGGCGAGTGCCGATACCGGTTCGGGTGAACCGACCCCGGGGCCGCGCCCCGGGGCTCCGGGGACCCCGGGCCATGGGCCCGGGGTCGGTCAACCCGACACGAACCCCAATCCCTCCGCTCCGGTCGACCCCTCGCGCGTCGCGTCGGCGCGCCGCACGATCCTGTACCGGGCGCCGGAAGGACAGCCGACGGGAACGCTCGCGCCGTCGGCGCCGCTGCGCGTGCTGGGGCGCTCGGGCGAGTGGACGCGCGTGGAGCTCGAGGGGTGGGTGAAGAGCGCGGACCTGGAGATTGCGCCGCCCGGTGTGCTCGTGGGCATCACCGCCGCCGAGCTGCGCACCGATCCGCAGCGCTACGCGGGACAGGTGCTTCGCTGGACGCTGCAGTTCATCTCGACACAGAAGGCCGACGAGCTGCGGCCCGAGATCCCGAACGGCGCCACGTATTTCCTGGCGCGCGGGCCGCTCCCCGAGCGGGGGTTCGTGTACGTCGTGGTCCCCGAGGCGAAGCGCGCGCAGCTCGAGACGCTCACGCCCCTCGCGACCATCCAGGTGACTGCGCGCGTGCGCACCGGCCGCACGCGGTTCCTCGGCAACCCGGTGCTCGACATGATCAGCCTCGAGACCCTGCCATGAACGAGATCCTGCGTGACCGCCTGTTGCGGAAGCTCGACGCGCTTCCCGACGACAAGGCGTATCAGGTGCTGGACTACGTCGAGTTTCTAGAGTCCAAGTACGCCGAGCGGCCGGCCGGCGCGCCGCCGTTCCAACGTGTGGCGGAGACACTCGAGGACACGCTGCGGGCCGGTCGCGTTCCGATCAACATCATCAGGGGGACGATGGACGCCGTGGGGAAGGCGGGAAAGCTACTCGAGAAAGTGGCGGCGGCGGGGAAGGCGGCAGTGGAGGAAGCGGCGAAGAAGTCGGCGGACAAGGACAAGGTTGAGGAAACACCCCCCGCCCAGTAACTTTCGCCATGGGAACCTTCCGCCCCGCTGCCGCTCTCACTTTCGACGACGTTTTGCTCGTTCCGCGGCTCTCGAGCGTGCACCCGCGGAACGTGGACGTGCGCTCGCGCTTCACCCGCGGCATCTCCCTCAACATCCCCCTCGTGTCCGCCGCGATGGATACGGTCACCGAATCGGAGATGGCGATTGCGATCGCGCGCGAGGGCGGCATCGGCGTGCTCCACAAGAACATGCCGGTCGACCGCCAGGCGGCTGAAGTGGACCGCGTCAAGCGCAGCGAGTCGGGGATGATCCTGCACCCCATCACCCTCGGTCCGGACCGGCCGCTGCGCGAGGCGGTGCGCCTGATGGAGCGGTTCCGCATCTCGGGCGTGCCGATCGTGGACGACGCCGGGCGCCTGGTGGGCATCATCACCAACCGCGACCTCCAGTTCGAGCGCGAGCTCGACCGCCCGATCCGCGACGCGATGACCAAGGACCGCCTGGTGACCGCACCGGTGGGCACGGGACTCGACGAAGCGGAGCGGATCCTCGCCAAGCACCGCATCGAGAAGCTGCCGGTGGTGGACGAGCGGGGCGTCCTCAAGGGGCTCATCACCATCAAGGACATCTTCAAGCGCCGGCGGCACCCCCACGCCAACAAGGATCAGCACGGGCGGCTGCGGGTCGCGGCGGCGGTCGGGGGGACGTCCGATGCGCTGGCGCGCGCGCGGGCGCTCATCGATGCCGGGTGCGACGTGATCGTCGTGGACTCGGCGCACGGGCACTCCGAAGGCGTGCTCAAAACGGTGGCCTGCCTGCGCGAGGCGTACCCCGACGCGCAGCTGGTGGGCGGCAACGTGGCGACGGAGGCGGGCGCGCGGGCGCTGGTCGAGCGCGGCGTGGACGCCGTGAAGGTCGGCGTGGGCCCGGGCTCGATCTGCACCACGCGGGTCGTCACCGGCGTGGGCGTTCCCCAGATCACGGCGATCCTCGAGGGTGTGAAGGGCGCGGGTGACGTGCCGGTGATCGCGGACGGCGGCATTAAGTACTCGGGCGACGTGGTGAAGGCGCTCGCCGCGGGCGCCGAGAGCGTGATGATGGGCTCGATGCTCGCGGGCACCGAGGAGAGCCCGGGCGAGTCGTTCCTGCTGGAGGGCCGGCGCTTCAAGGTGATCCGCGGCATGGGCAGCCTCGGCGCCATGGAGGAAGGCTCCGCCGACCGCTACTTCCAGGAGGGTGAAGTGTCGCCCTCCAAGCTCGTGCCCGAAGGCATCGAGGGACGCGTGCCCTACAGAGGGCCGGCCTCAGACGTGATCTTCCAGATGGTGGGCGGGCTCCGCAGCGGCATGGGCTACTGCGGCGTGTGCGACATCAAGGCCCTCCGCAGTGAGACCGAATTCATCCAGATCACGACCGCGGGTCTGCGCGAATCGCACCCCCACGACGTCGTAATCACCCGCGAAGCCCCCAATTACAGCCTCTGACGCTTGACACTCCCCACGGGGAGGCCTAGTCTAGCGCGGCCGTACCAGCTGTCACCCGTCCCCCCGAAGGGAGTGGCGCGTCTATGAGCCTGTGGGCGACCAAGTCCATCACCGTCCTGCGCGCCGAAGCCGATGCGGTCAACGAGCGCTCCCTGAAGCGGCATCTCGGGGTGCTGAATCTGATCACGCTCGGGATCGGCGCCATCATCGGCGCGGGGATCTTCGTGCTGACGGGCCAGGCGGCGGCACTACACGCCGGCCCGGCGGTGCCCCTGTCGTTTATCCTCACCGGGATCGCGTGCGCGTTCGCCGGGCTGTGCTACGCCGAAATGGCGAGCGCGGTGCCGGTGGCGGGCAGCGCGTACACCTATTCGTATGCCACGATGGGCGAGTTCGTTGCCTGGATCATCGGGTGGGACCTGGTCCTCGAGTACGCGATGGGCGCCGCGACAGTCGGCGTCGGGTGGTCGGGGCACTTCCTGAGCCTGCTCGACTACTTCGGCGTCCATGTGCCGGCCAAGCTGACGCAGGCGCCGTTCGACTTCTGCACGGCCGGCGAATTCGCCGCTAAGGTCGCGGGTTGCACGCAGGTGGGGTGGTTCTCGACTGGCGCATACGTCAACGTGCCGGCCATCTTCATCGTGGCGGTGATGTCGTATGTGCTCGTCGTCGGGATCAAGCAATCCGCGACGGTCAACAACGTCATCGTGATCACGAAAATCACGATCGTGCTCGCCGTGATCATCTTCGGCCTCCGGTATGTGAATCCCGACAATTGGAAGCCGTTCATCCCGCCGAACGCCGGAGAGTGGGGCACGTACGGATGGTCCGGGGTGCTGCGGGGCGCGTCGCTGATCTTCTTCGCCTACATCGGCTTCGACGCCGTGTCGACGGCCGCGCAGGAGGCGCGCAATCCCCAGAAGGACATGCCGATCGGCATCCTCGGCTCGCTCGCCGTGTGCACGCTGCTCTACGTGCTGATGTCGGCCACCCTCACCGGTCTGGTCTCGTACAAGGAGCTCAACGTCGCCGCCCCGGTGGCGCTCGCCGTATCGCGCATTCCCGCGCTCAACTGGTTGCGTCCGTTCATCGACATTGGCGCCGTGATGGGGCTAGCGTCCGTGATCCTGGTCATGCTCCTCGGGCAGTCGCGCGTCTTCTATTCCATGTCGCGCGACGGACTGCTCGGCACCTGGGCCGGGAAAGTCCACCCCAGGTTCCGCACGCCGTACCTCTCCACCATCTATACCGGCATCGGCGTGGCGTTCTTCACCGGGATGTTCCCGATCCGCATTCTCGGCCAGCTCGTGAACATCGGCACGCTGCTCGCGTTCGTGCTGGTGTGCGGTGGCGTGTGGATCCTGCGGCATAAGCGGCCCGACCTCGACCGGCCCTTCCGGACGCCGTGGGTGCCTCTCGTCCCGATTCTCGGGATCGCCACCTGCGTGGCGCTGATGACGTTCCTCCCGGCGGACACGTGGATCCGGCTGGTCGTGTGGCTGGTGATCGGGTTCGGCATCTACTTCGGCTACAGTCGCAAGCACAGCGTCCTGCAACGGGAGATACGATCCGGCGGAGCAGGGAAATAGAGGCGTCACGCAACGACGTCGAGCAGAGACGTCACGCGAAGGCGTGAGGAAGAACCAGATGAAGCACCTATGGCTCTGCGTCGCGTTCGCGGCGGTTGCGTTGTCCTGTGGCGGGGACAAGGTTACCGCGCCGCTCCCGTGTGACACCTACACGGGCGGGGTTCTCTCCGGCAACTCCGGCACGTTGCCCGGCACGTATGATCTCAAGTCGGTATGCTCGGGAATGAAGCCCGACCAGCCGGGAGCCACCGGCAGCGTCGTCATCACGAATGCGGACTTCACAGCCACGATCGGCACAACTACCTACAGCGGCATGTACACGCTTTCCAATCCGGACGGCATCACGGTCAATCTGACGAGCCCCCTACAGACCCAATTGGTCGGGACGTACCGGCTCCGGAACGACAGCCTCGCGGTGAGCGGTACCGTGGCCGGCCAGCGTCTATCGCTTGTAGGGACGAGGCAGTAGCGCTCACGCTTCTGCGTGACGCCTGTGCGCGACGCCTCTGCTTGACGCTTCTATGTATTTTATGCCATGACCACGAACGGAGTATCGCTTCTCCCGGAGCGGGCGCGCGCCGCCGAAGCCGTGGCCGCCGTGCTGGCGCCGGGCCGGCGCGTCGCGCTCACCACGCACGTGAACGCCGACGGGGATGGGGTCGGGAGCGAGGTAGCGCTGTGGCATCTGCTCACCGCGCGCGGGCTGCGGGCGACCATCGCGAACCCCACACCCATCCCCGATCGGTTTCACTTCCTCGTACCGGCGGGCGCCGATCACTCGGAGCGAGCGGCGCGCGAGATCGAGGCAGCCGATGTGGTCGTGGTCCTCGACATTTCCGACCTGAGCCGGCTGGGCGATCTGGCGCGCGCGATCAGGCAGTCGCATGCCGTGGCGTGTATCGATCATCACGTGAGCGTGGGCTCGCTCCCCGGGGGTCCTCGGTTGGTGGCGCCCGAAGCGGCCGCCACGGCCGAGCTGGTGTTCGACTTCGCGAGTGCGCTCCAGTGGCCGCTCTGCCCCGAGGCGGCCCGCGCGCTCTACGTGGGCATTCTCACGGACACGGGCGGGTTCCGGTTCGCGAACACCTCCCCGCGTGTGCTGCGGGTCGCGGGCGCGCTGCTCGAGCGCGGCGTGGACCCGGAGTCGATCTACGAGTCGGTGTACGCGAGTGCGCCCGAGGGTCGCGTTCGTCTCACGGCCGAAGTGCTCGGCACTTTGGTGGTCGAGCCGAAGCACGGGCTGGCGTGGGTGACCGTGCCGCCGGACGCGCTGCAGCGGCACCGGGCCACCGCCGACGACCTGGACGGCATCGTCGAGTACCCGCGATCCATCGCGGGCGTGCGGCTGGCAATGCTGTTCCGTCAGCTCGCGAATGGCAAGGTGAAGGTCAGCTTCCGCTCGATGGGCGAGGTGGACGTCGCCGAGCTGGCGCACCGGTTCGGGGGCGGGGGCCACAAGAAGGCGGCGGGTGCGTCGCTCGACGGCACCATCGCCGACGCTCAGACGCAAGTGCTGGCGGCGGCTCGGGAGTACCTGAACGGGCGCTAGGGCGCTCGTAAAAACGCCCGCACGAAGTTTCGCTTGGAGAAGTCCCCACCGGTCCAGATCCGCCAGAAGAGATCGCTCCCCGGCAGGGCGCGCGCGATGGCGGCGCCGCCCCACCCGCGGCCGTGCAGGTCGCGGATCCGCGCGCCCAGCTCGACCAGGAACTCGAGCTTATCGCGCAGCCGCGCCGCGCCCTGCTCCACACGTCCGCGGTGCTGGCAAAACAGCACCTGCGGCTCGAGTGCCAGGACCCGCCGCAACGAGTCCATCATCGCGTACACGTCCTCGTCGGCGCGCAGGTAGCGAAGCCGAGGGGCCAGATACAGATCGCCCGAGAAGAGCCAGCCGCGCTGGGGCTCGAACAGCGCCACGTGGTCGGTGGCGTGGCCGGGCGTGTAGATCACCTGGAACCGGAAACGCGGCGTCTCGAGCCACTCGCCGAGCGGGGTGACGGAAGCGGGTGGCCGGGCGCCCCACGCCACGCGACGGTAGAGCTGCGGTTGAGACTCAGGCTCCGCGAGCCGTGCCACGGCGGAGGCGTGGGCCAGCGGCGTGATGCTGAGCTCCCGGGCCAGCAGCCCGTGGTTACCCGAGTGGTCTTCGTGGTGGTGCGTGGTGACGCACTGCCGAACGCCGAGATCCCCAACGAGCCGCCGCACGTCCCGCGCCAGGTTCGGCGGGCCCGAGTCCACGAGCAGCCCATCGACGAGATAGACGCCGGTCCAGTAGATCGCCCGCCCCAGCGCGGTGCGGGCCATCCGGAAGTAGCGAACGTCGCCGTAGTCGACGCGGACGATCACGCACGGGAGTGTAATCGATGTATCGTCCGGCGGGGGCCCCTTGCCGGGCGCGCCTCGTCGCGCCACCTTCGCGCACCATGAAAAAGATTCTCGTCGCGCTCCTCGTCGTGTTGGTGGTGCTCGCCGCCGTCGCGCTCGAGCGCGCCTACACGGTCCGCTCGCGCCAGCCCCAGGTGACGCCCGTAGCGGCGGAGCCGCTCGATACCGCGGCGCTGGCCCAGCGCCTGGCCGGCGCCCTGCGCTTCAGGACCGTCTCCTATCAGGATTCGAGTCAGTTCGACGCCCGCGAGTTCGACGGCTTCCATCGCTACCTGCGGGCGACCTTCCCTAGGCTACATGCCGTGCTCAGGCTCGATAAGGTGAATGGCTACGGCCTGTTGTACGAGTGGACAGGGTCCGCTCCGAATCTCCCACCGATCGTCCTGCTCGCGCACCAGGATGTGGTTCCGGTGGAGCCCGGCACCGAGAGCCGCTGGACTGAGCCGGCATTTGAAGGCAGGATCGCCGGCGGGTACGTGTGGGGCCGCGGCGCCTTGGACGACAAAGGGAGCCTCGTCGGGATTCTCGAGTCGGTAGAACATCTCGTTGGGGTGGGGGCCAAGCCCCGGCGCACTGTGTATCTCGCGTTCGGCTATGACGAAGAAGTCGGCGGACGGCGCGGCGCGGCCCGCATGGCCGATCTGCTCGCGTCGCGCAACGTGCACCCCGAGCTCGTGCTGGACGAGGGCGGCGCGATCGCTACGGGATTGGTCGCGGGCATTTCGGCGCCGGTGGCGCTGGTCGGTATCGCCGAGAAGGGGTATGTGACCGTCGGGCTCACGGCCCAGGCCGAGGGCGGGCATTCGTCGATGCCGCCGGACGAGACCGCGGTCGGCATCCTGGCTGCGGCGATCACGCGGCTCGAGCAGCAGCAGATGCCGCGGGCCATTCGCGGGCCGACGGCTGACATGTTCGACTACCTCGGTCCCGAGATGTCGTTCGGCCCACGGCTCGTCATGGTGAACCGCTGGCTGCTCGGCGGGATCCTGGCGCGAAAGTTCGGCGCCACCCCCCAGGGAAACGCGATGCTCCGCACGACCACCGCGCCCACGGTGCTCCAGGCGGGGGTGAAGGAGAACGTGCTGCCGTCGTCGGCGCGCGCGCTCGTGAATTTCCGTATCCTCCCCGGCGACAGCGTGGAAAGCGTCGTCGAGCACGTGCGCCGGGCGGTGCACGACTCGCGCATCAGCGTGCAGCCGCTCGCGGAGACGATGAGCAATCCATCGGGCGTCACCAGTGTGGACGGCGGGCCGTTCCAGGTGCTGGCACGCACCATTCGCCAGGTGGTCCCGGCGGCGGTGGTGACGCCCTGGCTCGTCGTCGGCGCCACCGACTCACGCCATTACGCCCGGCTCACTCCCAACGTGCTGCGGTTCACTGGAATGGCGATCGGAAAGGACGACGTGCGTCGGGTGCACGGCACCGATGAGCGGGTCGGCGTGCAGGCGTACGCGGACGCGGTGCGGATCTACATCCAATTCTTGAAGAACGCGGCGCTGTAGCCACCCTATGACCGCCCCCAATCTCTCCGCCAGGGAGCTGCGCCGATGGGCCCCCGCGAGCGGTGCAAGCCCCACGCCCGCTCGTTGCCCCTCGCGCTCATCTCCCTCTACCTTTATCCCGTGACCCCTTCCGACACCGTTCTGGCGCGCGTCGAGCGCGCCCTCTCCCAGCTCAAGAACCCTCGCAGCGGGAGCGATGTCCTCTCAGCCGGCATGGTCAAGGACCTCGCCATGGCGGGGGACGGCACGGTCACGCTCACGTTCCTCCTCGGCCGCGACGATCCGGGCTCGCTCGCGCGCGAGGTGCGGAAGGCGGTGCAGAGTGTGGACGGCGTCACGGCGGTGCGCGTCAACGTCACCGACGCCAGCAATTCAGGGGAGGGCAACGCCCCCCGCCAGACCGCTCCGCGTCCTGGCCCCGGTGCGGTCCCTCCGCCTCCCACGCCCGTCGAGCTCCCCCACCTCGGCACCGTCCTCGCGATCTCGTCTGGCAAGGGTGGGGTGGGAAAGTCGACCGTCTCCGTGAACCTCGCCGTCGCGCTGGCACGCGCGGGCCACCGCGTGGGGCTCATGGACGCCGACATCTATGGGCCGAACATCCCGCGGATGATGGGTGCGGACCAGAAGCCCGAGGTGCGAGGCGGGAAAATCCAGCCGCTCGAGGCCCACGGCGTGAAGCTCATGTCGCTCGCGCTCATCGTCGAACGGGACGCGCCGGCGATCTGGCGTGGGCCCATCATCATGAAGGTGATCGGACAGTTCGTGAAGGACGTTGACTGGGGCCAGCTGGACTACTTTCTGGTGGACCTGCCGCCGGGGACGGGCGACGCGCAGCTCTCGCTCGCTCAGACGGTGCACATTCGCGCCGCGATCATCGTCACCACGCCGCAAGAAGTGGCGGTGGGCGATTCCTTGCGCGGTGCGAAGATGTTCGAGCGCGTCGGCGTCCCGGTGCTGGGCGTGGTCGAGAACATGAGCTACTTCGTGTGTCCCCACTGCGGCGAGCGAACGGAAATCTTCCTCGCCGGCGGAGGCACACGCCTCGCGGACGAGCTCGGCGTGCCGTTGCTCGGGCAGGTGCCGCTGCAGGCGCAGCTGGCCGATCTCGCCGACACCGGCCGGCCCGTCGTTGCAGCCGATCCCGGCTCGCCCGCCGCGCAGGCCCTCGAGGCCGTCGCCCGGCGCGTCAGCGACGCGCTGGCCGCGCTCCCGCGCTGACGGTGCGGCTCCTCATCGCCGCGCTGTCCCTGCTGCAGCACCCCCGCGCCGAGCGACCCGACGTGCGCGCCGGCCTGGACACGCTGTACGGCGGGGGCTTCCCCGCCGCCGCGGCGTACTTTGCGGAGCTCGCCGCGCGAGACTCGACGGACCCCGCGCCCGTGACGTTCGAAGCGAGCGCTTACATCTGGTGGGCCGCCGCGCTCGAGAACGACGCCTACGAGGCCGCGCGGATCGACTCGCTGCTCGATCTCGCGATTGCGCGCGCCCACGCTGCCTCCCCCGGCCCGGCCCAAGACTTCTGGCTCGCGACCGCGCTGGGGTATCGCGCCCGCCAGCGCGACTTACACGGGCATTCGTGGGGCGCCGCCAAGGACGGCAAGGCGATGCGCGACGCCTACGCGCGCGTCCTGGCCGTGGACTCGAGCTGCAGCGACTGCTACCTGGGACTGGGCGTGTACCAGTACGGCCTGGCGCGCGCGACCGCCCTCGCCCGCCTGGTCGCGAAGATCGTGGGGCTGGGAAGCGGGAACGCGGAGCGCGGGATCGCCTACATGCGCCGGGCGGCAGCGCAGGGAGATCTGGCGCGGGTCGAGGCCGGCTGGGTGCTCGCCGCGGCGCTGGTGCGCGAGGCGGCGCGCGATCGAGAGCGGCGCGCGGCGCTCGAGCGGGACGCCGGCGACGAGGTGGTCCGGCTCAGCTCGCGCTATCCCGGGAATCCGGTGTTCCTGCGCTTCTTGCGAGAGATCGCCGAGCCTGCGCCCTGAGGTTGTGTGACCTCCGTCACCCCCCTGTTGCGGCCGCGCCACTCTATCATTACTGCCAGAAGCTTTTACCATGTTACCGGATGGGACTCCAACAAGGGGCGGCGTCAGCCGAGCCGCAGTGGGCTCGGTTGCAGGTCGACGTGAATTGTCGAGTGCGCCGTGGTGCGTGGTACCGGGTGGCGGATTTGACGTCCGCTGAAGCGAGGCTCGACGTGAACCGGGAGCAGATCCCGGTGCCGCGCGCGTCCCTGAAGATCGTTACAGTGCCGCCCCAACACTGGACGATCGTCGCCCGCCCGCACGATGCGAGAAGCCTGCCCGCGCAATGGGGCGACAAATACGCCGTGTGCCCCGGCTGTCGCAACCGCATGGAGCTGAAAGGCGCGCCGCACACGATGCGCTGCGCCCGCTGCGAGTGCACGTTCCGCGTCGGGTGGGAGGAGTGGTTCATCGGAGTGGGGTGAGCCGGCGACGCGATGTCGTTTCGCCAATCTCATCCGTAGGTACCGTCGAAGGCGACGCGCCCCGCCGTCCAGAGACACCGAGGACTGGGATGATCCAGTCGCGATTGCTCAGACGTCTGGGGTTGCTCGCGGCCCTCGCGGCCGGCTACTTGGTGGCCGGCAAGGTGGGGCTCGAGGTGGCGTATGTCCACCCGAGCGCCACCGCCGTGTGGCCCCCCGCCGGGCTCACGCTCGCGGCCTTCCTGCTCGCCGGTTACGAGGTGTGGCCGGCCATCCTGCTCGGCGCCTTTCTCGTCAACATCACCACTGCGGGCTCCGTGGCGACGTCCGCCGCAATCGCGGCCGGCAACACGCTCGAAGGGCTCCTCGCCGCCTACCTCGTCAACCGCTTCGCCCGCGGCGACCGGGCCTGCGAGCGCGCGCGCGACGTCTTCAAGCTGGCGGGGCTGGCGGCGCTCTTCAGCACCACGATCAGCGCTACCGCCGGCGTGGTCGCGCTCTCCCTGGGCGGCTTCGCGCGCTGGACCGACTTCGGGTCCATCTGGACCACCTGGTGGATGGGTGATGCCGTGAGCGATCTGGTCATCGCGCCGGTGGTGCTCTTGTGGGCGGCGCGCCCCCGCGTGCGCTGGACCCGGCGCCAGGCGCTCGAGGCCGTCGGCCTGCTCGCGTGCCTCGCCATCGTCGGAATCGCCGTCTTCGGCGGGCTGGTGCCGTGGAGGGACAAGCACTATCCGCTGGAATTCCTGTGCGTCCCGCTGCTGTTGTGGGCGGCGTTCCGGTTCGAGCAGCGCGAGGCGGCGACGGTCGTCCTACTGCTCGCCGGCGTCGCCATCTGGGGCACGCTGCGCGGCTACGGACCCTTCACCCGGCCGTTGTTCAACGAGTCGCTGCTCCTGCTGCAGGCGTTCCAAGGGGTCTCAGCCGTCATCACCCTGGTCCTCGCCGCGGCGGTGGCGGAGCGGACCGAAGCGGTGGACCGGCTCCGCCGGCTGGCGGTGAGCGATCCGCTCACGGGACTCTCCAACTACCGTCAGCTGGCCCACGCGCTCGACGTAGAGATCCGGCGGTCGTCCCGCACCGATCGGCCATTCGCGGTGGTGTTGATGGATCTGGACGGCCTCAAGAAGATCAACGATCGCTATGGCCACCTGGTGGGCAGCCTGGCCTTGCGGCGCGTGGCGGAAACGCTGCTCGGCTCGTGCCGGGGGATCGACACCGCCGCGCGCTTCGGCGGGGACGAGTTCGCGCTGGTCCTGCCCGAGACCGGGGACGCGGCGGCGTGGCACGTGGCCCGGCGCGTCGCCGCCCGCGTGGCGGCGGACGGCGAGCAGCCGCCGCTCTCCGTGAGCGTCGGGGTGGCCGTGCATCCGCGCGACGGGGCGACGCTCGAGGCGTTGCTGAACGCCGCGGACCGCTCGCTGTACGACAGCAAAGCACGCCGTCGCGGTCGGACAAAAGAAGCCGCTCGTTGACCCCCGGCCCGGCGCCCCGGTAGCTTCCGCGCCATGATGAGCACCACCCGCCCGCCCGGCGCGCTCACCGTCGGGCCGCTCCGGCCCGTCATCCTGAAGCTCGCGGCGCCGGCGGTGGCGATGATGGCGTGCCACTTCTGCTTCAACCTCATCGATGCCATCTGGGTCGGCCGCCTGGTCGGGCCGGCCGCGCTCGCCGCCGTCTCGACCGCCGGGTTCTACGTGTGGGTGCTCTTGTCGCTCGGGGAGATGGTGGAAGTGGGGCTGATCGCGGTCGCCGCTCGACGCCACGGCGAGGGGCTGCCCGATGCCGCCGCCCGTGCCGCCGGTGCCGCGGTCCTGTACGCCCTGGCCGCGGGGACCGTCGTGTCGGTCCTGGGGTTCGCGCTCACGGACGCCCTGTTTCACCTGATGGGCGTGCCGCGCGAGGTGGCGACGCTCGGGCGCGCGTACCTGGACACGTGGTTGTTGGGCGGACCGCTGGTGTTCGGCTTCTTCGCGATCGAGGCGACGTTCCGCGCGTCGGGCGACACGCGCACTCCGTTCCTCTTGCTCATGGCCTCGGTGGCCCTATCGATGGGCCTCGACCCGCTGCTCATCGCCGGTGTCGGGCCGTTCCCGAGGCTCGGAGTCGAGGGCGCCGCCCTCGCCTCCGTGATGGTGCGGGGCGGCGGGTTTCTCATCGGGATCGGCATCGCGTGGCGGCGCGGCCTGATCCGCCTCGACGCCCCCGACTGGCGCGCCATGCCCACGGTGTTCCGCGTGGGCGCGCCGCTCTCCCTCGCGGGGGTGCTGCTCTCGGTCGTGTATATGTTGCTCACGCGGTACACCTCCGGCTTCGGGACGGCCGCGCTCGCGGCACTCGGCGTCGGCCACAAAATCGAAGGGCTCGGCTTCATCGCCATCTCCGGGTTTGCCCTCTCGGCTTCCGCGCTCGTGGGACAGAACCTGGGCGCGCAGCAGGAGGCGCGCGCCCGCCAGGCGGTGCGGATGACGGTGGGCTATTGTCTGGCAGTCACGACGGTGACGGCGGTCGCCTTTCTCGCGATCCCGGGGAGGCTCGTCGCGCTGTTCACCTCCGATGCCGGGGTCATCGCGGACGGCAGCCTTTACCTGCGGGTGATCGCCTTCGCGCAGATCGGCCAGACGTTCGAGATCATCCTGGAGGGCGCGCTCGCCGGCGCGGGATACACGCTGTGGCCCCAAGTCGCGAGCACCACGCTCACCCTGCTCCGCGTGCCGCTCGCCGCGTGGTGGTCGGGGGCCATCGGGCTACTCGGCATCTGGCTGGCGCTCTCGGTCACGGCCATCGCGCGCGGGATCGTCATGGCCACGTTCTGGCTCGGCGGCGCCTGGCGTCGCGCAACGGTCTGACGACCGATGGCCACCCTCATCACTCTTCTCACCGACTTCGGGAGCGCCGACAGCTACGTGGGCGAAGTGAAGGGCGTGCTGTTGTCGCAGGTGCACGGCGCCGCACTCGTCGACATCACGCACCAGGTGCCACCGGGTGACGTGCGCGCGGCGCAATACGTCCTGTCGCGCGTCTGGCACCGGTTCCCGCAGGGAAGCGTGCACCTCGCGGTGGTGGACCCGGGCGTCGGCACCGACCGCCGCGTGCTGGCGGCCTCGACGGCGGGACATTTCTTCGTCGCTCCGGACAACGGCCTCCTGTCGTTCCTGCCGGCGGATGCGCCCTTCGTGGGGCTGCCCATCCCGGAGGACGCCTCCCCTACCTTCCAAGCGCGCGACGTGTTCGCGCCCGTGGCGGGCCAGCTCGCGCTCGGCGCGCCGCTGTCCCACGTGGGTCATCCCGTCACCGACGCGTACCGCTCCCCGCTCCCCGCTGCCAAGCACGACGGCACAGCGGTGATCGGGGAGGTCATCTATGTCGATCGATTCGGTACGCTGATCTCCAACATTCCCGGTGACGCGGTGGAGCCGGGCGTGCGGATCACAGTCGGAGGAACGGAGATCGGTACGCTGTCGCGCACCTTCGGGGATGTGGGACGGGGCGCGCTGGTTGCGTTCGCCGGCAGCGGCGGTACGGTGGAGATCGCGGTGCGCGACGGCAGCGCCGCGAGACTGCTAGGAGTCGGTGTGGGGGCGGAGGTGCGGGCGTGAGGGCGTCGGGACGTTCACTTTCGCCATCACCCGCTCCACGAAGCCGAACTCGGGCGCGAAGCGCGTCAGCTGCGCCAGCTCGCGGATCAGCTTGCGCTCGCGCTCCGCGATGGCGCGGCATTCGGCGCACTGCGCGAGGTGAGCGTCGCGGGTCGCGGGAAGCAGACCCTGCGCCCAAAGCTCGATCTCCTCGGGGGTCAGGTGCTGCAGTAGGGAGTCTGTCATTGGTCCGTCCTACGGGCGGGGGCGCGCCAAGGTTTCATGCCTGTCATTCGCGTCGGTCCTCGAGGTAGCCTCGTAATTCATTGCGCGCCCGATGGATATACGTCTTGACCGTGCCCAGGGGTAGGTCCAGGATGCGGGCGATGTCTTCGTAGCTGTGGCCCTCGACGTGGCGCAACAGAATGCACGTCCGGTACTCAGGCCGGAGGCGGGCGATGGCGTGCTCGATCGCGCCGCCCAGCTCGCGCGCTTCGAGCTCCTGCAGGGGAGACTCGTGGCGGTCGCCCAGCTGTGGGGCGGTGGCGCTCATCTCGTCGGGCGTCGTGGCATGCGGCGAGCCGTCGAGTGAGAGGGTCTCGAGCTCGCGCTTGCGCAGATGATCGATCGCGGCATTGTTCGCGATCTTGAAGATCCACGATGAGAACTTGAACTGGGGATTGTACGAGCCGATGGCGTTCAGGACCTTGATGAACGTCTCCTGGGCCAGGTCCTCCGCGAGGGCGCGGTCGCGCACCATGCGATACAACAACGAGAAAATGGGCCGTTCGTAGCGGCGCACCAGCTCGCGGAACGCGGGTTCGTGGCCTTGCTGGGCCCACGCCACGACCTCCGGATCGCTGGCGCCGGTCAGGTTGCCCGGCCTATCTTTCGCGCCTATGACGTCCCCCCCTCCCGCGACTCCTGCGTTCGAGGTTGCCGCGCACTCGGGTGGCGAAGCGAAGCGGTCGTACGTGCGCAGCATGTTCGCCGCGATCGCGCCGCGCTACGACCTGCTGAACCATCTCTTGAGCCTCAACGTGGACCGCTCCTGGCGCCGCGCCGCCGTGCGACGGCTTGCGTGGGAGCGGCGACCCGACGGCACCTATCTCGATCTCTGCGCCGGCACGCTCGATCTCGCGGCGACGCTCGCCCGCGCGCCTGGGTTCCGCGGGACGGTGCTCGGCGCGGACTTCGTGATTCCCATGCTGGTGCAGGGGAAAGGCAAAGCGCCCCGCGCCCGTCCGGTCGGCGCCGACGCGCTCACGCTCCCGTTCGCCGACGCCCGGTTCGACGGCGCCATGGTGGCCTTCGGGGTCCGCAACCTGGCGGATCTCGACGCGGGCCTCCGGGAGGCGCACCGCGTGCTCCGGCCCGGCGCCCGCTTCGTGGTGCTCGAATTCACCACACCGCGCTTCGCGCCGTTGCGCGCGCTCTACCTGTTCTATTTCCGGCGGGTCCTCCCCGCGATCGGCCGTGCGGTGTCGAAACATAGGGACGCCTATACCTACTTGCCAGAGTCGGTGCTCGATTTTCCAGAGCCGGATGCCTTGGCGCGCCGGCTCGAGGGCGCGGGGTTCTCGAATGTCGGCTACGAGGTCCTGACCGGCGGGATCTGCGCCGTGCACCATGCCACTCGATAATCTGCGGGACTTCCTCGGCGCACTCGATGCCCGGGGCGAGCTCACGCGCGTGGTGCATCCCGTGTCCGTGGACAGGCAGATCACCGAAGTCGCCGACCGTTGCATGAAGGCTCCCGGCGGGGGGCCGGCGCTGCTGTTCGAGCGCCCGACGCTCCAAACGGGTGCGCCGGCGCGCTATCCGTTGGCGGTGAACCTGTTCGGCTCGGAGAAGCGCATGGCGCTGGCGCTGGGCGTCGAGTGCCTGGACGAGATCGGCGAGCGGATCGCAACGCTGCTCAACATGAAGGTCCCGGACAGCCTGCTCGGCAAGCTGGCGATGCTGCCGCAGCTCGCCGAGGTGGCCAAGTTCCCGCCCAAGGCGATCGGCGGGAAGCCGCCCTGCCAGGAGACCGTGATTCGGGAGCAGGACGTCGATCTGGCGCAGTTCCCCGTGCCGGTGTGCTGGCCGGAAGACGGCGGGCCCTACGTCACCCTCCCCGGCGTGATCACGCGCGATCCGACGACCGGCGTCCGCAACGTCGGAATGTACCGCATCCAGGTGATCGGCCAGCGCGAGCTGGCGATGCATTGGCAACGCCACAAGGTCGGGGCGGCACACTGGCGCGCGATGGCGGAGCGCGGCGAGAAGATGCCCGTGGCGATCGCGTTGGGCGGTGACCCCGCGTCGATCTATGCGGCCTCCGCGCCGCTGCCGCCCACCATCGACGAATTCCTGTTCGCCGGATTCCTGCGCCGGGAGCCCGTGCGGCTCGCCAAAGCGGTGACCTCCGATCTCGACGTCCCCGCGGAAGCGGAGATCGTGCTCGAGGGCTACATCGATCCGCGCGAGGAGCTGGTGCTCGAGGGGCCGTTCGGCGACCACACCGGCTTCTACTCACTCGCCGACTACTACCCCAAGGTGCACGTCACCGCGGTCACGCTGCGCGCCGCGCCGGTGTGGCCGCACACGATCGTGGGTCGTCCGCCGATGGAGGACTACTGGCTCGGCCACGCCACGGAGCGGATCTTCCTGCCGCTCCTGAAGCTCACGCTGCCGGAGGTCGTGGACCTGCACATGCCGGCCGAGGGGATCTTTCACAACCTCGTCTTCGTGAGCATCGACAAGCAGTATCCCGGCCAGGCGTACAAGGTGATGAACGGGCTGTGGGGGCAGGGGCTCATGTCGCTCGCCAAGGTGATCGTCGTGCTGGACAAGGACGTCAACGTGCGCGATCCCAAGGAGGCGTGGTGGGTGGCGTTGAATCACATCGACCCTGAGCGCGACGTGCGGTTCACGATGGGGCCGATCGACGTCCTCGACCACTCGAGCCGCGGCTTCACGTTCGGCTCGAAAATGGGGATCGACGCGACGCGCAAGTGGAAAGAAGAGGGGTTCACCCGCGAATGGCCGAGCAAGATCGTCATGGATCCGGAAACGAAGCAGCGTGTCGACCAGATGTGGAAGGACCTCGGAATTGACCTCCCCAGCGCGTGAGGGGCAGACGCTTGCGGGCGAGAGCCTCCTCGTCCGGTACGCGAATTTCGTCAAGCTGCCGCACACCGTGTTCGCCCTACCGTTCGCGCTGCTCGGGGTGCTCGTGGCGTCTCGCGAGACGGCGCTCACGTGGCGCACACTCGGTCTGGTCGTGCTCGCCTTCACGTGCGCGCGGTTCGTAGCCCTCGGGTTCAACCGCATCGCGGACCGCGAGCTGGACGCACGGAACCCGCGCACCCGGGGGCGGGAGCTGCCGTCGGGACGGCTCACGCTGCGGCAGGCGTGGATCGCCGTGATCCTCGCGGCGGCGGTGTTCCTCGGGACCGCGTGGGCGCTGAACCCGTTGTGCTTTGCGCTCGCCCCGCTCGCCCTCCTGTTCATCTCCACCTACAGCTACGCCAAGCGGTTCACGCGCTGGTCTCACCTGTGGCTCGGTCTCGCCGACGGGATTGCGACGCCGGCGGGGTATCTCGCCGTCACGGGGCGATGGAGCGAGCCCTGGTGGCTCCTCCCGGTGGGCGCACTGGCCGTGACATTCTGGGTGGGCGGGTTCGACGTGTTTTACGCACTCCAGGACGAGGACTTCGACCGCTCGGAGCGGCTCGAGTCACTGGTGGTGCGGCTCGGACAGGCGCGGGCCATCCTGGCGGCCAAGCTGTTGCACGGCCTCGCACTGATCGCGCTCGTCCTGTTTGGGGTCGGGGCGGGGCTGGGGGTCGCATACTACGTCGGCGTCGCCGTCGGCGCAGCGTTGATCGCGTGGGAACATCAGCTCGTGAAGCCGGGAGACCTGTCGCGGCTCAACGCGGCCTTCTTCACCGCGAACGGCATCGTGAGCATCGTGGTGTTCCTCGGTGCGCTGGTGGATCGGATTCTGTGAAACGCGGAACGCGGAAGTCGGAACCCGGAACAGCCGGGCGAGCGCCAGTCGCGCCTGTTCCGCCCTCCGCGTTCCGCGTTCCGCGTTCTCC